>Ga0116222_1001996_pt1 | contig 11028 bp, 8 predicted proteins | sample Sb_taG_12_FD_88963 | JGI IMG/M metagenome (GOLD analysis project Ga0116222, IMG submission 88963) | Peat soil microbial communities from Weissenstadt, Germany - Sb_50d_9_AC metaG | ecosystem: Environmental > Terrestrial > Soil > Wetlands > Peat | place: Germany: Weissenstadt | collected 2010-09-21
CCTGAAGCAAAAAACTAGCAATTCTATTCTAGAAGTTGTGTTAGATTGTTATCAATGGAGAGCTGGAGCTTCCTGACCAATCACGCTCGGGTCCTGCTGCGCATCGCCGAGGATCCGGGCGCCCGACTGCGCGATATCGCCGCCACCGTGGGTATTACCGAGCGCAGTGCGTACGGCATCGTCACGGACCTGACCGCGGCCGGGTGCGTGGTCAAGCACAAGGACGGCCGCCGTAACCGCTACCAGATTCAGACGCACCTCCCACTGCCGGAACCCACCAGCCAGGAACCCACCAGCCAGGAACCCACCATCGGGGACGTCCTGGCTGTCTTGATGGGCGACCGCGGGAGGCAGAAACTGACGCTCGTCCAGCCCGCCGCCCTGCAACGTGATCACGACAATGTTGCGGCCGTCTCCGCACTGGAACTTCGCAGGGGCCAAGCAAGACCAGCGAACGACGGTTGATGCGACCGACTCTGTCGGCGTGAGCCGCTATCGTCGCGTGCATGCTCGACGAGCTTCCCCAGCCTGTGCTCGGGGATGGAATGGCGGCTGAGGCTGAGAGTGCTGTTGGTGCAACGGGTCTGGCAGCTGACGCGACTGGCCTCGGCCACGCTAAGCGCGTGCGGCTGGAGTCGCTGCGTTATGCCACCGTGCCGGAAGCCGCCGATTACCTCGCGATTATGCGGACCTTCACCAGTGACATCGCCGGCCTATTGTCCGACCAGTCGGCAGCCGAGGTGGCTGGGCGGCTGCGGGACCAGGGCATCGAGCTCGATAATGACACGGCCGACGCGCGGTTGTCGTACCTGGTCGACCACGGCAACCTGGCGCGCAGCCCCCGCGAGAACGAGGCGCACAGCGTCCGCGAGTACCTGCAGGCCAGGTCTCGTTACCAGCTCACCCAGATCGGCGAACTGGTGCACCGGCAGATCGAGGAGTTGCTTGGCACCGTTGAGCAAGCGCGCGAAGTCTCCAGCGAGATGCTCAACGGTATCCTCGCCGGGCTCACCAGGCTGGCGGGCTATCACGAGAGCAGCCTCGCCACAACCGATCCTGACCGGCTGGCCAGCGAGATCGGCACCGTGTTCGCCCAGTTCGAGCGGCTGGTAGAGAGCACGCGCGACTTCTACACCTACCTGTCTCAAGTGCTCGTGCGCTTCGACCTGGACCGGGCGGAGTTCCAGGCGTTCAAAACCGCCCTGCTTAACTACCTGCAGCGGTTCGTCGAGGACATTGCCCGGCATCTGCCGCAGCTCGCGGACCTGCTGGTCCAGCTCGTGCCCCGCGTTGACGCCCTATGCGCGCGCGCCAACGAGGGCCAACGCTTGCTTTCGGTCGATGGGAGCCTGGCCAGGCGGGCCAGGGGCTTGGCCGCGGGGGACTGGGAGAGCTTGCACGCCTGGTTCGTCGGCAGCGGCCACCGGGAGAGCGATGCCTCGGGCGTTCGGCGGCTGGCTACGGACGCGATGCGGGCGCTGCTTGTCAACCTGCGGCGCATCGCCTCGGCCGCCGAACGTGAGCAGAGCCGTTATGGCGACTTGCTCAAGCTTGCCCGCTGGTTCGATCAGGCAGACGATGACACCGCGCATGCGCTGTGGGCGACGGCGTTTGGTCTGTACTCATGTCGGCACCTCGGTGTCGTCGCTGATGAGGACGATGAACCGGTGCCGCCGACAACCTCCTGGTGGCACGGCCCGGTGGCTGACGTGCCGATCAGCCTCCGACAGTACGGACACCGGATGATCAGGGGCCGGACTGGGACTCGGGTGGACTTCTCCGAGGCCAAGCGCACGCGGGTCGCCGAGCGTGAGGCCGCCGAACGCCGCCATCGCGCCGCCGTAGCCGAGTTGGCCCGGCACAGCGGTCGGCTCGGCACCGTCCGGTTGTCCGATCAGGCCCGAACTGCCCTGCTTGAGCTGTACAGCCGGGCGCTGGCCGGCCACGGCCGTCCGCTCACCGAGGACGCCGAGGCGGCTGCGCAGACGGACGGCCTGCGGGTGACCGTCCGGCGTGCTCCCGGGCAGTCCACGGTCATCACCAGCCCAGCCGGGCGGATGGAGCTGTTCGGTCTGTCGATCGGGGTCGCCCCTGCCGCTGCGGCGTACCAGCATTCGGCAGCCGATCAAGGCCAGCCTGGAAAGGCGAGCGCGTGACCGCCGTCGAACGCCCGCAGCCGGCCGAAGACGTCTACGCCTCGGCCGAGCGCCGGCGGGCAGCCCGTGCGCTGCTACGAGAACCGCTGCTGCACGGCGAAGGCCCGAGCGCGGAGGAGTTCCGGCTGGTGCGCCGGCATCGCGCCGAGCTGATCAGGATGTTCGCCGACGGCCTCGGATACCGGCTGGTCGTCGATCCTCAGGCGGCGCGGCTGTACAAGCCGGGACTCGGACGCGACCCGTCCCGACGGCTGGAGAAGAACAGCGGCGCGCCGTTCACACCACGGGCCTATGCTCTGCTGTGCCTGACCGTGGCCGCGCTGACCACGGCCAGGCAGCAGCTGCTGGTCGACGAGTTGGTGGCCGCGATCCGGTCGGCCGCGGCCGAAGCTGGCCTGGATGTCGACCTCGACCAGATCGGCGACCGGCGAGCGCTGTACGCGGCGCTCGCCGCGCTGATCAGGTACGGCGTGCTACGCGAACGCGACGGGGATCTGGAGCGGTGGACACACGACGGCCGGACACTCACGCTGCTCGATGTGCGCTGGGACCGGCTGAACCTGTTGATCTCCGCGCCGCTGGCCGGCGCGGCTTCGCCAGGCCAGCTGCTGGAGACCGCCGCGCTACCGTCAGCGGCTGGCGGAGCCCGGGTGGCGATCCGGCGGCGCCTGGTCGAGTCACCGATCCTGTCGGTCGCCGACCTTCCCGTGGAGCACGCGGAATGGTGGCGGCGCAATCGCAACCGGGAACGGGATTGGTTCCGCGACCGCCTAGGGCTCGAAGTAGAGCTGCGCGCCGAGGGAGCTATCGCGGTCGACCCAGATGACGAACTCAGCGATGTCAGTTTCCCGGCCGGTGGTTCGGCCAAGCACTTCGCATTGCTGCTACTCGGCGCGCTGACCGAGTGGGCGCGGGCCCGCGGCGAAAACGACGATGTCTTCGGCGGGACCTGGCTGGAGATCACCGGCGATGAGGCCGATGCCGTGTCGGCCGAGGTGTTCGCTGCATGGTCGAAGTGGCTGAAGCGCGAGCATCGGGAACGACCCGAGTTGGCGCACGAGGAGGCACTGGCTCTGTTGGACTCACTCGGCCTCATCGAGCGGGGCGAGAACGGAAAGCTGCGGCTGCATGCCGCCGCGGCGCGTTACGCGCTACGGCCCACCTTCGACGATGCGAAAGCGGACGCGGACGCCCCGCCTGCGCTCTTCCGTGCCGATCGGCAGCCGGTCGGCACGGAAGATCGGCCATGACGGCATACCGCACCGCCGACCCGACGGGGGTGCAGGCGAATCCCGACCGGTTCCGGCTCAGCCGCGCCGGACTGCTCAACGTCTGGCAGTACGACGCCCAGGTCTTCGAGTTCGCCGGAGGAAGGCTGCTGCTGCGTGGCGCCAACGGCGCGGGCAAGTCCAAGACGCTGGAGATGCTGCTGCCATTCGTCTTGGACGGCGACAAGCTCCGGATGACGGCCTCGGGGCGTCATCACACCAGCCTGCTGTGGCTGATGACCGACGGGTACGACGGGACCGGCCGGACTGGCTACCTTTGGGTCGAGTTCGTGCGCACCACCGACGGCGGTGAGCCGCAATGGTTCACATGCGGCGTCGGTATCCGCGCTTCCCAGTCCGCGCGCACGGTCACTACCTGGTATTTCACCAGCCGACGACGGATCGGCCAGGACCTGCTCTTGGAGGACGGCACGGGCCCGCTTTCCCGTGATCGATGCCGCGCCGCGATCGAGGGCGACGGACAGTTCTTCGAGAGCCCGCGGCAGTACAAGCAGCACGTCGGCGAGACCCTGTTCGGGCTTACCGGCGGGCGCTACGACGAGCTGCTCCGGCTGCTTTACTGGCTCCGCCAGCCGCAGGTCGGCGAGGACATCGAGCCTGGCAGGCTCGCCGAGATCCTCTCCATCGCACTCCCGGAGCTGGACGACGCGGCGGTCCGGGCGGCCGGGGGGACTCTCGACGAGCTGGCGGCATTTGGCGAGCAGTTGGCCCGGCGGCGGCAGGCGGCGGAGACGATGACCGCGTTCGGGCTGCTCTACGCCGAGTACGCGCGCGGCGTTGCCGCGAGCCGGGGCGGCGTGCTGGCCGAGGCATGCCGCGAGCAGAGCCGGCTGCAGCGGGAGATCAGCAAGCGCACCGCTGAGCTCTCCGACCTGGCCGGGAAGATCACCGCCAATGGGGACAGCCAGGCTGTGGTAACCGCCGCGATCGAGCAGGCCAGGCAGCGGCTGGCAGACCTTGAGACGAGTCCTGAGGCACGCAGTCACCAGCAAGTGCTCGCGCTCGGCAAGCGCGCCGAGGAACTTGCCTCCCATGCAGGGAAGACCCGCGACCACGCGTCGTCCGCACGCGACCGGGCGAGCACAGCGAAGGGGCGAGTCGACCGCGACGCCGCGACGCTACATCGGGACGCCAGGGATCTCGCTGCGGCCGGCCAGTCCCTCGCTTCCGAGGTGGCCGAACTCGGGCTGGTCGCGGCGATGACGGTCCCGGCCGCGCTGATGGCTGCGCTGCTGCCGGAGGACGCCGACAGGCTTGACGCGGCGACGGCGGAGCACGCCGAAGCAGTCAGTGCGGCCCGTCCGCTGGTCGGCGAACGGCAGGCCGCAGTGCATGTGGTCGAGGAGGCCAGGCGCGGCGCTGAGCTAGCCGAGGGCGAGCGGCGAGTAGCCGAGGGTGAGGCAGCCAGACTGGAGGGCATTGCCGAGACTGAAGGTAGCCGACTGGCTGAGGCTGAGCAGAGCGCGCACGCCGAGGAGGAGGCATTCACGACTGCGCTGGCAACCTGGCGGACTGACGAGCGTGCCATCGTGGTCGACATCCCAGCCGAGCTAACAGCCGACAATCTGCGGCGGTTCGGTGCCCTCGCCCGCGAGGCGGCACGTCCGCACCTGGCCAATTTCATGGCTGCCGAGACCGGGGCGGGGTTCCGGCGGGTGAGCGCCGAGCAGCTGCTGACCAAGCTGCGCGAACGGCGAGTGGTTATCGAAGCCGAGTCCGACCCCGCACCTGCGTCGCCGCCGCTCGGCAGGTCCGAGCGCGACGACAGCGACGGCGCACCGCTGTGGCGGCTGGTCGAGTTCGCCGACCACCTGGACGCCGAACAGCGCGCTGGCTTGGAGGCGGCGCTGGAATCCGCCGGCCTGCTCGATGCCTGGGTTCGCTCGGACGGGCAGGTACTCGGCGCGGACAGGCTAGATGTCGTACTGCCGTCCGGCCCGGCGGTCCGGGAACAGAGTCTGGGCGACGTGCTCGTCGTAAGTCGCCCCGACGACTGCCCGGTGACGGCCGAGACCGTCCGCGGTGTGCTCCGTCGAATCGCTATCGAGACATCCGCAGCGGCAACCTCGGTGGCCGGGCTCGACGGTTCTTGGCGGCTCGGCCCGCTGCTGGGACGGGCCGCCAAGCCGGCTGCGCAGTACGTCGGCGCGACCGCACGGGCAGCCGAACGTGCCCGGCGTCTGGCCGAGGTCGAGGTGCAGCTCACCGCTGCGGAGGAGTCCAGGCGGCTGGCTGCTGCCGCCGAGGACGCGGCGCGGGAACGGCGGGAATCCATGGAGGAATGGCTCGGCGCCGTGCCTCCATACGGGCCGTTGCTGGAGGCGTGGGCGGAGGCCAGGGCCCGTGCCGATGCGGTCACCCGCGCCGAGGAGGCGGCCAGTATCGCTGAACAGGCCGCCAAGCAGGCCAGAGCGGCGGCTGCTGCGGCCCGCCGCGAACTGGACGAGCTTGGCACTGTCCATGGCTTGCCAACGACCGAAGCTGGGCTGGCCGCGCATGGCGAGCGGCTCCGCACGCTGGAGACTGCCTTGGCCCGGCAGGTGGAGTCCGCCACCCGATCGCGGGACCAGCTACGCCGTTTCGGAGAAGATTTCGCTGCATGGGCCGATCTCGACTGTCAGGCCGCCGAGATGGAACGCGAGGCCGCTGAACTCCAAGCACAAGCGACGTCGCTGGAACGGCGGCATGAGGAAATGCGGCGCGCCGTCGAGGCGAGCGTTCGCGAACTTGAGGAGCGGATAAATGCGACCAGAGCGGAGATCCAATCAGGCCAGGCCAGTGAGAAGGCGCTGCGAACCGAGCACGATCGGCTGATCGCAGAGCATGGCTCGGCTCAGCAGGCGCTGACCGACACCGGGGAGCGCCACGCCGCGCAGCAGCCGGTCGTCGTCGAGGCGGCCCACAGGGTCGCCGCACTGGCCGACGTGCCTGGTCTGCTCGCCTCGGCAGGAGCACCGCGTGACGGAACGTACGAGCTGGCCCGCGGCGTCACGCCAGGCATCAAGGTTCCAACCGCCGTGGTCGAGCTGGCCCGTTCGCTGGCGGGGTCAGGACTTCCCGAGCGGCCAGTCACCGACGCCGCGGTATGGGGCCGGTACACCGAGGTTACGAGCGGTCCGGCGGCCGACTGCGAGCCGCGGGTGCTCGAATACCCCGGCGTGCTCGCCGTGGTTGCGCGAGACGAGGCCGGCGAGCGCCCGCTGGGTGAGCTGGCCAGCCGGCTTACAGTCGAGGTCGCGCGGGACGCGGAGTTGCTCACCGAGCGTGAGCGCCGGGTGTTCGAGGAACACATTCTCGGCGACCTGGGAGAAGCACTTCGGGCGCGCCGGCTTGAGGCAGAGGAGCTGGTCGCGGCGATGAATCGGCTACTCGACGGCGTGACCACGTCGCAAGGCGTCCGAGTGTCGCTGCACTGGCGGCTGCGCGACGACGTGCCCCCCGATTCCCGACAGGCGGTCGCCCTGCTCGGGCGGCCGCTCGGAGCGCTGCTGCCCGATGAGCGGCAGGCCCTCCGCGACTGTCTGCACCGCCTGATCGAGACGTCCCGAGCCGAACAGCCAGAGCTGTCCTACGCCGAGCATCTGGGACGCGCCCTGGATTACCGTCAGTGGTTCGCCTTCCGCGTCCGTTACACCAGGCCGGAACTCGATGGTCGGTGGCTGGACCTGCATCGCCGGTCCCCGTTGTCACAGGGCGAGCAGAAGGTCGTCTGCTACCTCCCCCTCTTCGCGGCGGCAGCGGCACATTTCAGTTCGGTGGCCGGCGCGGCTCCTTATGCGCCGCGTTTCGTCCTGCTCGACGACGCCTTTCCGAAGATCGACGTGCGCACCCATCCGCTGCTGTTCGGACTGCTCGTCGAGCTCGACCTTGACTTCCTGATCACCAGCGAGCGGCTATGGGGGGACCACGAGACCGTGCCGTCGCTAGCAATCTACGAGGCGCTCCGCGATCCGTCGGAGCGGGGGATCGCGCAATACGAGCACCGCTGGGATGGCCAACGGCTACACGCCGTAGGCGCCTGATGGGCGACGTCGGGCCGGTTAGCGGCGCGGCTCGGCCAGTCCCTGGGTGGCTGGCTGACCCGGCGCTCTCGCGGCTGTGGGAGGCTGTGCGCGGTCGGCTCGAGCGAAGCCACTTGGAGCCTGCGGGCCGGATTGTCCTGGTTGACCTTCGGCGTGCGGAGCGACACGCGGTAGGCGACCTGCTAGCCCGGCCTATCGTGGCCGACCGGGTCACGGTCGACCTCGCGGAGCTAGACCAGGTACTTGCGCGCCGTTCGCCTTATCGCGGACTGGCCGAGACCGTAGCGGCCGTTACCGAGCGGCCGCTGCGCGACCGGCGGGCCGAACGGTCGGCGGCCATGGCGGCCCGTGAGGCGCCGCTGGTGCTGGCGCGCGAGCTGCTGGCGGCCCAGCCCGCGTTCGCCGGCCTCACCTGGGGCGAAGCCTGGCTGGCAGAAATGCGTCGTTCGGGCTTGCTGGCTAGGGCGGACGATGCTGCCCGAGCGGTGCAGAATGCCGTGATCGTCCTGGCCGAAGTGCTAGCGCCGAGCGTCGCGGCAAGATCGCGCTCCGAACTTTCGGCTCGCGTGACCGGTAGCGCCCACGGCCTCGACGACGGAACAGTCGTCTCCCAGCTCACGCTGCGGGCGCTGGCGCTTGACGCGGAAATTGAGCCGCCGGTGACTGCAGCAGCACGGCGAGATCTCTGGGAGCGGTACGCCGTGAGCGTCGACTCAGTCTCCAGTACTTGCCTGACCCTCGGCTTGCTCGGGCGCGGCGGCTCCGTGGCCGGCCGGCTCAGGCTGGCCGCCGAAGCCGGCGACCCAACGCACATCACGCCGCGCGACCTCCGCCACCTTGAGTTTGCTCCCCATCGGCATGTCCTCGTGTGCGAGAACCCGCGCGTGCTAGAGGCGATGGCAGACCGGTTCGGCGGCGACCTGCCGACGGTCTGCACGGCGGGCCAGCCGGCGCTGGTCGTGCTGGACGTGCTCCGCCGACTGGCGATGATCAACTCGACGCTGCACTATCACGGTGATTTCGACTGGCCGGGGATAGCGATCGCCAACCGACTAGTCGCTCAAGCCGGAGTGGCGCCATGGCAGATGGGAGCGCCGAACTACCAGGCCGCGGTTATGCGAGGCCCATCTGCGCTGGAACTCAGCGGCGCACCGGTCGTCACAACATGGGATCCGATGTTGAGCGCCGTCATGATCCGTCTCGGCGTCGTCGTGCACGAGGAGGCTATCCTCGATGATCTCCTGGCGGCCGCCGCGCAGCTGACGAGATGACGTCACCGCGGTCGCATTGTCGAATCAGTTGCCGATTCAGCGACGACGGCTGCCGCCGCGAGGGTAGCTGGGCTCGAAGCGCCGACTTCTCGAGTCCCCACCCGGCGGGAGCGGATCAGGAGGACTGCTCGGTTGGCAACCATCATCGCGAATCCCACGAAAATGATCGCGTCGGCTAGGGCAGTGACGCTGATCTGGTTGTTGATCAGAAAAGTCCCCAGGGCCCGGCCGAACGATATCGAGTGAGTGGACTCGTAGGTGAACATCAGCCGGGCAATGGCGACCACGATCCAGACTGCCGCATACGGCGCGCCGGCCACAGTGACCATGGACCCGGTGTCCGCATCCGGCTCGACTCGCATGAGCATCGCCGCGCCCGACCCGAGCAGCACACCGGCCCGATAGCGGCGAGTTCGAGCAGCAACCCGGCCCCGTGCAGATCTAACCCAGGCATCACGAACGGGACCACGACCGCAGTGATCACGAACGGCCGGAGCAGTCGCAGCAGGGTCAGCCGTCGGCGACCAACAATCGAGGCAGTGATCGAAATCCGGGAGATTGAGGCGTTTCTGTAGAGAGCGCTACCAATCCGCTGTACCCGGCAGTGACGCCGCAGGGCAGGGCCCTGTCCTACCGAGGCATCGCCAGAACCTTCGCCGAAGTGCTTTCCCTCGTCGCGGCGGGCGAGAACGTCTTTCCTACCGCCGAGTCGTTCCCGGCATACTACGGACACCCGGAGGTCCGCTTCGTGCTCATGCGCGGCTGGCCGCCGGCGACGCGCATCCTGCTGACGCGACGCGGGGCTGAGGGAAACGCCGCCGCGTTCACCGGGCTCGCGGCCGAACCCGGGCGCTCCGGTAACGGTCACCGGCGGGCTGCCGCAAGCGATGGCGCCCTGGACGCGTCCCGGGCCTGACTGGGTCAGTGCGCTCACCGGAGTTGCGAGGGAGTTGCGAGCTCGCCCGCGAAATGCTGTCGGCCTTGCCGTGATCCGGCAGCCCGGGTGGCGCAGCTAGCCGGAACCAGCGAACGGCGGGCCGGGCGGGTCACCCCACCAGGTGCGCAGGAACCCGGCGGCACGCTCGCAGGCCCCCACGAGCGGTCCGTCCGGATGGTTGAGCGCATCGGCGATCAGACCAGCGATCTTGTCCTCGACATCGGCGAGTACCTGTTGCGGCGTGGCCTCACGGGCTGACCGGTAGCCGATCACGGCGCCCGCGTTGCAGACGAAGTCGGGGAGCGCCGTGATGCCCCGGCGGTACAGGACGTCGGCTCCTTGCCTGGTATATGGAACGTTCGCAGCGGGCGCGACGACCCGGACGGCCGGCCGAAGCGACTCGGCGGTCCGGCCGCTGATCACTCCCGGCCGGGTCCCAGGGACGACGACATCGGCAGCCACAGTGAATAGCTGACCTGGCGGACCGGCAGGTTCGCCATAGCGAGCGACGCACTCATCGCCGTGCACACCGCGCAACGCGAGCAGTCGCTCGACGTCCAGCCCCGCAGAGTCGGTGACGCAGCCGGCGACCGTGGAGACGGCAACGACCCGGCCGCCACGTTTGATGACCTCGCACGCGACGCCACCGCCCACCTTGCCGAAACCCTCGATGGCGACCGACCGGCCCTCCCACCCTCCGCCCCACCCGGCGCGCAGCGCCGCCTCAGCGGCTACTGCGACGCCGTATCCGGTCAGGACATCCTCGAACGGCATCCCGCCGACGACGGCACGCATAGCCGCCGGCGCGGCACGGCGCTCGCGCAGCGGCGCGAAATCCTCCTCGAAGGTGCCCATGTCCGGCCCGGTCAGGAATCGGCCGGCATCGGCCAGCGGGCGGATCTCCGCGCAGTAGCGGGCCATCAACCCGGTCCTGGCGGCGCGGTCAGCCGGATCGCCCGCCAGGCCGGCCTTGGCGCCGCCGACCCGGTCGCCGAGCACCGCGAATTTGTAGGTCATCGCCCGGGCCAGCAGCGCAACCTCGGCGACGGTGACGTCCGGCGCCAGGCGCGTCCCCCCGGCGGAAACGGTGGCGCCGGGAAGGTCGAATACGACGAACCCGCGGACGGTGGTCAGTTCGATGATCTCTGGCTGGCCAGGATCGCGTACCGGTTCAGGCTCGCCTCGCATGACATCTCCGACAGTCCGACCGCAGCCATCTGATACCACCCAAGTCTGCCGCAGTCGGGCCCCGTGCCGGAGCGCGGCAGGGGCATCCGCGGGATGCGGGCCCGTGAATGCTCGCTGGCACAGCCGTCGTGCCGGATTGAGACTGGTCGGGCGCCGGGGTTCAAA
>Ga0116222_1002001_pt1 | contig 11015 bp, 9 predicted proteins | sample Sb_taG_12_FD_88963 | JGI IMG/M metagenome (GOLD analysis project Ga0116222, IMG submission 88963) | Peat soil microbial communities from Weissenstadt, Germany - Sb_50d_9_AC metaG | ecosystem: Environmental > Terrestrial > Soil > Wetlands > Peat | place: Germany: Weissenstadt | collected 2010-09-21
CACGAGCCGAGTGCCAGGCGAGCAACTCTGCTGGTCAGAGCCGTGGATACGATTCTCGGCACGCACAGCGAGCCCGGGTGGCATTTCGCCGACGAGCAGGGTCGTCACAACGCGATGCCTTCGCAGCGCCACTGACAGCCGCATCGCGGACAGCTGCGCCCCGCCGGGGTTCAGTACCGCTCCAGTGGCGACGGCGGCATCGACTACATAGCCTACAAACGCGATCCCGTCGCACCCATGAAAATCGCCGTCCAGGCCAAGCTCTACACCAACCGTCCAGCCGGCCCACGTCCGCGACCTGTACGGCACGATGCAGCACGAGGGAGCCACCCTCGGCATCATGATCACCACATCTGGGTACGGCCCGGCCAGCGAGGAGTTCGCCAACGGCAAGCCCCTGCACCTCATCGACGGCCACGGCCTGATCTCGATCTGCCAGGAACACGGCATCCCCGCCCGCATCCTCGGCATCGGAACCCGCAAGCCCAGACCATGAAACCGGCCTCCGCCTCACCATGCGGCCCGCCGAACGCCGGGCGATCATCACCCGTCCGCCGCACCAGACCAGCTATCGCACCGGCACATGAGGAACGACGGCGCTCGAGGTCAGCTGGCCGAAGTTAACCGCCGCCGGTCAGGAAGCGGTCCAGCAGAACCGCGTTCGGCAGCTACCTGCGAACGGCGCCACCGCCTTCAGTACGACTGGCCGCTAGCTCAGGCGATAAAAGACCATGCCTTACTCGTTTGACGCTGGAGGTGCTGGCCACCAAGCACGGCCCGGCGCTGACCGTCAACCTGGCTCCCGCGAGCGCAGATAAGCGAGCGCAGCGGAACCGAGCACGGCCAGGCACGCCAAGCCACGCCGGCTTACACGGCTGGACTCTGGTACTTGTTTCACGTACCCATCTGGTACAGTATGCTTGTACTACCGAGAAAGGAGTGTTCGGCCATGGCCATCAGTGCCAGCGAGGCCCGCTCGCGCCTGTTCCCTCTCCTTCAGCAGGTTAACGATGATCACGTGCCGGTGAGGATCAATTCCAAGGGCGGAGACGCCGTACTCATGTCTGCCGAGGACTTCGACTCCTGGCAGGAGACTATCTACCTACTGCGGTCTCCGGCCAACGCCCGGCGGCTCATGGAAGCCGTCGCACGGGACAAATCTGGTCAAGCTGTTGTCGTCAAGACCATGGAGGAACTAAACGCTCTGGCAGGCGAGTAGTGAGAAGTATCCATTTCGACCCCGACGCCTGGGAAGACTTCCTGTACTGGCTGGGCGCAGACCGGAAGATGGCGACGAGGATCACCCGCCTGACCGGTGAGATCCAGCGCGACCCGTTTGAGGGCATAGGCAAGCCTGAACCCCTCAAAGGTGATCTGTCCGGTTACTGGTCCCGCCGTATAGACGACGAACACCGGCTCGTATACCGGGCCGACGCCAAAGAAGTGAAGATCATTAAGGCTCGCTATCACTACAGCGCCTGACCAGACCGGAAAACTCCGCCACAGGAGGGCTTGCGTGACAACAGGGCAAGCAAGCCCAGCAGGCAGGCGGAGCAGAAACCCTCGGACCGGCACGCACCGCCCCGATCAGATTCGCCGCGATCTGGGGTTCGCCGTCGCGACCCATGGCCTGCTAGGTACTCATCGGGGCCGTACGCGGAGAATAGCGGAGAAGACGCCTCGGGCAAAGGCTTACCGCAGGTCAGAGCCAACATCGGAGATGCCTGTAAAACCGTCGGCTCAGCCTACGTTGGTTCGAACCCAACACCTGCCACCACCTGCGGAAATGACCTGTGACCTGGGTATATCCGGGCTCGCGGGCCGTCTTGGTGTTGTCGCACCATGTGTCATGAAGTGCCACCGTGAGCCGCTGCATAGCAGTGGTTACGGACATATAGCGGACGGAATCCTGGCGGAGCCAGCGGTTCACCGAACCGCTAGCTGTCCCGGTCGTGGTGGTCATCTGGCCCGGCGGCGGGCTTGCCGGGCCAGGGCGGCCGCCAGTGATCGCCGGATGCAGCCACACACAGCTTGCAGGATCTGTCAGTGGGCGCCGCACCTGTGGGGTTTCTAAACTCGGCTACCGGCGTTGAGCTGGGCTTTCATGCGGCCCGCCCGTACTCGTTGATGAGGCCGCCGAGGAGGGGCCGGCGCTTGATCCGCTCCCGGGAGAGCTCGGCGATGGGGTGGTCGGGTCGCGGCGGATGCAGCTGGCGGCTGCGGTGGGGTCGTCGTCCGTTGTAGTGGGCTTCGTACTGGGCCAGGACCGACCGCAGGTGCCGCTCGCCGAAGATGAGCATCCGGTCGGTGACCTCGGTCCGGGCGGTGAGCACGAACCGCTCGGCAAAAGCGTTCGCGCGCGGGCTCTGGGGAGGGATCTTCACGGGCTGGATGCCGGCGGCGGCGAGGCCCGCGTCGAACGAGTCGGTGAATTGCCCGGCCCGGTCGCGGACCAGGAAGCGGAAGTCAGCGGCGCGGCCCCCGAGGTCCATCAGGAGGTTACGGATCTGCTGGGTAGTCCACGGGCCGTCCGGATGGGCGGTGACCCCGAGGACGTGAACGTAGCGGGGACCGGCTTCGATGACGAACAGGCAGTACACACGCCGCAGCGTCAGCGCGCAGTCCACGTGGAAGAAATCGGCGGCGAGCATGATCGCGGCCTGGGTGCGCAGGAACTGCCGCCAGGTCGTGTCGGCCTGCCGCTTCGGCGCGGGCGGGATCTTCAGGGCCTTGAGGACCCGGCGGATCGTGGAGGCGCTGACCCGGTGGCCGAGCTTGAGGAGCTCACCCTGGATGCGCTGGTATCCCCAGCCGTGGTTTTCGCGGGCGAGCCGCTGAATGAGCGCGGCGATCTCGGCGCTGACGGGCGGGCGCCCCGTCCGGTGCGTATAGGTCCATTTCCTGGTGACCAGGCGGCGGTGCCACCGGAGTACGGTGCCGGGCGTGACCAGCCGGTGCATCCGCAGGCTTCGGGGCAGGAGCCGGATCAGCCCGGCGAAGATCGCACGGTCGGCCCAGTCCAGCCGGAGTCGGGGACTAGCGCGGCGCAGCACGGCGACCTCGTGCCGCAGCACGAGCAGCTCGATGTCCTTGGACGTCGTTGAGCGGCCGAGGAGGACCAGCCAGCCACCAAGCCGGACGAAGATCAGGTAGAGCAGACGGAGAGACACGGGTGATCATCATTGCCGATGGCCATGAGCTGCCTATCGGCGCAGGTCACAGGAACGAGCGGACTTCTGGCACCCCACAGCATGAAATGGGCGGCCCGCCTTCCCCGGTCGTGCACGGCCCGAAGCGTGGAGAGTTCTGCCACCTCCGATCGCCCGCACCTGTCCGGTATGGCCGATCACCCCTCAGGCCCCTGCTCGCCACGCCGATCGGCCGTCACGTTCCCGCAAGTCAGGGCGTTCCCATGTCAGCTACTTGACATGATCGGCATGCCTGGTGCGGCTTCGCGGCTGCGGAGACTCTGCGCGTCGGCCCCGGTCAGGGCCGACACCGCGAGCAGGCCATATCGAATCGGTACCGCCCAACGTAATGCGAACAGCTCGTCGCATGCCGTCGCCTCCCCGGACCAGCAATCGCAACTTCACCACATTCTGACGGAATAAAGTTGCGATCGAAGCAACTACAGTGGGAGCGTAGAGCTTGGGAGCGGAGGGAGGCGGCGTCGTGACAGATGGGATGACTGGGCTGGTTGCGCTTGGCTTGCCGGAGACTTCGTTGGAGTCTGAGGAGCTTGAGCAGCATGCCGCGCAGGTCGGAGCGCGCGTGGCGGCGGCCCGGAAGCAGCGTGGGATGACCGGGACTGAGCTTGGCGAGATGGTGGGACTCCGTAAGGACCAGATCTCGAAGATCGAGTCAGGTCGCCGACGGCTCGATATTTCTGAGTTGCCTCGCGTTGCGGCTGCACTAGGTGTCTCAGTGCGGTTTCTTCTTGGGCAGGCTGATCGACCTGCGCTGGCGATTGCGGCTCGGCTGGCGGCTGACGCGGGCGCTGATGCGGTGCGCGCCGTGCGTCGGCGAGCTCGTCAGTTGTTTGAGATCGACGACTTGCTGACTCAGGTGACCGGTATGCCGCCTGCTCGGCCTAGCCCTCAAGGCCTCCGGGTTGTCGAGCAGGCTCGTGGCAGCTTCGGTGCGCGGCCTAGATCGAAGGCGGAGGCGCAGCGTCAAGGGCGTGAGCTTGCTGAGCTGACGCGGCGCGAGCTCGATTTGGGCAGCGATGCGCTGGGTGACATCGCCGGCCTGATTGAGCAGCACTTTGCGGTTGATGTGGCGTTGTCCCCGTTGGGGGCCGACGTCGATGGGTTGTGCGTGCACAGCGGCACGGCCGCGCTCATTCTGGCTAACACTGATTCATCCGATGGCCGGGTGCGGTTCACTCTCGCCCATGAGCTGAGCCATCACCTGCTGGGCGATCCGCGTGAGGTCATCGAGGAAGCTGAGGGCGACATGTTCGCCAGTACCGCCGTCGAGTGGCGTGCGAGCGCGTTTGCTGGTCACTTCTTGATGCCGGATCGAGGCGTTCGATCGGTACTGGCGTGGCTCGGCGAGGAGTCCAACACGGTCAGTGAGCGGGCAGCAGTCGCGTTGATGGAACACTTTGGCGTGTCGATGGCGGCCCTGATATACCAGCTCAACATCCTCGGCGTGCTGAGCTATGACGATGGACAGCAGTTGCGCGGCTGCGGCGTAACGCTCCTTGTCGAGCGGCACCGGGACGTCGCTCCGTCAAAGGCCGCGACGACCATCGGGCATGTTCGCCGTGCCCCGGAACGACTTACTCGACGAGCGCTCGCCGCGGCCCGCGAGCAGCGCCTAGGTCTATCGGTCGTCGCATCGCTGCTCGAACGCGACGACGACGAACAGCTGTGGCGGGAGGTCATGGCGGATCATGTACAGGCCACGGCGAGCACCGATATTGTCCTGTGACCTCCGAATCGCCCGCGCGAGCCGTCGATGCCAAGCCGCAAGCTTGGTTTCTTGAGACCAGCGCCTTGGTGACGCTGGCCGTGCATCTGCCGCTGCAGCAAGCGGTAGTGGCAGCACTCTCGCCCTCGACCTTCCACCGGGTACTGGTCAAGGCAGTCGTTACGGAGCTGGAGGAGTTGTCCATGACTTCCGATATCACGGCAACGTGGGCAGGCACCGCGCTTGGCCAACTGGACTGGCTTGGCAGCGCGGTCGCCCTAGATGACCCGGTCGGCGTGGAATTGGCGGTCCAGCTTCAGGAAGAGATCGCTGGCGGCCGACCGCTGAAACACCCTATGGAGCACTTCGGCGAGGCTGCGGTGATCTCCCTGGCATCTCGTGCTAGGACAGTGCAGCCCTGATGCTCTGCGACGACTACGATGCGCGCGTTGCAGCGAAGAATCGCAACGTTGAGCCGGTTAGCGTGCACAAGCTGATGTACCTGATGATCAGGCAGGGCAAGCTGACTGCCACAGAAGCGGGGGCCTTCGCCGACGCACTGCACACGGCAGGACGACACCAGGACTATACGGCGCAAGAACTCGCCTCCGGTCGGCTTGGTCGTGTCGGGCAGCCGTGACGGGCTGTGCTCGCATCCGCGATGGCCCGTGCCAGGACGACCCTCACACGGCGGAGGGGGAGGGATGACGATGGGCCAGGACGCGTCGTGGCGGTCAGCCTGGCCGAGGCTAGGGCGGTTCGCGCTTGCGGGCTCGGGACACGGCCTGCCCGGAGCCCGTTGCTGCCAGGGCCGATAGCTTCGGAGAATAGCCGGAGAAGTCAGCATGGCGAGGACGTAAGCGCAGGTCAGGGCATGTACCGGAGATGGCTGTAAAACCGTCGGCTCAGCCTACGTTGGTTCGAACCCAACACCTGCCACCAGCAATGTCCCAGATCAGAGCCGGTGACGTGGAAGTGCGTCACTGGCGCTGAGGCTGGGAGGGAGCGGTTCTGTAAACCGCTTGTGGGCTATGCGTGGGTCAGATCGCGGGGCCCTGGCGGTGTATCACCCGCGCGCAGGCCTGGCGAATTCTTCCTCTGACCTGCAAATTGCTCCTTGGTCACCCGAAGGTGTGTTCGGTCCTCCTGCTAGGTGGCTGGTGTCGCGCCGCTTGGCGTGGGCCATGCACGGACATATGACGGGCAGGCTCACGGTGGTAGCGGCGGTTCGGCGAACCGCTTGCTGTCACCGGTGGTGGTTCCTGCGAGGTGCGAGAGTAGGCGTTGAGAGCGTCTTCGATCCGCTGGCTGATGGCATCTTCCTGGCCGCCGACGCAATGCACATAGACGCTTTCCAGGACGTGCACGCTGGTGCCCGCGCGGGCCGGCGACCTCGGCGGGCGCGCCGCTGGCGTTCAGCCAGAACGACGGGGCCGCGTGCCGCAGATCGTAGGGGCGGCGGGCCAGTGGGGTGGCCGCCAGGGCAGGGCCAAGCGCAGCCTGGCGGGCTGCATGCCAGACGCGGCCGTAGACCGACTCGCTGAGCAGGCCGCCACGGGTGCCGCAGAACAGCCGCCCATCCAGGGCGGTGCCGAACTCGCGGATGTGCTGCCGGAGCAGGCAGACCAGGATTGGAGGGATCGGGACGATCCTGACGGTGCCGGTGGGGCGGTGTTTGAGCCCGTGCGGCTCATGCGGCCTGCCATTGCTGGTCCAAGCGGCGGCGGTGCGCGGGCATGCACCGGTGAGAATCATCTCCCCGCGCCCGTGCGAGGGGAGGGTGAGATGGCTTTGGCGAAGCGCGACGGCTTCTTCTGGGCGCAGCGCCCCGTAGTACAGGCAGGCGAAGAACGCCACCAGGTCCGCCCGCATCAGGGCGGCCTGAGCCAAGATGGCCTGGACCTGCGCCGGACTGGCGACCGCCTGCGGGCTGACCGCGGCGGCGGCCTTGGGTACGCGCCACTGCACCTTGCCGACCGGGTTGGCGGGCAGCAGGCCGAGTTCGACCGCGTAGCCGAGGGCGTTGTGGAGCACCGCCCGCTTGCGGGTGATGGTGTTCGCTGCCGCGGGTGAGTCGTCCAGCCGTACGCACAGCCCGTCCAGGGCAGCCCGGATGACCTGCGGGTCGCTCAGACAGCTGACCGGCAGCGAGTTGCGCTCCAGCCAGGCAAGCGCGCTGGCGGTGGCCGGCTCGGGTGCGCGTGAGCGCCGCGGCGGGCTGAACGCATACCCGTACAGGGTCGCCCGCGGCATCCGGGCCGGTGGCCTGCGGCTGGTTGTCTTGGTCAGCAGCGGGGTGACGGTGGCCAGCGCCTCGGCCATGCTGGCCCGCGAATTGCGCCGCCAGGTGCGGCCATTTCATCGCCGCATACGCCACCGCGTGCTGATACCAGGTGACGGTCGCCGACACTGGTGCGGCCCATGCCAGCGGCTCGCCGGTGGCGGGGTCGAACTCCAGCCCCCGCCGGGCGGCGCGGATCAGTTCTGCGCGGTAGCTGTCGGCCAGTGCCCGCGTGATGAAGGACCGGGACTTATCGCCCCCGGCTACCCGCCAGCGGACCTCGAACACCCGGCGGCCAGGCCTGCGCCGGATCGCCAACACGCGGACATCGAACGAACTCACTGAGCCCTCCTGAGCGTGATCAGCGGAATAACGAAACTCCAGCCGATCACGCGAGTCCCCAGCCTGCTAACTCCGCCTGACCGGCGGGCCGGTGGTTACTCCCACGCGGCAAGCCCGGTCACCCCCGGCAGATCCCCGCTGGGCCGGACCGAGCTTCGCCCGGTTCTGCTGTTCGCTCTCCGGCAGCAGTGCGCGGGTGTCCGGCGGTACAGTCGCTGCCTTAGAAGGGCCGAGCTGGGAGGGCTTCATGGGTCGCACGGCCCGGGAACGGCTGGCCAAGCTGCTCGACGGCGCGCAGGCGTCCGGGGCGTTCAGCGCGCAGATCCTGGCACCAGCCGGCGCGCTGCAGGTCGAGGTCGATGGTGTCGGGGCGTTGCACCCCGTGCGTGCGCCGCTCGCGAAGAAGCTGATCGCGGTGGCGCGGCCGGCGATGTTCGGGCGCGGGGAGCAGACGCTGACCGACACTACCGTTCGTGACACGTGGGAGATCACGTCGGACCTTGTCACGCTGAGCGGCCCGGCCTGGGAGGCAACGCTCGGCGCCGTGCTGGACGACGCCCGCGATGAGCTGGGGCTGCCGCCCACGACGAAGCTGCGGGCCGAGCTGCACGCGATGCTGGTGTACGGGAAGGGGCAGTTCTTCCTGCCGCATCAGGACTCGGAAAAGGACGACGCGATGGTGGGCACGCTGGTGGTGTCGCTGCCTTCGGCGCATACGGGCGGGGAACTGGTCGTGGAGCATGGCGGCCAGAGCGTCACGTACCGGGGGCCGAGGGAGGAGCTGTCTTTCGTCGCGTTCTACGCGGACTGCCGTCACGAGGTCAAGCCCGTGAGGTCCGGGTACCGGGTGACGCTGACGTTCAACCTGCTCGCGGACAGCGAGGCGGACGCGCAGGGAGCCGGACCGGTCGCCGACCTGGCGCACTGCCTCACCGGGCACTTCACCACGCCCGCCACGCGACGTTATGGCCGCGGCGAACCTGGCCCGCCGAAACGGCTGGTCTTTCTGCTCGACCACGAGTACACGCAGCGGGGCCTGAGCTGGAACCGGCTCAAGGGAGCTGACGCAGAGCGCGCCGCGCTGCTGCGCGCCACGGCGGAGCGTGCCGGGTGCGAGGCGGTGCTGGCGCTGGCCGAGGTGAAGGAGACGTGGGATGCCTGGCCCTCCGACGGCGACGCGTGGGACGACTACGACTTTTACGACGAGGAGGAAGACGACGAGGAGGAGGACTACGGCGGCGTCGTCGTCTCCCGGGGCCGGGACGGCGATCACGATGACTACCAGCTCAATGAGCTGATTGACGACGAGATCACCCTCGGCTGGTGGACCAGCCCGGACGGCACGAGCGGCGAGCCGATATCGCTGCACGTCCCCGACTCCGAGGTGTGTGCCACCACCCCGAGCGCGGACCTGGTGCCCTACCAGTCCGAATACGAGGGCTACATGGGCAACTACGGCAACACGCTGGACCGGTGGTACCGGCGGGCCGCGGTCGTGGCGTGGCCGCGGGACCGGGCGTTCGCGGCGCGCGCCGAAGCCGGGTCGCAGTGGGCGCTGTCGGAACTGGGCACCCGCATCGAGGCCGGAGATCTGGAAGGGGCACGTGCCGGAGCGGAGTCGCTCGCGCCGTTCTGGGGAAAGATCGGATCGCAGCCGGGCCTGCTGGGCACGGCGCTGCATGTGGCGGCGGGCATGGGCGCGGCCGAGACGGCGGCGATGCTGCTGGAGCCCTTCCGGGTGGAGACGGTAGCGCCGGAGCACGCGGGCGGGCTGGCGGCGGCCGGGCGGTACGGCGAGGAGTGGACGCGCGGGGTCATCGCCGGGTGGTTCGGGCCGAGGCACTACCTTGAGGCGGACCGATACGAGTGGGTGGAGAGGCTGCCGGGGCTGTGCGCGGCGCTGCGTGCTGCCGGGGGTCCGGAGGTGGCGCGGCTGCTGGCCGTCGGCGCATGGGGCTGGATGGGCGATCAGCTGCGGCTCTGGACCACCACCGCGCGGACCGAGATCCGGGAGCCGCGGCTGGAGATGCTGAGCTCGCCGCTGGTGCGGCTGCTGGAGGCGGCCGACGACGAGCTGCGGGACGAGATCGTGGCGGCGCTGGGCGGGTACGGGGACAACGTGCTGGGGTGCCTGATGCCGGCGCTGCGTTCGGCGGCTGCGCTGCCGGCGGACGCGCGGCGGGCGGCGGGGCTCGATGTGGTCGCGCGGGACTGCGGGCAGCGGCTCGGCGCGGTGATCGCCCGGCCGCTGCGTGACGAAGACGACTGGTCGATCGAATGGACCGGGTGCGGGTGCGACCTGTGTGGCACGCTGGGGACGTTTCTCGGTTCCCGGTCGCGGCGGATCTTCGAGTGGCCGCTGGCGACGGACGGGCGGCGGCACGTCCACAGCCAGATCGACTCGGCTGCGCTGCCGGTGCGGCACCAGACCCGGAGGCAGGGGCGGCCATACACGCTCGTGCTGACAAAGACCGGTGAGCTGTTCACCCGCGAGGAGGACGCGCGGCACAAGGACGTGACCGACCTGGCGTGGCTGACGTCGGCGTGGGGTGACGGTCCGCCGGGAACGTTTTTGACTTCCTTACTGCACTTCATAGAGCTGCGGTGATCCTCGCTCAGCAGGTGGACCGTGCCGATAGGCGCTTCAGCGCCGCCACGAGCGGCCGAGCGGATAACGCCGGGACTTGCGGGGAGGGCGGGAACCCCCGGTCGACCAGGCGACATGATGGTGAGGTGCGCCCCTGGAAACGACGCCTGTCTGATGACGAGTGTTCTGTCCTGCTGGCCGAGTTGCTCCTTCGGCACCCTGAGCTGGCCGCCGAGGCAGAGGAGATCACGTCCACGCTGCTGGTGGTGGAAAACGAACAGGAATTCGGCGACGAGATCACGGCCAAACCGCGGGCGCTACGTGCCAACGGGCCGGTGTCCGTCGATGCGGGACGGGGACGGGTCCTGGATGTGCTCCAGCCGTACATCGATGACCTCACCCGGCGGAAGGAACGCGGTGCCCGGCGGGCGGCCGCCGATATCGCGATCGCCGTGCTGTCTGGGTTGTACGGATGTCGCGAGGACACCGAGGAGGACATGCTGCTTGTCCGGATGGGCCTGCCTGGCGCGGCAGATGACCTTGCACGCATGGTGTACACGAAGCGGCAGATGACCTTGCACGCATGGTGTACACGAAGGTGAAGCCACTGCAACTCTCGTTGCCGTCGCTGGCGGACGAGTGCCCCGAGTGGGAATGGTACGAGGAGAGCTGAAACCCGTATCGCGGTCGGGGTGGGCAGGGTCATTGCCGTGGCGAGCCTTGCTCGCCGAGTTCGGAAAGGAGCGCGGCTCGCCTTTCCCCGAGGGCGGCGAACTGAGCATACAGCTGCTTCAGCTCGCGGTTGATCCGCGCCAGCTCGGTCCGCGTCTGCTGTTCCCGCAGGTAGCGCTCGCCATGTAGGGTCCTGGCGAGATCCTCGACCTCGCGGCG
>Ga0116222_1002005_pt1 | contig 11010 bp, 6 predicted proteins | sample Sb_taG_12_FD_88963 | JGI IMG/M metagenome (GOLD analysis project Ga0116222, IMG submission 88963) | Peat soil microbial communities from Weissenstadt, Germany - Sb_50d_9_AC metaG | ecosystem: Environmental > Terrestrial > Soil > Wetlands > Peat | place: Germany: Weissenstadt | collected 2010-09-21
CTGCCGATGCTGGTCGGCAGCACAAAGCGCAGGCTGCCGTCTCGCACCTGACGGATCTTCGCGAGGGCAGCGATGACATCGTCCGCCGCAGGCGTGACCGGGAGTTCCTCGGGGACGGTCGGCCTCCGGGATTCAGTATTGACGAACTGACCAGGAACTGATTGTTCTCTTGTGGTGTTTGAGCTGCGGTTTCGTGCCGCGGCGACGGTTGATGGCGGGATTGGGCGCGCACCCGATGGGTGCGGTGATCGTGCCTGGCGGTGGCTTGCCAGCGGCCTGCCAGAGCCGGCCCCGGGCCGTGACCGCTGGTGGCGTGGCGGCGCTGGTAGCGAAGAGCGCCCCGGTTCTGGGAGATTACGTGGTAACGACACCGATGTAATTTCTCAGGCAGGAGCGCTCTTCATCATGCAGGATACGCGGTGGGATCACGCGCTGAGGGTGACCGGCGAGGGCGAGGGCCTGGTCGGGCACGCCGGGGCGGTGCTGCTGCGCAAGCTGGCCGACCGGGCCGGGCTGACCGCGGGGCTGGGGCCCGCGCTGGCGCGGTCAGGCCGGTTCCCGCTGGTGGACCGGGGCATGGCGCTGGTGAGCACGGCGGTGGCGATCGTGCTCGGGGCGACCAGCATGAACGACATCAGCCTGCTGGACCACCATGCCGCGGTTCTCGGGGCCGGGCCGAGTGACACCACGGTGCGGCGGACGCTGGAGCTGGCCGATTCCCGCACCCTGGACAAGATCGCGCGGGTGCGGGCCAGGGTCCGCGAGCATATGTGGTCGCTGATCTGCGCGAGGCCGGCCGGGTTCCCGTGGCTGAGGGTGGCCGGGAAGCTGCTGGAAGGCTGGCTGGTGATCGACATGGATGCCACGCTGGTCACCGCGCATTCTGACAAGGAAGGTGCCGCCCCGACGTTTAAGAAAGGGTATGGCTTTCATCCGCTGGGCACGTGGCTGGCGAACACGACCGAGAGCCTGGCGATGCTGCTGCGGCCGGGCAACGCCGGATCTAATACGGTCGCCGATCACATCGCCGTGCTGGCGGCGGCGATCCGCCAGATCCCGGCGGCGTTCCGGTCCCGGCTGCTGGTCCGCGTCGACGGGGCCGGCGCCACGCACGAGCTGATTGAGCACCTGCTGTCGCTGGCCACCCGCCGCCGCACCGTGCTGTTCACGGCCGGCTGGATGATCACCGATGCCGATGAGCAGGCGATAAAGCTGCTGCCCGCCGCTGCCTGGCAGGCCGCCGTGGACCAGGACGGCACGGTTCAGCAGGGCCGGCACGTGGCCGAGATCACCCACCTGATGAGCCGGGCCGCCGGCTGGCCGCAGGACCTGCGGTGGATCGTGCGCCGCACCCGGCCCTCCCGCCGCCAGCTGAAGAAGCTGACCGCGTTCGAGCGCGCGACCGGCTGGCGGTACGCCATCATCTGCACGAACATCCCTGCCGCCGGGATCGGCGGCGTGCCCGGCAGCCACCATGCCCAGTTCCTCGATGTGCTGCACCGCTCGCATGCCACGGTCGAGGACCGGGTCCGGACCAGCAAGGCCCTCGGCCTGCGGAACCTGCCATCGAAGACCTGGACCGTGAACTGCGGATGGGTACTGGCCTCAAACATCGCCGCCGACCTGTCCGCCTGGTGCCGGCTCCTCGGCCTGTACGACCAGGACGATCTTAAAGACGCCGAGCCCGAGACGCTGCGCTACCGGCTCTGGGCACTGCCCGCCCGCCTGGTCCGCCATGCCCGCACCCGCGTCCTGAAGATCAGCCGGACCTGGCCCTGGACGCAGGCGTTCCTGGTCTGCTGGCAGCGGCTGTGCGCCCTGCCCGCACCCGCCTGAACCAGACCACCCCGTCCCCTGACCTGGAAAGGAGCCCCCCGGCGCGGTCGGAGCCGGTGCCCCCCGAGCACCTCGGTCGGCACCGCCGCCCATCGCCCGCACAGCAACCAGACACCAGAGCCGAAAAACGGCATCACACGATCAACACGGGTCTCGCTCGTCACCCTGAATCATTGAGGCCAGTTGGACACCGGCGACTATATGTCGGCCATTGCCAGCCATGAACGCGCGCTGGAACTGCACAGCGAACTAGGCAACAAGCTCGGCGAAGCCAATGCCTTGAATCACCTCGGTGATGCGCTGCGGGTGACCCGCGACTACCAAAGCGCCGCCGCCCGCTACTGCAGCGCTCTGGAACTGCATAATGAACTCGGCAACAAGCTCGGTGAAGCCAATGCTCACCGGGGTCTCGGGGCTGTGTCGAAGGCAACCGGTGACTATCGAGCCGCTGCCCGACGCTTCGAGCTGGCGCTGCGACTATTCCGTGATCTCGGCAATCCAGCCGGAGAAGCCCGAGTCCTTAACCACATAGGTTCGCTCGCGCAGGCTACCGACGCACCGTCTGACGCGCTGGCCCGCTATGAGCAGGCCCTCGCCATCGCGTCCCGGATCGGCTCGCTGCCCGAGAAGGCGCGCGCCGCGGAAGGCGTGGCTCAATTTCATCTCAAGGCCGGTGATATTGACCTGGGCCTCAGCTACCTCTGGCAAGCGCTAGAGATCTACCAGCAACTGGGCTCATTCAACGCCGAACGCGTTCAGCGGGCCATCGACAGCGTCCAGAGCGCGTGACGAGAGTACCTGGCTGACGAGCGCGAAGCGCTCCTCCGCCTCTCCCTGTGACCAATTACGTGGGTTTACACGTGACCGGCTACGTGTGGTTATCGGTCATGCGCCGCGCGACAGTGAAATAGCCCGCAGCGAAGGCGGCCTGGCCTCTCAGGAGAGGAGGTGAGATAACAGCGATGGAACCTCATGGCGTCATCATCTTGCTGACAACGATTTTGTCCATCGTGGTGTGGCGCGCCTGGTAACACGGGAGCGAGACAGGTTGGTAGCCCATAGCTCCCGCGCCACCAGCCCACCACCAAGTGGCGTCATTGTCAATGTAGCCAGTCCGATGCACCGAAGGAATACCTCGGTTCACCGAGAGTGATACCTCTTGACATGGTCGCCAGCGAGAACTGTGTGCCCGCCCAAGGAAGGGCGGGCACACAGCCAGGTCAGCTCCGTTGTCACATAATTGTCAGTTCAGCATATAGTAGTAGAATATTGTCGCGAATTTGGGCTGCCGTCATCAGCCTCGGCAAGCTACCATCGAGTCATCTCATTATTTTCCCTCGGAAATAACCGGGCCGCAGTCGGCTACCAGGGAGGGGCATGCGGGGCCAAGCCGGCGGAACTGACCCGACCGCGCGCGCCATCAGCTTAATAGGTGCATACAAGCGGACAATGCGGCTTTCTCTGCTGCATGAGGCAGTGGCTTCTTTCCGCGCCGTCTTCAAGGCTACGGCGCTCGATCACCCATCCTTCGGCCGTCGCCTGTCCAACTTGCTGCTCGCGCTGCGGCTGCAAGCCGAACACACCGGCGACACCGCAGTGCTCGTCGAAGTCGCCGAGCTTTCCAGGCTGATGGCCGACACCACCCCGGAGGGAGACCAGGATCATCTCTTCGCATTGCTCAGCCTCGCGGAGACGCTTCAGGTTATGTGTGAGCATGCCGAGCGCAGCCAGGGAACAGCTGAGCTGGCGATGCTGGAGCAGCTCGTGCAGGCTCTCGGGCAGCTTAAGCGGGTCATGCCTGCGGCAGAATCCGACCGGGCGGGGCTCCTTGGCGATCTCGCGGCTGCGCTGCTGCAGCTACACGAGCGCACTGGGCGGACCGAGTTGGCGAGAGAGGCGGTGGATGAGGGCCGACAGGCGCTCGAAGCTGGTCCACGTACCAGAGCTGACTGTGCGATCATCGAGTCTAACCTTGCCATGGCGTTGTATGCCGTATTCGAACGGACCGGCGATACGGCGCTGCTGGCCGAAGGAGTCGTTCTCGCGCGACGGGCTGTTGCGGCGACGCTCGCTGGTCACCCGAATCGATTTGGCTACCTGGCGAATCTGGCAGTGGTCCTGCGTGCGCTTGGAGAGTGCACCGGACAAGCCGGGCTGCTCGACGACGCGGTGGCCGCGGGCCGCGATGCGGTCCGGCTCATTCATAAGGATGGCCCCTACGAGGCGAAGGCCATTTCCCAGCTCGCAATCGTACTGCTGGCTATGGGTGTCCGCACCGGGCAGGCGGAGCTGGCGGCCGATGCAGTGGCTCTCGGGCGCCGGGCTGTCGCCGCTGTGCCCGAAGATCATTTCTACCGTGTCGCGTGCCTCACCAATCTCGGTGCGCTGCAACGGTCTCTGGCCGAGTTCACTGGCCAGATATCGGTACTTGAGGAAGCCGTCGCCGCGCACCGGCTGGCAGTCAAGGCTGCGCCACTGGGCCATCCGCACGGCGTTCTGGCCTTGTGCAACCTCGCGAACACCTTGCGTGCTCTCTTCTACTTGACCGATCGAAGCGACGTCCTGCGGGAGGCGGCCGCGATCGACCGTGACGCCTTGGCGGTCGTACCGGAGGGTCATCAGCACCGTGCCATGCTGCTGGCGAATCTCAGTGGGATCCAGCAAGCGCTGGGTAGTCGTACCGGCGAGGTTGCCGAGCTCAAGAATGCGGTCGAGTCGGCCGAGAAGGCATTGGCTGCCGCACCGGCGGACAGCCCGATGAGAGCCATTTGCTTCTCCAATCTCGCCAACGCGATGCTTGGGTTGTTCGAACACGCACCCGACACCGAATTGCTGGCCGGAGCTGTCGATGCAGGTCGGCGAGCGGTAGCAGCCGGTCCGGCGCACCACCTCGACCGGGGCCTGTACCAGGGCAATCTGGTAGCTGCCCTGCTGCGACTGCACGAGCGCACAGGTCAGGCTGGTCTGTTGGAAGAGGCTGTCGCTATCGGACGGGAGGCTGTCGCCGCCACGCCAGGTAAACATCCGAACCTGGCCGGGTATCAGACCAATCTTGGAATCGCATTGGCCGGCCTGGCCAGCGAGACCGGACGGACCGCATTGGCCGACGAGGCCGCGAAGCACCTCCTGGAGGCAGCTCACTCAGGGACTGCGTCAGCACTGACCCGGGTGCGCGCGCACCGTGCCTGGGCAGCTCTTCCTCTTACGCGTTCGCCGGATCTGATCCTTTCCGCGTTTGAAGCCGCGGTCGGCCTGCTGCCGCAGGCAGTATCTCGCCACCTGCCGAGTGGCGATCGCGAGCATGGCGCTGGCAGCCTTGCTGGCCTTGCGGCACAGGCCGCGGCAGCCGCCACCGCTGCCGGCCGCCCGATCCGCGCCGTCGAGTTGCTCGAGCAGAGCCGCGGGATACTTATAGCCGATACGCTCAATGCCCGCAGCGGCGAGTCGGCGAGGCTCCGCGACAGCCGGGCCGCTCAGGCAGCCGGGCTCATCGTCAGGTTCGAGGCCTTGCAGCGACGCTTCCAGGCTCTCGATCGGGACGCCAAGCGGCGGGTAGTGCCCGAGCCCGACCCGATGACGTCACTGGATCACAGGCTGGTCATCTATGGAACCAGTCCGAGTGCCGAGGCTCAGGCAGCTGCCCGCAGAAAGGCTGACGCCGACTGGCGGGAGTTGCTAGAGAACATTCGTTCAATATCTGAGCTGAGGGACTTCCTGCGACTTGATCAGATCGATCGGCTTGTCCCAGCCGCCTGCGATGGACCAGTCATCTACGTCTACGCGGATCAGGCCCGATGCGATGCCCTCGTCCTCACCGCGAATCCCGAGACTCCGGTGCGGGCTATCCCGCTGCCCGACCTGACCTGCGAAAAGGCCATCGAGCAGACCATCCGGTGCATGGCGGCCCGCGCTGCCGCCCAGTCGCCTGATGCTGGTATCGCTGAAAGAACTCGATCGGCCCGCGACATCGCGAATGTGCTGGCCTGGATGTGGGATACGATCACCGGCCCAATCCTGACGGAACTCGGGTACGACGCCGGGCCGACGGATGCGGTGGCCGACGGCGCAGGCCAGGAGTGGCCACGGGTGTGGTGGTGTCCGGTCGGGTTCCTTTCCTACTTGCCGTTCCACGCGACTGGCCACCATGACGACCCGGCGAGCAGTGCTCGCCGGACGGTAGTTGACCGCGTGATCTCTTCCTACACTCCGACGGCCCGCGCGCTTATGCACGCCCGGCGCCAAGCGAAGCCCTCGCCCAGCGAGGGCGCTCTCATTGTGGCGGCACCCGAGGTGCGCGGCCTTCCGCAGCTGGGCGGCGTGCGAGCAGAGGTCAGGGAGCTGACCACTCTCATGAAGGGCGTGCGGGTGCTTGCGTCGCCGACACGGGCAGCCGTGCTCGCTGCCCTGCCCGAGTACGGCATCGCCCACTTTGCATGCCACGCGAAGGCCGACGCTACTGATGCCGGCGCCAGCCGGCTCATCCTTGCCGACCATGTGAGGACGCCGCTTACCGTCACCGACATCGCGGCGTTGCAACTCTCCGACGCGGACTTGGCGTACTTGTCCGCCTGTAAGACCACGGTCACGACGCCCAGCCTGACGGACGAGTCTGTGCACATCACCGCCGCCTTCCAGCTCGCCGGCTATCGGCGGGTCATCGGTACCCTGTGGCCCATATCCGACCAGATCGCCCGTGCCCTCGCGGTAGAATTCTACGGAAGGCTGACCCGAAGAGGGGCGATCTTGCCCGAGACCGATGGCACCGCCGCAGCCTTGCACCAAATCATTCGGACGCTACGCACAAAGTCACCGGAGCAACTGATCGACTGGGCTTCGCACGTCCATGTCGGCATCTGAGGGAGGTGCCATGAAAGAACGGTATATACGATGGTCGCCTGTTGCAGAGTTGCGATTCGCTCCTCGATCCGCTCGTCGAGATATGGCCGCAGGGACTGGCGATGTACCACGCCTTATCTGACCTAGTCGAGGTCGTCCGGCGTTCTGCATCAGGGTTGCGCGGGGCGAGGTAACGGCTTGCCGGGCCAGCGATGAGGAGGCCAATTGAAAATGATCGGCTGCGTCCGCGCTGGCACCGCAACTACGCTGACGATGGCCCATGCCAGGGGCCTTTCATTCACCCTGATTCGGGTCGCGAAGCGTAGGTGAATTTCCTGTGGATCGTCTTCGTCCGCCGTTCTCCGCCGTCGCCCGCGAGCGATGGCGCCGACGTTTCATAGCGGGCGTTGTGCTCGCCCTGGTGCTGCTCACCGCGATACTGTACCTGAGTTCGCTCGACGCGATGGCTCCGTTACGCTTCGCTGTTCCGGCGGCGGCGTACGTCAGCGTGAGCGGCGCCGTGTCGTGGAGTTTCTTCGTCTACTGCATGCTCGCGAGATACCGCTCCCGGCTCGGCTGGCACCTAGCGATCGGCGGCCTGTTCGGCAGCGGCACCGGCGTGTTGATGCTTGGCGTCGCCCTCGTCCAATGGCATCTGGCAGCGCCCGACGCGACGGCCGCGGCCGCAGGCGCGGCGGCCGCAGGCGCCGGGTTCAGCGCGTTCATGACGCGTTCCAGGACCCAGCGGGCGCTGGCTTGGTCGACACGCCGACCGGCTGACCGCCGCGCTGCCCAGGCGACCTACGACGCCAGCCGGTACGCGCTGAGCGTCGGCCATATCCCAGCGGATCAGCAGAGGGTCGCCAGGCTCAACGCGGCGCAGGCGGCTATCGCCCGGTCCGTCAGCGACGACGCGCCTGACGGCCTGGTGGAGGCCACCGACGAACTCCGTCAGCTGCTCCGCGAAGATCCACCGGAGGACTGGCTTGAGCTGGTCGGCGTGGCGGTGAACCTTGTCGATGCCATGTCCAGAAAGGCTGACAAGCACGGCGATCTGTCTGGTTACATGACAGCGCTCCAGCTTCTCGCAGACGCCGCAGATCGCGCGCCGGCGGACGCGGGCATGATGGCCATCGTGCACAGCCTGCGCGCCGACTACCAACTCACGATGGCTGGCCGACTGCGGCCTGGCCAGGAAGGGGACGCTCAGGCTGCCGCGGCCGTCGCCGAGGTATGGGCCGCGATCTACGCAGTAACCCCGTCCTTGCGCAGAATTCTGCCCGGGCTGTATGCCAAGCTCGGCCTCTGCCTGGCCGCTGCGCGTGCCCACGCCAGCGACCTTGACACCGGAATCGAGCTGTGCCGGACCGGGGTCCGGCTCGCTGGCCGCTCGCCCAGGGCCCGTGCCGAGCCCGAGTTAGCGCTTGCCACGCTGCTTATCGACCGCGCCGAGACGTTCGCTGATGAGCTGCCAGCGGACGCTGCCGACACAGTCGTCGACGCGACAGCGGCCATATTGCACGCAGCCCTGGCCGAAGCCGAGCGGTTGGGCCGCCGTGCCCGTCGGTATGGCGGGTTCGACCAGCGCAGCGACGCGGCTGACGTCCTGGCACAGGCGCGCACGGCACGTGCCTCGATCCTGGGCGGCCAGGACGCCGATCAGCGGGCGGCTCGCGCGTGGCGGGAAGCAGCGCGTGCCGCCGCCCATGACGACCCGCTTCGGCGGGTACGTGTCGGCAAGGACTGGGTCGCGTGGGCAGAGGCCACGCAGAACGCGTCCTGGTGCGCTGAGGCCTATGCGTACCTGATGTCAGTGGTGCCGCCGGCCGTGGCGGTGCGCTACCTGGCTGGCGAGCGCGATAGTGCGCTCGCCGACCTGCAGTCGGCCACCGAGGATGCCGGGTACTGGCTTGCACAGGCTGGCCGGTTCGGCGATGCGGCGATCGCGCTGGAACTGGGTCGGGCGGTATCGCTGACCGAGGTGCTCGGCCGGGAACGGCTTGACCTTGAGCCGGCCTTGCGCCGAGCCCGGCGCCCAGACCTGCTTGAGCAATACCGTGTCGCTGTTCATGCCTATCGTGCGGCAGCGCCAACCTCCGAAGATGGCCTGACGTCCGCGGCGCAGCGTGCTTGGGCTGGGTACGAGGCTGTGGTGCGGGAGATCGCGGCTGTGGTGGATATCGAGATGCCTGGTGTGCCGCCGACTCTGGCTGAGCTGGCTGCGGCCGCTGGTGAGGGCCCGGTGGTGTTCCTGGCTGCGGCTGGTGCTGGCGGGTATGCGGTCATTGTGCCGGCCGCGGGGCCGCCGGTGTACTGGCCGCTGCCGCTGCTGACCCGTGCCGAGGTCGCTGGCCGGGTCGCGAGGTTGAGGCAGGCAGCCACCGCCGATGCCTCCGCGGGCTATCCCGCTGTGATCGCTGCCACGGCCTACTGGCTATGGGGCGCGGGGATCGGTGAGCTGGCGAGTGATCTTCCGGCGGGTGCGCTGGTCACCATCGTTCCGGTCGGCCATCTCAGCCTGCTGCCGGTGCACGCGGCCGGCGGCCCCACTGCCTCTGGCCAGGCGCCGGCTGACTGGACGTTCCTGGCCGACCGGGTCACCGTGCGCTACGCGCACAACGCTCGCACGCTGCTGCGCACCCGCGCCAGGGCGGGCGGCCTGCCAGGGGAAGCGCTGAGCCTGCTGGCGGTCGCCGCGCCCGACGCCGATCCGCGGCGGCCGCTGCCGGCCAGCGTCCCTGAAGTCGAGCAGATCTCCCGGCTGTGGAAGCAGGGAGCAGGCCCGGCCACGATCACCGACGGCGCGCACGCGGCGGTCGAGCGGATGCTCACGGGCCACAGCGTCTGGCACTTCGCCTGCCACTGCTACGTACGGCCCAGGCGCATTCTCGACAGCGCCCTGCTGCTCAGCGGCGGCGAGCTCAGCCTGCGGGCCATACTCGCCCTGCCTCCCGCCCCGCGCCGTCTCGCCGTCCTGTCAGCCTGCCAGACGCACTGGTCCGACAGCCGGCTGCCGGACGAGGCGATGGGCCTGCCAGCCGGCCTGCTCCAGGCCGGATTCGCCGGGGTGATCGCATCCCACTGGCCCGTCGAGGATCTGTCCACCGCTTACCTCATGGCCCGCTTCCACGACCTCTGGCACAACCAGGGCCTGCCCGCTGCCACCGCACTCGCCGAAGCCCAGCGGTGGCTGCGCACAGCCACGCACGCCGACCTGCGGGCTTACTCCGGCATCGAGCACGCTGACCCGCCAGCCACGCCGGAGAACAGCAACGACCATCCGCCGTACCGGCACCCGTTCTACTGGGCACCATTCGCCCTAACTGGGCACTGAGAACGAGCACCACGGAGCGGAAAGTCAGCTGGCGATGCGAATAACGCAAATGGCAGGTAATACTTAGCGGGAGCTGTTATGGGGCTGTTCAAGCGGATAGCGGGACTGGTCGGCGCCGTGCTCCAGCGCAATGGCGTTACCGTCGCCGATATCGAGCGGTTCGGTCGTCACATGTACGACCCAGATGAGTCTCCGTGGCCGTCGGTCTGGGCGGACCTCGTCGGTCCGATGTACTACGCGTACCGGGCTGACCAGGATATCTTCCTGATGACGCTGGCGGTTGTCGCCGAACAGTACGGAGGCTGGGTTTCCTACGGTGCTGAACGTCTGATGATAGAAGTTGCCGGCGGCGATTTGGAACATCCGGCCTATGGCCGCATCATGAACGCGTCGCTTGGCTTCCTTCGAGCCTGCGGCGTGCCGCCGATGAAAGTCACCGGATATGAGTGGCAGGGCTGGCTAGCTTCGGGCGGGACCAGCGAAACCTGGGTCCCGCGCCGGCCGACTCCGCCGAGGGCACAGGCTCCCATCTCGGACATCAGCATTGGCGAAACGCGTCGGCTGGCCCAACTGGCCGTCGGCAGCTGCTCCAACGTCTTCCTGGTGCATCGGGCCTCGGAGGGCCACTATCGCTGGATCATCGACGCCCCGCAGAGTGACGACGACCCGAGGCGGACGCAACAAGTGCATGTTGTCGCCGAGTCACTGCACGATCTCTACGTGCGGATAGGCCTGTGGCTGCAGGTGCCGCCATACTGGCATGACCAAGAACTCGAACCCTATATCCCGCTGCCAAAACCGAGATTCTAGCTTCCCGGCAGATCACGTAGCGCGGTAGCGCTCCAGCAGGTCGGTGTGCCCGGCTTGGCGCAAGGTCGGCTCGGGCACTCAAGACGGCGGTGAATCGGACGACCCTGCCATCCGCGAGTGTGATCGTCCCGGTGGCGATCCGCCCGCCTACCTGCGCCAGGAGATCGACCCGGTGCTGGCCGCTGACGGCATCA
>Ga0116222_1002007_pt1 | contig 11004 bp, 7 predicted proteins | sample Sb_taG_12_FD_88963 | JGI IMG/M metagenome (GOLD analysis project Ga0116222, IMG submission 88963) | Peat soil microbial communities from Weissenstadt, Germany - Sb_50d_9_AC metaG | ecosystem: Environmental > Terrestrial > Soil > Wetlands > Peat | place: Germany: Weissenstadt | collected 2010-09-21
GAAGACGCAGCCACCCGGATAAACATTCTTGTTGTCGGGGCTGATCGCAGCAAGCTGGGTTTGGCCGGCTGTCGTCGCCGGAAGACCCATTGAGCCGGAAACGTCGAGAAGGAGATAAAAGTCGAGATATTTGCCCATGGTCAGGCTTGATGCCGAGGTGCCCGTGATATTGATTTGCTTCACTCCGAAAATAGGTCCGAATGCATTCTGCGAAGTGGCTTGATAGGTAATAGTCGCGTTGAATGTCTGCCCAGTCCGCGACATCGTGATTGTTGGCGTGGCCACGATATTGGCGGTGGATCCCGCGTTCGAATAGAATACTTTTTGGGCCTGAGCCTGGCCGGCCGCTTCGGCCGCCGTGCTTAGTGCCGGATCGGTCTGCGTCGCGGAATTCGCCTCAATGTAGCTTTGCGCCGCATTGATCGCCGCGATTGCCGCCGCGTCCGAGGCAAGGTCGAGCCGCGTCTTGGCGGCCAGTGCGTTGTAATAATCGATGCCAAGACCTGCTGATCCGACAAGACCGAGGATGCTTAAAGCGGCGATCATTGCGATATTGCCACGGCGGTCGGCCCGGAAGCGACGCCAGAGAATCAAGATGGCGTTAACTTTCATGGGTACGAACCTCGGTCGATCTTCCAAAAATCATAGGTTTGCGATTTTCAAATTCACTGGATGAGTGGGAGATATTTTGGACATTCAGCGCCTATGCCATCGTCGCCGCTCGCGGTGTAATATTGGATATATCCGGGGGTGGCGCCGGGTTGCACATAGCGGGGCGCGAGATAGGCGGAACGCGCGATAGGAATCGTTCCGAAGAAGCCAAGTCCAAAAATCGGCGTGTAGTTGTAGAGGATATCGACGACGATGATCGACCCCCCCGGCGGGGCACCGGTCGGGAAAACATCAGTGGGAAGTGTCGTCTTGCTCGGCACCGACGTGTCGGGAACCGCGGTAAGAGCAGCCCCGCAGGTTCGCTTATTGGGGCCGCTGTTCCAGACGACATTGGCGATGTAGCTGCAGTTCGACGTGCACGTTGTAGGGTTCGGTGTGAAAAGGACACCCGCCATCGATATCGATATGTCATTGTTCCACGAAATTCCCTTTTGCGCCGCATCCTGCAGAATCTGCGGAAAGATCACCATGGTGGACTCGATGGCGAAATCCAGATCGATATAGGTGGTTGACCACGGAATTCCTGTCCCCGTTTCGTTTGGGTTTTGGGCTTGAGTTTGGGAAAGCATCTCGACAATGGTGGTCGCGACCTGCGTCACTCTTTGCGCGGAGATGATTAGCCGCGCCGCCTCCACCGATCCGAGCATCAAGATCACAAGAATTGGCAGAACCAGTGCGAATTCGGTGGCAGCAATGAGCGGACCAAAACTGCTTGTCGCACTGGCGCAGCTTGGCCGCCGGGGCATGCTTGGGACGGACTGGTCCGCTTCGGTGCATGTCAGCACCCCGAATAGGACGATTGATAAGGTTCGTTCTTGAAAGCCGCGGCGGCCGAGACGAGTTTGACCGTCTGTCCTTGAAAACTCGTCGTTACCGTGGGCAGCCAAACCGGAAAGATGAGGGGCATCGCATAAAAGACCTGCAAATAAACATAATCACCGCTGCCACCCGGACAAAAAGAAGTCGGCGTGTTGTTGAGCAGCGGAATGATGATCGCGGTCTGTATGCTGTTGACAAAAGCATAAAAGCCGCCCGGATAGCCTGCTTCCGAAACTTTCTGAAGGTTGACGATGACATTACCGCAAGACATGGCCGCGGGGAGAAGAGGGCACAGCAAATTGTTTAAGAATTGTGTCTGCGTTAGACTCCCGTTTTGCACCGATCCGACCAAGATCTGGCGGGCTGCCGATTCGGTCGCATGATTGAGCATGCCGGAATAATAAACGAACAATGCGCTCTGAAAGATTTCGAGGATCATCAATAAAAACGGTGCTCCGATGATCGCGAGCTCGACCGCCACGGCCGCTTTCCGCTCCTTAAGAAATCCGCGCGCGTTTCGTAGGAGCGCTGCCGCAGAAACAACGCAAGAATCACGTCCTCGCCGACTCAAGCTGGCGAGTTGGCACCATAAATTTCGGATATGTTTATAAATTAGTGAGTGCATAATCGCTTTTATGAGTCCACTTATGCCGTCTTATTTAGAATTGCGTGGACTTTAAATTAATATACGAGCCTCTTTAATTATCTATCTAGATAATACTTGTAATTTGCATGAGCGCTCGCTGATCGAGCTTGCCGAGGATATTCGCGCCTTCTCCCATTGGTGTGAAAAAGGGAGGGCGTCGTGAGGAAAGGAACCCTATCCTTTGACCGGTGAAATCCGGTTCTGGCAATAAATGGTTAACAGCACTACTGTTAAGAGCCTGTTTCCGGCCCGCGCCACCTTCGCGGCGGACTTCCGGTTTCACTTGGGTTCAGGAGCTTGCAATGGTTGCGATCGACGAAACCGCTTCGAACATCCTCGAAAAACTTTCTACAATTCTCGAAAAACCCTACCGCGCGCTGGGGCTCGGCGCCGGCCTCGTGTTCCTGCTTCTGCTTCTCTATCATTTGGCGTATTTGGGAGGGGGCTATTTTGGGCCGTTCTTCACCTTCCTGCATGTGGTCTCTGGCATCACATGGATCGGGCTTCTCTATTATTTCAACCTGGTGCAAATTCCCATCGTGCCGAATATTCCCGCTGAGTTGAAGCCCGCGATCGGCAAATATATCGCGCCCGAGGCGCTGTTCTGGTTCCGCTGGTCGGCACTCGCAACAGTGGTGACTGGCCTCATCGTGTTTTCAACGAGCAGCGCCGTCCACAACTTTACCATTATTACCGGGGCCATCCTTGGCCTCATCATGGCCTTCAACGTCTGGTACATTATTTGGCCGAACCAGAAAAAAGTGCTCGGCCTCGTTCCCGCCGACGACGACGAAAAGGCAAAGGCCGCGCGCCTCGCCATGCTGACTTCGCGCACCAACTTCGTCCTGTCGTTGCCGATGCTTTATTGCATGGTGACGGCACGGCTGCTTGTTGGATGATTATGGAGTTGATGCTGAATCTTCCGCGACGCTTGACCTGTGCAAGCGCCGTGGCGCCTATTCCACCGTAACGCTTTTTGCGAGATTGCGCGGCTGGTCGGCATCCTTGCCCATGACGACGGCGGTATGATAGGCGAGCAATTGGACCGGCACCGCATAGACCATCGCCGCGAATTCCGGCGCGACATCCTGCATGACAATGGTGGCGGTGGCGTCGCTCGCAAAATCGTGGGCGAGCTGGCTGTCGCCAATCAAAATCAGCCTGCCACCGCGGGCCGCGACTTCCTGCATATTCGAGATCGTTTTTTCAAGCACCCCATCATTGGGAGCAATGACAATCACCGGCATGTCCTGGTCGATGAGCGCGATCGGTCCATGTTTCAGTTCTCCCGCCGCATAGCCCTCGGCATGAATATAGGAGATTTCCTTGAGTTTCAGCGCGCCTTCGAGCGCCAAGGGATAGGACGTTCCACGGCCAAGGTAGAGCACGTCCCGCACCTTGGCGATTTCGCGTGCCAATACTTCGACCGCGCTCTCGCATTTAAGCGCTTGCGCGATTAACCCTGGGATTGCCATCAGCTCGGAAACGAGCTTTGCCTCGGTCTTCTCACTGATCGTGTTGCGCGCTCTGCCGAAAGCCAGCGCGAGGCAGGCAAGAACCGCAAGCTGACAGGTAAAGGCTTTTGTTGAAGCAACACCGATTTCCGGACCGGCAAGGGTCGGAGCGACAATGTCGCTCTCGCGCGCGATCGTCGACGTCGTTTGATTGACGACCGCCACGATCTTTTGCCCCTTCGCCTTGGCGGCGCGAAGGCTCGCCAATGTATCGGCCGTCTCGCCCGATTGCGAGACAAAGAGGGTCAGCCCTCCTGGCTCAAGCGGAGGGTCACGATAGCGAAATTCGGAGGCGATTTCGACATCGACCGGCAGGCGTGCAAAGCGCTCAAACCAATATTTGGCGATGAGCCCCGCGTAATATGCCGTGCCGCAGGCACAGATTGTCAAACGTCGGAGAGAGCCGATATCAACGGGCGGCGCGAAAGGCAGCGCAGTACGGCCTGCTGCCATATCGAGATAATGCGCAAGGGTCCGGCCTACGACCTCCGGCTGTTCATGGATTTCCTTCGCCATGAAATGACGGTAGTTTCCCTTCTCGACCAGTAGCGCCGAGGCTGGCGACTTAATCCGTCGCCTCTCCGCCGGTTTGCCCGCGGCATCGTAAAACCGCGCGGACTCATGGGTCAGGGCGACGAAGTCGCCGTCCTCCAGATAGGCGATTGACGAAGTGAACGGGGCCAGGGCGAGAGCGTCGGAGCCAAGAAACATTTCGCCCGTTCTGTCGTCTTCGCCAAAGCCCACCGCAAGCGGGGCGCCGCGGCTGGCGCCAATCAAAAGGTCGTTCTCGCCCTCGAAAATCAATGCGAGTGCGAAAGCGCCCTTGAGGCGCGGCAGGCTCGAAGCCACGGCCTCGACCGGACCGACGCCGCCGCGCATGACTTCGCTCACAAGATAGGCAATGACTTCCGTATCGGTTTCGGTCGAGAATTCATGGCCCTTGGCTTGCAATTCGCCGCGCAACTCGCGGAAATTCTCGATGATCCCATTGTGCACGACGCCGACATTCGTGCTGATATGCGGATGCGCGTTCTTCTCACTAGGCCTTCCATGCGTCGCCCAGCGGGTGTGGCCTATGCCGATGTGCCCATCAAGCGGTTCGGCAGCAAGACGAAGTTCCAAATTCTTGAGCTTGCCGCTCGCCCGCCGGCGGGTGAGGCGGCCGTTTTCCAAAGTCGCAATGCCGGCCGAATCATAACCGCGATATTCGAGCCGTTTCAGCGCCTCCATTATGGAGGCGGCAACCGGCCCCTTGCCTATCATCGCAACGATTCCGCACATTAAAAATCATCTTTCGTTTTGGGTTGGATTGCGCACTGGACGGCTTTTTGAAGCGCTCCGGGAGTAGCAATTCCCCCGGAGGGAGCCGCCGCGCTCATTTCCGGTTCCTGTCCCGGAAAGCCTTAGCCCAGCCTGGCTTCTCGATTGGGCGCGCGCGGGCTAACGCCAGCGCATCGGGCGCAACGTCTTGCGTAATCACAGATCCAGACCCGACATAGGCTCCGGCACCGATCTTGACCGGCGCCACCAAGGCGCTGTTCGAGCCGATGAACGCATGCGCGCCGACCTCCGTGCGGTATTTGGAAAAGCCATCATAATTGCAAGTAATCGTACCCGCACCGATATTCGTTTTGGCGCCGATGCTTGCGTCTCCAATATAGCTCAAATGGTTAATCTTCGCGCCGGTACCGACCTCGGAAGCCTTCACCTCCACGAAATTGCCGATATGAACATCCTGTGAGAGGTCGGTGCCGGGACGCAGCCGTGCGAAGGGGCCGATCGTCGCATTTTTCCCGATCGTTGCCCCTTCCAGATGCGAAAAAGAACGGATTAAGCTGCCTTCACCGACGCTGACTCCGGGACCGAAGACGACATGAGGCTCGACGACGACGTCGCTTCCAAGCACGGTATCAAATGCCAAGGTCACGCTCGAAGGATCGATCAATGTCGCCCCCTCCCGCATCGCTTTCGCGCGCATCCGTTCTTGCAGGATGGTCTCAGCGGCAGCGAGCTGCACCCGGTCGTTAACACCCAGCACCTCGTCCTCGGCGGCAATCGCCGCGGCGACATCAAGACCGCAAGATTTGGCAATGGTGATAATATCAGTCAGATAATATTCCTTCTGACTATTGGCGTTGCCAATGGCACTGAGCAGCGCTAAGGCGCAGTTTCCATCGAGCGCCATCAGACCTGCATTGCAAGTTTCAATTTCCCGCTCGGCTGCGGTCGCGTCGCGATCCTCACGTATGGCCTTGAGCGCACCCTCCTCCAGGATGAGCCTTCCATAACCAGCTGGCTGTTTGGTTTTGAATCCCAAGGCGACAACGGCGTTCTGTCCTCCTCCAAGAGCTTGGCGCATTTTGGCGAACGTCTCAGGGCGCACCAAAGGCGTATCCGCGAAGACAACGAGAAGATCGTCATAGCCCCTGGCGATCGCCTCGCGCGCGGCCAGCACCGCATGCGCGGTTCCAAGTCTCTCCGACTGGACCGCGATTTCAACATCGCAGGCGATTGCCTTGGCCTCTGCAATGACTGCCTCGTGGTTAGGACCCACAATAACAATGGTCCGATCCGCGCCAGCGTCCATGAGGGAACGCAGAACATGGGCAAGCATGGACCTGCCGGCAAGTTTGTGCAGCACCTTGGGACGCGCCGAGCGCATCCTTGAACTTTCACCAGCGGCGAGAACGATGGCAAGACATGTGCGGCCTTGAAGATCAAGAGGGAGCATGAAACAATTTTCTCCACGGGCTGACGGCTCGTGCCTGCACGGCGCAAGGCAATCAGCTTATATTCGCAAAATAAAAAATCTGCTTGCATCCGGTCTTGCGCGGCCGCTCCATAAAAACTCGACCACCACTTCGCGCTCTTTCTGGCCGGGCAGGCCGAATCAGGTTGGCGGCGGAAACGATCATTGGCCCGAAAAGACCAAAATAGGAACTTACCTTTGCCCGATTATCGGCTATAGAGATCGAACGAAAGCGTTTTCTAGAGTTGCGGCGCGACAAGGCGCCGGCCAAGTCGGATTCATGGTCAAGCGCCGGGAGGTTTTGAAGTTGGTCCTTGGCGGGATCGCGGCCCCTTTTGGCGTCAGAGTGGCGGGCGGCATCGCCACACTTTGCGCCGCGCAAGAGTTGCCCAAGCAAGAGGCGCCCAACGGCTTTGCCTTGGGAGAACCCGCCTCGTTCGATCCCGGCATGGTCACAGAGGCTGCCAGAACCCTCTCGAAGCGGCCATTCAGACCGCTTCAGGCCGACATCCCCGGCATCTTTCGCGACCTTAGCTATGAACAATATGCGGCCATTCGTCAGCGCCCGGGGACCGCGATTTGGGCGGCCGAAAATACCGGTTTCGCGATCGAACCTTTGCATCGCGGATTCATCTTTTCGAGTCCGATGGAAATCAGTCTGGTGGCGGACGCTAAAGCGCGCCGCATCCTCTATGATCCGGCCCTCTTCGACTTCGGCAAGCTCGCCGTCCCCAGCAACACCGGCGATATAGGCTTTTCCGGTTTCCGCGTGCTCGCTCAAGGCCAGAGCGGTTTTTCCGAGCTCGCCATTTTCCAGGGAGCAAGCTTTTTTCGCGCCGTGGCGCCGGGCCAAACCCTGGGCACCATGGCGCGGGCCATGTCGATCAAGACAGCTGATCCGCGCGGCGAGGAATTTCCGACATTCCGCGCGGTCTGGATCGAGCGTCCGACGCTCGCCGCGGGCGCACTCGTCATTCACGCGCTGATCGACTCGGAAAGCGTGACCGGCGCCTATCGTTTTACCCTGCGGCCCGGCGACGCCACGATCATCGATACGGAATGCACTCTTTTCGCTCGGATGGCTGTCGATAATCTGGGCCTCGCCACGATGAGTGCGACCCATCTCTCCGGCCCGATCGACGAGCGCCGCGATGACGATCTGCGTCCGAGCGTGAGCGAGGCGAGCGGTCTCCAAATGCTAACCGGCAAGGGGGAATGGCTGTGGCGGCCCGTGGCAAACCGCGACACTTTGCAAATTTCGACCTTTGTCGATGAAAGTCCGCGTGGCTTTGGCTTTCTTCAGCGCGACCGCAATTTCGATCATTACCAGGACGACGATCAGCACTTCGAGACCCGCCCCTCGCTCTGGATCGAGCCAATTGGCGATTGGTCCGCAGGTGGTTTTCAACTTATCGAAATTCCGTCTGATTCCGAAATCAACCACAATATCATTGGCTATTGGAAACCGAAGCAGACGCTTGCCGCCGGAAGTGAAACATCTTTCGCCTACCGGCAGTTCTGGTGCTGGAACCCACCGGAGCAGCCGCCGCTGGCGATCGCCAAGCAGTCGCGCTCGGGACGCGGTTCCTCACAAAAACGCCGCCGTTTTGTTGTTGAGTTTTCCGGTGAGGTGTTAAGCCTGCCCCAAAATGCAGAAGCCATGAAGCCAAATTTGAGCGTCGCGCCGGGATCGATTGTCTCACTACGAACATTTCCTTCGGTGGACAAAAAATCCTGCCGGATCTTGTTCGAGATCGATCCTGGTAACGAATCCTATTCAGAAATGCGCCTTGTGCTGGAGGCGAGTGGCAAACCCATTAGCGAGACTTGGCTTTACCGATGGACGCTCTGAGCAATCCAAGGGCAACCGATCCGGTGGTGACCCGGCTGCGTCCCGGCGACGGCGCGCTCTCGCTGGACGCCGCCTCCTGTGTGCCACCCGAAGCGCCGCTCGCGATGCCGACGCAAAGCCTTACACGGTTCAACCGCGCCGAGCGCCACAAGAATCTCAACCGCCACCGGGTTTTTGGCTGTTGGCTGGCGCGGCTTTTCGTGTTCGGCGGCGGTCTGGTCTTGACCGGCTACGGCGCCTACGAGATGTACAAGGTCGTTGAGGTCGGCAGCGTAACGCTTCTCAAATGGGCACTTCTGTTTCTCTTTGTTGCCAATTTTTCTTGGATTGCGCTCGCCTTCACGAGTGCCATTGCTGGTTTTATCTGGCTTCTCATGTTTCCGCCGAAGCCACCCGCGCCGCCTGATGCGCTACATGAACGCACGGCGATTATGATGCCGATTTACAACGAGGCACCCGTGCGCGTCTTTGCAGCGCTTGAGGCGATGATCGAAGAAGTCGGGGCCAGCGGCCTCGGCCACGCATTCGAATGGTTCTTTCTGTCCGATACCACCGATCCGGAAATTTTCGTCGCCGAGGAGCAAGCCTTCCTCGCTATGCGGGAGAGGCTGCTTGGCCAAGGTTGCCGCCTGTTCTACCGGCACCGGCCCAAGAATCTCAATCGAAAGTCCGGCAATATCGAGGAGTTTGTCACCCGCTGGGGCGGCCGCTACGCGCATATGGTGGTACTCGACGCTGACAGTTTGATGACCGGCCACACCATCATCGCGCTCGCCGCCGCCATGGAAGCAGACCCCGACGCGGGCATCATTCAAACCCTCCCGCTTATCGTCAACCGCAACACCTTATTCGCCCGCCTCCAGCAATTCGCCGCACGCATCTATGGGCCGGTGATCGCTGCGGGCGTCTCGATCTGCATGGGGCGCGACGGCAATTACTGGGGCCATAACGCGATCATTCGCACCAAGGCTTTCGCCGCGCATTGCGGCTTGCCGGTTCTACGCGGGCGGCCTCCCCTCGGTGGTCATATCCTCAGCCATGATTTTGTCGAGGCCGCGCTGATACGGCGGGCCGGTTACGCGGTCTACATGTTGCCAAGCCTTGGCGGAAGCTATGAAGAATGTCCGCCCTCTCTCATCGATCTTTCGACGCGCGACCGGCGCTGGTGTCAGGGTAATCTCCAGCATTTGCGGATCTTGCCCGCGAAAGGCCTGCATCCGATGTCGCGGCAGCATTTCATGACCGGCATCATGGCCTATGTCTCGTCGCCGCTTTGGATGGCGCAACTTATTGTCGGTATCATCCTCGTTTTGCAGGCAAGCTACATCAGACCTGAATATTTCTCGAGCAGCTTCACTTTATTCCCGACCTGGCCGAGATTCGATCCGCAAAGATCGCTTGAGCTTTTCGCGCTCACCATGACGATCCTCATACTGCCCAAGTTTTTCGGGCTGGCCCTTGGCTTAGCCCAGGGCACGACACGGCGGGGCGCCGGCGGGGCGATCAGGCTCGTAGCATCGGTTTTCTTCGAAATCATCATGTCGGCCCTTCTCGCTCCGATCATGATGTTGATTCAGTCTGGTCACGTCATGCATTTTGTGTTCGGCCTCGATACCGGCTGGGACCCGCAGCGGCGCGACGACGGTTCGATTCCCTTCAAGGACATCGTGCGCCGCCACCGCTCGCATGTCGCGATGGGGGTGTTGAGCCTTGTCGCCGGCCTTTCGATATCGCCCTCGCTTGTTGCCTGGATGTCGCCGACGATCCTTGGCCTCATCCTCGCAATTTTCTTGTCGTGGGGCACCGGCCTTCGAGGCGTCGGCGTCGCCCTGCGCCGCGCCGGTCTCTTGCTGACTCCGGAAGAGCAAATGACGCCACCCGTCGTCGCGCGTGCCAATTTTTTGGCAGAGGAACGGGCACGCCTTGACGCCGAAGGCCCCAAAGGGCTCTACCTGCTGCATGCCGATCCGCAGTTCCGCGCGTTCCATTCGGCCTGCCTCCCGCGCCCGCAAAAGCGGCGGAATGGCAATATTTCGGCCGAATGGGCCCTCGCCGACGCCAAGCTCTCGGATGCCGAAACCATCGATGAAGCGATTTCCTGGCTCCACCAGAAGGAGCGCATGGCGATTTTGCAGGATCAAGTGCTCATCGCGCATTTGGCGCTCTTGCCCAAGGACCAGCCGGGCGCGGAAGCCGCTTCCCCGGCTGGGTGATCTCCGCGCGAGTGCCCCCAAAAGGAGGCGAATGTCCGCGGTCGATCAACTTCCTTAAAGCAGGTGGTGTTTGCCGACCAAGCGAACTGTGCTCGCCTGCGGGCCTTTCTGTCCGATCTCCTCGACGAAACGAACCTCGGAGCCAACCGTCAAGCGGTCAAACGCATTGTCAAGAACGCTGTTGCGATGGAAATAGACTTCGCGGCCGTCGGAGGTCTCGATGAACCCGTAATCGTCACCGGCCACGAATTTCGACACGCTGCCATGGTCCTCCGATTGATGCGGCTTGACCTGACCGCGCATCTCGCGGACCGCGTCCTCGATCTGGCGCTGAGCCGCGTCAAAGGCATCCTTGATCGCAACCGCGACGTGCTCGTGCTCCGGGGCGTCGTCATGCGTTTTGGTGACGAGAATGTCCTTATGCTCCGGCATCGAAATGCGAATATCGATCTTGAACAGACCACCCTTCCGACGCCGCGTTTGCGGCGCGATGACCGCTACGTCGCAGCTCGTAATCCGGTCGTGGAATTTTACCAACC
>Ga0116222_1002019_pt1 | contig 10941 bp, 9 predicted proteins | sample Sb_taG_12_FD_88963 | JGI IMG/M metagenome (GOLD analysis project Ga0116222, IMG submission 88963) | Peat soil microbial communities from Weissenstadt, Germany - Sb_50d_9_AC metaG | ecosystem: Environmental > Terrestrial > Soil > Wetlands > Peat | place: Germany: Weissenstadt | collected 2010-09-21
AGGGACCAACCACTCAACCGTGGGGTACCCGTTCGATTTATTTTCGTGATCCTGACGGTAATCTTGTTGACTTCTTCACACCACCGCGGGGCTAGATCTGAACGAGGACCACTTATGGCGGCTATATCTGAATTGCCTGATTCGCTAGATCAGCTACTCATTCGTTGTATTTCCAAGTCGCAGTCCAGAGTGGAATTCTGGGTGGAATTTATCAAGTCGGTTCGCGCGCAACGGATGGCCGAAGTCGGCGTCTACCGGGGGGATTTCGCGGCCTTTGTATTGCAAAGGTGCGAGGCGTTGAGCAGATATTACATGATCGACCCTTGGCGGCACTTAAACGACTGGAACAAGCCGGCGAACCACGATGATTCCGTGTTAGACGGGTTTTTCCAGGAAACAAAAGCGAAGACCGACTTCGCCGCAGCGAAAAGAGTGATCCTGCGCGGAAAGACTACTGAAGTCGTCGACGAGATAGCCGACGGTGAATTAGATCTTGCCTATGTAGACGCCGATCACACCCTGAAGGGAATTGCCATCGATCTGATTCGTCTGTATCCCAAGTTGCGCATCGGCGGCTTTCTGGGTGGAGATGATTTCACTCGATCGGTATGGGAGCACAAGACCAGTTTTGAGCCGACACTGGTGTTCCCGTTCGCCGTATATTTTGCCGAGGCTGTAGGCGCCACGGTCTACGCCCTGCCCCATTCCCAGTTTGTTCTTCAGAAAACACACGGTACACGCTTCGCCTTTGTCGACTTAGCCGGAGAATACGTTGACATCGGGCTCCGGAATCAATTTGCCCCGGAGAAGGTCCTCAGGCTCATAGTAGAGGAACGGTTCCCAACTTTGAAGCGAGTCGGCGCGAAGGCGAGAGACCTACTCTCACATAAAAACAGCAGACGCGTAAGCCCGCGAAATCCGACCTAACCAAGAAACAGCGTCATCTTGACCACCAGCGCTACTATCAGGGCCACCGCCCCCAGAAGCGCGTTGAACTCACGATGCTTCAGATACAAGTCGAAGGAGAATCCCGCCGAAGCTTCGCTGGAAGCGTTTGGCAACCGAGTGAAGAGCGGCAACATCCTCGGCACCCGCCGCGCATATTCGTCAAACTCAGAAAACTTCTGCCGTAGAAAAGCCTCCTCGTCGCGAATCACCGGAAGATAGATGGCAAAGAACATCACAACCAGCGCCGCGCCAACCCACCAAGTGCGTGCCGCCATCGCAAATCCCACCCCGATCAGCAGTGATCCGAGGTAGAGCGGATTGCGCGTGTAAGCATAAGGACCGGAAGTCGCCAGCGACTCATTCTTGCGAACATGTCCAGAAGCCAGCGCTCGAATCAGAAGCCCGGGAGCAATCACAATCGCACCCAAGGCCATCGATCGCCACGTCGGCCGCGCCAGCCAGAAATAAAATACGGCAAAAAGAAATCCCAGCGGCGCCCGAATGCGCCGCGCGATTTGTGACCACTCAACCATGTTTTGAAAGGGCGCGGCTTCAGCCGCGCCGCAAATAGCGGGGAAGAAAACGGGCTTCAGCCCCTGAGGTCGCCCTCCAGGAGTTTATTAGCTGCAGCCATCACATCATCGCTCCCGATCGCCAACATCCCTGCATCGGCGGCCGCCCGCCGTGCATGCGACGTCATGCTTTCCGGACTGCGCAGCACGATGCTGTGCGTCCCATAGGGCCCGTTACGAGCCGGATCCGTGGGCCCATAAATCGCCACCACGGGAACTCGCAACGCCGCCGCCAGATGCAGCGGCCCCGTGTCGCCACCGATGAAGAGCCGCGCCCGTCGCGTCAAAGCGATCAATTCTGTCAGCGAGCAACTCATCACCTCAGTTGCGCCTCTGCTTGCAGACTCGGCGGCTCGGGCCAATTCCTCCTCCCCGGGACCATAATTGAGAATCGAGCGCACACCCCAGTCCGCAAGCGCGCGCGCCACTTCGCCGTAGCGCTCCACGGGCCATCGTTTCGCTCCCCACCCCGCACCCGGATTCAGAATGGCGAAGTCCCCAATTCCGTGCCGCTCCAGACGTTGACCCACACTGGCGTCGACCTGAGGGTCGCGAGGAATCTGAAACGAAATATCTTCTGCTACCAACCTCACCTGCCGGAGCGCACGGCTTTGGCTCTCGATCATCGCTTCCGCAATCGAGAGATTTTGCTCCACCACGTGTCGGCCTTGCGCCAGCGCTTTTCGCGTATACCACAGGCTCGCAGGAGACTCTCGGGGCTCTGCGGAGCCATACACCATCCGCGCCCGCGACCATCGCGCCAGCGCAGCCGACCGTATCGCCCCCTGCAGGTCCACGGCAACGTCGTAGCGTACTTCACGTACATCATTCCAAATCTTGGCAATTCGCTGCAGGGTCGAAAGCGAAAACAGAGATTTTCCCCACCCTTTCAGATTCACGATGTGGACTTCGTCCACCAGCGGCCGGAGTGAAGACCTTGGGCCTCGGCGCGCCCCTCCCGGCGCGCAAAGCAGTTCAGCCCAGCGCTCCTCAACCAACCAGCCGATGTGCGAGTGCGGAAAAGCTTTCCGCAAGGCATTCACGGCCGGCAGCGTGTGGATCACGTCCCCCATAGCGCTGAGCCGCACGACCAAGAGCCGTCGAATTGTTGTTGTCGCGGACGCAATATCGATCCTACCCGTCTCGGAACTCGCAGACTCAACCCTCACGAAGACTGCCTCGGTCCGAGCCGTGAGCGAATAAGCTCGCTGGTGGAGTGATCTTTCGGGTCGCCAACAATCGCCACGCGCCCGCCGTACTCAACTACCGCGTCGCGCTCGGGGACCGAGTCGACCGTATAGTCCGTCCCCTTGGCCTGGATATCCGGACGAGTTTCTCGAATGAGCGCACGAACATCGAGCTCGGGAAAAATCACCACTGCGTCCACATCCGCGAGCGCCGCAAGGATTTCGGCGCGCTCCTCCGCTGGCATGATCGGGCGGCCTTCGCCCTTGAGTGCCCGCACCGAATCGTCAGAGTTGATGGCCACCACAAGCCTGCCGCCCAGTTCTTTAGCCCCGCGCAGATAACGCACGTGCCCCACATGCAGCAAATCGAAATTCCCATTGGCCAGCACAATACTCTCTCCTGCGCTCCGCCACCGTTGCACACACTCGCGGAGTTGCTGGCGACTCACAATTTTGCTGATCTTTTCTTTTTCCAAATGGATGCTTTCGCCTAATGAGGCCGGGTCGATGGTGGAGACTGATCCAGCGCGCGCAACAGTTCCTTACGCGAAACCGTAGCGGTGCCGCGCTTCATGACGACAATTCCTCCCGCGTAGTTGGCCAACTGCGCCGCTTCTAGGGTGCTCGCACCGGCGCCCAACGCGGCGCTGAATACCGCAATCACGGTATCGCCCGCGCCGGTCACGTCCGCGACCTGATCGGAACCGAAAATCGGAATATCCACCGGCGCATGCCCCTGATCGAAGGCAACCATGCCATCGCGTCCGCGCGTGATCAGCAGCGACTGCAACTTCATTCGCTCCATAACCTGCTGGCCGGCCTGAACCACTTTCTGCCAGTCCTGCCCAATTCGTACGCCCAGCGCCGCTTCCACTTCCGGCTCGTTCGGAGTGGCCGCCGTGGCGCCAGAATACTCTAGCAGACGATATCTTGAATCGAGGATCAGCGGCACATTCACAATTCTTCTGCGCCCGCCCTGCCGCAGCGTGTTCACGATAGCCGGACTCGCGGATCCATATCCGTAATCGGAAACCAGCAGCGCATCGGAGGCGCGCAGATATTCCCGCGCTGCGAGAAACAACTCGCGAGTTAAATGCCGGTTCGGAGCGTTCTCAGGTTCACGATCCACCCGCACCACCTGCTGGCGGGTATTGTGCACCATGCCCGCCAGAATGCGTGTCTTGGTGACTGTCGTATAAGTCTTGTCCTTTAGCACTCCGCTGACGGGAATGCGCTTGTGCCGAAAGAATTTCAGCAGCAGCCGTCCCGCTTCGTCGTCACCAATCGCGCCCACGGGGAGCACATTCACTCCCAGCTCTGCGAGATTATTGACCGCGTTTGCTCCGCCGCCAGGCACCACGGTACGTTCCCGGTGCTTCAGGATGAGCACCGGCGCCTCTCGCGAGACACGCGAGATTTCTCCATACACGAACTCATCGGACACCAGATCCCCGAGCACCGTAATCGTGACCTTCGGAAAGGCCTCGATAATCTTCCGCAGCCGCTCAACTTCCTTCAAATGTTTTGTCATCCGATTTCCGTTGTCGTCTGTGGCATCTTCTCACGAGCGTCTATGTCGTTCTTCGATCACTCGTAGCATGGCATCCACAGCGCTAGCTGCGTCGGCAAGCTCCATCTTTACCGGAACCACCGCCAGCGGGGCCAGGGCTTCAAAATATCCGCCAAGATTCACCGCATCTTTCTCCGTAGTAACGAATCCTCCTGCCTCACTGCGTTGCTTAAGTTGCAGCAAGTCATGCACGTCTTTCTCGGTATAGGCGTGATGATCGCGGAAGAACGCCTCCGCAACCGGATCAAGGCCAGCCGCGCGCAACTGCAACAGAACGGTTTGCGGCCGCGCAACCCCGCAGAACACCACTGGCCTCGGCGGAATACCCTGCGCAATAATCCCACGCCGCACTCGCCACACCGTCTTGCCCGAGAGCGGGAACGCTTCAGGAGAAGCACCACTGGCCAGCACCACGGCATCCGCCCGTCGCAACGCACGCAAAGGCTCCCGCAGCCTTCCCGCAGGAAGTAAGCGATCGCGCGCGTCCTCCGGCGTCACCAGCACGATATCGAAATCGCGAGCCAGGCCGCGATGCTGAAAACCATCATCTAACAAATGCATCTGCGCACCGAATCGCGACTCAGCGAATCTACCCGCCTCGTAGCGGTCCTCACCAACCACAACTTGCGCCTGCAGCCGTCTTGCGATCAGCAAAGGCTCATCACCGAAATCCTGCGGCAGCCCACCCGGATCTACCAGCAACACCCCGCGCGTCTTCCGTCCATAACCGCGCGACAGCACATCAAATTTTATTCCGCGCGCCCTCAACAACTCCCCCAACAAAATAACAAACGGAGTCTTTCCCGAACCTCCAGCCGAAATATTTCCCACACTGATCACAGGCCCCTGCAGTCGCCGTGCGCGCAATAGCCCACGGTCGTAGAGCGCATTGCGCGCTCCGGCCACACCGCCGTAGATCGCAGCCAAAGGATTCCAATTCATGGCCGCGCCAGCAATTGCTTCAGCTCGCTGGCTGTCCGCGCCGTTGCTCCAACCTGCGATCGCATTGTTTCGGCGGCGCGCTGCCCTAACGCCCGTCGCTCCTTGTCGTTGGCCAGCAACTCCATCAACACCAGCGGCAACTCCGCTGGACCAACCACCCGAACCGCATCCCGGCTTTGGAACAAACCCACAATGTCGCGAAAATTCTCCGTATGATTGCCAACTAAAGTAGCCACACCATGCTGCGCCGGTTCAATGATATTGTGCCCGCCGTGCGGCACCAGGCTTCCTCCTACAAACGCAATGTCAGCCAGCGCGTACAGCGCAGCCAGCTCTCCGATTGTGTCCAGCAGCAATACTCCACCAGCCAACTCCTCGCCTTGCCAGACAGAGCGCCTGAGAAAGCGAATCGACATTTTCTCCAGCAGCGAAGCCACGGCGGCAAAGCGCTCCGGATGCCTCGGCGCGAGAATCATCATCGTCCGCGGATGCTGCACCAGCAGGTTCTCAAACGCCTTCAACAGCAGCGGCTCTTCTCCCTCCACGGTGCTCCCACACACCAGCACAGGCCCGCTGTTGTTAGCGGTGATCGACTTCCGCAAGCTCTCGACGATCGCGGGCGGAGCCTGCGCCGGAATGTCGAACTTCAGATTTCCCGTGACCCGCACATCATCGCCCCTCGCTCCAATATCTTCCAGCCGCTCCGCGTCCTCGCCCGTCTGTGCCAGAAACAGATCTACGCTCGCCAGCACTCTTTTTAGCAATCCGCGAAATCGTCGGTAACGTGGCCAGGAGCGATTCGAGATGCGCGCATTTACTACCGCAATCCGCGCTCCGCTGGCATGCGCCAGCCGCATGAAGTTCGGCCAGAACTCTGTCTCTGCGATAATCACGAGCTGCGGCCGCAGGACACGCAGATAAGGCCGGATCGCAAAGGCAAAGTCCATGGGAAAATAAAACACGTTTGCTTCGCCGAATCGTTTTTGCGCGAGCGTCTGCCCCGTATCGGTCGTGGTAGAAATAAATATCTTATGCGGCCGTAGACTCCCTCCAAGTTCCTCTACCAAGCCCGCCACGGCCAACACCTCGCCCACGGAAACGGCATGAACCCAAATCACCTCATCTGTTGTCGCTGGCAGGCGCAGCCGCGCAGGCACCTTGCCCATCCTTTCGCCGAATCCCTTGCGATATTTTCCGTTACGCGCCATATGGAAGAGCCAGTAGGGCGAGCTCACCAACATTGCGATCCCCAGCCCCACGCTGTAAATGAAGTTGTAGAAAGAAGAGATCAAGTCCAGCCATTCTAAACAAACTCGGCCCAGGAATGGCTCTCGTTTGCCTCTATAATCGGACATACACGCGATTTTGAAACCCGAGGTTCGCTTTGTGCACTGTCGAATGGTCCCAGTGCTGTTCGTAGTTATAGGATTATCGCTCTGCCTTGGGGCGAAGGATTTTGCTAAGCCTCCGGCCCAGCCAGCGAAGTCGTATCCTTCGCATGACGATCACTCCGACGAAAAAGTAGCCATCGCCGCCGATCCCTACGACACTCCGGAAAAGGCAAAGATTTTCTCCGTTAACTTTCACGAGCACGGATTTCTACCCATCTTCTTCGTTGTTACCAACGACGGCTCTCAGCCCATCTCCGTCGCCAATATGCAGGTTACTCTGACCACAGCAAACCGCTCCAAGCTGACCCCGTCCGCCTCCGATGATATCTACCGTCGCCTCTCCAATCCGCGCGCCAACACGAATCAGATCCCGCTTCCCATCCCGCAAAAGAAAGTTAAGGGCACGATTAGTCAGAAAGAAAGAGACGAGATCGAATCCTCGCAATTTGCCGCCAAGGCCGTCGAGCCCCACAGCACGCAGTCAGGATTCCTCTTCTTCGACGTCGGAGATATTTCCGCACCACTCGCTGGCGCCCGCATCTATGTCACGGGCGTGGACGACGCAAAAGGCACCGAACTGATGTACTTTGAACTGCCAATGGATAGCTATCTAAGCTCTCCTCGGAAAACGAACTGATAGCTTCTTGCACGGCAGGCCCACAGCAGAACCGCGTGGACCGCACTGATGGTCTCCGCGGCAGCGGCGGTTTGGGGCAGATAATGGGAGCGTGGGTGTAAAACAAAAATCCCCTGTAAAATTAAATCATCTACTCCGGAGCCACTTCCGCATTGTCTTTTCTCGACCAACTCAATCCGCAGCAACGCGAAGCCGTCGAAACCACCGAGGGGCCGGTGCTCATCCTCGCTGGCGCAGGCAGCGGCAAGACGCGTGTCATCACTTATCGCATCGCCTATTTGATCGAGCACGCGGGGGTGATGCCAGAATCAATCCTGGCGATGACTTTCACAAACAAAGCCGCCGCCGAAATGGCCGAACGCGTCGAAAAACTTGTCGGCGGACTCAGCATCGCCAAGCCGGTCATCTCAACCTTCCACTCGTTCTGCGTGCGCGTTCTTCGCCGCGATATCGAGGCACTGCAGATCCCTTCCGCCACACCCGGCCAGCCGCCCATCGGCCATACGAAGAAGTTCGTAATCTACGACGAGAGCGATCAGCAATCCGTGGTCAAAGGGATCATGAAGCGTCTTGGCCTTGACGACAAACAACTCACGCCGCGCACCGTGCTCTCACGCATTTCCTGGGCGAAGAATCACATGCTCGATCCGCAGGAGCTTTACCTGCAATCGGCCGATCCTAAGACCGAAAAAATCGCCCACCTGTTCGAGGAATACCGGAAAGAACTGCGCAAGGCGAATGCCCTCGACTTCGACGACCTGCTACTCGAGGCCACGCGTCTGCTGAAAACTTCCGCGCCCGTACGCGAGTACTACAACCGTCGGTTCCAATATTTGCTCATCGATGAATACCAGGACACAAATCGACCTCAATACGAACTGATGCGCATGCTCGCAGGTACGCGGCACAATGTCTGCGCCGTCGGTGACGAAGATCAGTCCATTTATTCCTGGCGCGGAGCAGACATCCGCAACATCCTCGAGTTCGAACAGGATTTCCCGGAAGCTAAAATCATCCGCCTCGAACAGAACTACCGCTCCACGCAAAACATTCTGCAGGCCGCGTCATCCGTGGTCGCAAATAACCTCCGCCGCAAAGGCAAAAACCTCTGGACCTCGCGCCAGGGCGGCACGAAAATCGGCTACTACGAGGCCCCCGACGGCGAAAACGAAGCGCTCTTCGCCGCAGACCACATCGCAAAATATTTGCGCGAGGCCGCCCAGCGGGGCGAAACTCCGCGCGCCGCCGTGCTCTACCGCACCAATTCCCAGTCGCGCCTGTTTGAAGAAGCCATGCGCCGCTACGGACTCAAATACAAAGTGGTCGGCGGATTCTCCTTCTACGAGCGCTCCGAGATCAAAGACATGATCTCGTACCTCAAAGTCATCCAAAATCCGGATGACTCGATCTCGCTGTTGCGCGTAATCAACACTCCGACTCGCGGAATCGGCAAAAGCACCATCGACACCATCGAGCGCCTGGCCCTCGAAACCGGCCTCTCGCTCTGGGGAGCATTAGCCGAAGCCATCCGGCGCCAACTCCTCCCACAGCGCGCAATCTCGGCGCTGAAGGGTTTCCAGCAACTCATTCTCGACGCTCAAGCCATGCTGGCAGGAACTTTCGCAGAGAGCCTGCAAGACAGTACCGAATTGCCGGAGCCGCCACAGGCCATGGGGGAAGAGCCGCCCCTTCGCCAAGCTCAGGGCGGGCTCTCGGCTGTCCAGCAGGGCGAAGCCCCGCCTTCTGATGGCGATGCTGACGCCGCAGCCGCCTTTGATCCTGACGAATTCGAAAACACAGCCTTCGATTTTGGCGGGGCCTACGGTGACGCCGATGAGGGGAACTCCACCGACGCAGGCGAAGCCAATAGACCACCGCTTGTTTTTGAGACCGATACCCTTGCCAGGAGCATTCCGGATTCCGACACCGCAAGTTCTTTTCCCGCGCCCACAATCAGCACCGCCGACATCCTGAAATTCCTCATCGACCGCACCGGCTATATCAAGATCCTCGAGGCCGAAGACACGCCCGAAGCCTTCTCCCGCATCGAAAACCTCCGCGAGCTAGTCAACGCCGCTATGGACTCGCGCGATCGCGGCGAAACTCTCGACCAGTTCCTTGACCACGCCGCCCTCATCAGTGATGCCGATGATTACGACGAGCGCTCACAGATCACGCTCATGAGCCTGCACGCCGCCAAAGGTCTTGAATTTCCATTGGTCTTTCTCAGCGGCCTCGAAGAGGGCCTGTTCCCGCACTCTCGCACCATGCTCCAGCCCGATGACGTCGAAGAAGAGCGCCGCCTGTGCTACGTCGGCATGACGCGCGCCATGGACCAGCTCATCCTTACCCGTGCAGTCTACCGCCGTCGCTACGGCACAGATTTACCCGAAGCCAGCGTCCCCTCGCGCTTCCTGGAAGAAGTCCCAATCCAGTTGATCGAAGAGCTCGGCCGCCGCAGCACCATGGCAGGCATGACCACAAAACATGTGGGGACGGCCGCCCTCGGCCGTCCAGCGGAGCGAAGCTCCGAGCCACACGATGCCGACGTTCACTATTCTTATGAAGACGAAGACCAAAGCGCAAGTTCGCAGAGTTCACGTGGGGACAGCCGCCCTCGGCTGTCCGGCGGGGCGAAGACCCGCAGCGCCACCCCTCCGGCCCTGCCCTACAACTCCATCGAGAATATTGCCGAGTTCTTCGCCTCCCGCGGAAAAAAGTTCACCGTCCCGAAAGTTCCACTCGAACAGCCCACCGGCAAACGTGGATTCCGCCCCGGTCAGAAGGTGCGCCACCCAAAATACGGCGAAGGCACGGTCTACCAGCGAGAAGGAGAAGGCGAAGAAGCCAAGATTACGGTACAATTTCCTCGCTTCGGCTTGAAGAAGCTGGTGGAAAAATACGCGCAGTTGGAGCGGGTTTGAATGCAATGAACACTTAAAATTACAGATCCAAGAAAGCAATCATGGCAAACACAGCAACCTTGACCAAAGAAGAACGCAAGAAGTCAAAACGCGGCGCACGCAAGAAACGCAAAGCCGAAAAGCCACTGCAACCCCGCGACTACGCTCGTGGATCGAAGAAACGCAAAGTGAAGAAGCTCGCTCGCGGACAGTCGAAGCGGTAAAGGCAACGGCACTAAGCGCTTGGCATTTAGCCGGAAAGTTTCAGAAATTAACCGGGAACTCAACCGGCTAGATGCTGAGAGCTGACAGCCTGGAGCTGAAAGCTCTTCAGGAGACAACCACCAATTGTCCCAACCAACCACGGAACCCGCGGAAACGATTCGCACCTCCGACAACCAGCTTTTCTGCTGCAAGTCGATCGACAAGCTGATCTACGAATCCGAGGCCCCTGGCCAGCGACTGCAGAAAACCCTGGGACCGTGGTCGCTCACCGCGCTGGGCATAGGCGCAATCATCGGCTCGGGAATTTTCATCCTTACTGGCACTGCGGCCGCCGGAGAATTTTTCCAGGCCCCGTCCCTCCTGCATGCGCAGGCTCTCGACGTAATCGTGAATTTACTGCGCACCGGCAGAACGGCGGGAGCGTTGATGCACGGACGCCCGCCCGCCGGGCCATCGATTGCGATTTCGTTTTTCCTGGTCGCGATCGCCTGCAGTTTTGCCGGACTCTGCTACGCCGAACTGGCCTCGATGATCCCCATCGCCGGCAGCGCCTACACGTACTCGTA
>Ga0116222_1002020_pt1 | contig 10941 bp, 8 predicted proteins | sample Sb_taG_12_FD_88963 | JGI IMG/M metagenome (GOLD analysis project Ga0116222, IMG submission 88963) | Peat soil microbial communities from Weissenstadt, Germany - Sb_50d_9_AC metaG | ecosystem: Environmental > Terrestrial > Soil > Wetlands > Peat | place: Germany: Weissenstadt | collected 2010-09-21
TGTCCTGGGCGCGCCGCGTCTTGACAGGGAACGCCTTCTCCAGCGCGAAGTGGTGCTCCAGGAGCGCCCGCACACGGCTGGACATCGGCACCACGCGGACCTTGGTCTTTTTACCGTGAGGGCCGCCTTTGCCCTTGAACCGGAGCTGGCGCTGCTGCCAGAGGACGTTCTTCCGGGTGAGGTCGCAAAGCTCGCCGACGCGGAGCCCGGTGTCGAGCAGAGTCCAGACGACGAGCCGTTCGGTGGGCGTCTCGCAGGCGCTGGACAGACGATCAGACTCTTCGGCGGTGAGCGGTTCTCTCACGTATTGATACGGCATCTCTCACCCTCGAAATCGAGCGTCCTTGGGGTTGGAACACGCAGCCACCGCGCTTTCCAACTGCCAGGCTACCCGCACCGTTTGGGGCGCGGAAGGGGCTCTCGCCCGAGAAAACAAGGGAGATCGCCCCTCCGATCCGTTTCAGGGGTTGGGAGCCTGGGTGCGTGATCCGTGGCGGATGACGCAGTCGAGACGTTACTCGAACCATCTGGCGGAACTCGGCAAAACGGTCGCAAAACCCTTGATTCGGAACGCTGAAGTCGGAGGTTCAAATGCTCTCGCACCGACTGACCCGGGTCATCATGATTGCCGGTTAAAGATTCACAACCTATTTGCATGACTTGGTTTGCGGATACAGCTTTGTCAAAGTGTCACCTCGCTGCCGGCAAGGAGGTAGATCCCTCCTGCCCGTATCCCGAACGCGCGTCGGTGTGTCGGACCGACGCGCGAACCATCGCTGCGCACTCGGTGTCAATGGTCGGTACGCATTTTAGCGACCGCGGGGGACGAGGCGTCCGCAATCCACAGACGCCTTCACTTGCCGGCACGATAATCGCTCGCGGGCGAGTACCTAACGCGCCAGGATAGACACGGCAAACGAGCAACCAACGGTTACAATTCGAGTCATGGAGCTGGCGGGCTGCGGGTTATGAATCGACTTCATACGAGGTAAGTGAGTCAGACAATGGCAGCAATTCCACGAAAAGGCGATAAGGCGTTCGCCGGTGTAGCGGACATTGAGATGGGCATGACCTTCTTGCGGGTCATTGGCTTTGATCGTTCCTATGCCAAAGGGTTCAAGGGTGCCGCCGATACGCTGGTTGGGTCGATCCTTGGCGACGATATCCATCTGCGCTTCCAGATGGTCATTCCGGCGTGCTACCTTTATCGGCATTACCTGGAACTTGAAATGAAGTATGTGCTCTTTATGGCCGGCAAGTTGAAAGTTAGGACGGTGACCGATGAAGACCTCGAAACACATGAGTTGCATCCGCTCTGGAATATGACACGTAAGGTCATCACGATGGTTGTGCCGGACGAACCCAAAGCCAGTCTGGGCGCGATGGAAGCCATCATTCAAGAGTTCCATTGCATAGATCCATCGGGCCAAGAGCTGCGCTATCACAAGCGCACAGATGGCAAGGAGAGTCTTCAAAAGCTGGGGGATGATTTCAGCTTGGCCGATCTGAGGCTGACGATGGCGAAAGGTGCAGATTTACTTCGAATGCATCAGTGGTTTACTCGATGCGATGTTTGACGGCATCGCCGAACCCGTTGCGCCGTCCGGCTAGTTGCGCTAAGCCGCGTCAGTCACATCGGCCGTGGTGTGTCGGATCGACGCGCGCCTGATTCTGCTGCTGACCTGACCGGGGCTACCTGTGCGTCACTCGCCTGGCAGTCCCATCGCCCTCTTGACATCGTCAACCTCCATCCACACGCTCAAACATTACGGTTTTGGCGCGAGCACCTCTCAACCATCCCACGTAGCGGCCGTGCTGACGAGGACGGAGCCACCGCCGCAAAGTTTCATAGCCAACACAGGATAGGCCTAAAACCCGGAAAGGTTTGCTGGATTCCCTCTCTCACACGAGGCCCGATAAGATAGCTACTATGTCGAATTCTGACGGTCTTTGGGGCCGGATTCTACCCATCGAGGGGATTCACGTATTATGATCCTCGACGAAGATTAGCCTGGCCAACTTCCGCGGCTTCGAGCAGTTGGAGCTGGTGTTTGATGCCAGAATGACCGGGGCGGTAAGAGCGTTGCCCAAGGGGACCTCATGAGAATTGACCGGATTGAGCTGCGCAATTTTAAGAAGTTTGCTCAGGCGACGTTTGAGTTTCCGCGCCCGGTGAATGGGCCGGCGGATGCGGGGTCGTTTCACGTCCTGATCGGTGAGAACGGCACGGGAAAGACGAGCATTCTCGACGCGGTGGCGGTGGCGCTAGGGGTCTGGCTGGAGAAGGTGCCCGATTCGCTGTTGGCCAACAGCCATCGCCGTCTGACGAAGAACGAAAAGCGGCTGACCGCCACGCAGCAAGGGGACCGAATGCAGTTCCAACGGGTGTCCGACACCATGTCGGTGCTGGCCACCGGCGCCATTCTCGATCGAGTCGGGGTTTCCTGGGGGCAATCATTACCGGTCGGGAAAACCAACGTCAGTAACGCCGTCTCGAAAGAGGTCATGGCGTTGATCTGGTCGGCTTACGAGCGCATCGGCCGGGGCGAACAGGTCCTCTTGCCGGTGATTTGTTACTACGGTGCCGGTCGGGCATGGCTGGCTCACAATGAACGCAAGAAGGCCAAGGCGAAGTCGAACGGCCCGGCGAACCGCTGGGAAGCGTTTTACGACTGTTTGAACGAGCGCATCCGAGTGGCGGATTTGGCCCATTGGTTCCAGGGTGAGCATATCGCGATGGGGAGCCGCCAGGGCCGCTATCGACCGGGATTCGACGTGGTCCGCCGCGCGGTTCTGGCGTGCGTGCCAGGGGCCGACGGCATCTCGTACGACAGCGACAGTGAGGAGATCGCACTATCGATTAGCGGCAACCCGCAACCATTCGGCAATCTGAGCGCCGGCCAGCGCGTGATGCTGGCCTTGGTCGCTGATCTGGCAATCCGAATGGTGACGCAAAACAACTTTCTGGTGCCGGCCAACGTGTTGGGTCCGGAGGATGAACCGTTGCCGCGCGTGCTGGCCCAGACGCCGGGAGTCGTGCTGATCGACGAATTGGACGTGCATTTGCATCCGAAGTGGCAACGCGGGGTGACTGGTGATCTCAAGAGGATCTTTCCGAAGATTCAGTTTCTCACCACGACACATTCGCCTCAGGTGATCGGCGGCGTCGAACCTCATGAGATCATCCGACTATTGCCCGATAGCGGTCACGACGTTCCCGCTCAATCGTTCGGAATGGACACGAACTGGATTCTGGAGGTCTTGATGGACGCTGACAAGGAGGAACCAAGCGTCAAACATGGGATCGAAGCAATCTTCAACCTGATTGCCGAGCGAAGATTGGACGACGCCCAAGCACAGGTGCTGGAATTACGGCAACGGATAGGCAACAGCGAAATGCTGCAGAGGGCGGCCTCGACCATTGAACGTGTACGGACGATCAACCGATGAGATATATAGTGAAATCAGCCGATCCGCCCGCCTCGATTCGCGAATGGCTCGTTGTTCATCTGCCGGTCGGTCTCAATCTGGATTATCGGAGTTTCAACGACAAGCCCGCGCTGCGTCGCGAACTGATCGCGGAGCAATACGGATTGTGTGCCTACACGGGCACGCCGATTGATGAGCGGCTAGTCGGGTATCATGACGCCAATCTTGTGTTTCAAGCACACATCGAACACGTCAAGCCGCGAAGTGTCTGCGAGGCAGAGTTGATCGCCCGTGGAGGAAAGTACGGGCGCGAACTGTGCGAAGACATGGACCATCGCAACCTCGTTGCAGCTCTGGAAGTCAAACGCAACCCACCCGCCCGTTCGGAGATATTTGGCGCTGCCGCACACGGGGACGAGGTTCTACCCGTGACCCCGCTGCAACCTGGGTGCGAGGAACGTTTTCAGTTCGATGAGAATGGGGGGATTCGCGGCCTGGACGAGCCGGCACGTACAACCATCGGCCTGTTGAAGCTAGATCACGCCACGCTGATCGCTTGGCGTCGCGGGGCCATTGCCGGCTTTTTTCCTCCCGATCTGGCGTTGACGCGCGCCGAAATTGAGAGGTTGGTCGAACGGCTGGCGCAGGCGACTGTTGGCAGATTGCCCGAATTCAGCTTTTGCATACATAGCTACGCGAGGTCGCTGCTCGCTTGAATCGACTGTTTCGGGGGAGATCATGGGAAACACCAATCGAACCGAAGCCGCGTATGAAACCGTGCTTGTAGACAGCCTGCTCGCCGGCGGATACGAGGAGATTGCCCGCGACAGTGCTCCGTCCTGCCTGATGGGTTGCGTACCAACTGCACTAGAGTCGTGCTTGCGCGCGTCGGTCACATCGACCGCGGTGTGTCGGACCGACGCGCGCAAGCCTAACTTAGCCGCCGGGGATCGCCTCGAGGAGTGAACGGAGATAGGCGGCGGCGACCATGGACGCATAAGGCTTCCAGGTGTCGGTTTGCAGGTGCTTCGTCCTGTCGTCGCAGTAGTCGCAGATCCCGCGAATATCGAAGTAGCCGACCGTCCCGAACTCCCAGGTGGCATCCGCGATGCCGGAGCCTTCCATCTCCACCGCTTTCACCTTGAAGCGGTCCCGCAAGTAATCGCGCTTCCTGAAGTCGCCCTGGACCGCGTTGGAGGATGCGATCGGCCCGAGGAAAACCCTTGGTGATGGCTCCGAGACGATCGGATGATTGATGGGTTCTCCATTTTCGTCGAGGACAACATCGGTCGAGAGATCCGGCCGAGAATACCCTCTCGCGGCTAGTCCTGCCTTGAGATGGCCTTCCCAGGGGCGAACACCGGCCAGCTTGTCCCGTTCCAGGATCTTCACTGCTTCCAGCATCCGCGCACTCGGCGGACGAGGATCATGCCTGTGTTCGAACTCGCCCAGCTTCTGCTTGCCCAAATCGGTCTGGATGACGCCGAATCGGTCGCTGACGACGATGTCTCCAAGTCGAACGTGGTTCTCCGGCAACTTCGGGTGAGGCACGCCACCGCCAATCCCGCACATGATGACGCAATCCAGGCCATCGAAATGCTCCAGCATCTTCCCGGCACGGAGCGCAGCAGCGTTATTTCCCATGGCCATGGTCTGGGCCAGGATAACTTGGTGAATGCCGCCCCGAAGCGACGGAATATCGCCGATCAGGTATTCTCGACTCCCGCCCGAGCCCTCCGCTCGGTACGGTTTCTCGTTGCTCAGCATGAGTCGCACCGCGTCGAATTCGACATCAAGGGCGACAATGACCCCGACGGTCGGAAGCGCCATCTTCTTGCCCCTTCGTCCTGGAGGCGGCGGCAGCAGTTCCGCGGCCACCGCCGCCCCGTCGCCACCATTTGATGATATTTGAAGGTTGAATCTCTCGACGAGCTCGTCCGGGGTGCAGCCAGCCTTCTCCGCCAAGGCGGATAAGAGGCCCAATGACTGCTCCGACAGCCGGAAGCCGGCCGTTCGTTCCGCTTCGAGGGAGGCCTGCTGCAGGGCCTGCAATCCCAAGGATACCCCGTCCTTGCCGTACCTGGCTTCGTAGTTGGCCACGACCTTGGCGAAGCTCTCACGGCTGACTTTTCTGGCGAGCACCGGGCCGAGCCTCGGCTTCAAGATCCGGTCCCCGAACTGGCTGAACGCTTTGACGGACTGCTGGTTGCCCGCATACGCATGCGGGCTGAATCGGACCACGCCGTAACATTGCGCGAGAGTCACAACGGTCAGGTCGAAATTCGTCCAACTCGCTGCTTCCGCAACCTCCTTGGCCGCGTCCTCTAGCGACGATGCTACCGCGATAGAGCGGTCGGAGATCTGAGATGCCGCGGGACTGCGATCCATCTGGAAGATGCTGCCTTCAGGATGCCTGCCCATCTGGCGAAGCTGGACGACCAATCCCCCGATCCGCTCGGCCACGCCCGCACGATCTCCCTCCAGGGCGTCGAATTCGAGGCTAGCTTCGATGAGCAGCTTGAAGAGCCTGGCATCGGGTCTCGACTCTTCGGACGCTTCTGCCGTGCGGAATGCCTCGCAAGCGGCCTCCAGCGAAGCGATGAGCGCCGGATGGTCCTAGGCCAAGAGTGCGTCTGTGAATCTCGAGAGTGCGAACTGATACAACCCCTCGGCTCGAACCGCGGGATCGTGGCTCGTACCAAGCGTAACGAGGAGTCTCCGCAATTCGGGCTTGTTTTCGCGGTCGAGGAGGAGTCCGGCGACTTTCGCGCCGGCGACGAGCAGAGGTCGAGGGTCGTCGAGCGTGAGGCGGAGCAGCAGGCGAAGGGTTACTGCTTTCGCATAGTCGTTGCGAAGCGAGAGCATCCCGAGCGACGAGAGGAGGGCTGGCCCGAGGAATGCGTGGTTTCGCTTCGAACTAAAGGCTTGGTCGAGGGCATCCGGGGCGTCGAGGTCGGTGTCACCGGCTGCGTAAGCCAGGGCGAGCGCCGCAGTGCGGCAGCTCAGATCGGATCGGCCCCTTCGCAGGGCCTCGATCACGACCGGGGTTGCCGACGGATCGGGCGCCGAGCTCAAGATCCGGGCGGCAAGTTCGTCCACCACGTCGTCGGCGTCATTAGCGCCGGACCCCGTCAACTTTCCCATCCAGGATTCCCAGCCCGGCATCGTCTGGCCCCGATCGACCCCTCTTCACTCAGAAGGCGTACTTCTTCCCGTTCTCGACCTTCCCCTGGTGCCCATACACCTTCGAGGGCACGGTGGCCTCCCGGAACTCCGGCTTCGCGGTGAAGCAGATGATCTGGACTCGGTCGGAGAATTCCTGTTCAATTCTCCTCAGAGCGGCGGCCAATGCCTTCAGATCCTCCGGGACCATTTCCGCCCCACCCAACTGGTCGAGCATCAGGAATCCGGGGTGCTTACCGATCCCCGCTTCGCACCCTAGTCTCATCATCGCGAGGAAGAGCGCCAGCTTCGCCCGATACCTCTCCCCCGGGTTCATGATCTTCGAGAAGGAAATGTCGGCACCATTCTTGGTCAGCTTCACGACCCCGGTCGGGTGACACTTGATGCCAGTGATTTGCTCCGCGCCCAAGGCCACGATCACGTCCTTCGCCAGTTCGTTCAGCCGCGTGACAATCTCCTGGTTGCGCTCATCGGCTTCATCCTTGACCACCTCCCAAACTTTCTTGAGTATCTTAATCCTATTCGCGTGGCGGTCCGTGTTGAATTCCAGCGTGAGTTGCTCGAGCGACTTGAGTTCGTAGTTGATCTCTCCGATCTCTTCGTGAAGCTTGCCACGGCGTTCAGACTCTTCTTGCGTCGGCAACTTGGTCGAGACGCTCTCGCGGATGGTCGTCCGAAGCGAATCCACCCGCGATTGGATCGCGACGCCCTTCCGCCAGGCGACTTCCAACTCGTGATTGACCTTCGCCAGTCGGGCGGCAATCCCTTCGGCCTGGCATTCCTGCCTCTTCGCCTCAGCCTCAAGTATCGCAGCTTCGTCCTCGCTTGCGGCAGGCACGGGCTTGACGCAGAGCCGACACTGATGGCTCGCCTTCTCCCGCTCGACCGCCGCCTCATCGATCGGCCGGGCGCAATTGGGGCAGAGGCTGACCTGCAGGCCCGTCAGTTCCCTACTCAGGTCGATCTGCTCCCTTAGCCTCCGCGCGACCGCACGGAATTGCCTTAGCTGCGTTGCCAGGTTCTCGGACTGTTCCTTGATCTCAAGGATCTCCGACGCGTTCTCCGCCATCTCCCCCTGGGCGGCGATCAAGGAGGAACCCAAGGCGCCATCGGTCAAGGGCTTGAGTCGCTCCGACTGCTCCGCGTCCATCGCGGCCAGGTCCTGCCTCAGCTTCGACTGGCGCTCGAGCAGCTCTGACCTCCTCTTATCCTGCTCGGCCTGTCGCTCGCGGTCATAATCCGTGGCCTTGTTCAGCGACGAGACCTCCATGCTCAATCGGTTGATCGGCTCGCCGAGGTGAAGGCCCAAGAAGGCCGAGAAGATGAGCTGCTCCTGATTGGCGGCCTCCGGCTTGCAGATGAAATAGGTGTGGTTGTCGTCGGGAATCCGGAGGGCGAGGAAGTAGGTCTTCCAGCTCGCCCACGCCATGCTGCTCGTGCCGTCCCTTGCAGGACTTGCCATGTTCCAGCCCAGCGACTCCAGGCCGAATTCGTGGACGAAGAACGAGTCGAGCGCCTGTTGGATCTCCTCTTCGCCCCGATGATAGAAGCCTTTCGTCGCGTCTTCCTTGGGGACTTCCTCGATCGGACAACTGTACTGGCCTGGGACGAGTCGTCCGTGGAGCCCGTCCTCACGACGGGCCAGCATCATCGTGTAGCGCCTATCGTCCAAGCTGAACTCAAGCCATATTTCCCGGATCCACTCGCGCACCGACTGGTCATACTCCTCGTCGCTGCCCGTCAGCGCAAATTTGATGGTCTTCAGGATCGATGATTTTCCGACGAGGTTGTCCTCGATCACGACAACATTGACGCCCGTGTCGAACGGCTGATCGTAATCGATCGGCGTGCTCACCTCGTCGATGGTTTTCATGCCCTTGAATCGCAGGCGATTGAGCATCAATCGCGGGACCTTCCTCGCGGGCTTGACCTTCGCAAGGTTGAGCTCGGCTAGGACCTTCCTCACGTCATCGCGGTTGATGGACTCGCGAATCCTGGGTCCGAAGCGACCATGAGCGCGGTCGGTGATCTCGTCAATGTTCAAGGGCGGCTTCGATGCGCCCTCCGATCCATCGCCCTTCTTCCGGCCCTTAGCCACGTGTCACCCCCAGCTTTTCACCGAAGACGTGTTCGAAGTTTTCGGCAATCTCCTCGGCGGTGAGGTCGGGGATGAACTGATTCAGATTGGCATCCCTATACCTCGCGTGGCGGTACTGCCTCGCCTTGATGTCCGTGGCGCTCAAATGCCCCATGAACCCGTGGATTTGGGCGACTCGCCTGGCATACCAGATGGCATGCGGCACGTTCGCCACTAGACGCGCGGCAACATCCTTCCCGAGCTGTGTCAGGAAATAGTGCTTCCAGGGGGCTGCCATGCCGCGGCGAGAGAATTTGGTGATGACCAGCTCCCTCGACCACCACCATGCCTCCACGTCATCCAGTCGTTCATACGCGCCACGCCAGAACTTGCGGAACGGGATTGTCTGAAGCTCCGGTTCATTGTCAGATTCGATTTGCATGATTGTTGATATTATCAAATCTCGATTCGATGCCGCGGGATCATCGGCCTGATACAGCTCCGTGAGTTCATGGATGAAGTAGGCGGGGTAGCGGAGGAGGAAATCGAGCTTCTGGAGGTAATACTCCGAGGCGAAGTGGGCGACGAAGGGTTCCGTCGGAGCGCAGTCCCTGGGGAACGTTTTCTCACTGGCTGGGCGAGCGAAGCGGTCAAGGATCAACAGAAGCCGCGCAGCGTCAACCTCGACGAAGCCCTCAGGCCGAATCCCGTGGATGAACTGCGGGGCTATCATCTTGGATCCCCCGTCGAGGTCGACTTCTGGTCATGCGAGCAGATTCGATCGCCCCACCGCCGGAGCGGTGTCCGGTTTGATTCACTCAAGATCGTTTGGTCACCTAAGTCTAACCGAGATAAGAGGAAAAGTGAAAGACGGGGCTCTAAAATTAGCGAGAGACGCTCCGAGCGAGGCGATCGGCCGACTGACAACTTTGATCTTGGTTAGAGCGGCGAAAAGTCCGTCCGGCTCCAGAAGGTAGGCGGCTGCCAACACGCCAACCCGCGGAACCCTAGATCGCCAATCCGCGATAGGAAATGATTGAGCGGGCAATCGACAGCCACCTCTCCCTGGGAGCAAGCCGGGAGCAGGACTGTCTGATTGCGAGCACGCAATGTCAGTCAAGTTTTGAAAGTCTCGCCACGCAGGTTCAATACCTCTTGCCTCCAACCCCTGTCACGAGATTCAATCGGCCCGCACGAGCTCCGTGATCGCGGCCCCGCCCCGCCCCATCCGGAAGGCCCGCCAGCAGCTTCAGCACCTCGACCTCGCCGGACAGGGGGGCGTCGAAGTCAGGGAGGAGGCCCGCCGTGACGAGCGTGCCCCGCACCCCGAAGTCGATCAGCTTAACGAGCCAGTCGAGGCCCGGGACGGTGGTGATCAGCTGGAGGAAGTGGGTGTACTCGTGGAAAAAGTACACGGCCGCGCATTGGGCCACAGGGATGGCTGCCAGTTCTTCCCTTGTGCACCGGTGGTGGTCCGTGGGTGGGGAGAGGTCGATCGAGCAGGTACACCAGGCAAAACTTGGCGGCATGAGCACCCGAAAGTAACGAGAGACTGGGGCGCGGGTTAGTTTGGCACCGGCGATCCCGTTCGCCCAACCCCGACGCGGGGCCGGGAGGTCGCAGGCGGGTGTTCACGGCGCCGGCGGCACCCCCCGCGGTCGGACCACGTCGTGCCAGTAGGCGAACGTGTCCAAGGTGGCTTTGAGGTGCGGCAGCCGCTCGGACTCCGGCGCGGCAGCCGCGAGTTGCTCCCACTCGGCTGTGAACCGCCGCCAGATCTCCTCGGCCGGCATCACGCTGTCGCCGCCGACCAAACTGTTCAGCTCCCGCGCCACGTTGGCGTTGTAGTCGGCCGGCCAGATGACCTCGCGCACGCGGACCTCGACGTCCCGCTGGGCCGGGTGGAGCGTTTCCAGCTCCCGGGTGACCTCCAGCACTCGGCTGCCCGTGGACGGAACGCACCGCCAGGAGAATAGGCGGAAGCCCTTCAGCTTCGCTTTCATTTCCAGGGCGGCGGCCAGCGTGAAGCCGCTGCCGCACACGGGCGAAGGGCGGAAGTTGGGGGCACGGAAGGTGCGGTCGGTGTGCTGCCGGAGGTCGTAGCCGTAGCCCGGCGTGATGGCGCCCCGGAGCCTCGCCTTGCGCGAGCAGCAGAACTGGTAAAGCGTCGAGCAGAAGAGGACCGCCTCCTCGAACGTCTCGAACACCAAAAAGGCGCAATCGGAAAACCCATAGGCGCGGACGCCGCGGAA
>Ga0116222_1002023_pt1 | contig 10930 bp, 8 predicted proteins | sample Sb_taG_12_FD_88963 | JGI IMG/M metagenome (GOLD analysis project Ga0116222, IMG submission 88963) | Peat soil microbial communities from Weissenstadt, Germany - Sb_50d_9_AC metaG | ecosystem: Environmental > Terrestrial > Soil > Wetlands > Peat | place: Germany: Weissenstadt | collected 2010-09-21
CCAACTGCGGCGCGTCGTTTGAATGGGTCGGCCGGTCGATCAACCCGTACCTGGGGTTCCTGACCGGATGGCTGATGGTCATCGGCAGCATCATCGGGACGATCGGCCCGGTTGTCGTCCTGGGGCCGTCGGTCCTGGCCGTGTTCGGCGCGAACGCCACCAGCACCTGGCCGAATGTCGTGATCGGCACCGCCGTCATCGCGGTCATGCTCGTGATCGCCGTGGCCGGAATCCGCCTGACGGCACGTACCCAGGTCGGGATGGGGCTGGTGGAGTATCTGATCCTGATCGGCTTCGCGGCCGCCGGGCTGGCGGTGGTACTCGGCCATCATCCCGGCACCTTCCCGATCACGCGGGCCTGGCTCAGCCTGCGCGGGATCGGCGGGCACGGCAGCCTGTCGGCGGGGTTCCTGATCGCCGTGTTCATGTACACCGGCTGGGACGGGACAATATATGTCAACGAGGAGGTGAAGCATCGCCGGGCCAATCCTGGCCGGGCCGCGATCATGGCGGTCGCGTTCATCGCGGTGCTGTTTACCCTCTCGCAGGTGGCCCTGCAGGGTGTCGTGTCCCCGGCCCGGCTGCAGGCGAACGCACCCGACGCGCTGGTCTACACCGCGGGCGTCGTCGGTGGCGGCGGCTGGGCCAAGGTGATGGCGCTGGCGCTGGCGCTGTCGGTGACCGCCTCGACCGGCTGCGGCATCGTGCTCACCGCCCGGATGATCTACGGGATGGCCAGCCACCGGGTGCTGCCGCCGTTCCTGGCCAACGTGTCTCCCCGGTTCGCCACCCCGGTCCCGGCCAGCATCCTGGTCGGCCTGATCCTGGTCGTCGTCACCTGGCTGTACCTGCTCACCAGCACGGTCGCGAACGCCTTCACCCAGGTGATCGCCGTCACCGGCCTGCTCTATGCCGCGTTCTACGTCCTGACCGCGCTCGCCGCCATCACCTACTACCGGCGCCGCGTGATCACCCGCCCCTGGGATGCGCTGACCCTCGGGGTGCTCCCGCTCGCTGCTACCGGCTTCCTCGTCTGGGTCATCGTCAAGTCCGTGCAAGCCGCGCCGGCGCCGCAGCGCTGGTCCCTGGTCGGCATCATCGGCGCCGGGCTGATCCTGATGCTCTGCGCACGCTTCACCCTGCGATCTCCGTTCTTCCGGGTCCCCCGCGAGAGCGACACCCGCAAGCACTGATCCCGTGGCTGGCACACCCTCGGCTCTGGCGGCACGGCCGCAGCGCTCCCGCTGCGCACCGGGACAGTTCCTCACCGCACCGTGAGACTGTGTCATGAGTCAAGAAGTTGGGAGAGTTTGATCTTGCTCGGGCCGGGATTCTCCATCTTTGGAGGGGCTCCTCATCGTGTTCGCGTGAGGCGTGGGTAGGCGACCGGAAGTGGGTCTGGCGCGGTGTGCGGCCTCCGATCAGGGGCGGCGGTCCGCAAGGACGCAGAACTCGTTCCCCTCTGGGTCGGCAAGTACGACCCAGCTCACATCGCCTTGGCCGACGTCGGCGTGTCGAGCACCTAGGTCGAGCAGGCGACTGACCTCTTCGTCTTGCTCCCTGTCGGTTGGGTTGACGTCGAGGTGGAGCCTGTTCTTGACGGTCTTGCCCTCGGGCACGTGCGCGAATGTCAACGTCGGTGGCACTGGGCCAAGGTGGTTCTTGCCTTCAGGCACCATAGGGGAGCCAATTATGACAATTCCGTCGTCTTCGTCTTGCACCTCGTAGTCAAGGACCGAGCACCAGAACCGGGCGAGACCGTTGGGATCGGCACAGTCGATCGCAAGCTCGGTGAACTTACTGGTCATGTCAGGACCTCCCAGTCAAGTAGCGGGTCCGCCAAAGGCCACACGCTAATCGCAGTGTTCGACGGCGAGGTAAGCCCGCGTGGTGTGCGTTCGTCGAGGGCCTGGTGGGGCCGCAGAGTGTTGTAGGTGTGGCGGAACAGGTTGACTTCGACGGCCGGCCGAAGTCCGGCTACTGCATTCCTTCGAGACCTGTCCGGCGCTGCGACCGCCTGTGGCCGAGAGCTGCGACGCGCTGACCGACGGGCAGGCGCGTGCCTGGCTGAGCCTCGCCGCCCACTGGATCGGCGTCTCCGGTGCGACCCGTGACCTGCGGTTCTTCAATGCGGCGTTCAAGCTGCTCGGAGCCGTGCACGCCAGCCGGGCGAGCGAGTCCAGATCGGTGAGCAGCGAGGTCAGGCTCGTCGCGCAGCTCACCGCGACCGCCACAAGCGAGTTGTGCGGCCACCTAGCCAGCCACTTCCAGGCCGCCTGCGGTCCGGAGGTTTCCGCTAGCGACTGGCTGCCCGTTCGCCAGCCTGCTGCCACCTTCGCCGCGCGCCCGCCGCGGATCGTGCTGTTGGCTGGGCTTGGATCTGACACTGCCGGTCGGCTGGCCATCATGGCCGATGCCGTAGGCGTGCGCCTCGCGGCACTGTGCTGGTTCGCGCCACCGCGGCACGATCAGCAAGCCTCAAGTTACGACGATGCCTGGTATCCGGCTGCGTATCCGCCGCAAGCCACGTCGCCAGCACTGGCCGTGCCCATCGCTCAGGCCCGCGCCGACAGCTGGGACCGGGTGTCAGACATTCTTCTTGAGCACGACACCGACCTGGTCATTCTGGCCGGCATGCCGATCGTGCCTGCCGGCGTGCTCGGCCTAGCTCGTGAGATCGTGGTCAACCTCGGCGGATCACCACTCCCGCGATGGCTCGGCGAGGTCACACGCCGAGGACACGTCGCCGTTCTTCAGACCAACGCCGACGAGAACGACACGGCAGACGCGGCGCGAGTGCTCGACTCGTTCTGCGGGCTCGGGCTAGCAGAGGCAGTAGTCGTTACGGTGGGCCGTGCGGGCGCGCTCTGCCGAACTAACGCAGGCGAGACCCTGACCGCGACGGCGAGAGCCGTGAACGTGCGGCAGGTGCAAGGCGCTGGCGCAGCCTTCTCTGCCGCGTTCATCCACTCGCGTCATGACGGCGCCGATCTGGAGCAGGCACTGCGATTCGCCTGCGCGGCCGGCAGCCTGTGGTGCGGTCGCACCCACCACGGACCGCTGCCGCGCGACGATGAGATCACGACATTCGCAGACTCGGGCTAGCTGGCAGGCATCACGTCCAGGGCACTGGAGAGCTTGGCGGCGGCCCGCCAGACGTCGGGGCCGAAGCACCTGTTATTAGATGGCTCGCTCAGCGCGAACCACTGGACAGCCGAGAACTCGACCGGGTCCGGCATGATCGGCGCGGCCCGGTCGGCGGCGAACACGAACCACAGGCTCACGTCGATGTGGGAATTCTCGCCCAGCGTCTGGCACACCGAGAGGAAGAACGGGTCGTCGCCGAAGACCGGGTGAAACGGCGGGACATACCCCAGCTCCTCATCAAGCTCCCGGACCACCGTCCGCCGGGGATCCTCGCCGTCGTCAACATGACCGCCGGGCATTAAGAACGCGCGGGCCTTGGCGTGATGAACGTACATGATGGAAGCGGACTCCTCGTCCAGCAGCGCCGCGTAAACGGCCAGATGCTGCGCTGGCGTCGCGGGCTTGGCCAACCGGAACAACTGGGTTCCAGAGGCGATCCAGTCCAGGATCCATCGCTGGTCTCTGGCCTCACGCGTGTCATATGGGCGGACGCCTGCGACGAGATCACGGACGACCAATCGGGCCGAATCTGCAATGGCCTGCATCAACCTTCTCTCCTCCGATAGGCCAATACCGTTAGGCAGTGATTCAGGTGGAACGGCTTCATGTCAATGCGGCTCATCCTCGGCCGTACGCACGCCGGTACCCTACCGCCGCACCTGGGCTCTGAATGGCATGGTCGGCTTCGGCGTGGCGAGGATGCTCAGAGACCCATTTCCGGTCTATCGCTGCCATTCAAGATCGCGTGGCGAGCGACTGGCGCAACGGAGGTTGAGACGCGCCGTGCTACGCCGACTACGCGGGCGGCGGACGCTTCCGGCAGGTTCCCAAGCAGCAGCATCTGCATCCACGCCGGCTTCAACGCCGGCATCCGGGCCTACTTCCTGCGGCTCGCCGACCGGGAGTCACCCCGCGTGGCATGGCTAGATGCGACGCTCCCGGCTTAAACTGACCCGGCTAACCAGCGCACTGCTGCGCGAGACCGCGCACGGCCGCAACCAGGGAGCTGTATGACGCAGGTGCCGCTATGGGGCCGGGTCATCTTCTCCGACTGGCATGGCGTGCTCTCCCGCGACCCGTTCTGGCTCTCCATCCGCGGCAGCGCAACTCATCCGCTGTACGCACAACTCGAAGCGGGCATGGCCGGAGTATTCGCCAGCGAGCGGACCGCGAATGAGTGGATGACGGGCCTGCTCTCCTCCAGCCAGGTCATCGCTGGGATGGGAATCCGGCTCGACAAGCGATTCCGCGATGACTTCCTGGCCCGTCGCCTGGACCTCGACTGCTCAAGGATGCGCGTCAACGCCGACCTGTTCGCCGTGCTGCGAGCCATGCGGACCGAATCGATGGTCGTGATTGCGACCGACAACATGGACTGCTTCTCGCGTGCCTTCGCTCGCGCCCGCCGCAGCAGGCACCGTCGCGCCCCTGAGAGGGACACCCTGGCTGACTGGGCCGACATCTGCGACGACATCATCTGCTCCAGCGATGTCGCCACACTCAAGGCCGACGACCCCCGCACATTCTTCGGGACCTGGCTGGACCAGCATGGAATGCGGTTCGCCGACGCCGTGCTCATCGACGACCGCGCTGACAACTGTGCCGCGTTCGTCGAATGCGGCGGCACGGCCATCCAATGGAAATTGGGCACCAACCACATCGGTGACGCCACAGCGGCACTGAAACAGTGGCTCGACGCATCAGTCACCACCCGGTGAGCTAGCAGCTCAGGTGGTGCCCGGCCGACCGCCAAGCCGTGGTCGTAGGATGCGCCGGCTCCATAGGCAACCATCTGTGCGACACGTACCATTTGCTATAGGGCAAACAGCATCTTTCAATCTGATACCCAGACACAGGAACTGGTCAGAATAGGGCACAATCGCACCGCTAGTCACATTTTGTCGATCAATGCGTTAGCCACGCTCGCAAATAACATGCTGCCACGAATTCGCCTTTGGGTAGACATGCAACCCCGTCACTGCGGTACCGTGCGCATGATCCCGTTAAAAGGATAATGCGCACATCTGGGGAGGGCTAAATGTGGAATATGTCTGTCCATAAAGGGCGCAAGGGCAGTTACATCTTCAGGTTAGCTGGTCTCGCCGCATCCTTCGCACTAGTTCCCGCGCTGGGAATGACAGGCGGCTCGCTGGCCGATGCCGCCGGTGCTCGTTCCCATGCGACTCCTCGATCTGCCGGAACCGAGCGTGCATTGCACTTCGGTTACCTCGGCCCCCCAAGCGCGGTGAATAAGATCGGACTGTTTGCGGTGAGTGCGCCCCCACGCTCCACGCAAGCGTGGGCAGTGGGCGATGACGCCCCGTTCATGGCTTGCGGCGACGGATACGTCCTGCACTACAACGGGCGTTCCTGGTCCGATGTGAGGGCTGGCCTGGCCGCCAATGTCGGACTCTCCGGCGTAGCGGCAGTATCGACAAAGAAGATCTGGATCATCGGGAGCGCAGGAAAGTGCACCGCGTTGAAGCCCTATCTGGCGTACTCATCTGGAGGGGTCTTCAGAGCCTGGAACCTGGCGTGGCTGGGCAGCGCAGACCTGAACGCCATCTCCGCCGCTTCCCCCAAGGACATCTGGGTTGTCGGCTCTGTGCAGATCAGGCACACCGTACGGCCACTGGCATTGAACTGGAACGGCCGGTCCTGGCGGAGAATGCCGACCCCACCGGCAAGCGGCGGACTCACCTTCAACTCCGTCAGCGTCTCGGGCCCAGGGAATGTATGGCTCCTAGCCCACTCCAGCGGAGGCTCCACCTCGGAAGCAATCCACTGGAACGGCAAGCACTGGTCCGCTACGTACACCTTCCCGAGCAGCATCTACCTATCCGACGTGGCGACGTCCTCCAGAACACAGGCCTGGCTGGTCGGCTACGTCGTCAACGGGCCTTCCGGTACCTTCTCCGCGCACTGGAACGGCGCGAAATGGACCACTGTGGCCACGCCCACACTGAGCGTCCTTCTGAACGCGATCACGATGTCTGGCGCACGCACATGGGCCGTCGGTGAAATATTCGCGAACTCGACGTCCAGCGAGACCCTCCCGGAGGTCCTGTACTCGACAGGCGGTCGGTGGAAGAAAGAGGCCGCACCTGACGCAGGAGTCAGCCCATCGAATCAGTCTGCATTCTTCGGCGTGAGCGCGGCGTCATCCCAGTTCGTGGTGGCGGTCGGCCAGAACGGGATCATGTGCAGTAACGGCCCCGGATTCGCCGACGTCTACCGCAGTGGCACCTGGCACGCGACATCCGCGCTGGTCGGCTTGCGAGCCGGGCTACCGAGGGTGCCCGATTGCGGCGGGTAAGCGCACCGGCGTAGCGCCGCCGAGTGTTATGCACTCGGAGCTACCGGCCGATAACCCTTCGGTTCGTGGCCGATGCGACAGATGCCTACCTCGCACGTGAGGCGAAGGCGCGCATTAACATCGACCGGCAGCTTGCCGCGGCCGGCTGGGTCGTCCAGCACGCGGACCGGGCCAACGTCTCCGCTGGGCCTGGCGTGGCGGTGCGGGAGTTCAGCCTGGAGAAAGGCCATGGCCGCGTCGACTATTTGCTGTTCGTCAATGGCCAGCCGACCGGGGTGATCGAGGCCAAGCCCGAGGGGACCACTCTGGTCGAGGTCGAGCACCAGAGCGGGAAATACGTCGACGGCCTGCCGAGCTGGATCCGGCCGCCGGTCTATCCGCTGCCGTTTATCTACGAGTCGACCGGCACCGAGACCAGATTCACGAACGGCTACGACCCGGATGCCCGCAGCCGCCGCGTCTTCACCTTCCACCAGCCGGAGACTTTGGCCGAGTGGTCCCGCCAGATCGCCGCGGACAGCCAGGTGCCGACCTTACGAGCCCGGCTGCGGACGATGCCCGCGCTGGACAACCCGCTGCTCTGGGAGGTCCAGGCCCGAGCGATCCGCAATGTGGAGGAGTCACTGGCTGCGGACCGGCCAAGGGCGCTGATCCAGATGGCGACCGGATCGGGCAAAACGTTCACAGCAGCGAACATCTGCTACCGCCTGATCAGGCACGCCGACGCAAGCCGGATCCTGTTCCTAGTCGACCGGTCCAACCTGGGCAAGCAGGCGAAGCTGGAGTTCGACAAGTTCGTCATCGCCGAGACGCAGCGGAAGTTCCCGGCCGAGTACATCGTCCAGCACCTGACCTCGAACACGGTGGACCCGGCCGCACGGGTGTGCATCTCGACCCTGCAGCGGCTGTACTCGATCCTGCGCGGTGAGCCTGAGCTTGATCCTGAGCTGGCCGAGCACTCGGCATACGAGCTGCCCGTCGCCGAACCGGTCCCGGTCGAGTACAGCAAGCTGCTGCCGCCCGAGACGTTCGACGTGATCATCGTCGATGAGTGCCACCGGTCGATCTACGGGGTGTGGCGGCAGGTGCTTGAGTACTTCGACGCGCACCTGATCGGCCTGACGGCGACCCCGACCAAGCAGACGTTCGGGTTCTTCAGGCAGAACCTGGTGATGGAGTACTCCCACGAGATGGCGGTCGCCGACCAGGTCAACGTTGACTTCACCGTCTACCGGATCCAGACCGCGATCACCAGCCGCGGCGGCGCGGTCGAGGCCGGGGACTGGGCCGGGTACCGGGACCGGATGACGCGGCAGATCCGCTGGGAGGCCGTCGACGAGGCGGTTCCGTATACGCCGGTGCAGCTGGACCGGGCCGTCGTTGCGCAGGATCAGATCCGCACCGTGATCACTGCATTCCGGGACAAGCTCTTTACTGAACTATTCCCAGGACGAAAGACGGTCCCTAAAACGCTGATCTTCGCGAAGGATGACTCGCACGCCGATGACATCGTGCAGATGGTCCGCGAAGTGTTCGGCAAGGGCAACGAGTTCGCCACCAAAATCACGTATCGGACCCGGGACGGCCGGCCTGAGGATCTGCTCCAGTCGTTCCGCAACTCGCTGTACCCGCGGATCGTGGTCACCGTCGACATGATCGCGACCGGCACCGACGTGAAGCCGCTGGAGTGCCTGCTGTTCATGCGCTCGGTGAAGAGCCGGACCTACTTCGAGCAGATGATCGGCCGCGGGGTGCGGGTCATCGACGACACCGACTTCCAGGCCGTCACCGACGACGCCCGGTCCAAGGACCGGTTCGTGGTCGTCGACGCGGTCGGCGTCACCGACACGTCCCTGATCGAGACCATCCAGCCGCTGGAACGCAAGCCGAACCAGAGCCTGCAGGCCCTGTTCAAGCTGATTGGCTTCGGCAGCAAGGACCCCGAGGTCGCCTCCAGCATCGCCGGCCGGCTCGCGCGGCTCGACAAGCGGCTCACCCGGGACGACCGCCAGGCGCTGACCGCGCTCGCCGATGGCCGGGACCTGGGAACGATCGCGCACCGGATCGTCGAGGCGCTCGACCCCGACAACCAGCTGGCCGCCGCCACGACCGGCGGTGCCGAACCCGGCCCGGCCGACCTGGCCCAGGCCGCGAGCACCCTGGTCGGCGAAGCGCTCGCTCCACTAGCATCCAACCCCGATCTGCGTCAGGCGATCCTTGATGTCCGCAGGTCCTACGAGCAGACCATCGATGAGGCGTCCAAGGACGAGGTCCTATTCGCCGGCCATTCCGAGGCCGGGCGGGAGAAGGCCGCCGCGATGATCTCCTCGTTCCGGCAGTACATCGAGGACAACCGCGACGACATCCGGGCACTGCAGCTCCTGTACAGCCGACCGCACCAGGAGCGGCTCACGTTCACCGAGATCAAAGAGCTGGCGCGGGCGATCGAGCGGCCCCCGTATCAGTGGACACCGGAGAAACTCTGGCGCGCGTACGAGATGCTTGACCAGTCCAAGGTCCGCGGCTCAGGAGGGCAGATGCTGACCGATATCGTGTCCCTGGTCCGCTACACGCTCCACCAGGACGACGAGCTGGTACCGTTCCGCGACCAGGTGGAGGAGAGGTACGCGGCCTGGCCGGAGTCTGTGCTTGTGCGGCGCTGACGCACCCTAGCGCCGGGAGGCTGCCCGTTCTCCGCCTGGTGCGCTTGTGGGATTCCTGTGGGGATCTTGGATAGTGAGAGCACTGCCTGCACCACGATGTTCCTCTTCTTCCTGCGGATTACGCAGGTGAGAGGGACTCCGCCTTACCGAGGATCGTGAGCCGGTGAGCGGGTTCGAACCGCTGACCTGCCGCTTACAAGGCGGCTGCTCTGCCAACTGAGCTACACCGGCGGGAGACTGCACGCATGTTAGCCGACCGCAGGCTTGGCGTGAGAACTAAGGCTCCGACCGCTGACTCGGCCACGGCCGCACCGGAAGGTCGTGCCGACGAGATATGCGCAGCGGCCGGGGGCAGTCATGGCTCATGCTGCCCCCGGACCGCGCCTCGTCGACGCGCGGAGCGCCGACGGAGTCTAAAGGGTCAGGCGCCACCCGGCACCGTGTCGATCCCTCCCATGACTGTTCATCAGTTGTGTACGCCGACCTGCGTGACAAGGGCAAGGCATAGGGGCGACTTCGGATCAAATCCGGTGAACGCCCGCGCGGCAATCCGGTATTGACGCAGTTCAGCGCATAGAACCGGGTGATTCGTGGAAAACTCTCGATAGTCTCGAAGAACACACCTACCAAGGACGAAGCCAGCATGGGACGACCGCAGGCCCCGCTGGAGCGGGATGGCTCGCCGGTGCGTGAGTTCGCGTTCTGGCTGCGCGATCTCCGCAACCGCTCAGGCCTGACCTACGAGCAGCTTGCGAAGAACTCGCACTACGCGACGAGCACCGTGCAGGAGGCCACCTCTGGGAGCCGGCTGCCGACCCTCAAGGTCGTCACGGCCTTCGTGCAGGCATGCAACGGAGACGCCGAGGCGTGGGGCGCGTACTGGACGCAGATCCGGCGCCTGCTTGACCCCGACGCGCCCGCGGATATCGCCAGGTCAGTGGTACCGCCATGGGCCAACAGCATCGGCACTGGCCGGTCCGCCATCGCCGCTAGGCGTACGGCACCGGATGAAGGGCTGGCTGATTCCGGCCAAACCGCGGTGGAGGACCCGGACCGGTGGTACGTGGAGTCGTTCACCGCCCTGCTCCGGCTGGACGCTGATCCGATCGAGGCGGTCGAGCAGCGGGCAATCGTCGCGTCCGTCGACGGCCTCAGCGAGCTGTCGACGTCGATCAGCGTCCCGCGCCATCCGGATGACACCGGTCAGAGACACCAGCTGGAGGCCGAGCTGCTGCATGGCGGGTCACTGGAGCTGCGCGAGCAACCCTACGAGAGCTTCTTCAGGAACGTCATCGTGCTCCCTGAGCCACTGCACACCGGGGAGCGGCATGAATACGCCCTGCGGCTGCGCATCCCCCGCGGGCAGCCGATGGCCGCTCACTATGTACACGTGCCGTTCCATCGCACCGACTACTTCGAGCTGCGAATCCGCTTCAACCCCGGGAGTCTGCCGCAGGCGATCTGGAAGCTGTCCGGCGCCCCGACCGCAGTCATCTACCAGCGCGGACCGTCCAGCCAGACCATAACCCCTGACCGGTTCGGCGAAGTCCATGTCGACTTCCGCGATCTGAGGCCGGGCCTCGGCTACGGCGTGTGCTGGCTGGACGAAGAGTCAGCCGGATAACTCCGCAAGCGGCGCGGCTCAGCGCGGTTGCCCGCCGATCGCGCCTGAGCGGCGGCAGGCCAACCTCGCCCTAATATCGCCCGGATGTCGCCCGGTTCACGTCCACCCACCAAGACGAGTCCTGCCTTTCACTAGCAATGCCTGGCCAGGATCGGCCCGGCAATGTCGGTGAAGGGAGGG
>Ga0116222_1002024_pt1 | contig 10928 bp, 15 predicted proteins | sample Sb_taG_12_FD_88963 | JGI IMG/M metagenome (GOLD analysis project Ga0116222, IMG submission 88963) | Peat soil microbial communities from Weissenstadt, Germany - Sb_50d_9_AC metaG | ecosystem: Environmental > Terrestrial > Soil > Wetlands > Peat | place: Germany: Weissenstadt | collected 2010-09-21
CATCCGCTGGTCAAAGAAGGAGGAGAACCACCTCGCCCTACTACAACTCTCAAGCGGCCTCCTCGCGTTCAAGAAGGCCCACCTCGCAACCATCGCCGCCACCCAACCGGGATAGGCCCTAAGGCATACGAGCGCGCCGAATCCCGCGCCGGACAGCAGTAAGAAGCGTCCATGATCCAGTCCGCGGGGGACAGTGACCAGGATGCCTGCCGCCGCGACGAAGAACCCGAGCAGGCCCAGCAACTTGGAGTCCAAGCCGCTGTCGGCCTGCACCTGTACTGAGATTTCCTCGTGGCTCGCGTACACGGCACGCAGGTTCTCGACGACGACCGAGGGCATTTCCGGTTTCGCGGACATCCCCAACCAAACTACTCACGGCTTGGGATGCCTCTCTCGATCGAGCCTACGCAGGTCCCGACCATTCGTCCAGCAGGCGCGACTTCGCGCGCCGATTCTGCTGGCCGAAGGTCGGGCCTGCTCTGCTGGTTATTACAAAAAAACTGGGCGGAGATCGGGCCTGCTCTGCTGGTTATTACAAAAACCCGGCTGGGTTAGCGGTAGGTGAGGGTGATGGTGACTTGGTAGGTCTGCCGCTTGCCGTTCGCACTGGTGGCTCGCACCTCGACTGAGGATTTGACGGTGTAGTGCGTTGAGAGTGCGTGGCGGACAGCGGCGAGGTTGGCGGGCGAGAGCGCCAGCGAGATGCCGAGCGTGCGGTGGGCCCAGGAGAGAAAGACCGCGGTGCCTGTTCAGAAGGAGTATGTAGACCGATCAAAGATCGGCCAGCATCCGCGCAGGTTGACGAAACCCAAGCAGGCCAGGGCACGACAAAGCAAAACCCCGGGGCAGCCGGATCGTTCGTATCGACCAGGGCCTGGGAGTCGATACAGCACTCGGCCAGCTCACGTTGCGAACCTGCGCGAACCGGCCAGTGAGGATGGTGGCAGACCAGTGGCCCGCGTATCTCGCCGAAAGCGTCGACCTGCGCCAGTGGAACAGGCAAGGCCAAGCGAAGGGTCGAGTGCTGATCATCTGGCGTGATCTCGCCGGCAAGCCGGAGACCCCGCTGGCCGCGTGCTGCTGGCACGTGCACGAAGGCAACTGGCCGCTGGCGGTGCTTGACGCCGGCGCGACGCTGAACGTCGGCCGCGAGCGGGGTGACGAGCTTTGCGCCGTGCTGTTCGCAGCTATCGCGGAGCTCGCGGCGCATCGGAAGTGCCCGACCGCAAGATCCCGAGGCCGGCCGACAGGGTGCTATGGCGCGTAGATGCCCCGGCGCCCGGACCCGGACGGCAACGTAGGCGCACGCGGGCAAGGGAGATAGCACGCCGCGGACAGGAGGATCACGGCGCGGTACCGATCGCCCGCAAGGAATGCCCCTTCCAGACACGCCCAACGAGGCTTCGTCGTCGTGAACCCGGGGGCCCCCAGCGCGGGCTTACGCAGATGCAGCTTGCCGGGCATGGACACTGTCCCGGTACTCATAGACGCAAGCGCGGACCCGTCAGCCGTAGCGAGGGAAGGAACAGCCAGGGCGAAGACGCACACAAACGCCGACCTCAGCAAGGCGCTACGTATGAGAAAACCATCGAGCATCGCAACAAAACATAACAATCGCGAGGAACCGGCGATGTACGTTGTCTGTGAACACGGTCCGACCACGCCTGCACGTGCACGTGTGTAACGAGGTGTGAACCGGGAGGATGCGATGCGCCTGATGCGCTCGAGGATACGCAGCTGGCCGGCCTACGCGAACATCGCGACGCTCGCGCTTGTGGTCGCCACGACCGGCGGGACGCTCGCCGCGACAAACTCCGACTACGTGATCACCTCGACCACGCAGATCAGCCCAAAGGTGCTGAGAGCCCTGAAGGGCAGGGCCGGAGCGGCCGGCCGTGCCGGCCCACAAGGCGAAGCGGGCGAAGCAGGACCAGCGGGCGAAACAGGACCAGCGAGCAAGGAAGACTCGCCTTGGACGGCCGGCGGCACGCTGCCCTCCGGCAAGACCGAGACCGGCACATGGGCATTCACCAAGAACGCCGAAGGCCAGATACGCGTACCGATCTCATTCCCAATCCCCACCAATCAGCCTCTGAAGCCGACTCTCGGCAGAGGTCCGGTCGAGTTCAGCGCGCCGAAAGAAGAAGATCCCCTGGATGCCCACCCCGACTGTCATGGCAGCGTCGCTAAACCAGAAGCCAATCCGGGCTTCATCTGCGTCTACTCGGAAACGCTCGAAGATCCGCTCACAAGCCAAGGGCCGGTGCGCACGAGCGGCGTCGTCCTGATCTTCGCATCGAACAGCACCGCCGCCCCCCAGGTCGACGAAGGCACCTGGGCGGTGACCGCACCGTAGTCGCTTGGCGTGCCCGACTGGCCCACCGTTGTAAGTTTTGTGTGCTAACATGCGGGGCGTGTCAACCATGACTAGTCAGAGAGCCCGCAAGGGCGAGCCTTTCAGCGTCCGCTTCAGCCTGCCGACCGACCACCTCGTCGAGGATGAGGCCCGCAGGACTCGCCGTTCGAAGAGCGCGATTGTCGAGGCTTTGACCGAGGAGGCGGCGCGCACCCGCCGTTTCCCCGGGATCGGCTTCCGCGGGGAGGACGCCGCCCGGCGCCCGTGGGTGATCGGCTCGGGCCTCGATATCTGGGAGATCATTCAGATGCTCGATGACTTCGGCTCGATCGAGAGCCTCGCCGAGCAGACGCAGCTGAGCGAGCGCCAGGTGCGTCTCGCGGGCGCCTACCGCGACAGCTACCCCGATGAGGTCGCCGAGGCGGTCGCGGAGAATCGCCGCACCACCGAGCAGTGGCGCGAGCTCTACCCGTTCATCGAGCTCTCGCCCGCGGCATAGCATCCTTGCGGCTGCTGCTCGACGCGAATCTCTCTCCTCGCGGCATCGCCGCGAAGCTGCGCAGGGCCGGCCATGATGTGCTTGCACTCGCCGAAGACGCCACCTTCGAGGGACTCCCCGATCCGCAGGTGCTGGAGCTCGCCGCATCAGAGCAGCGTGTGCTCATCACACGCAACAGCAGAGACTTCGCGCCGCTCGCACGGCAGTGGGCGCAGGACGGACGCTCACACGCCGGCGTCATCCTCATCTGGACGCTCGACCACAGCCAGTTCGCTGAGATCGTCGCGGGCGTCGAGCGTCAACTGCAGCAGCGGCCATCTCAGGAGCAGTGGCGCGATATCACGATCGCGTTCTGAGTCGACCGCAATGGTCGTACATCACTTCGGCGCGGCCGGCCCTCGGCTTCTGGGCGCTCAGCGAAGCGTCATATCCAGACACGCACGGCATGGATCACGCGCGTCTCGGCAGCGCTGGTCCTGCGAAGTTTCACGCCGCGAAGCTCAGGTGCACCGGCTCGGCGTCGGCGTCCGCTGGGATCTCCTGGAGCTTCGTGCTGTTCTGGTCCTCGACGTAGAAGCGCAGCCAGTCGTTCAGGGCCGAGAGGATCATCTCCCGAGCTGGGGCACGACGATCGCGCTCGCGGCGCCACTCGTGGCAGCGAGCACGGGAGCGGCCAAGGCAAGGACGCAGGCGAGCGCCAACACCAGCAGGCAACTGCGCCTGAAAGCGCCACCGAGCGCCGACGAGACGACGGTTCGTGCAACGAACACCTGCAAAAAACTGGCCGGACCGCGCATGAGATTCCCCCGTCGTAGTTGGCTCGCCCAAACTCAGACGACGCTGTTGACCTCCACCGTTTCTTCGTTTTTCTGGGTCGTCGTGAGCGTGAGTCCCATCTGTTCGAAGCTGGCTGCCCCGAACTTGGCCTGCAGCACGTCTTCCGCACCGCCTTCGAAGTGGCTCGGTTTCTGAACATCTATTGCCTGCGTGTATTTCAGTGTCTCGGTCCCGACCAGTTTGTCGGTCGTGACCTGGACGATGACCGAGCCCTCGACCGAGACGAAGGTGCTCCCACAGTGGAATTCGGCGATGGCTTCTCCGCTCGCCGGCTCGAGGTCCAGTCCGATCTTGTTTTCCGCGGGACCATTTTTGCTGGTTTCGATTATCCCCAGTTCTCCATCGAGCGTGTCGGTCACAACTTCGCCTTCTTTGGCCCCCGTGCCCTGGCAGCTTTCCGATGTTTTTGTGGTGCTTTTGTCGCAGCCGGTCAGGGTAAGCGCCACACCGGCGACGGTTCTCAGCCCGCTGTACTCGCCTGTGCTGGTCTCGCCGGTGCAGGAGATTTTCTTGGATTTAGTTGCCAGCTTCAGTTCGGTGGATGCTTTGATCGCAGTGGTGAAGCCGAGCTTTTTGAGGGGTTTGCTGCTACCGAACGCCGGATACCACGTGTAGCTGTTTCTCCACCGCTGCTTGTGCACGTGGCGCTGTTGTACTTGCCTTTGCCGGCGGCGACTTTGACGCAGCGCCCGAATTCCGCGGACGCCTGGCCACCGCCGCTCGCCTCGACCACGGGATGGTCGAGCAGCGGTTCTTTGCCCACGATCGTGCTGATCGCATACCAGCGCGGTTCGCCGCTGTCGGGCATCACGTAGGCATCGGTCGTGCTGGCCGGCAGGATCGTGACCTGGGAGCCCCCCGGCGTGCTCGACACCGGGTCGGGATTCTTGTGGAAGGCCGTCGTCAGCGTCGGCGTGGAAAAGACCTCGTACCCTTCCGCGCCCGGCACGGCCTGCCAGTGCAGATGCACCGCGCCCGGGGTATCCGTGGGCGCCGAAGCTGTGTACAGCGGCGGCGGTGCGACGGCTTCGATCCCCGCGCCGGGGTGTTCTTCTTCGCCCACAAACGTGGCACTGGAGAGCGCGGGGTTAAAGACCGACACGCTGTTCGCGTCGGGGACGAGGATGTAGGGCTGTTTGACGTAGAGGGTCTGCCCGGGTTTCAGTTCGCCGAGCATTTCGGCGTACTGCTGGTCGGGCTGGAAGTCACGAACGGGACCGGCGGCAAAATCGCCGCCACCGGCACGGGCGTCGTGTTCTTGGAACCGGGCTCCACCTTCACCGAGGGCGCCGGTACCACCAGCGGGACACTGCCGGTGATCGTTCGCGACGGAGCCCTGAAGTACACAGGCTTTGGTGCGAGCACTATCGCCCAGCGGGGCGAAGGGAGCACGCTGAGCGGGACGATCGGCGCCAAACAGACGCTGATCATCGAGAGCACGTGTGGCGAACATACAAGAACGACAGCGTCCGCCAGCTTTACCAGCAGCGGCACGATCGTGCTGACGAACTCGGGAACCTGCGCCAACAACGCCAGACTCGGCCTCAGCGGTAAAACGCTGACGAACAAGGGCGCGATCGACGTCGAAAATCCGCACGGGGGCATGCGCGAAATCGAAGGCAGCCTGAAGAACGAAGGCACGCTGTCGCTCGGCGCCGGGGGGACGCTGAAAGTCAGCGGCACTTACACGCAGACGAGCAAAGGGACGTTCAGCACCGCGGTCGCCGGCAGCTCGAGCTTTGGAGCGCTGTCGGTCACAGGAGCCGCCAAACTCGGCGGGGCGCTCGCCGTCACCGATGTGGCGCCGTTCGTTGGTAAAGCCGGAGAATCGCTTACCGTCCTCAGCAGCTCCTCGCGAGCGGGTACGTTCTCCAAGGAGATCGGCGCCGCAGTCAAAAGCGTCCCCGGCCTCTATTACAAGCCGACCTACTCCGGTAAAGAAGTGACGCTCCTCGTCACGCAGGCCACCCTGTTGCTCTCGTCGACGAAAGGGCTGCCCGGCTCGGTGGTGACCGTCAGCGGCAGCAACTACCTGCCCAACGACACGATCACACTGTCGTTCACGGACCACGGCGTCAAGACGGTATTCCCGACCGTGAAAACCGAAAGTAGCGGCGAATTCTCGACCGAAATCACGATTCCCAACTCAGCCGCTGTAGGCTCAGGACCGATCAGCGTAAAGGCCACCCACACCGGCGTGACCATCAAAAAGACCTTCAAGGTCACGTAGCGACTATACGAGCGATCACCCGGATGTGTCCGGTCCTCGGCTTGCTAGCTTGGCCAGTCATGGCAGATGATGAAGACGAGTTGCTTCCCGGGTTCGCCGACTTTCGTGACGATGAGAGTTCCCGCTTCTATCGCTCGCACTTGCCGGCCTTTGGCACACCACAGAAGACTGCGGCTGAGATTCATCGTCGGTTGAGTCGCGTCGTCGAAGGTGTCGTTGCCGCCGCAGCTCGAAGTCCCCTTCGCATGGAGCTCGCCGATCTGTTGCGTTGGCACACAGGGATCTTCAAAACCACGTTCCCTCAAGAGGCCGGTCAGTTACGCAACACAGAGACCCAGTTTGGAGTTCGCTGGCGGGAGGATGGCGAGTTGCACCGGCGTGCAATGACCGGCAGTGACCCGGCGGCTATCCGCGCAGAGCTCCGGGCGGCGTTCGCCGCTTATAACGCGGAGCGGGAACGGTGTCCGCCGGAGCGGCGCTCGGCGCGGGAGACGGCGATCGCGGCGGCGTCCCTGTATGCGGACATCCTACGGACCCATCCGTTCGATGACGGCAATCTGCGTGGCGCCTACCCGGCGCTGCAGGGGGCATTGGTCTCGTTGGGTGGCCGGGCCGTCGACTTCCAGGCCGCCTTGACCGAGCACGACGAGGCCCTGGGTTGGGCCCTGCGGCCCAACTCTGCAACGCCCCCTGACCCCGCAACCCCCTCCGACGCCAGGATTCGTTCGGTGGTCCCGTTCGCGGAGCTCCTGCTGGCGCGGATGCGAGCGTCTGGGAATCCCGCGACAGAGGAGTAGAATGAGCACCATGACGGGCCATTGCTACGACCTGCCGGGTCCCAAGGACCAGCTGGTGGTCGCTACGAGCAAGGGTTGGGTGCCGTTCGACGAGCGCGCCGCAGCGAAAATGGCGGCATCGGCGATGATGCTCGCCTGCGGCCAAGAGCACCTCGAGCGCCTCCGCCAAGAGTCTCAAGCGTCCGCATCCAGCGCCGCCGCCTGAAGCGCGCCGGCGGAGGGTTGCCGGCACCCATCGAGTACGGGTTGACGTTCGGATCCACCACCCAAAAGCTATCAGACTTATCTTTGGTTATCCGAGGATATCCGACAAACGCTGGATACTGGCGCATAACTTTATAGAGTTTGCGCTGCGGAGCAGATGCGCCCCCTGCCCACCTACTCCGGTAAAGAAGTGACACTCCTCGTCACGCAGGCAACCCTGTCGCTCTCGTCGACGAAAGGACCGCCCGGCTCGGTGGTGACCATCAGCGGCAGCAACTATCTGCCCAACGACACGATCACACTGACGTTCATGGATCACGGCGTCAAGACGGTATTCCCGACCGTGAAAACCGAAAGCAGCGGCGAATTCTCGACCGAAATCACGATTCCCGTATCAGCCGCTGTGGGTACGGGATCGATCAGCGTCAAGGCCTCCCATACCGGCGTGACCTTCAAAAAGACGTTCAAGGTCACGTAGGAGGGATTGGCGAAACTCCGGTACGCCCCGACCCCCACTCTTACGTGGGCTGTCCAAGCGCGTATGCGATCAGTGAGGCGGGTACCGCCCACACGGGCTCGCCGGCAGGCACGTCGAGGACGTCTCTGGTCGCCAGGATGCCGTGACCGAGCGTCGAGTTGCGCAGCCCGAGGCTGTGACGGCGCCACGAGCCGGAGACGTACTTGCTCTCGATCGGCGTCGCACGGGTCAGGGTGTCGGGACAAACCCCCGCGAAATCGATCTCTCCGCCGCCCTTGCCGCGGTGGTGTGTCACCCAGTCGCCGCCAGAGCGGATCGACCCGGGCGCCGCTCGCTCGTTCCACTGCAGCAATGAGACACCGAGCTGCTGCTCGCTCAAGCGTGTGACATCGACGGTGTCCTTGCCGTGTATGAGCTCTGGCAAGCGTGCGAGCAGAGGGTCAAGGAAGTAGAGCTTCTCTTGCTTGCGCCGGTCGGCACGCCCATCGGCGTCGGCTCTCGGGCAGACCCACACAAGGAAAGCGCCGATGAGCGCGGCCAGCCGGCTTGCCAAGGCGTCGCGTCCGACACCGACCTCCTCGGCGAAGCCGACGATCTCCGTGAGGCTTCCCAGACGACGATCTATGCCCTCCATCACCGCGGCGAGCACAGCTTCGCTCATGCCGCTGCTCAGCGCGTCCCCCCGCACCACGTCCCACAGGGCCTGACAGGTCGAGCGCCTGATGTTGTTCGAACGCCGCCAGTCCCCGACAGCCCTGGGATATCCACCGGTCTGCAGATACGCTTGCCAAGCGGCGATCAGAGCGTCGGCGTGCAGACCGAGCGACAGCCAGACCTCGCGGGCCCGCTCCGAGGTCAGCTCATCCGGGCGCAGCGCGTCCACATCTGGCGCACCGACTCCCATACAACGGCAGTAGTCAGCGAAGGTCATGGGCAGCAGCACGCGGTCGGGGGCCGCGGCTTCGCCACGACGACCGGCGAACGCCTTGATCGCTTCGTCCAGGCCGCGGTTGGAGGAGCCGGTGAGCACGACACAGTCGCGGCCGAACCACGTGTTGTCGCGCAGGTTCTTCAACACTGTCCACCACGGTCCCGTGCAAGAGGTCACCTCGTCGATGAACCAGTATCTAGGGGCCTCGCCGACCGAGCTAGTCAGCACGCGCGTTACGTGGTCATACAGGAGTCCCAGCCTGTTCGCCGGCCAGCCATCGACGGTGACACGCACGATCCGCAGGGGCTCCACGCCGCTTGTGAGCAGCCCCCGCACCGCCTGCTTGACGGCTACGGTCTTGCCGACCCGGCGTGGCCCATAGAGCATGTACAGCCCGTCGGGCTCGACGTCGGCGAGCGGCGCGGGGTCATACTCGATGCCCGACGCCGCAACCTCGCGCAGGTCCGCATCAGTACGCACCCAGGCCCCACCGAGCCACCAGGGGCTGTCGCGGCGCGCCGCCTGTGCCACCTGTCCCTCGTTGATCGCCATCCGGACACCCTAGCATACCCATGGGTAACTGCTGGCTTCTCCGCAAATACCTAGTAGCTTCCGGGCCAGTGTTGCGCAATGCCCATCGCCAACCCCGCTTCAGCCATCCGGGTAAGCCGTCCCGCCACCCGCCAGCATCTTCCTCACCGCCATCTCCAGCAAACCCTCATGCATGTCGGCGACACTGGGCACCTTCACGGCTGCTGCCCCCGCAACTGCTCCCACACGGGATCCACGCGCAACTCAAGCAGGGCCACCTCGATCTGCGTCTTGACCGCATCGACGCTGAGAAACACCTCGTCCGCTATCTGCTGGTTGGTCGCCGGGGTTGCAAAGGCGCCGCCGTTGCGATACGGGCGACAGAGCGCGACCAGGACCCGCTGCTGCGTGTCGCTGAGCTCCTTCAGAGCCGGACGGTTACCGGCCGATACCGTCTTGGGGGCCGCCGGAGCATGCGCCGCGTTGTAGGCGATCAGCGTGCGCCCAAGGCGGATGCGATCGCCGTCGCGCAGACGCTGACGCCCGCTGACCCGTTCCCCATTGACGTAGGTTCCGTTGGTCGACAGGTTGTCATCGACGATCGTCCACTCCCCGCCGAGACACTCCAGCTCTGCATGCAAGCCGGAGATCTCACTGTCCCAGGGGACCGACAGATCCATCTCCGGGCGCCGACCCAGCGTGTGGCGCTCATACGAGAGGGCGGATATAGCTCAGGTGACGGCTCCTTCACCGTCCGCTTGGCTCTCTGATTCGGTGTCGTCTGTGACGAGCGTGTCGCGAGCGGCCCGGGTCGTCGGTGGTTCCGCGGCGCAGCGATCGCTGCTCAGAAACATCCTCGCTCGGCTCGGCGCGGCGGGCGATCTGCAGCTGCGCGTCCTGAAAGCGCCTGGTGGGGCAAGACTCACCTCGCGCCAGCACGAGATCCGCCAAGTCTGGGACGTCGCCGTCGTCGGCGACGCTTTCTTCGAGCAGTCCGCCGAAGCCGGGCTGCCGCGCGTCAGCGGAATCGAAGCTGGCGGCGTGGGTTGGCCAACCAGCAACCTCGCCGGCCAGCCGGCATCGCCGCGCGCGACCCTCACGAGCGTTGCCGCCACCGCCCGCGCGATGCGTCGGATCGCGCTCGCCTCAGGCGCACGAATCGCCGAGCTGTCCGTCTTAGCGCCGGATGCGCTGGCCGTCGCGCTGCGGCTGCGGGTCACAGACCCCGCGAGCTTCCTCCAGGATCGACTATCAACTCTCGTGCGGGCAGCCAGCACGAACGAGTCACGCTACGACGGGCTGTACATCGAGGTCGACGACGCTCACGGAATGGCGTGGGCCAACGCCTACACGCCGTTGGGCGGAGCACTCTACGTCCGGCCGAGCCTCGCTGGGTGCAACCCCATCAAGCACCCCACTCCCAGCGGGTATGTGGAACCGCCCTGCCCCGCTTGGTAGATTGCTCAGCCGGCGTACCACGCGTCCGTGAATTCTTCGCCTGTGGGGCCAAGCAGGCCGGGGGCCGCCAGCACAGTGGAGCCGCTGATCATCTGGTATGCGATAGGAGAGAAGGCCGAGATCGGGCCGGTTTGTCCGTTGTGATCAGCCGTCGCTCCGGTAAAGTGCACCGCTCCGAAGTTTGCGAGTTCATAGCATCCGGACGCGCACCCGCGAGGACCCTCGATAACCACCTGGGCAGCTTCCTGGTTCAGTGCAGGCGTCGGAGATGGGAAGCTCTCGCTCCAGCTCCACGGCGCCGTCGCGTCCTTGAGCGTGAGCGTCCAAGTGGAACTGGAGATGCTGACCGCCGCCGTGATGGCGTCGCCAGGGGAAACTCGCAGCGGGAAGCACGGGCCAGATCACCGGCGCCGTGACGAAGGCTGGGGGTGCAGAAGGGATCGAAGGCATCGAAGTCTGCGCTTACGCGACTAATCTCGAATTCGAAGAACCCTCTTGCACGACGACCGGGGCGAACGGCGAATACACCATCTCCGCACTGCCCGGCGGCGAATACTATGTCGAATTTACCGTGCCCCCTAAAAGCTCGCTCTACTACATCACTCAG
>Ga0116222_1002026_pt1 | contig 10922 bp, 13 predicted proteins | sample Sb_taG_12_FD_88963 | JGI IMG/M metagenome (GOLD analysis project Ga0116222, IMG submission 88963) | Peat soil microbial communities from Weissenstadt, Germany - Sb_50d_9_AC metaG | ecosystem: Environmental > Terrestrial > Soil > Wetlands > Peat | place: Germany: Weissenstadt | collected 2010-09-21
CGCACAGCGCCCGCCCGGCCGTCACGACACCAGCGCCATCCCCAGAGCCAGGCGGAGTCGCGAGTCACAGGGGCACGATCACCGCGACCTAAACCTCGCACCCGCGCACCCGCTCCCTGCAGCAAGCAGCAGGCTTGCCATCCCGAGCAGCGCAATAGCGCACATCCACCGGCGCCATCCCGCGCGGCTCACCCCATACAGGACAGCCTGCACGAACGACCGGCCCGCCGGTGCCATCCGGGGAGACCGCCACCGGGAGCACCCTCGCCGTGGTGACCGGGCAGGGGCGGCGCGGGGGCGCCGTCACAGTCCCAGGTCGCAACAACACTGCAGGTGCACGCTTGCTACCTCGGGGGCACCGGTTCGGCGGCACTTTGCCCAGGATCGTGCATTGCGGAAGACTTCCCTCACGGATGCGTGGATCGGGCTGATCGGCGCGCTTGCCGGAAGCCTCAATCGCGTGGGCCGCGCAGTATGTGACCCGCCGGTCCGAGGTCCGGGAACGCCAGGACGCCCTCCTGCTGGAACAGTGCGCCCTCATCGCCGCCTTGTCCGAGGACTACCGCAACCGCGTCTGGGAGGAGCGGAACAAGGTTGCCGCGGGCGTCGTCGCCGCGTGGGATCTCGGCGCATACCGGCTGGCTCAGGCGCGACTGCGCATCCTGCGCCGCGAGGCGGACGTCCTCGCGGCGCTTGAGGCGCTCGGCAAGGCAGGCACCGGCCTTGGCCGGGCATGGCGGCTCTCACCGCAGGATGCCGACAGCATCCAGGCTGCCCGGGAAACTCACCGGTCCGTCCTCAGCGCCTTCATCGATGCTCGAAGCTTCTGCGCTCCGGCTGACCAACTCGCGCCCGAGCGTGATGCTATCGGTCGGCGTGAGCCGACATGCATCAGACCGGTTCCATGCGAGCGATCTTCAGGAGGTCACAGTGGGCCGCTCACCAGGTGCCTGCCGATCTGGCACCGCACACGACGGGCGCCACGTGAGCCTGACAAGGCGCGCGCCCTATGCGGCAGATGAGGACGGCCAGCTATCCCCTGCGAGATGACGCTCGGCCTGACCTCGTCGCCACGACGGATGGCGGCGCTGCGCCAGCCGCTTCAGCACGTAACGTGCAGGACGGCGTTGGTACCTTTGCGGTCCCGGTTAGCACGCCGTTCGCCTCTGCCGTGGGCAGGACGACCAGGTCGATCTTGCGGCGGCGGGCCTCTTCCCGGACTTGCTTCATCACCGGCAACGCGCCATCAGCACCGGTGCCAATTACCAGCCGGCGACACCGCAAGGGGATGTCATCGGCGATCGAGAGCGGAGTGGGCCCGTACGCGCCGCGGAACCTCTTGGACGCGGCCTTCTTGGCTTGCGGGATCTTCCCGCGGTCGATGGTCAGATCGTGATCGTAGGTCCGCCGTCGACTCGTACAGAACCGAATGAGTACTCGGTGAATCGCACCCCGTGCTCCTACCCCGGCACCGGGATCCTATGGCTGCTACCAGCGATCGGTCCAGATACGTCGCATCCATGCCCGCGGCAGGGCCCGATCGCAAGCCGCAGCGGTTCTGTGCCGGCGCCCAGGGACTCGAGCCGTGAGATCGCCGTCGGCCAGCCCAAGATGCACGCTCATTGGCCCATAGCCAACGTCGCGCAACAAAGCTCCGGCCACAGCGCACGGAGTGCGGCAACCCAGGACGCTGGCGCGGCGCGCCAAACGTCCTCGGCAACATTTGGTTCCGAGGTTTCGGGCTGCGCAGCGCCGGCTCTGGTCAGCGTTGGTTCGATCTCCGGACTTCCGCGCCGCTCCCTGGTTACGAGAGCCCAACCCTGGGCGCCTACTTCATGCAGACGCAGAACCGGTCCTGCAGCTCATCAAGGGCGGCCAGGCGCCCCAGCTCGAAGACTCGTCCCAAATCTCGCCGCGCGAATCGTGCAGAAGCTGCTGAACCGACGTTGGGACGGCGACGCGGAGGGCCTGGATGGGCGAGTTCCTCAACCCGTGCTGATTGACGTCAGCTTCCGAGTGCTGTGACCGACCGCCCAGGCGTTCCGAGCCGATGTGGCGGCCACCCCGTTGAGGGTCCCGCTCACCGCAGCCGCATCAGCGGCCCGGCACCGCCCGCCTGCCGCCGGCGGCCGCAGCCATCCCTGGAGCGATCCCGCCCCAGCCACAAGCAAGAGTCCAGCCACCACTATCAGATGCGCCGACCGTTTCCTGCTCATCCGCCACATCCTCCGTTAACGGCCCGCGCCGGTCCGCACCTCGGGCCCGTCCGCAGGCAGTGGCCCGAACGGTCACGGTCGGCCACCACGTAGAACCTAGATCTCAGCGAGCCGCCTTCCCACTATGGGTTGGTCACGCTTCGCGATCACCTGGCGATCCCCACCCGCGCCGTTAGGCAACCTAGTCCCAGGCCCGGGCGCCAGCGCCGCTCGCACGGATTCGCTGCCCATGGACCTCGGATACCGATGGTGTGCCCATGGCGCCAGCCTTCCGTGTAATCAGGTCCTAGCCGCCAGCCCCATGCCGCCGCATCCTTGGGAGAGCCGTTCCACTCGTTGCCCCGCCGCCGGGCACCAAGCCAGGTGAGGGCCCTTTTCGCTGGCGGATCGCCGCTCATCACAGCGCCTTTGCTGACATCGTCTCGGCGAGGTCACGATGCGCCGACGAGATGACATCCCGTGCCTGGTCACGCAGCCCGGCAATGTCGTGATGGGTCAGGCCGCTGGTCTGCATGGGGCGTCCGACGGCGATACGCACCTGGCCGCTGTGGATGGCGTGTCTCCCCGGTTGCCAGATCCAGCAGGTGCCATGGATGGCAACCGGCAGGATCGGCACCTGATTGGTGACCGCGACGATGAAGGCGCCATCCTTGAACTCACCGATCGTGCCATCCGGTGAGGCCCTGCCCTCCGGGTAAACGAGCAGCGAATGCCCGGCCGCCAGCGACCGGGCGGCGGCCTCGTCGATCTGGCGGAAGTCGGGGGAATCCCGGTCCACCTCGATCATCCCGACAGTCCGCATCGCGCGCCCGAGCACCATGATCCGGAACAGCTCACGCATGGCCAGCACCCGCAGCGACAACGGCAGCGCCTGCAGCTGCGCCATCGGGTCGAGGTTGGACTGGTGATTAGACACCACAACATAGGTGGCGGCCGACTCGACATGCTCAAGGCCATGCACAACCACTCGCGCCCCCGCCGCGCGCAGCCACACCCCCGCCCACCACCGCACCACCCGCTCGGTGACAGCCGTGTCAGCCCGTGCGGGCCCGCGACAGTACACCACCAGGGCACCCGCCAGCGTCGCCAGCACGCCCGCAACGAACGCCGGCACCGTCCGCCAACCCAACCCATCCACCCTCTCAATGCCCTGAGTACGGCGGCGGGCTGTCGGCCCACACGATACAGCCGCCGCCAGCCGCCCGCCGGCCTGCCACCCGCCAGTGTCCCCGCACGGCCACACCGCGGCAACCGACATCCGGGCTCGCTGCCGCGTCGCTGCGCCGGGCTGCCGTCCCGGCCCGGACTGGTGACGACGCGATCCTGGCCGGCATTCCGGGGCAGTCGGAACGCCTCACGCGGCCGGTATTGGAGCCGGATCGACTCGTCGCGGTACTCGAGCAGGAAACCCTGCCGTCCGGCCGCAAGGCCACGGTGGCGTCCCTGGCCCGGCTCGTCCCCGGCCGCTGCTGGGCGGCCCGCTCCTGCGGGCGCGGCTGCCAGGGCCACCGCGACTACCAGTGGGCGCTGGCCGCCACCCGCTCGTCCCGGCACTGGGTGCTGATCCGGCGCAGCATCTCCGACCCGGCGGACCTGGCGTTCTTCTACTGCCACGCGCCCGGCGCTGTATCAGTGTCCCTGCTGATCAGCGTCGCCGGGAAGCGCTGGCAGTGGAGGAATGGACGCCACCAGCAGGGCAAAGGCCAGGTCGGCCTAGGCCAGCACCAGGTCCGGCTGTGGCACTCCTTCCACCGCCACACCGTGCTGTCGATGTGCGCGCTCGCACTGCTTGCCATCGCCGCCGCCCGGCCACAGCCCGCCGCCCAAGCCGCCGGCGGCAGCCCCGGAACCGCCGCCCGCAACGGCCAGCCGCACGCTTGGCGGGACACCGGGATCCTGCCCGCCACCGCGGATGTCCAGGGCACCGTGGAGTGCTTGCGCCTTTCAGATACGCTCCGACAGAAGAAGGCCCCGGGTGGTGCCGCTCATAGGTGCACGCGTTGTCACTGTTCCAGTCGTTTCCCCCAGGGATAGAGCCATCTGTTCCGCGCGCCGCCTTCGCCCACTGTGCCTCAGTGGGCAAGCTCGAGGTCGTGCATATCGAGCCCTCTTTGCTGTTTCCTGTCAAGGGCTTCGGCGGGTTTTCTTTGGTGTGGGCTGGGGTGATGTTGGCCTGGCCGGGGTAGCGGGTCGTAGGGTGGGGCTGGGCCTGGGAATGGCTTGTCCGAAGAGCTGGTGTTCGGGGTGTGAGCCGGCCGCCCTGACCCTTGCCCGTCACTCAGAGTGATGCTGTCGGCCGACGTGGCCTGAAGCCGACCTCGGGCTGTGCCCAGCGCGGGCGATCTGCTGGAGGTCGCAGTCGGTGGCCGACCCGCCGTGCTTGTCGAGCTTGCAAGGCGGCCACATCATGACCGACCTGACGCGCTATATGCGGACAGAAGCGCGTCTTGGGTGTCTGGCTTTTCGCGGGGAGGAAGTTGCGGGATTACGTGCCCTGGTAGGTAATCGCGCACTGGTACTGCATCAGGTTCATCCCGCCAGGCTCGCCACCGATGGCAGCGCGGAGGTGGTTTCCTGCGTCCTGCTGTGCCAGCACAAGCCGGCCGCGGGCTCGGCGTCCGGCTGGTTCGTCCGGCCATCGCGTCCGCGCCGGTACTCCGCAGTGATCTTGAGCCACTGGTGCGGACCGCCCGTTGGCGGTATGTCCTGGCGCACATGCTGCCATCCGGCCCAGGGTATCTGGGGCGGCGGGCGATCTGCTGACCGCGTGGGTTAGCAGCGACGCGGTGCCCCGATGGTCCCGGCTGGTGCCGCGGTGATTGCAGCTGGATGGTCCTTCGGGCCGGGACCGATCTGAATCCCTGACCGTAAGGCGCCGTCCGCGTCGCGGGGGATGGTGTTAGCCGCCGGAATGAACTGCCCGCAGGTCCTGCGGCGGCTGGTGGTGTCGTGCTTCGCTGGCTTGCCGTACTCACGTAGGCGGAGCTGGCGAAGGTACGACCAGCCGGTGAGGGTGCCGTCGGCGCGGAGGAGGAATGCCCGCCGATGGTAACCGGGCGTCGCGTACCCGCGCTGGCGATGTCCTTGCCGCGAACCCGGGAGCATCTGAACCGCCACCAGGTCAAAGTTCCGGTCGGCAGGATCGTCTATGCCGCGATCTCGCCCCACGAGACGATCATGGGGCGGCGATCCGGGCTGCGCAGGCCAGCGTTCGGCGCGACCCCGATCCGAGGGCTAGCAGCAGAACGGTGTCACATATGGTCCGCCCATGACTTGCTCGGTGGTCTCGACGACGACGGCTCCGGCCGTGACCTGGGTATTGAGCCAGTCCAGCAGGGCTTGCATGTTCGCCGTCGTGACCGAGTACGCGTCGCAGCCGCTGCAGATGTGGTGGAAGGTCAGCTGCACCCAGCCGCCGCCGTGCTGCTCGGCGGCAGTGACGTACCCCTCGATGGTCGACAGCGACGTGCCCTGCTTGGGGTCCGGCGGCGTCCTGGTCGCGTACGGGTCGGCTGGCGGGATCGTTTCGGCGAACACGCTCTTGTCGTTTACTCCGGCAACGCCGCGGCCGCTGTTGTCCCCGCAGTACTGGACGACCTGCGTCTCCACCGTGGAGTTAAAGTCCCCGAATGGGTATGCCAGTGACTCCGGCTGGAACCCGTGGCTGGCAAGATTCACCCGGTCCTGGCAGACCTGGAACCTGGCATCGGCGAGCTTGAGCTTCTTGAGGTCGACGTGGTCGACCGTATGACTGGCGATCTCGTTGCCGGCCTGACTGAGCGCCGTGAGCTGCGCCCAGGTCAACTTGCCCGCCGTCTCGATGGTGCCGCTATTCACATAGAAGGTCGCATGGAATCCTTGGTTGCTGAGCGTGCTGATCCACTGGTACACATCAGCGTTCCCATCGTCGAACTGGATCGTCACGACGGTCACAGGCGCCGCATGGGAGGCCGCGGGAAAAGCAGATACTAACCCGGCTACCAGGATCATCGGCGCCGCAGCCCGCAGCCACCGTCCGGACATTCCGTTCAGTCTGGTCATAGCGCCATTCCTTCCGGCGGCAGGGATCTGCCCCGCAATGGCGGGCAGTACGGGGCCATCAGACCAGCCTGGAGCCGGGAGACCCCGCGAGGGCTGAACGCGGTCTGCGGCACAGGCCATGAGCCGCTCAATGCCACGGAGCAGGCATTCACGCCGCCGTGGCCAGCGACCGTGCCATGCCCACGTGGTGACCGCCGTCGGCCCCGTCCTAAGCCGCCTGCGGGCTGTGGCGTCATATCCGGCTCCGTCGCGGATCGATCCGGCCAGCACCCGGCACGAGCACTCGGATCGGCCCGGCGCTTGGGCACTCATCCCTCTTTGGTTAGGAACTCTTCCTAACCAAAGAGGGCCTGTCAAGCCCGCCGCCCGAGGGCGCAGCTCTTCCCGGCTGGCCGGCGGACTGAACAGCCACGATGTCCGCACACGCCAGAACCCGCGCGCAGTCGCGCGAAGGGCTCCCAGACGTTTCTGTGGCTGAGCTCAAAGCGGCCTGGCAGGTTCCGCACTATCAGAAGCAGCCGCGCCCGAGCCAGGACCGGCCCGGCGGTGACCGCGCAACCGCTTCCCCGGAAGGCCCAGTCCGCCCACGGGCGGGCGCTCCGCTGCTCCCCTGACAACGTCGCGCTCGATCACAGGCATATCCCCGCAGAGCGGACTCACTTTCATCGGGGCACCCCAGATCAGTATTCGGCGTGGTGCTCTGGTCCGGTTGGTCATCATCATCGCGGCCTGCCGGCTTGCAGGGGAGCGTGCGGACGAGGTGAGCGCCGCTGGCACTGCCACGGAGCATGAGCGCGGGCGCCGCGCCTACGGGTACGGAGATGCGAGATTCTCCAGCACGCGGCTGCGCAGGACCTCGTACTCCTCGCGGAGCCGCCGCCAGCTGGCCGCTGGCGTCCGGGAGACGACGACGCCTCCGGTGATGATCTCCTCAGGCCGGAACTGCTCGCGGGTCAGGTCGATCTCGACCCCCATGCCGAGGCGGTTCCACCAGTGATAGTCCGTGCGCTCACCGGAGACCTGGACCTCTCCGCGGATCAGCTCGCCGCCCATCAGGTCGTTCAGGACCATGGCGGTCACGCCGCACTGGCCCCGCGCCGGGTCGCCCGGGGTCCAGTGCGGCCGGTCCTCTGGCGGGCACGTGTCGGCACCCCAGCTCATGCGAACGGCGCGCTCAATGTCGGACAGCAGCAAAGGGGCCATGCAAGCATCCTCGCTGCAGGCACTGACAATCGCACCCAGCGTGAACTAATGCGGCGGCTTGCCGCAGGGCGGCAGGCGAGGCCACCATCCGCGTACGTCCCGCCGGTAGGCCTGGTACTGCGTGCCGTATCGCCGGGCAAGGGCGGGCTGCTCGTACCAGCGCACGAACGCGCCGAAGGCGGCGCCCACCGCCGTCGCGTAGGCCAGCAGGACGGGCCGGCTCAGCAGCAGGGCCTGGCCGACGATAATGGCCAGGACCGCCAGGTACATCGGATTTGCGGACGTAACGGTAAAGCCCGCTCACGACGAGCCGCTCGGTAGACGCTGGCGGCGCTGGGGTGCCCGCGCCGTCGATGACGAACTGCGTGAAGGCGTAAATGAGCACGGCAGCGCCTGCGCCGGCCAGCACTGCCCCGGCGACCCGCACGGGCGCCGGATACGGGCTGCCCGTCCGCCAGCCGGTCAGCCACCAGGGCACCAGCCCGGTCACGACGCCCGGTGCGATCACCAGGAACACGGCAGTCCCTGCCGCAGCTGTCATCCTCCGCATTGGCCCCACCCGGCAGGCACTCCAGATCCGGCCTCGTTGCCGGCGCCTCGCCAGCGCCCGGCTCCCCGCCGGCAAACGCGTGCCCATCGTAAGCCGGCTGCACGGGCAGAAGCGTCCCGGGAGCGGCAGAAGCGGATGAGTGGCAGGCGGCTTCAGGTCAGTCGTCGAAGACGTGCCAGCAGATGGCGCTCCGGCGTTGTTGATCGTCGAGAACGAGTTCACGGATAGCGGCAGGGAGGTGCGCCCGCTGCCACTCCCGTTCCCTGGCCCGAGCTCGGGCAGCGTCGTCGGCTGGGACGCATGCGCTGGCCGCCCTGATGGCGTACGCCGCAGCGCCCAGGTCATGGGCGGCGACGTGAGCCACCGCAACCGCCTGGCCCACCGACAGTGCAGCGAACTTCGCTGGATCGGGCATCCCGCGGGCCGCGGCATTCGCCTGGAAAGCCGCTCGGTGTGCGTCACCCATACGCACCTCACCGCGGATCCAGGCTCGACCGACATCGATAGAGTCGCGGGGCCGGCTGTCACCTGGTTGATGATCCTCGAACAGATGCAGCACGTGCTCGGCGCACAAGAGGGCCCAGTCAGCCAGCAGTCGGTGGTGTTCGTCCGTTAGAGTCCCCCCGCGACGGATGGTGATCAGCCGAGGGTCGCGCTCTTTCGGGAGGATCGGCACACTCCCATTCCTATCAAGCTCGAAGCGACGTCGCGGAGGGCGGCATGGTCGCGCGTTCCGCGCGGTCGGCGGCATGACAGGACGTTGCGCGGTAGTTACAGAGGAGCGTATGCCTTGCGAGGCGCCAGGGAATCTGGTGCGCCGGCTCGGCGGTCAGTTGCTCTCGTCGCCCTCGAACCCTATGAGCCAGTGGAGACCGTAACGGTCGATGACTTGCCCGTCAGATGCGCCCCACGGCCGCGTCTGCAAGTCGTCCACGATCCGGCCGCCTTCGCGCTAAGACGGGAAAACCAGGTGCGCAGAGTCGAGGGAGCGGCAGTACCGAGCAGGGCCAGCATCATGCCTTCGGATCGCAATGGCGGCTCGTCCCCGGACACGTCGGCGCCAAACAGCGCGACGGGCCCCCGGCGAGGTAGCCGTGGGCAATGGCATCGGCCGGACCGTCGGCCCGGTTGAACTCCGCGAAGGTGTGCAACTGAACTGCGCAGCCAAAGATTCCACCGTAGAACGTCAAGGCTTCACGAGCGGTGCCGGGGAAATGGACGCAGGGCGTCAGGCCTGTCATGGATCAAGTGTTATGCACCGTCTGGCCGGCACACGCTGGTTCGCAGCCGGCCTTGGGTGCGCTCAGATCAGCCAGCTCTGCGCGGTTGCCGACTTGGCAGAGCTGAACCGCAAACCCGCTCGTAAGGCGGTTCCCGCGCCGTGGCGCCGATGTCCGTGGGTCACGGCCGGCCGGGCTGGCGGTCCGTGCCGCGGCGGTGCGCGCGGCGCGGGCAGGCGGGCGGGCGCGGGATGAGAAGGAGAGGATTACGAGAATCGTTTGATGACATCGCGGATCCGGCCGACACAGTCGCGGGCGGGGCCGAAATGCGCAACCACGGCGAGCAGCTCACGGAGGTGAAGCAATTCCATCCGCTCACGCCAGCCGCCTGCGGGCGGGGGGTTCAGTTCGTGGTAGGCGTCGAAGAACCGCGCTGGGGCGCCGCCGTTGCAGTACATCATGCTCAGATCCGCTTCCGCCCAGGTCCAGCTGACGGCCGGATCGATGAAGACTGGGCGTTCCGCAGGATCGGCGACCATGTTGCCGCGCCACAGGTCGCCGTGCGTGAGAACCGCTGGGCTGGCAGGGACGAGAACAGGAAGCCGCGCGCACAGCCGTTCCAGGCCGGCGCGGTCGGACGCGTCCAGGGCCCGCTGCGCGGCGGGCTCCCGCAGGTAACGCAGGATTCTGCGCTCCGCGAAGAACCTGTGACCGTCTTGCTCCCAGGCGTTCTCCTGCGGGAGCCACCCCAGCCAGCCGTCATGGTCCCAGCCGTGCCGCGGCGACACGTGAGCGTGCAGCCCGGCCACCGCCCTGGCAGCCGCCTCCCAGAACGCGGGGACATCGGGGATCCGCGGGTTAAGCGCCTCAAGCACCAGAAAGGTCGCGCCGATGCTCAGCACCTGCGGTGTGCACAGCCCGCCGGAGGTCCGCAGCACCGCGAGCCCGGCTGCCTCCTCCGCGAACAATCCGCCCGGCGCCGCCCGGCCGCCCTTCACCACCACCCGCCGGCCATCGGCAAGGCATACCAGCCACGTACTGCTGACCTCCCCGCCATCCAGCCGCGTGACCGACGCCGCGCTCATCCCGGCCGGAAGGAAGTCATCACCCCACTCCTCGTCCCGGCCAGTACCGGTCACGGCTTCGAACTCCGGCGACAGCTCGCTGAGCTTCGCCCGCAATGAGCCCGGCGCGGCGAACACACCGCCGGGAAATGCGCCATGTAAATCCTCTTCCAGGTCTGCCGCCAGCCGATCCACTGGGAAGGCCCCTAAGGCGAACCACCAGCACTGCATGGACCAAGGTGCCAGATCCACCATTACGGCACCGGCCGAAGCCGCACCCATCGCAAGCGGATATCGCGCCAAATGGCGGCTCGGCGAGCGTTCTCCTGGCCTCTCCCGTCACTCAGCGTGATGCCGACGATCGAGTTACCCGATGTCGACCGCCGGCTCGGCGCGCGGTGACTGGCCTGGAGGTCGCCGCCAGGCCGAGGTGCCCGTCGGTGATGCGAGCAAACGCCCCCGCCGGCCGGTGGCCAGATTCTGCCTGACCTGCCGCGCGCCGTATGCGGCAATTGAGGACGGTCCGTATTGGCGGCTGGACCTCTGCCGGTAGTCTCTCGGCGCTGTCCGGCGGGCCCGGGCTGGCTGAGCAGGACGCTCTTGTGAGGACTTCGGACGATCCGGGGCA
>Ga0116222_1002031_pt1 | contig 10904 bp, 6 predicted proteins | sample Sb_taG_12_FD_88963 | JGI IMG/M metagenome (GOLD analysis project Ga0116222, IMG submission 88963) | Peat soil microbial communities from Weissenstadt, Germany - Sb_50d_9_AC metaG | ecosystem: Environmental > Terrestrial > Soil > Wetlands > Peat | place: Germany: Weissenstadt | collected 2010-09-21
CGTCGAGTTCGCGATTGATGCGCGCCAGCAGATTCAGGTTGAACGCCGCGGTCACGCCCAGCGAATCATCGTACGCTCCGAGCAACTGGTGAATCGGTTTTGACAAGTCGGTACCCAGCAGCAGCGCGTCCCCCGGTTGCAGAATTTCGCGCATTTGACGCAGGAACTTTACGTCCGCCGGATGCTCAAAGTTTCCAATCGTGCTGCCCAGAAACAACACCAGCAGTTGTTCGCCTGTCCGTCGTCTAGCCGCCACTTCAAGCAGTCCATCCAGGTATTCGCGTTCAAAGCCAACGATGCTGACGGAATCGATGTCGCTGAGTTCGCGCTCGCACATGGTGAGGGCAGCCCGAGAAATTTCGATGGGGCAGTATGAAATATGCTGGTGCCGGCTCAGTGCTTCGAGCATCCAGCGCGTCTTCTTGCCGCTGCCGCTGCCCAGTTCAGCCACTGTCGTGGGCGGAGTGAGTCTCGCCACGATCTCCTCCGAGTGGCGTCGCAGAAGACGCTCGTCCGCGCGAGTCAAGCCGTATTCCGGCAGCACGCTGATGACCTCGAAAAGCGCGGACCCAACGCTGTCATACAAATATTTCGAAGGCAATTCTTTCTGTCCGGACTTCGTGAGACCGAGTCGAACATCGGCGATGAGTCCGGAATTGGTGTGAGTCGCAAAGGCCTGCGTCCGCATGCTCTCCTCCGAAATTGATCAGTTGCTCACGCAGCGGAATCCCGCGTAAACGTACTGGTAGTGGGGCTGGAACCAGTTACGAAACGAACGGCGAAGCATGCACGCGGCAGTGCGTGCCGAAGCGCCTTTCATCACGAAGTGTTTTCCATCGAAGAAGTCGGCAGAGTATCCCGGATAAAACGAAAAACGCTGGAAACCGGGAAACGGCTCGAACTGACTCGATGTCCACTCCCATCCATTGCCCAATAAATCGGCTACTCCGAACGCGCTTTCGCCGTCAGAGAACGTGCCAACCGGAGTTGGATCGAAATGATGAAAATCGAAATTGCCCTCGCTCTGGCTCGGAGTCGCAGCGCCCCAGGGAAATGTCCTCTCGGGTCCGTTCTCCGTTCCATAGGCCGCACGATGCCACTGCGCTTCCGTAGGCAACGACTTCCCTGCCCAGCGCGCATAGGCGCTCGCCTCTGCCTGGCTAACGTATACAGGCCAATCCAAAGGCAAAGGAACCTCATCAAACATGGTCCGGCAATACCACAGATTGCGATTCCGGCTCCAAAATACGGGATGGCAAATGTTCTGCGCCGTTCGCCATTTCCAATCGTCTTCTGTCCAAAAGGCAGGAGTTTCGTATCCACCCGCGGCCACGAAATCGAGGAACTGGCCGTTCGTCACCTTATATTTGTCGATGTTGAAACCCGCGACATCCACAACCTGAGTCTCATATTCGTTGTCCCAACCAAAAATGCTATCGTCAGAGCGCGAGAGTCCGAGCGTCGCGCGCCCATCTGGAATCTCGATCATTCTCGGTTTTATGGGTGCAACGATCAGCTCAGGTTTGCGCGCTCTCCGAACTTTTCGATCGAGCGGTAACTGATGCAGCATGTACGCCAAAGTCTCCCCGTGCATGAGTCGATGTTCGATCGCAACGTTGAGCAACGTCTTGGCGGTAAAATCTGCGCCTATGGGATTTGAATTCCAATCCGCCGATTCGAGGATAGCCAGACCTTCATCGATGCCCGCCCGCACTCGCTTGACGTATTGGCGCGCATCCGCCACAGACGGCCAGTCTATCGGCTGGTCAGATGGAAGCGCTCCGTTCAAAGGATCGATTCCGAAAGCGAATAACTTGTCGTAACTTGAGTCGAAAGCTCTCTGCCCCAGAACCCGCTCTCGCAGCAAGTTCCAATCGAATGCTTCCAAGTGACCGAGGTAAAAAATGATTCGATGTCTTTCCGGAATCGGCCGCTCGTACAAAGAGTCGGGTCTGACCAGATCAAAAATCTCGTCGGTTCGAACCCGAGCCTCGGCCAGCCGTTCGATAAGTTCTCCACCGGAATCGTTGGCCGCAGATGCCGCCCAGCCGCGGTCGAGCGTGGACCCAGTTTTATGGTCTGCCATAATTCTATCTCCTCGCGACCAGAATCCTTGCCACGAAGCGCGCAGGACTGCACTTGAGAATTCGACCTACCCCACCATCCGACACAACAACCTCCCCCTTAGATGCAGGTTGGGAGCAGTTGGTACAATGATTTTCCGGGTCGAGCCCGATTCTTTTGAACTCGTTGGAAAATTAAGTAGATAGGCCGGGATTGAGCTGTGTTTGTCGACTCGACTCTGACCACGGTGAATTGCATCTCAGCCTTCCGGAACCGTCAGGAGTTTCACATGAACTCGGAAACCATCACGCCCGATCTCTGGCCGGAATTGCCGCTTGACGCGTGGAAGGATACCTACGCGACCCTCCACATGTGGACTCAGATCGTAGGCAAAATCCGACTGGCCCTCTGTCCGAAAATTAATCATTGGTGGGGAGTCCCGCTCTATGTGACGTCGCTTGGACTGACGACTTCTCCCATCCCGTACGACGGCGGGATTTTTGAGATTGAATTCGATTTCATCCATCACAAGCTGCTCCTGCGAACCAGCCGAGGCGAGGAAAGATTCATGACGCTCGCACCGCGATCGGTTGCCGATTTTTTCAGCGAGTTCATGCAGCATTTGGAATCGCTCGGTATCCATGTAAACATCTGGAAAATGCCGGTCGAAGTTCCCGATCCGATCGCTTTCGACCGCGATACTGAACACGCTTCGTACGACCCCGAATACGCGAACCGCTTCTGGCGCATACTGGTGAGCACCGATGAGATATTCAAACAGTTTCGTTCCCGCTTTATCGGCAAAAGCAGCCCCGTGCATTTCTTCTGGGGCAGTTTCGATCTGGCGGTCACGCGCTTCTCAGGCCGCCGCGCGCCGCCGCGAGAAGGGGCAGACCTGATCACGCGAGAAGCATATTCGCACGAAGTGATCAGCGCGGGTTTCTGGCCTGGTGGAGGCGGCATCAATGGTCCGGCATTCTACGCCTACGCCGCTCCCGAACCAGCGGGTTTTGCCGAGGCCCACGTCGGGCAGGCAAAAGCTTTCTATCATCCGCAGATGCACGAATTTCTTCTGATGTACGACGATGTTCGGCGCGCCGCCTCGCCAAGAGCTGCGCTTCTGGAATTCCTGCAAAGCACTTACGGGGCCGGAGCCGTCTTGGGAAACTGGAATCGCGCAGAACTGGAAAGGCCCGCAGCCTGAATCGAAATCTCAGCTGATCATGGCAAACTACGGCTGTACGCCCTGAGCATTCAGTGTGCGCACCAACCACGGAATAATCACCTGCTTGAAGATGAGAGGATCTGGCCAAACCTTCACCTGTCGCCCCAGGTGGCCGCCCTGCGGATTGATCCACGCATCTTTTGGAACGTCACCTTTGCTGAGCAACAGATAAATGTCTGATATCGGCACCTGCGTATCCAGGACTCCGGCAAGAATCAGCATCGGCGTAGTTGGTTTTCCGAGGAGACCTTGCTTCACAAGAGACATTTTGGCAAGGCTCGCGGCCAGGTCGTCCAAGTTCTTGACTCCATCGAAAATGTTCATCAGCGCAGGTACCTGATCGAACAAATATTCTCGATTGCCCAACAGCGAATTCATAAGAAAATCTTTTTGAAAGAAAGTATCTACGGGCGGCGACTGCGCGCTGGCGCCCTTCAACCTCGCGCGCTCGACAATCGCAAGTTTGGTCGCCCAATACGCGCCCCAACTGACTCCGTGGACGGCGATCCTGTTCTTGTCCACTTCCGGCCTGGTCTGAACGTAGTCAATTACGCGCGACAACATTCGGTCCGCGGTTTCGCTGACCTTGATCGGCGCCTGGCCAGTGCCCGGCCCATCCACCGCGAGAAAGCCAACGCCGTAAGGCAAAATTGCAGCGAAGCTTTCCGAGAGATCTTCCTTGCGGCTGTCCAAACCATTCACCGCAATCACAAGCGGCACTGGACCCTTTGCATTTTTCGGAAGCCGCAAATACGCGACAATCTCAGATCCTTCAAAAGGTATGCGAACGACTTCCAGCGGCGGATCCCAGAAGCGAGCATGCGCGAGAAACGCCTCGATCGCCTTCGCATACGCGCGCTGTTTTCCCGGAGAAGCCGGAATCGGCCAGCGCCCGAAAGAGTATAGGCGCCACGCCCGGATGTAGTCCGCGTTAGCCTTGGTGGGATCGCTTTTCTCCAGCAACTTCGCTTCGTTGAAGTAGCGGTCGCCAACGCCCATGAAAGCCGCCGCCCATTCATCTTTATCCTTGGTGTGGATATGGTCGCAAGCTTCTTTCACATCGCCGGGATCAAGCCCGATCAGCGGATACTGCCCAACCTCAGCGCGATGAATGGCCTCAGCTTTGATTTCTTCGATAGTGCGCTCAGCCCGCTCCTCCGCAAAAGCAGTCAAGGCAAGCAGCACAGATATCAGTAGAAGAGTGAAGGCAAAATAACGATTCGGCATGATCAGTAGTCCATTCGGGGATTGATCGTCAAACGAGGTTTCTTCCGGCAGCGGGCCGGAGCAACCTGCCCGGCCCTCGCCCATTTTTCAGTGCTACGGCTAGAACGCGAGCTTCAGTCCCAACTGGACCGAGCGCGGACCGCCCGAGCCCACAGCCGGGTTCGCCGCTGCGATGTCCGGCGTGGCGCATCCACAACCAAAGTTTGCCGCCCCGGGATCATTCAACCCAAATCCATTCTGCCCGCCGTAAGGATTGGCGAAGTTCGGATGATTCAAAATGTTGAAGAACTCCGCCCGGAACTGGGCTCGCAAGCGTTCCCCAAAATGCCAATTCTTGGCGACCGAAAAATCCAAATTGCGGAAACCTGAATCGGGGAACAGGTTGCGCGGCATAGTCCCGAACTGCCCCTGCGGCGGCGGAATCATAACCGAGTTGCCTTTGGCGTAGCAGCCCCAGGCATCGAGCGTTGACGTCGCGCCAATCGCGGCGGCGTCGCTGCTGCACGCCGTCGGGAAACTGCCCACCGTGTAATGCGGGATGGGTGTTGGTCCTGACTTGAAATCGTTGGGGTCGCCAAAAAAATCCCAGCGCTGAGGCGTAGCCTGCGGCGGGCTGACGGGTAGCCCACCCAGCCCCGAAATGTCAGTCGTCAAATCAATCGGCCCCCAAAATTGTGGGCTCTGCAGAGTTGCGATCGAATTGATCTCCCAGCCCTCCAGCATTTGTGCGTAACCTTGCTTCCCCGGAATGGCGTAGGTAAGCGACAGCGTAAACCGCTGGCGAGCGTCGAAGTCGCTGTTCCCATATTCCGCCGCAAGATTGTTGGAATTCTGCGGAAGGCCGTATCCCGCGCCGAAATCCCAGTTCGCCGAAACATCATCCAACGCGTGGGAGTACGTGTACCCAGCGACCAGGTTCAGGCCATGATAGTTTCGCGAGGTCAGCGTCGCCTGGAGAGCGTTATAGTTTGATCTATAGAAGTTCCCCATCTGAAAGATATTGCTCAGGTAGGGAAACTTCGCGTTAAAGGGTCGAGTGGCTTGTGAATCGGTACCCGGTGTTTCCTGATTGGCATCGCGAATTCCGACGAGATTGTCTCCGTGGTTGCCCACATATCCGACTTCGAGCGTAACGTTGGGCGCAAAGGCGTGCTGAACGTTCAAAGTCCAGTTCCACACGTAGGGAGTAGTCAGGTCGCGAACCACACTCATGATCGGACACGGACCTGAGGCGTTGGGATCGCAGTTGATCGTGCTCCCGCTGACGTTGCCATAGAGCGGCGTAGCGCTGTCCCACTGCGGGATGTTGCCGGGAGCGATGGACAAATTTCCGGCCGTGATCGTGCCTCCAGCGGTGACGGGATTAGCCGTACCAGTGCCAGAGATGATAGCTCCCGTGGGAACATTGGAGAGGCCAAAGCTGTTGTTAAAGGCGAGCATCGACTCCCAATTTACTGTCTCGTAGATCAGGCCGCTGCCCCCTCGCAATACCGTTGTTCCTTTCCCCGTCACGTCCCAGGCAAAGCCCACGCGTGGGCCAAAGTTCGTGTGATCGGCATTGTACGGACTGTTGACGCCGTTTATCCCGACTTGAATCAATCCGGTCGGCGAATTCGGATCGAAATTGCCCAGTTGGTTGTTGGCGTCCTTCATGACCGTACTAAACTCGTAACGCAGCCCATAGTTGATCGTCACGTTCTTGGTGGCTCGCCAGTCGTCCTGGAAAAAACCTGCGTAGGCCCAGTTGTCGATCTGCCGCGTGGGATTGCCGGTTTGCACAGACGCCTTAAAGGGATCGCCTGCGAAAAAATCTTCCAACGCCGTGGATGTCGGGAATGCGACGCCACCTAAGAAAGTGATGCTCCCTCTGGCGTTGCCAAAGGCTCCGCCGCTGACCTCACTACGATGGAGTTCGCCACCGAACTTAAAAGCATGTTTCCCGGCAGTATAGGAAACGTGGTCGATGAACTGAATAATGCTATCGGGCCCCTGGAGTTTTGGCCATTTGAAGCCGCCTAAGCCAGGGATGAACGCCCCGGCAAAGCCGATGCGCGGCAGCCCTCCCGTGAAAGGACCGCTCACACCCGTATCGAGGCCATAAGCTGATGCCGGTGTATTGAGATCGCCCGGCAGCGTAGGTTGATAAAGGCGGTTGTAACCGAATCTGGCTTCATTGACCCAGCGCGCGCTGGGCGTGAAAATCCAGCTTCCTCCGACCACCTGCGCACGCGTGTGGATGTCGGATCGCCATTTGTTTTGCAGCTCGGGAAAGTCCTCGACCGTCCCTGAGTTGTTTCCGAAAAAGTACATGCCGCTCACGACCTGGCGCTGAGTAAGGTTGTAATCAACCTTGGCAACGACGTTATCGACTCCCACCTGATTCGGAAATCCATTCACGATGTTGATGGTTGGATTGTTATTCAGGGGAAATCCCGTGCCGTTGCAAGTGACCGTCGAACCGGTCACGGTGCAACCCGAGATTATCTGGCTGGCCGCGCTGATCGGCACATGGTTCGCTACCAGATCAGCAATCGCACTCGGAATACTGTTAGCGCAGTCACCAGAAACCAGCGGAGACGTGCAAGTGGGTGTCGCAGGCGTGGGCAGCGCGACCATTGACGGGCTGGTTACGCCGCCGTACTGATTGCCCACATCATATCGTTGCCCTTCATACGCTCCGAAGAAAAAGGCCTTGTCCTTGATGATCGGCCCGCCGAACGATCCCCCAAACTGCTCCAGCGTCCGGGGATTCTTCGGGCTCGGCGACTGACTGAAGGCGCATGGATTGCTGGCACAGTTGAAATAGTTGCGCGCATCGAACACATCGCCGTCGCGGCCGAAAGCGAATCCCGTACCATGCAAGCCATTGGTGCCCGACTTCAGTCCAACATTGACGATCGCGCCCGGCTTCCAGCCATATTCCGCCGGAGGATTCTCCTGTAAGTTAAATTCCTGGATCGCGTCAATCGGAAGGATGGTCGCGGAATCTCCCGCAATGCCGGCTCCATTGATGATTCCCTGCCCTGAGAATGGTTCGCTATTGTAAAGGCCGTCGATGACGTAGGCGTTGTCCTCGGCCCGAAGTCCGTCGGTACTGGTGGTCGAGAAACCGCCGCCGGGATAGCGCACGACGCCCGGCCGCAACTGCAGCAGGTTCTCGTAGTTTCGCCCGTTCAAAGGCAGATCGTTGATGGCCTCATTACTGAGAGTTCCACCCAGCACGGACGAAGTCGTATCCAGCAAGGGGACTTCGCCGGTAACGACGACTGTCTCAGTAATCTCGCCGGGCGGCAACGCCAGGTCGATCCTGACGTCCTTGGCTACTTCCAACTGGATGCCAGGCCGCTCGACCGACTTAAATCCCTTCGCCGCGGCGTGCACCTTATATATCCCGGGAGAAAGATCGGGAGCCACGTATTCTCCGGCCTGATCCGTGGTCAAAGTACGAGTAACGCCTCGCTGCGTGTCGGTGATGACTACCTCGGCTCCAGCCAACGCCGCCCCGGTTTGGTCCGTAACCGCGCCCAGAATACGGCCGTTATAAGTCTGCGCGAATAGCGGCAGACAAGCCAGAAGTACGCCAAGACTGAATCCCAGCAATCGAATGGCTGTGGTCCGGGAAGACATAAACGCCTCCGCAAGAGTTTGCATGTTCAAAAACTGCGCGTTAGTGCGTCAACAGAGAATGTCCAGTTTGCGAATTGTAAGTATTTCCCTGGTTTCGCACACTCAGGCGCGCTCATCGACAGACAATCCGCATAAACTGTGGTCTGACAGCTCTACCACCATATACGGCCAGTGTCAAGCAAACATTGCGTTAAGCATTGATCGAAGTGATTCAATCCTATCCAACAACGCCCACGTGGCCCCGGACGCCCGTCCGGGCAGCCAAGCGAAGCGCCCTGATCACAAACATGTCTTAAGGAGAGGTTTGTTCGGGATGGACGATGGTTCCGCTTTTCACAAACTCGAACCTCAGGACCCACTCGCTCGGAACCGCCTGCCCGCCCACTTGCGGCGGCTTGAATGTCCACCGTTGCGCGGCCTGCAAGGCCCGGTCCGCAAAATACTTGCTCGGTCCCCGAGAATCGAACTGCGCCGCCGTCACGTTGCCGGATGAATCCACCGCGATTTTCACCCTCACCTTCAGCCTGCCGGTAATGGTTCGCAAGGCACTCCGCGACACGTCAGGCAGAACTTGCTGCACCACTTCGCCCTGCGCCCGACTACCACCGGAGTTCTCGCCTCCGGCATGCTTTGTCGCACTCCTGGAACTCGCAGCCTTCGGTGCGGCGGGAGTGGCCGGAGCCTGCTTTTTATCGTTGTCTCCGCTGACTGGCGATGACTGCCCCGCGTCACTTCCCTGCTTGGGTTCTGCCTGTGCCGCCGTGGATTCGATCGTGGAAGCTCCCGGCTCAGCGCCCGCGTGACGATGCATTACTCTCAACCCAAGAATGACCAGCAGAACTCCGGCTGCAACAGCTGGAATGATGTAACCCCACTTCGCCGGCTTGCTCTTGGGCTCGACAGTCTCTTTTGCGCGAGGCGCGAGCGTGGGCTGCTGCAACCTCCTTGCGATCTCGGGAACCGTCCAGCGGCCCTGAGGGTTGCGCCGCAAACAATGACTCGCGATATCGAAAAATGGATCCGGCAACGTTTCCGGCACAACCAACTCTGCCTGCTCTGTTCCCTCCCAAACCGGCCGATGCTGAGTCAGCGCTTCAACCAGCGTCATACCCAGCGAGTACACATCCGCAGCCGCCGACATGCCTCCGCCATCCGCAATCTCCGGCGCCACATATCCACTGGTCGCGCCCAGCACTCGACTCGACTCGCCCGCTCCACACAACCCGTCCCCCGAAACTTTTATCTGGTCGCCAACCGCCATGATGTTCGAGGGCGTGATGTGACCATGCACGAAACCCTTGCCATGAATGTAGGCAAGGACATCCAGAACACTCTGAAGCATGTCCCGTGATTCTTCCGGCGTGAGCGCCCGGTACGGAATAATCTGCGCCAGGCTCTCCTCGGCGTACTCGGTCACGACGTAAAGCAGTTCCGTGCCGTCCAGCTCACAGCGGCCCATTTGAAAAAGCCGAAGCAGGTGGGGATGCGACAGTTTCGCAGCCAGCTCCCACCAGGAGAGCTGAAGTTCAGGCTCCGCATTGGCCGAAATCAGTTTGATCGCCACTTCGCGAGGTTCGCGCTCGCGCTTGATCAGAAACACCGCGCTGTGCTCCGAGCCGCCCAGATACCGGAGCAACTCGAACTCCCGGTTGACGACTTGGCCTTCCCACTTTTTCCAAGCCTCGGCCATTCTCCTCCACCACCTTGCTGTCTATAAGGGTCAGAGTATTGTACCCGAGCACAGAGTTGCTGACGCAGAAGACCTCAACGCCAATTCGAAATTCGCTCTACCCGGACTCTTGGGAGGGGCACGTGTCATGTTTCAGGCTGGGAATGCCGCGCCTCATAAGCAGCGATATCGGATTCATGCTGGAGAGCAAGTTAGGGATGAAATCAGAATACGGCAACAAAGAAGCTCAATTCCCAACACAGCGAAGCCGGGGAGCAAATCGGTGACGCGGTCCATGTCCCGCTCGCTCCGTCGCACGTTCCCCAGTCCCGTCAGGGACGGCACTCGGGGATCACGTCTTTATCGCGCGCAAAACAAAACGCCTCAAACTGGTTAGAGTTTGAGACGTTCGTCGAAGCAGCCCTCCCCCGAAGTCTGCTCGAGGACAAATGTAACAGCCTGCCAGCAGGGCGGGAATGGCACTTTCAGGCTATATGCCAAATCTATAGTAACCGCCCTCCAGTCACCTCTCGCAAGTCACGCAAGTCCTTTGTATCAATCTATTTAGGAACACTTCAACCATAAATCCCAATCGCACCTCCACCACACCCACTCTCACCTCTGTGCAAAACCCGGCCGCCGTGTAGGGCGGACACTCCTGTCCGCCGCCGTTGATCCTGATTCGGAGAGCCGACACTCCTGTCCGCCGCCGTTGATCCAAAAGAGCTCGGCTCAAAGGGGCTCCGGGAAGCACTAAAGGGCCCAGGAAGCGCTAAAGGGTGCCCCATCCTAACGTCGTGCTCTTCGACGTTAGGTAGGTACGCCCGAACAACTCAAGCCCGCCGCCAGCCCGCAATCGAATCTGAAAACACTCTCGTCCGGCACGTTCCATGCCCCGACCAGCCAGGATTTGTTGTAAAATGGCAGCCAACTTTTGAACCACACTTCTAACCGGAGGAAGCATTATGAGCAGTCAGACGCTCAGGATTTTACTGTCAAGCGTGTTTCTGGTATCGGTCATCCTCGCCGCGGATGTTGCGGCACAAATGACCCCATCCCCCGCAACCGGCGGCGCCCCGCAAACCGCGCCTC
>Ga0116222_1002042_pt1 | contig 10876 bp, 6 predicted proteins | sample Sb_taG_12_FD_88963 | JGI IMG/M metagenome (GOLD analysis project Ga0116222, IMG submission 88963) | Peat soil microbial communities from Weissenstadt, Germany - Sb_50d_9_AC metaG | ecosystem: Environmental > Terrestrial > Soil > Wetlands > Peat | place: Germany: Weissenstadt | collected 2010-09-21
CTTCGTTCGGGACGAAGAGGCCGCCGGTTCAAATCCGGCCACCCCGACCCAGGTCACAGGCCATATCCGACTCTCGGGTATGGCCACCTATATATAGGTGAGTGACTAACTGAGTGACTAGCCCTGGGGGAAGATGCGGTCCATGGCTTCCGCGCCATGCAGCACGACAGGCCGGATCTGGTGCCGGTAGACGGTCTGGGTAGTGGTCTGGTCCTTGTGGCCGACCAGGTCGGAGATCTTCTCGATGGGCATGTCCTCATCCGAGAGCACCGAGACGAACGTGTGGCGTTGCTCGCGCGGCGTCCACTCCTTGGGATCGAGCCCGGCCGCGGTCACGACCTTGCGGAACGCTCGCAGGACAGCGTCCTTATCGAGCTGGCCGCCGGTAGCGGTAGTGAACACAAGCTCGCGGTCTTGCCACCGCGCCCCAGCTCGTGCCTGCTCGGCCGCCTGGCGCTCCTGGTGCTCGCGGAGCACCCGGACGCACCGCTTCGGCAAGCCGAGCGTGCGCCGGGATTTCCGGGTCTTCGTGTCGCCGGTAGCACGCACTGACCGCCAGACATGGATGGCGAACCGTTCGTGATCCCATCCGACCTCGGTGACCGACCGCCATTTCCCATTGGCCGGGTCAAGCGCCACAATGTGAGTCCAGCGCAGCGCCCGCATTTCTTCGGTGCGGGCACCGGTAAGCAAGGACACTACGATATACGGGCACAGCCACGCGAGCGTCCCGGCCGTTGCGAAAGTCTCCGCGGCGGCCAGCATCGCTTCCGTCTGGTCAAGATTCAGAGACTTTGACGGCCGTCCGGTCTGCCCCTTCGGCAGCTCCTGAGCGCGAGTTATCGCACGCTTCAGAATCGAGCGGAGATCTTGGAGGGTCCGCGTGCTGACTGACTTTGATTCGGCTGCTAGCCACCGGTCTACCTCCTCGGCGGTCAGCTCTCGCAGCTTCCGGGCGCCGTCCTTTCCCACCCCCGCACCCCAGGTGCACCCCCGGGTCTGGCTAGTTTGCTCGTTTCCCCTGGTCATGGCTTGGGCTATCAGTGCCCTCCGGAGCCGTGCCCGCCGCGCGCCCGATCGAGCGGTCAGACGCTTGGGACTCCGGGACACTCATGAGACCGCCATGACGGCCCACCTGGATGAGCGCTGGCGCACGAGAGTCCCGTCGCAGCCTTCCAAGCAGGTAATCCTGGGCAGGGCCGTGGACATAGAGGGAAGCAGAGCACCTGATTCTTGATCCGCGGGTGGACTGTTGGGGGGGATACTGGGTGGATGGGCGGGGATCGGGTTGATTTCTTCGTCAGTCACGCGGGTCGTGATGGGGCGTGGGCGGAGTGGGTGGCCTGGCAGTTAATTGATGCCGGGTACAGCGTTGAGCTGGACGTGTGGGACTGGGCCGCGGGCCGGAACTTCGTGACGGCGATGAGCGATGCGCTGGCGCGGGCGGACCGGGTGGTGGCGTTGTTCTCCGCGGCGTATTTCGAGCGGGAGCGGTACACCACCGAGGAGTGGTCGGCCTCGCTGGTACACATGCCGGGGGTGGCGGCTGGGCGGCTGGTGCCGGTGCGGGTGGAGGAGGTGCCCGCGGAGCTGGTGCCGCCGGTGCTGCGTCCGCTGGTGTCGTGTGATGTGTTCGGGGCGGCCGAGGAGGCGGCGCGCCGGGCGCTGCTGGCGGCGGTAGCCGGGCCGGCCCGGCCGGCCGGTAAGCCGGAGTTTCCCGGGCGGCCGGGGCCGTTGAGCCGTCTGGGCGGGGCCGGGCCGCGGCTGCCGGGGGTGTTGCCGCTGGTGTGGGGGAATGTCCCGGCACGGAATCCGGGGTTTACCGGCCGGGATCAGCTGCTGGCCGATGTGCGGCAGGCGCTGCTTTCCGGGGGCCGGGCGGTGGTGCAGGCCCTGGCGGGCATGGGCGGGGTCGGCAAGACGCAGCTGGCGGCGGAGTACGCGTACCGGTTCGCCTCGGGCTATGACGTGGTGTGGTGGATCGCCGCGGAGCAGGCCGGGCTGATCGGCGAGCAGGTCGCGGCGCTGGCCACCGAGCTGGGCTGCGCCGCGCCAGACGCGGATCTGGGCGGGGCGCGGCGGGCAGTGCTCGGGGAGCTGCGGCGGCGGGACCGGTGGCTGCTGGTGTTCGACAACGCCGACAGCCCGCGGGACCTGGCGCCGTGGCTGCCCGGTGGTGCCGGGCATGTGCTGATCACCTCCCGGGCGCGCGGGTGGGCGGAGGTCGCGGTGCCGGTGGAGGTCGATGTGCTGGCCCGCGGCGAGTCGGTGGCGATCCTGCGGGACCGGGTGGCCGGGCTGCCGGAAGGGGATGCGGACCGGGTGGCGGCGGCGCTGGGTGACCTGCCGCTGGCCATCGCCCAAGCGGCGGGTTACCTGGCGGAGACCGGCATGCCCGCCGGGGAGTACGCGGACCTGGTCGGGTCGCGGGCCGCGCAGCTGCTGGAGGAGGGACGGCCGTCTTCCTACCCGCGGTCGCTGGCGGCGGTGACCGTGCTGACGCTGGACCGCCTCCGCGGGCAGGAGCCGGCCGCGGCCGAGGTCGCCGGGGTCTGCGCATTCCTGGCCCCCGAACCAGTCCCCGCAGAGTGGTTCACTGGTGCCGGCGGGCAGCTGCCCGCCGGGCTGGCGGGCAAGGCCGCGGACCCGGTGGCCTGGCGTCAGGTCCTGGGCCGGGTCAGCCGCAGCACGCTGGCCCGCGTCGACCCCGATGGGCTGCTGATGCACCGGCTCACCCAGGCCATCATCCGCAGCTGCCTGCCGCCGGAGCAGGCCACCGCCGCCCGGGCCCGGGCCGAGGCCATCCTGGCCGCCAGCAACCCCGGCGACACTGACGCGCCTGGCACCTGGCCCGCCTGGGCGCGGCTGCTGCCGCACCTGCTGACCCTGAGGCCCGCGGCCACCAGCAACCCGGGCCTGCGCAACCTGGCCCTCAGCGCAGCCCGGTACCTGATCGTGCGCGGTGACCCCCGCAGCGGTCACGATCTCGCGAGCCGTCTGTACCGGCAGTGGGGTGAGCGCCTGGGCCCCGATGACCTCCAGACCCTCTCGGCGGGGTATGCTCTCGCCTTCGCCTTGCGGGAAATGGGCCGCTCCGGCGACGCACGCCGGGTGAGCGAAGACACCCTGGCCCGGTGCCGCCGCACCGTGGGTGAGGACCACCCCGGTACGCTCGCCTCCGCCACCGGCCTCGCCCTCGACCTGCGCGCGCTGGGCGAGACCCAGGCGGCCTGGGAGCTGAACGAAGACACTCTGGCCCGGTACCGCCGCACCCTGGGCGAAGACCACCCCAGCACGCTCAACTCAGCCAACAACCTTGCCAACGACCTGCGCGCGCTCGGCGAGACCCAGGCGGCACGGGAACTGGACGAAGACACCCTGACCCGCAGACGCCGCGTCCTGGGCGAAGACCACCCCAGCACGCTCGGCTCCGCCAGCAACCTCGCCGCAGACCTGCGCGTGCTGGGCGAGACCCAGGCGGCACGGGAACTGGACGAAGACACCCTGACCCGCAAACGCCGCACCCTGGGCGAAGACCACCCCGACACGCTCGCCTCCGCCAGCAACCTCGCCAACGACCTGCGCGCGCTCGGCGAGCCCCAGGCGGGCGAGGACGCGAGCAGATAACTTGGCTATGACGCTGCCTGACGGAGGGTTTGAAGCTTTGCGTTCAACACATACCGATAGACCCGGTCTGGATGCTTCCGGGACGGCAGGGAGTTGGAACTTTCTACAGGGTAGGCATTTATGGATTCGTCAACCATCAACCGTCTCTACAGTTCAGATCACGCCAAATGCCTAAAGTGGTTCGAAGATCACGTTGGTCAGGAAGCCCACTTCAACGACCTGATAGCTGACGGCATCAAGCTGGTTACTCAGTTCAAGGGCATCTTCAAGCCTCAGTGGATGCCATATGTTCTCAGCATTCGCACTACTGAGCAAGACAGATATGCCGACGGCCGGATCATACGGCAGGACGACGGCTCCTGGCGCATGTCGTACGCCCAGGAGGAGGACGATAGATTCGATCCGCGTGAACTCTACACCAATCGCGGAATCGAAGCATGCATGAATGACGGCATCCCAATCGGCATATTGCGGAAAGAGCGCAGGCAGGATCCATATGAAGTGGTCGGCCTCGGCTTGCCCATTGAGTGGCAAGACGGATTCTTTACTTTCGTGAGCTATAAGCCGGGCTCTATGCCTGAATTGCCAGGCAGTCCAGAAGCCGAGGCTGAGCGGCGGGCCTGGCCCGACACCAGTCAGGAACCAATTCCCGATAGTGACTACGACGCCCGTATCCGGGTGCTCGCAGAGATCGCGCGACGACAGGGACAGCCTGCATTCCGTACCCGACTCCTGGCCGCCTACGGCGGCCGCTGCGCAGTCACCGGATACGACGTACCCGACGCCCTGGAAGCCGCGCATATCAGGCCGTACCGTGGCCCGGCATCGAACACCGTCACCAACGGCATACTGCTACGCGCCGACCTTCACACCCTCCTGGACAAGCAGTTGATCGCGATTCATCCTGACTCAAGATCTCTTGAACTCTCACAAAGGCTGCAAGGCACGGCCTACTCATCCCTGGCAGGTAAGAGAATCTCGGATCCTCGAGACCCGGCCGCTGCACCAGCGATTGAACTACTGCACCAGTCGTGGACTGAATTCATGAACGCGGAACAGGCGGGCTGGTCCTCGATGAGAGCATCACTGCGTTGATGCTCGTTGGCATAGCGCTGGTGCTGCTGGCGTGGCATTAACACGTGCCCGGGCGGCACGCCCCGCACCCGCAGGCGGGCGGTTCCCTCCGTGACTGCCCAGCCGCTGAGCGACTAAGTGAGTGACAATAGGGGCGGACTCTGACGGACGCAGGGGCATGACCGCGTACCGCTTGCCCTAGCTAGAGTTCAGGGCAGACGTGTACAGGGACACGTCATGCTGCCTTCGGGACGAAGAGGCCGCCGGTTCAAATCCGGCCACCCCGACAGGGAAACGGCAGGTCACAAGGCATCTAGTGGCCTGCCGTTCACATTACGCGTTCCCGGGTGTCCGATTTTGGGAGCCCGTTGGGAGCGAACACAGGTTACGGTGGGCCGTCAGGTCCGCGCCTGGCCCCTTCCCGGTGCTGCGACAACTTTCTCTACCGGCTTCAAGGGCACGCCTTCGGCGCGCCAGCCCGTCCGGCCCTACCGGGCTCGGATGTAGGAACGCGGAGTCATCGAGGGGATCGCGGAACTGGCGAAAAGATGTGGCCGAGAGCTGGGCGGGGAGTGGGGCTACTCGCCGACTCCAGGCGGCGGCCTGCCGCGCCCTTCCGGGCGGAAAGCCCTACGGGCGCGCCGCCGCCGCCACGCCGATGCCCCGCACTCGCAGGCAGGCGGTTCTCGCCGTTACGCGCCCACGATGACCGCGCCCGCACGAACTGGCCAGGCCGTCCTCCTCGCGCCGGGCATCCTCTTGCCGGGCAAGACCGGGGCAAGACCTCGGCAGCTATCAGGAGGACGGACCTTACTCGACTTAGCCGCCCCCCTGGACTGTCCACCTGCCGCTTGACAGTCGATCAGCGATCAGGCACACCTGGACGTAGGCGAGAGCCGAGCAACCAAGCGAGTAACTATCGTCGTCACCAACGAGGGACGCCAGCGGACACCGATAGACGATGTTTCCCAGTTCAGAAACGCAGCAGCCCAGTAGTACGCATCGGCAGTTGGTTCGGGTACGAAGAAGTCGCTGATGCTGCCGGATCCGGCTGTATCAGGTGTGTATGCACCCACGCAGCCGAGTAGTCACGTTTTTATCACGGCGTAATTTCCGCTTCCGGCATGGTCGTGTGTTCCACCAGCTGGGCAGGCCCCTGGAGAGGGATTACCTGCAAAAGCTAGTCCCTGGCATTTGTTACACCAGCGCCAGTTGTCTTGAGTAAGGGGGATGGAGACAGGTGTATTCTGCATGACAGAGTAATTTCCGCTTCCAGCATGGTCGTGTGTTCCACCAGCTGGGCAGGCCCCTGGAGAGGGACTACCTGCAAAAGCTAGTCCCTGGCATTTGTTACACCAGCGCCAGTTATCTTGAGAAAAGGGGATGGAGACAGGTGGATCCTGTATTACCCTGTAGTTTCCGCTTTCAGCATGGTCGTGTGTTCCACCAGCTGGGCAGGCCCCTGGAGAGGGATTACCTGCAAAAGCTAGTCCCTGGCATTTGTTACACCAGCGCCAGTTATCTTGTTCTGCTTTTGCGGCTGCTGCTGCGGCTTCTGCTGCTGCGACTGCTGCTGCTTCACCCATGTTAGTCACCTAACTGATATTGGAAGTCGGATTTTCTCCTGGGCTCCTCCTGGCTTGGTTCTTTCCTTCAATCCGCCGGGAAGACTACCGCATTACCCGCTTAGTACGGGTCGCGCCAATCCTTTCGATTACCATCGCCAGCCGTCATCGGTGCTTATTCAGATACGGAAGGAGCCCAGCAAGCCATCCCTGGTAGAGAGATCTCGGCCCACCGCGAAGTGCGTCCGTTGGGAAGTGCACGTCACCATCTCGGGTGGCAATATTTGAAGTGGTCGTATCGTGTGCCTACCGCATGGAGATCGCGTGGAGACCGTGTGGAGACCGTGTGGAGACCGTACAGCGACGGTCTGGAAGGTGCCCGACTGCTCAGCATTACTCAACCAAGCAATGATCAGCATTCCAGCAGGTCAACCCGCATCCGGGTAGGTGACGGACGCTTCCGATAACCACGCTTCATTGAGAAAAACAGAAAATCAATGCGAGAATGGCATTTGACAAGAAAGCCACCCAGGTCGATAGTTTAGAACGCTGGGCGACGGCCCGTTGGGCATGCCTGGCCTATAGGAGAGGCACGCCATGCCCGATCAGAACGAAATCCGCGTCCAAGACGTCATCCAAGAACACGACGAACTCGCTCAGGTCGCCGCCACGGTCCACGGCGGGGCCAGCTTCATGCAGCTCGACCTCAACAATCCTTCAGTCCGCGATCGCATCCAGAGGACCCTCGTCCGCGACCATATCGACGGGCCCGTCATAGACCAACCGGACTGGAACAACCTCCTGCATCAGCCCCCGCCCCTGCCGCCGCCGCCACCGGCACCCGAGCTACCCGAGATGCTCGGACCGTGGAACACCGGCCCGATCGTCTTCAAAGAGGGCGTGGCCATCGGTGGCTGGGCAGAGGTCACCTTGCACCGTGACGGGAGGTTCGAGTTCCGCGGTCACCTGCACGACTCAGGATCAGCCAACTACAGCACGTCAGTGGTCGTGGTGGTTCGAGCCGGAGACGGGCACATCTACACCTTCAACCATGCAGGCGCGACGTATGGAACCTGGACCGCTGGGTCACGCGACGACGACTGGGACAACGCAGGGCAGAACGACGAGCTGGCCGCCAACTGGGCCGGTCTCGTCTCCAATTGGAGCTGGAGCTGGTCTGCGGCCGTCAACACCGACTGGCAGGCTCTCCTCGACAGCGCATTGAAGGTGGCGGAGGACGCCCTGAAGGTCGTGGGTGTGGTCGTCGCAGTGGTCGCCCTCGTCTAAACGGTATGGAGTGTCTGAAACTCCCCTTGGGTTCTGTAGAGGCTCGGTTCATTGGGACGTGGCGCGAAGGCACCGTGAAGGTCGGTCCCGGCTATTACTGCGGCCGAGGATGGGGCCGAGCGGCCGTCGATGCATTGCTCGGCAGCTTCCTGGCGCCCTCGGCCTGATGGGGCTAGCCAGTCACGGTGGCCGCATTTTGGCCGCACAATGGCGCTAACGATCTTCAATTGTGGAAGTTACTGAAGGGGTGTGAGGTCGAGTCTGGTCTTGGCCAGGAAGCCGCCGAGCAGGCCGGGCTGGTACTGCATCCGCCGCAACCTGGTCTTCACTAGCGCGGTCAGCTGGCCGATGTCGTGCTTGACCAGGTTGGCCAGCGACCGTTTCAGGTGCGACCAGACCGGCTCAGTCGGTTTGCCATAGTGCATGGATCGTTGGACAGGCGTGTGTGAGCACGCCGGTTATCGGCAGGGAGGGCCTGCTCCGGCTGGTGGAGTGGGCCGAGCAGCTGCGGGCATGCGGGCCGGGGGGAGCCGGGCCGTCGGGGACGGTGCGGGCGCGGGCATCTTCTTCAGATGGTGGCGCTGACGAGTGTTCCGGACGGGGAGCTGTGGAGGTCGTTTCCGGAGGCGAACCGGAACGACATTCTGGGATTGCTGAGCATGCTCCTGGAGCGGCTGGCGGTCTCGCCCGGGCCGGCGGCGGAGGGGACCGGGGGTGAGCACGGTGCTTCCGTATGAGCGCGGTGATGGCAAGATCCAGGGCTGGCATCGTGACCGGCTGGCGGTCATCTACGTCCGGCAATCTTCGCGCCAGCAGGTCCTGGACCATGGCGAGTCGACGCGGCTGCAGTACGGGCTGACCGGACGGGCGGCCGCGCTGGGCTGGCCCGCCTCCCGGGTGATGGTGATCGATGAGGACCTGGGCCGGTCGGCGGCGAACGCGGCCGAGCGGCCCGGGTTCGCGCGCCTGGTCGCGGAGATCACGATGGGGCATGTGGGGCTGGTGCTGGGCCTGGAGATGTCGCGGCTGGCCCGCGCGGGCCGGGACTGGCATCAGCTGATCGAGCTGTGCTCACTGGCCGGGGCACTGCTGGCCGACGCGGACGGGGTCTACGATCCGAATTGGTATAACGACCGCCTCCTGCTCGGGTTGAAGGGCACGATGACGGAACTCGAGCTGCATCTGATCAGGCAGCGGATGGCTTCGGGCCGGCTGGCCAAGGCCGGCCGCGGGGAGCTGGCGGTCCCGCTGCCGGCCGGGTATGTCCGCCGGCCCTCCGGCGAGGTTGCCCTGGATCCCGATGAGCAGGTCCAGGCGGTCATCCGCCTGGTGTTCGGCCTGTTCGAGCAGCTGGGCACCGTGCACGCGGTGCTGCGGTTCCTGGTGGAACACCAGGTCCGGATCGGGATGCGGGAGCGGTCCGGCCCCGGCAAGGGGGAAGTCGCCTGGCGGGCACCGCATCAGCAGGGCCTGGTCAACATGCTGCGCAACCCGGTGTATGCGGGGATCTACGCCTACGGGCGCAGCCGCACGGACCGGTCCCGGCGGCTGCCCGGGCACGAGCACTCCGGCCGGGTGCGCCGGCTGGACGCCGGGCAGTGGCTGGTCCGCATCGAGGGCGCACTGCCGGCCTACATCAGCGTGGAGCAGTACGAGCGCAACCAGGCGCGGCTGGCCGCCAACCGGGCCCGTGCTGAGAGCCTGGGCGCGCCGCGCGAAGGCCCCGCGCTGCTGGGCGGGCTGGTGGCCTGCGGGATCTGCGGTCATCGCATGCAGGTGAGCTACGAGACCAGCCGGCAGGGGCTGACCGGGCGGTACTGCTGCCAGCGCCGCCACCACACCTACGGCGAGCCGCGCTGCCAGCAGATGGCCGCACGGTTCCTGGATGACCATGTCGTCGCCCAGGTCCTGTCGGCGCTGGCCCCGGCCGCGCTGGAGCTGTCAGTCACCGCCACCCGGCAGGTCGAGACCCGCCGGGCCGAGGTGGACCGGATCTGGCGGCAGCGCCTGGAACGCGCGGACTTCGCCTGCGACCGGGCGCGGCGCCAGTATCAGCTGGCCGAGCCCGAGAACCGCCTGGTGGCCCGCCAGCTCGAGCGCGAGTGGGAAGCCGCGCTGGCCGAGCGGGCGAACTTGGGCGAGGACTACGAGCGGTACCAGCGGCAGCGCCCGGCCCGGCTATCGCCCGCCGAGCTGGCCGCGATCCGCGCCCTGGCCGGCGACATCCCGGCCCTGTGGGCCGCGCCGACGACCACCATGGCCGACCGCAAGAGGCTGCTGCGTGCCGTCATCGAGTCCGTCCAGGTCACCGCCGACGGCGCCACCGAGCGCGTCCAGGCCACCGTGACCTGGGCCGGCGGCCATCAGACCCATGCCGCCTTGCTCCGCCCGGTGGCCCGGATCGACCAGCTGTCGTACTACCCGGCGCTGACCGGGCGGATCAGGGCACTGGCCGGTGAAGGCCTAGGCAACGCCGCGATCGCCGGCCGGCTGGCAGCCGAGGGCTTCTGCACGCCCCGCCAGCACGAACGCTTCCACGACGGCGAGATCCAGCACCTGATCCGCCGGCTGGGCCTGCGTCCCGGCCTGGACCACGACCACCGCACCGATCAAGGCAGCCTCGCACCCGGCCAATGGTGGCTGGCCGCCCTGGCCCGCGAGATCGGCATGCCGGCAGCGACCCTGTTCGGATGGCTCAAACGCGGCTGGGTCACCGGCCGGCAAGACACCCGGGCACCCTACCGGTGGATCATCACCGCAGACCACGCCGAAGTCGAGCGCCTCCGCGCACTGCACCAGCTACCCGCCGGCTACCACAACCGGCGCCGCTGGACCGACGATGGCATCCCGATCGACACCTCAAAGGACAAGGAGCCTGATAACCATGGAAGAGAAGACCTACGCAGCTCGCACTGAGGCAACGACATCTCGACCGGGTTCAGCTCCGGCGCGTAAGCCGGCAGCTGGAAGACCGTCAGCCACGTGCGGGCGGCGATCAGCTCGCGCATCGCGCGGCTGACGTGGGTATTCAGGCCGTCCCAGACCAGGACGACGGGGCCGTCCAGCTGCTGGTGCGCGGCGTCCAGGAAGCGGGCGTAGTCCGTCTCGGTGAACCCCTTGCGCTTGTCTCCCCGCCGTGCCCGGTGCGTGCGGTAGATCAGCCGCGGGCGGCAGCCGGGCCGGGTGGCGATCAGCGCGGCCAGCGACACCCGCGTGTCATGGCCGCCAGTTACCTTGACCACGGGGGTATGGCCGCGGCGGCCCCAGGTGCGGCCCTTCGGCGGCCTCAGGCCCTGGCCGGACTCGTCTTCGAAGCAGAGCCA
>Ga0116222_1002048_pt1 | contig 10844 bp, 9 predicted proteins | sample Sb_taG_12_FD_88963 | JGI IMG/M metagenome (GOLD analysis project Ga0116222, IMG submission 88963) | Peat soil microbial communities from Weissenstadt, Germany - Sb_50d_9_AC metaG | ecosystem: Environmental > Terrestrial > Soil > Wetlands > Peat | place: Germany: Weissenstadt | collected 2010-09-21
CCATCGTTCCGGGCCACCAGGTGGTGGGCACAATCGAAGAGCTCGGTTCCGGCGCCTCGCGGTTCCCGGCGGGCACGCGTGTGGGCGTTCCGTGGCTGCACCAGACGTGCGGGGTTTGCGAGTACTGCCGCTCGGGGCGCGAAAACCTGTGCGAGCGCGCCGTCTTTACCGGATGGATGGTGGATGGCGGCTACGCCGAGTACGTGGCGGCCAGGCAGGATTTCGTGTACGCGCTGCCCGAGGGCTTCGGCGATCTTCACGTGGCGCCGCTTCTGTGCGCCGGCATCATCGGCTTCCGCACGCTGCGGCTTTCGGGCGTGGAGGCGGGTGGAAGCCTGGCCATGTACGGCTTCGGAGCGGCCGCGCACGTGGCCATTCAAGTGGCACGGCACTGGGGGATCTCGGTTTACGCGATCTCCCGCGACGAACGCCACCGGCAACTGGCCCTGGATCTGGGCGCCGTGTGGGCCGGCGGATCGAGTGACGAGCCGCCCGTGAAACTGGATGGCGCGCTGATCTTCGCCCCGGCCGGCGAACTGGTGGTCTCCGCGCTGCGGGCGCTCAAGCGTGGAGGCACGGTGGCCATCGGGGGCATTCACATGAGTCCGATACCGGAGATCGACTACAACCTGCTGTACCACGAGCGGGCGATCCGCAGCGTGGCCAACAATACGCGCCGCGACGGCGAGGATTTTCTGAAGATCGCGAGCGAGATTCCGATCCACACGGAGGTGCGGGAATTCGCGCTGGAGGAGGCGAATCAGGCGTTAAACGCGCTCAAGAACGACGCGATCAGGGGCGGGGCGGTGTTGCGGGTGTGAAGGGCGGGAATCACCGGCGGCAAAGACCGCCGGCGTTACTGGGGTCCGGTGATGTAGACCTTCTCGCCCGGATGCACCAGTTTCAGGCGTTCGCGGATTTCCAGGTCCTGGTCCGCCGGGTTGTCGGTCAGGCGCTTGATGCGCTCGCGCTCGCGCTCCAGGTCGCGAGTCAGTTCGGCGTTGCGCTTCTCCTGTTCCTGGATCTGCGCCTGCTTCTCGACCAGCGCGTGGACACCCCGCGGGCCGCGCAACGTGACGAGGGCATACGCCGCCACCAGAATAAAGACGACAACGTAAGCGAATCGGGCGACACTGGATTTCATACAACTTGTTGCCTGGAAGATAATGGTAACATTGCTTCGCCAATTCGATTCAACTTTTTCAAATGACCGACAAGATTGTGATTCTCAGCACCTGCGCCACAGAGGAAGAAGCCGAGCGCCTGGCCCGCGTTTTGCTGGATGCGCGCCTGGCCGCGTGCATCAACGTGATTCCGCGCGTGCGCAGCTTCTACCGTTGGAAGGGCGCGATCGAATCCGGAGACGAGTGCCTGCTTCTCATCAAGTCCTCCCGCGGACTGTTCGGGGAACTGAAAGCCGCATTGGAGAAAGTCCATTCATACGAAGTGCCCGAAGTGGTGGCCCTGCCGGTAGTCGAAGGCGCGGCTAATTACTTGGAGTGGATGACCACCAATCTGCGGGGGCACGAGGGTGAATCTTGATCGACCCGGGCTTGGCGTTCATTTTCGACATGGACGGCGTGATTGTGGACTCCAACCCCGTCCATCGGGAGGCTTGGGCGGCGTACAACCGGCGTTTCGGCCTGGAAACCACCGAGGCCATGCAGGAGCGTATGTACGGCCGGCGGAATGACGATATCGTCCGCGATTTTTACGGCGACGGACTGTCGCCGGAAGAGGTGGCTGCCCGCGGCGCCGATAAGGAGGAGTTGTACCGGCAAATGCTCGGGGACAGGATCGACGAAATCCTGGTGCCCGGAGTGCGGCAGTTTCTGGAGCGGTACCGCCAGGTGTCCATGGGGCTCGCCAGCAATGCGGAGCGCGAGAATATCGATTTTCTGCTGGATCGGGCGGGACTTCGCGGCTATTTCCGGGCTGTGGTGGACGGGCACCAGGTCCGCCATCCGAAGCCAGATCCGGAGATCTATCTGCGAACTGCTAAAATATTGAATATTGCGCCCGTGAACTGTATAGTTTTTGAAGATTCATATTCCGGCGTGCAAGCGGCACGGGCGGCTGGCATGAGGGTAGTAGGAGTTAGTACTACTTATGAGGACTTGCCTGTCAGTACCATTACCATCGATAATTTCCTTGGTGGGGACCTGAGTATATGGCTGTCCCAAGAGCGGGCGATCTGAGGCAGCCTCGGAGACGGACGCTTGCGCTGTTGATGGCGCTTGGCTGCCTGCCTGTGTCGGCTCAGACCAGGCTTACGCTCCAGGAGGCCGGACTGCGTAACGCGTCGGCCGATTTTGCGCCTGCCCACCTGGGCGAGAAAACGATCGTTCGCGGAACGGTCAATTCCGTGGCGTTTCACTTTCCCGGCTACAGCCTGCTGGCGATAGAGGACGGGGAGTTCGGCGCGATTCTGCAATTGAACGGGAACGATTTCGAGGCCGACGCCTACCGGCCCGGCAACGTGGTGGAGGCGAAGGGCACGGTGGCGGCGCTGGATGGCACGGTGGTGATCCGTGCCGAGAAGTTGACGCCGTTGGGACAGACGCAACCACCGCCTCCTCGAGCGGTCCCTCTGAGAGACCTCCTGGGATTCCAATACCTGGGGCGCCTGGTGCGTACGGAGTGCCAGGTCATCGACGCCGGCGACGCCGCCAACGGGGGCTACCTGGTGGCCGAGGCATCGAGTTCGTACAAGATATTCATCCCCAGCCCGCTGGCCATGGCCGCCAGGCTGAACGAATTCCGGGGCAAAACGGTTACGGCGACGGGGGTGGCCTATCAGTTTTGCAAGCGGCCTCCGTACAACCACAATTTTCAACTGCTGGTGAGCGATCTGGGCACGGTCATTCCCAAGGAGGCGAACCGCTTCCCGTCGCCCATCACGCTGGCCACGGCACTCGGCCTGATGCTGTTGGTCGGCTTCCTGCTGTGGAGCCGCGAGCGCCGGCTCACCAACCAGCGGGAACTCCTGCGCAAGACGTACAAGCTGGGCGAGGAGATTCTGGGCGCTTCGTCCGCCCAGGGGATTCTGAAACGGCTGGCGGAATCGCTGCCCGGAATTCTCGGGATCACGCGGGTTCATCTGTACGTGTACAACCGGGCCAGCAAAACGCTGGAGACAATTGCCGACGAGGGCATGGAGCCGATCTCGATTTCGCTCTCGTCTCCGCCCGGCGGACCGCAGGCCGGGGCGGTGGCGTGCTACCACTATCGAACATTGCTGGTGATCCCCGACATCGATCGCAGTCCATTCCCCATGGCAGCCGAGGACTCCACCCCGGCGCCCCGGTCGCTGCTCTTCGTGCCGATGCACGCGCAAAGCCAGGTAATTGGAGTGCTCGAACTGGACCAGGACGACCGACTGCGCGATTTTTCCGCCGACGAGCAGGAACTGGCCCAGCACCTGGGCAACCAGATTGGCGTGGCGCTGCGGCTTCTGGATCAGCGGTCGGTGCAGGAGCAGCTCTTCCGGTCGGAGAAACTGGCGGCGGTGGGACGGTTGATTTCGGGCGTAGTGAACGAGCTGCAAACGCCCCTCTCGTCGATTTCGGACCTGGCGACCCGCGCTTTGGACCGCTTGCACGTGGGCTCCGGGGAGCGCGAAGTGCTGGCCATCGATGCCGAAGCCAAGAAGGCGGCGGGGATGGTGGCGCGGCTCGTCTCCTTCGCCGCGGCGGAACAGGAGGCGCGTGCGGTTTCGATCACGGCATTGCTGCGCACGCTGATCGAATTCCGAGAGGGCGACTGGAAGGCGACGGGCATTCGGGTGCGCGACCTGACCACGCGCGAGCCCATGAACGTGCTGGGCTCGCAGGGCCAGTTGGAGCAGGTATTCCTCAGTCTTCTGGTTCATGCGGAGCAGTCGCTGGCGGATGCCGTGCAAAAGTCCATCACCATCCGGGCGAGCATTCTCGCCAAGCGGCTGCTGGTGGAGATCGCGTTTACGGCGCCGCCGCAATCGCGCAATCCCGAGGAAGTGGCGGCCGTGCTGGGGCTGACGCGCAGTGTCATTGCGGGGCACGGCGGCGAAGTGCGGCTGATCGAGAAGAACAACGCGGACCCGCGTTTCGAGGTGGAGCTGCCGGTGATCGCCAAGGAGCGGATGGGCGCCACGGCCATCGCTGGGGGAAACGGCCACCCGCAGGAGATCTCACGCCATATGACGGTGCTGGTGATCGAGCCGGACGATTCGGCGCAGCGGCAGGTTCTGGCGCTGCTAGCCACGCGGGGCTGCCGCGTGGTTCCGGTCAACAATTCCGATACGGGGCTGGACCTGGCGCAGCGGATGCGGTTCGACATCGCGTTGTGCTCGGTGCATGCGCCGGGGCTGAACTGGGTGGAATTATCGGAGCGGATGTATTCGCGGGTGGGCTGTTTCATTCTGCTTTCCGACGGGTACGACAGCGAGCTGGCGGCGGATTTCGAGGGCGAAGGGCGGTTCGTGCTGGCGAAGCCGGTGCAGGAGGCGGAGTTGGAGCGGGTGCTGCGGAGCCTGGAGCCCTCGTCGATGCCGGCGGCTAAAAATATCGTGGCGTAGGGCAGGAGCGAACCGCGGAGACGCGAAGAAGCGGAGACAAGCGCGGAGAAAAACAAAGAGGCGGGATGAGGGCGTCCGTCCCCAGAGGGGACCCCAGGACCTGGGGGTCCGCCCCACCAATACGCGGTTACCCTGCCAGAGTCGTGGACTCGATGCTACGGAAGCGTGGTCCGCTTAGCCTCTCCGTACATGGTGAGCGAGGGGTGCTTCACAACGGCGCGGAATTCGTAGGGTTCGCCCGGCGCCCAGTCGTTCACCGACGCGGAGAATGCGCCGGGGGCCGTCATGCGCTGGAGCGGCGTTCGGCGCCACTCGCCGATGCGCTCGTTGGAATCGAGGCCTTTGAGCGAGCGGTATTCGAATCCCACTTCCACGGATGGCGCATCGCCCAGCGCGCCGAGGGTCGCACTCAGAGTCACGCCGGCGGCGTTGCGGACGGCGCGGCCCGTCTCCACGCGGGGCGGCGTGAGGGCCGGCTTCACGTGCGCGATCTTCAAAACGACGGGGTTCGGCCACTGGCTGTTGTCCTGCAGGCGTTGGGCGTGCATGGCACGGATGTGGAGGCCGTCGGGCGCCTGCTGGAAAGTGCTCTTGGGAACCACTTTCTCCTGGTACTCCAGCACGCGGTCGTTCTGGCCGAGTACCGTGACTTGCGTCTGGTCCGTGGCGCGCAGGGAGTGGAGCACGAATTCCTTCCACGTGCCGCGCGTCCAGCGCTGCGGCTCCTTCACGATGGCGTAGACGGTGTCCTCGTTTTTCTTTTTGGTGAACCAGATGTCCTGCTCGTTGGTGATCACCCAGGGGCGGACGCTGTAGATCGCCTCGCCGTTCACGAACATCCAGAGGGCCAGCTCGCGGAGGCGCTCCTCCTGCTCGATCGGCAGCTCACCATCGGGTTTCGGTCCGACGTTCAGCAGCAGGTTGCCGCCCTTGGCGCGCGTTTCCACGAGCAGGGAAATGAGCTGGCCGCCGGACTTGTAGCGCTCGTTCTGCGGCTGGTATTGCCACGCGGTGCCCATGGTGATGCAGGCTTCCCACGCCTCGTCGAGCGGCACGCCGGGGACGTTTTGCTCGGGCGTCGATATGGCGCCGCGGGTCACCACGATATCGGGCTGCAACTCCCAGGCCTCCTCGCGCAGGCCCTCGGGCGGCCCGTCGAAGAAGGCGATGGAGATGGGTCCGTACTTGGTCAGCAGCTCCTTGACCTGCGCCTTGTCGAGCGCCATCAGGCCGGGGTTGTGGATGGGCATGGTTTCCGGGCGGCGGCGGTCGACGATGACGCCGTTGGAGTGGAGCCAGTGAAAATCGTCGGGAGAGAAGTAGATGCCGGGGGCGATGCCCTGTTCGCGAAAGCCGGCCAGGACGTCGGCGAAGATGTCGCGTTTTAAGGGCGTGTGGTTGATGCCGAACCCCGTGGTGGCGGTGTCCCACATGGCGAATCCCGAGTGGTGCTTGGTGGTGAAGACCACGTACTTCACGCCGGCGAGCTTGGCCAGCGCGGCCCAATCCTGCGGGTGAAATTTGCGGGGGTTGAAGGTGGACGGCAGTTCGGTGAAGAAGCGGCGTGTGAAATCGTCCGAGGCTCCGACGAGCGAGTGGCTGATCACCACGCCGAGCTGGCTGTCGACGCTCCAGTGAATGAAGAGGCCGAAGCCCTGGTCGCGAAACCACTCGAGGCGCTCGGGCTTGTTGGCGGCGGGCACCATCTGGGCGGCGAGCGCCGCGGCGAAGAGGAGGGCAGAGAGCGCGAGGCGTTTCATGACACGTCAATTCTACCTGAGGATGCGAGAATAGAGGTGCATATGGTGTCCCTGGACGATCTGCGGCTGGAGAAACGCGCGGCAATCCTCGATCTGGCCCGGCGGCACGGGGCCCGAAGCATCCGGGTGTACGGTTCCGTGGCACGTGGGCAGGCTACGGACACGAGCGACCTGGACCACTCTTGGAATGGGAGCCGGATCGCAGCCTGCTGGATGTGGTGGGTCTGAAGCAGGATCTGGAGGATCTGCTGGGAGTGGCCGTTGATATCGGCTCGGAGGGCGGACTCCACTGGTTCATTCGGGACGAAGTTCTGCGTGAAGCCGTGCCGCTCTACCTACGCATATACTAGAAATTGGACAATCACCATGGCGACCGCTAAAGAAGAGATTCGCAGGATGCTCGATACGCTTCCAGACGATGCAAGCTGGGAGGACGTTCAATATTCAATCTACGTCCGCGAGCGCGTTGAACGGGGCCGGCGCGAAGCGGATCAAGGAAAGTTGATTGATCAGGACGAAATCGAGCTCCGGATGAAGCCGTGGCTCGACGAGTAACCTGGACAGACTCTGCATGGCAGGAATTGGAGTGCGCGGCCAGTTTCGTTGCCAGGGACTCCCCTCGGTACGCCGTTGCCCTTGTGGATGAGGCGAGATCTGCCGCCAGATCACTTCGCAAGTTCCCCAGGCGGGGGCGGGTTGTACCGGAGGTTGGAGACGACCGCGTGCGAGAAGTGTTCGTCAAGAGCTATCGGCTGATCTATGAGATCAGGCAGGACGGCACCGTGATCCTGGGCTTCATTCACGGTGCCCGCCGCTTTCCGTTCAACCTCTTGTGAAGAGTGCCGGCGGCAACGGCGTACCCTTTTGGTCCGGCGTCACCGCTGAATTCGCGCCGATCCGCCTTTGGCAAATGCGCGCACCTGGTCCACGGTCGCCATGGTGGTATCGCCGGGGAACGTCGTCAACAGCGCGCCGTGAGCCCAGCCCAGCTTCACCGATTCCTGCGGCGATTCGCCGGTGAGCAGGCCGTAGAAGAAACCGGAGGCGAATCCGTCGCCGCCGCCCACGCGGTCGTGGACGTCCAACTCGGCGGTGGGGGCGTGGTGAGTCTCCCCGTTGATCCACGCCACCGCGCTCCAGCCGTGCCGGTTGGTGGAAACCACTTCGCGGAGCGTCGTGGCGACGATCTTCACCTGCGGATGCTTCTTCACCACCTGGCCGATCATGCCGAAAAAGGCGCTGGGGTCGAGCTTGGACTTGGCGGCGACCTCCGGACCGGGGATGCCAAGGCCCTTTTGCAGGTCTTCCTCGTTGCCCACCAGCACGTCCACGTTCTTCACGATGCGGTCGACCACCGCGACCGCCCGCTCTTCGCCGCCGGAGATGCCCCACAGCTTGGCGCGGTAGTTCAAGTCGAACGACACTACGGCTCCAGCAGCCTTGGCCGCCTGCATGCCCTCGATGATCACCTCGGCGGTGGTGGGCGACAGCGCCGCGAAGATTCCACCGCTGTGGAACCAGCGCACGCCGCCCGCGAAGATGGCGTTCCAATCGAAATCGCCGGGCTTGAGCCGTGCCGCAGCCTCGTTCGAGCGGTTGTAGAAGACCACCGGGCCGCGCACGCCGTGGCCACGGTCGCTGTACACAGTAGCCATGTTGGGGCCAGTGACACCGTCGTGCTTGAAGCGCTTGTAGAACGGCTTCACACCCATGGCCCGGACGCGCTCATGGATCAGGTCGCCAATGGGGTAATCGACCATTGCGCTGACGATGCCGGTCTGTAGGCCGAAGCAGTCCGACAGGTTGGCGGCGCAATTGAATTCGCCGCCGCTGACGTGGAGGTGGCACTTGGTGGCCTTGCGGAAAGGAATGATGCCGGGGTCCAGGCGGTGGACCATGGCGCCTAGGGAGACGAAGTCCAGGGCGCCATGTTGGGGGATATTCAGACCATGGTTCATAAAATAGTCAACTGACTTCATAGTGCTTGAGGATTTCGGACCAGCGTCCCTGCGCCTGCAGAAGCAGTTCGATGGCTTCGCGGACCGCACCCTGGCCGCCGGGAACGCGGGTGGTGTAATGCGCGATCGCTTTGACTTCGGGCCGGGCGTTGGCCGTGGCGATGGCCAGGCCGACACGCCGCATCACCACCACGTCGGTGAGGTCGTCGCCGATATAGGCGACTTCGGCGGGAGCGATCCTGGCGTCGGCGAGAATCTCCTCGAGGATGGGGATCTTTTCGGTGTGCCCCTGGTACACGTATTTGAGCTTGCACTGTTTGGCGCGCTCGATGGTGGCCGGCGACACGCGGCCGCTGATCAGGCCCGTGGGAATTCCCAGGCGCGCCAGCCATTGCAGGCCGATGCCATCCTGGGAATCGAAGCCTTTGGTCTCCACCATGTTGCCGTCGGGCCCGGGCACGTTGTAGAGCTTGCCATCGGTGAGCACGCCATCCACGTCCATCAGGAGCAGGCGGATTCCGGCGGCCAGTTGGGTTACGTCTGCGGCCATTGTGCTAGACCGTGTAAGTGCCGGCCGACACGCTGCCGCCTTTGCCGGTCCAGTTGGTGTGGAAGAACTGGCCGCGGGGGCGATCCACGCGTTCGTAGGTGTGGGCGCCGAAGTAGTCGCGCTGGGCCTGCAGCAGGTTCGCGGGCAGGCGCCCGCTGCGGTACCCGTCGTAGAACGAAAGCGCGGTGGTGAAGGCGGGGACGGGCACGCCGGCTTCGACAGCCATGGCCACAACACGCCGCCACGATGGCTGGCAGCGGTCGATGACGTCGTGGAAATACGGGTCGAGCAGCAGGTTGGTGAGGCCGGGGTCGCGGTCGAAAGCTTCCTTGATCTTAGACAGGAAGGCGGAGCGGATGATGCATCCGGCGCGCCACACCAGGGCGATGCCGCCGTAATTGAGATTCCAGTGATACTCCTTGGCGGCCTCGCGCAGCATCATGAATCCCTGCGCGTAGGATACGACCTTGGAGGCCAGCAAGGCGCGGCGCGTGTCTTCGACGAACGCTTCGCGGTCGCCTGAGAACTGGTATTTCGGGCCGGAGAGAATCTTGGAGGCGGCCACGCGGTCGGTCTTCATAGCGCTCAGGCAGCGCGCGTACACGGCTTCGCCGATCAGGGTGAGCGGCATGCCGAGATCGAGGGAGTTGACGCTGGTCCACTTGCCGGTGCCCTTCTGCCCGGCGGTGTCCAGGATCTTGTCGACCACGTATTCGCCCTGCTCGTCCTTGTAGGCCAGGATGTCGCGGCTGATCTCGATGAGGTAGCTGTCGAGCTCGCCCTTGTTCCACTCGCCGAAGACGTTGTGCATCTGGTCGTTGCTCATGCCGAGCCCTTCCTTGAGGAGCTGATAGGCCTCGCAGATGAGCTGCATGTCGCCGTACTCGATGCCGTTGTGGACCATCTTGACGTAGTGGCCGGCGCCATCCTCGCCCATCCAGTCGCAGCACGGCGCGCCGTCCGGAGTGCGGGCGCAGATAGCCTGGAAGATGTCCTTGACGAGGGGCCACGCCTTCGCGCTGCCGCCGGGCATCATCGAGGGGCCGTAGCGCGCGCCCTCCTCGCCGCCGGAGACGCCCGTGCCGACGTAGAGCAGGCCCTTGCTCTCCAGGTATTTGGTGCGGCGGATGGAATCGGGGAAATGCGTGTTGCCGCCATCGATGAGCAGGTCGCCGGGATCGAGGTGGGGAAGCAGCAGTTCGATGAAGTCGTCGACCGCCTGGCCGGCCTTGACCATGAGCATAATCTTGCGCGGCCGCTTCAGCAGGCTCACCATCTCTTCGATCGAGTGTGCGCCGATGATGGTCTTGCGGCCCTTGGCGGCGTCGTTCAGGAATTCGTCGACCTTGGATGCGGTGCGGTTGTAGGCCACCACCGTGTATCCGTGGTCGTTCATGTTCATGATCAGGTTCTGGCCCATGACGGCGAGGCCGATCAATGCGATATCTGCGGTTGGTTCCATGCGGTTGCTCCTAAGGTGAAGCGGACGGAATTTCTTTTATAGCACGCGGCACGGCTGGGCTCCGCGGGCGGTTCTGCCGGCATTAATTTCCGGTTGCCAGCGGGACCATCACACCCCAAGTGAAACCGACGCTGGTTGGACAGCTCATACTGAATTGGCCAGCCGCGCTCAGCGGAACACGCCAGTCCACCTGATAGACGGCGACCATCCCTGGGGCCAGCCCGGCAAACGTGAGCTCGACTGGGGATTTGTCATAGGAGGGCGAGCTGACGTCAGTAACATCAACACAGGCCGGCTGCGGCGAAATGCGGGCCAAAGGCTCAGTTGACGGCGCGGCCTCGCCAAAGGGAACGGCGGGGCGGGTCGGATCGAGGCCGACCGCATAGGTGTGGAGGATTTCGCCGGCGTGGGCTGGATTGTCGATGGTGACCAGCGCGCTCCAGTCTTCATGGACAGTATTTACCGCCTCGGGCGCACCAGTGAGGACCGCCGTAACCAGATCGAATTGTGCTTCAAACGGCGAAGGTGAGCTCGCTACCACGTGGAGCGGCGCCTGATA
>Ga0116222_1002049_pt1 | contig 10835 bp, 6 predicted proteins | sample Sb_taG_12_FD_88963 | JGI IMG/M metagenome (GOLD analysis project Ga0116222, IMG submission 88963) | Peat soil microbial communities from Weissenstadt, Germany - Sb_50d_9_AC metaG | ecosystem: Environmental > Terrestrial > Soil > Wetlands > Peat | place: Germany: Weissenstadt | collected 2010-09-21
ACACCCCTACCCCAACCATTGCTTTCGTTTGGCAAAAAACCCTTGCCCTCCCCTGCGCCGCCACACCCCCCCAATCCCCAGCCCCCACCCACTCGCGCTCCGGCGAGCCCAACCCCCGCTTTATCCACACCCCAACCCACTGAATCCACAGCCCAAACTCAACAAATGGATTCGTTTCGCAAAAACCCCGAAATCACCCCGGAGCCCGCCACAACCCCGGCCCCTGGCCCCCGGCCCCTGGCCCCCGACCAGCCCCGCGGCTTCAACCCCAACAACCCCAAACACCCGCCCATCGACCTTTGTCATAACTGCAATCAACTGGGCAGAATTCTGGACGGGTGCAGCTTCCAGCCGCTACCCGAGCGCCTGCTCCCGGGTCGTCGATGAAACGCAGCAACCTACTTCACCGCGATGGTTGTGGACCACCCGGCGGTGGCGGCGTCGAAGCTCGAGACGCTGTTGACGATCACCGCGATGATGATCTGCGGGCCGATCCCCGTGTTCTGCGGAATCTTCACGTTGATCTGCCATACGCCCGGAAATTGCGGCGACAGCCCCGAGAACATGATGTGTTCCCCGGACTCCTGGGTGCAGGCGCTGTCGTCCACGTCACAAGCATTGAGGAACACGGTCGGCTTCGACGGAGTTTGCACCAGGCTCGGCGGAGCGCTGCCGTCGGGCGGGGCATTGGGCAGATAGCCCTGGCCGGTGGCGTAGATCGTAATCACCGAACCGCGCGCCGCCGCATTGGTCGTAGTGTTGATCGAATTGTCTTGATTGATCACCGCCGCCTGACGTTGGGTCCCGGTGAAGGCCGCGAAAATCGCCGGCGAGACCGTGTTCATCGCCACCGGACCAGCGGCGTACACGCGGCCCGTGGACGCCTGAACCACCACTACATCCGCCGTGCCGGACGTCGGGGCGAGGTTGGGAACCACGAAATTGATCTGGGTTGGCGAAACGTAATACAGCGGGGCGGGCTGCCCGTTGAACAGCACCTGAACGTCGCCCAGGGTGGCCGGCAGCGGATACGGATTCGGCAGATCGCTGTTCAACGCCGTGTTTGCGCCGAAATAAGCGGCACCCCCATTGCAACTGCTGCCGGATGCGCAAATCGAAGCCAGCACGCCCGGCGCCAGCGACCGGGTGGGAAGAAAGTTGACTCCGTTGATGCCCTGCAGGCCCGGAAAGTAGAAGCCCACGCGGTTGCTGGAGTCGGCCACGATCACGTCGCCGTATTGATCCTGGGCCACGGCCAGCGGGCTGTTGGCCGCCTGAACTACGCCCGTGGATGCCGGAGTGAATTGCAGGGTCTGAAACTTGGGATACTTCCGAACCAAGGCGCTGGAGCTGTTGGTGTCGGTAATCCAGACCTCGCCGGTGGCGGCGTTGACGTAAATCCCTTGCGGGTTCGAAAGGCCGGGAAGAATCAGCGACGCATGGGCGCCGCTCGTCGGGTTGTTCAGAACGGAATCGAAGATCAGCACACGGTTGTTGCCGCTGTCCGTCACATAGGGCCGCGTGTCGGTATCGGCCGCAATGTGGTGCGGGCCATTCATATTGGCGTCGGTATTTCCGGACCCGCTGCTGGTGAAGTCGGGCTGCCCGAAGACCTTGGTGGCGGCCATCCCGTTATCGGCCGGAGGATTGAAGGTGGCGTTGGCGGTGAACGGGAAGAAGAGCATGCGGTTGTGCCCTACGTCCGAAACCAGCAGCCCGATGTTGCCGGCGAAGGCCAGGCCATACGGCCGTGCCATGGTGGAGGGAGTAGGGTCGGTGATGGTGCTGGTGAAGTTGTGCTGGCCCAGCACCAGGTCCGCCTGCTCGGACCCCTTGTGCGCGAAGGGAGCGGGAAAGCGCAGCACGCGGCCGTTTCCGGTGTCGGCGACGTAGAGATTGCCGTTGGAATCCACCAGCACGCCGGTCGGATGGCAGAGGCTCGATTGCGTGGGATGATTCGGATCGCCGGTCGCGTTGCACAGGCCCGAGTTGAAGTCCGCCTGTCCGATCACGATATCGGCCGCGGATCCGGGCGTCAACTTGCGAAAGTCCTTGAAGCCCAGCACGCGGTGGTTGAACGGGTCGGACACGTAGAGGTGCGGTGTATCGCCGCTGGTATCGAGGGCGATCCCCGCATCCGCATTGGTGCCGCTCTGGGTCACGTTCGCGAAGTAGAACTCGCGGCCCTCGATCAGGTTCGCCTGCATCATGCTGAAGGTGTCCTGCCCCCAAAGGCCGTTGGCCGGCGAGAAATTGCCGCCCTGAAACGGCAGGCCGATCACGCGATTATTGCCGCTGTCGGCGACGTATAGTTCCGTGCCCGAAAAAAACGCTCCAGCCGGAAGGTACAAGGTGCTGCTGGTGGCGGGAGGGACGAACCCGAGGCCGCCATTGGGATGAGAGCCGTTGAAGGTCAGTTGTCCCACGAAGCCCGTGGCCTGGGGCGAGTAGCTGGTGGCTTGATCGGGCCACTTATCGTAGGAATCGAAGAGCAGTATGCGGTTGTAGCCGGCGTCGAGCACGCCCACCTTGCCGGAGGCGCCGGGAATGAAAAAGAGGCCGCTGGGGAGCAACATGACCGTCTTGCTCTACTGGTCCTGCGTGGGGGTCTGGCCGGGCCCGAACACTCCCATGATGCGCGCGGCGGTGGGCGCATTGCTGGTGAACGGTCCGGGAAAAACCAGGACCCGGTTGAACTGATTGCCGTCGCTGTCGCAGACAAACAGCCGCCCGCTGGGGTCGAAACCAAGGGCCAGGGGGGCGGCAAATACGTTGCCGGTCAGCAGGTCGGGCGCCTTCAACGCGGGCCGCACGTCGGTGAAACCGAGCGGTTGCCCGATCTCCAGGTCGGCCGTCAGCGGACCGCCCGTACCGGCGATGTCCGTGGCCTTGAAGCGCAGCACGCGGCGGTTGCCCGGATCGGTAATCCACAAGTTGCCAGCGGAGTCGAACGCCAGGCTGGACCCGACCCCCGCCAGGTTGATCCCCTGCCGGTCGACTTGTCCCAGGTAGTTGGCGCTTCGCGAGTTCAGGCTCGGCTGGCCGATATAGAGGTCGGGAAACTCGTTTCCCGCGTTGGCGAATGGCTGGGGATAGCGCAGAATTCGGTTGTTGTTGGTGTCCGCCACGTACAGATCGCCTTTGAACACCGCCAGGCCGCTGGGGCCATACAACCCGGTCTGGAGCCCGATTCCCGGACCTTGCGCGTCGGTATGGAAGAGGTCCTGCTGCCCGATCACCAGGTCGGCGGGCAGACCCGTGCGGAAGTCGGTGGCGTTCTTCCAGGCGAGCACGCGGTTGTTGTTGCCGTCGCTAACGTAGAGGATGGGCGGGGTAACCGAAGTGTCCAGCGCGACTCCTTGGGGGCTCCACAACTCGCGGCCCTCGACCAGGTTCGGGTTGTACGACGCGAGCTGGCCGTTCTGTTCCGATTTGGGATGCCCGACGATGCGCGAAGGGGTGGGGTTGATCGGAACCGGGGCTTGGGCGAAACACCGTGCGGCCCACAAAGCCGCGGCAAAAGCGGATAACCGTACCTGTTTCATCGGCACTCAAAGTGTAACAAACGGCACATAGATGGCATACCGCGCGCGGTACCAGCCGGGTACGCGAGGTACTGCGCTACACTGTGAGTTGAACCAGACCACTCCGGACAAGCTGCGGGTGTGCGCCGTCAGCTTCCTGAATACCACTCCCCTGGTTTGGGGGATGCTGCACGGGCCGCAACGCGGTCTCTTCGAGCTGGATTTCCGCATTCCCGCGGAGTGTGCCGACCAGTTGGCCTCCGGCGCAGCCGACATCGGGATCGTCCCCTCCTTCGAGCTGACCAGGCAGGACCTCGAGGTGATCCGCGGAACGGGGATCGCGTGTCACGGGCCGGTGCGCAGCATCCTGCTGGTTTCCTCGCGTCCCGCGGCGGGGATCCGCACGCTGGCGGCGGACTCCAGCTCGCGGACATCGGTGGCACTGGCGCGGGTGATTCTCGATCGGCGGTATGGCGCCGAGCCCGAGGTTCAATCGCATCCCCCCGATCTGGAGGCGATGCTGCGGGTGGCGGACGCGGCCTTGATTATCGGCGACCCGGCGCTGCGCATCGACGTCGCGCCGGGGGCGCGCCACTTCTACGACCTGGGAGCGGAGTGGGTGGAGATGACCGGGCTTCCCATGGTCTTCGCGGTGTGGGCCGGACGCAAGGGCGCGGTCACGCCGGAAGTCTCGCAGGCGTTTCGCGAGTCGTGCCGCTATGGCCGCGAGCACATGGAAGAGATTGTGGCTTCGGAAGCTCGCGCCCGCGAGTTCCCCGCGGGCCTGGTGCGGGAGTATCTGACGCGGCATATCGTGCATGAACTGGGCGAGCGCGATTACGAGGGGATGGAACTGTTCCTGCGCTATGCACGCCAGTTGGAGCCCAGCGCGCGCCGTCCGGCGGCCGTTTGACCGGCGGCGAGCCGGTCCCCTATACTGAAGGGAACGACATGTTGTACATCTTGACGTTAATTGTTCACATTGCGGTGTGTATCTTCCTGATCATCGTGGTCTTGCTGCAAAGCGGGAAGGCGGCGGATCTGGCGGGCGCGTTTGGCGGCATGGGTTCGCAGACGGCGTTTGGGCCACGCGGCTCGGCGACGCTGCTGTCCAGGGCGACGACGGTTTCGGCGATCCTTTTCATGGTCACGTCGCTCTCGCTTTCGATTCTGGCCACGCGCAGCGCCGGTCTCGGAACGACGGTTCTCGAGGACGTCCAGCAGAAGACTGCGCCGGCCAAGAGCCAGCCGGCTCCGACCCCCGGCAAGCCGATCACCATGACACCGGAAGGCGGGAAGCCGATCGAATTGCCGATGCCGGCTCCGGCCAACGCACCGCTCCCCAATGTGCCGGTGCAGAAGGCGCCGGTGAAGAAGTAACGCCCCGAAATGCGGAGGTGGCGGAATTGGCAGACGCACTAGCTTGAGGTGCTAGCGGGAGCAATCTCGTGGGGGTTCAAGTCCCCCTCTCCGCACCATTCTAACTGACGTACTTTCATGGGCCGCTATACACTAACAACCGGCTGATTCCGGTGGAGGGCTGCGAGCCTCCAGCGGGGGCGGCGAAAGTGTTGCTGGTCCGAATCGGCGTGGACCCGCGCTATACGCTCGAGACCCACAAGAGCACGGGTTACTACAAAGTCTCAAGGGCGTGTGGTATCGCGGGCCGTTCGGTCACAACGGCTCGGCGGCCTCGTTGGAGGATTGGCTGGATCCTTCGCGCATCAACCTGACTATGTACCTACAGGCTACAAGGGATACGACGGAAATACCCGGTCGATCCCCGGGCATCCCTTCGGGCTAGATCGACGATGAGGATTCGGGCCCGAAACCGAAGGCAGTCGGGACAACTGCTCAGCTTCGACTTATCCGGGAATTTCCATTTTAAACTCCCGGCTCCTGTTTGACGGAGGTGCTGCGAAATGAAGCGACCGGGAAGGTCGCGCCGGGCTGAGCCTCGGTGGCAGCCCCCTCAACGGCGGCCGCCACCGTGTGAAGCGCCACCACCGGAGCTGCGCGCCCCGCCGCCGCTGCTATAGCTGCGTGAGGCCCCACCGCCGCCGTAGCTTCGCCCGGCACTGCTCGGTGCGGAGTAATGTTGGGCCGGAGCCGAATGTGCCGGAGCCGAGTACCGCTGTGCCGGAGCCGAGTTCCGCTGTGCTGGAGCCGAGTACCGCTGTGCTGGAGCTGAGTACTGTTGTGCCGGAGCCGAGTATCGCTGCGCCGGAGCCTGGTTGCGTTGCGCACCCTGGAAGCGTTGTCCCTCGGTCGCGCGCCCTGCGCTTTGCGGTGCGGCACTACGAGCGCCCTGCATCGCCGCCGAACGGTTAGTGAACGACGACGACGACGCCGTCCCGGATCGGTTCCAGCTTCCCGTGCCGGCCGACCGGGCGGAATTGACGCTGCCCGATCTGGTCATCGCGTTCCGCGAGGCCATCGATGCGGCGCCATACCGGGAGGCCAGTTGACTGTTCGGGTACGAAACCCCCAAACGGTGGCTCGCGTCGTGCTGCCACGCCGCTCTCCCGGCAAAACCGCCCGCGTATAGCCCACCGCCGAAACCATATCGGTTGAAGAAGCCGCCGTTGACGAACAAAGAGCGGCCGAACCAGTTCGGGCCCCAGCCCCAACCCCAGCCGCCGTAGCCCCAGCCGCCCCAACCGCCGAAGTACAATCCGATGTTGATCCCAGGATAAAATCCAAAGCCGTATCCGGCATAATAGAGCGGCGGATAGTAGCCCCACGCCGGGGGTCCCCAGACGTAAGCCGGGTCGTATTGCGGCACATAGATCACCTGCGGATCGGCCGGCGCGATGTCGATGGCCGTCTGCCCGCCCTGTGTCTCGGTGGTAACCGTCTGTTGCGGAGTGGTAGAGAGCCTGCCATTGGCTTGCGCCCGCGCGCGCATTCGCTGCACTGCTGCCATCACCTCCGGCTGCTGCGCCAGGAACGCATTGCCCAATGCCGTGGTCCATTGGACGTCCTGGTTCAACATCGTCAGAACGTCGGGGAAGGCCACCATAGCCTGGACGCTGGCATCCCAATTCTGTTGCCGGGCCGCTTCCGTCAACTGCTGGCCCTTGAGGTTGCCATTCCGTTGCAGCCACTGTTGCGCCTCAACCACTTCCAGCGGGTAGGTGGTCGCCACCAGAAGCTGGCTCAGCAGCGGATCGGGGTACAGCGCCACGGGCGCAACCAGAGTGTCCAACTGTTCCGGTGAAAGGATTTGTGCGGGAGTTGGCGCGGGAGGCGCCGGTTGTTGCGCAACCGCAAGGCCGGCAGCCAGAAGCGGAACACAAACCAGACAGAGCGTCCGGCGAATAACCCACTGAACCTGGATAGTCTTCATGATGCACCTCCCTTGGGTGCCACGTTACGCCTCTACCAAGGGCACGCTGCGGGCCAAACGCCAACCTATTGACCAGCAGTCACTTGATGTGGGCGGCTGGGCCGGTGCAGATGGTTGAATACCACCGTCTGCGGTGCATCCCGGCCAAGTGCAGGCCAGCCGCCTTGGTTAGTAAGTGCCCGGGACGGACGGCGTGCGCGGCGTTAAAAGTTGACGTTGACGGTGACAAAATAAGGGGGGACAGTGATACCATTCCTGGTTCTGATCACTTCGACACTCGTCTTTCGGGCCATTGGGGCCGCCGGCATCGCCGTTTTCGAGCGTTGGAGCGTTTGTTTGAGAGCTGGGCTGGCAGCGATGTTTCTGCTGACCGCATCCGCCCACTGGGGGAAGCGGAGGCCGGATCTCGTTCGGATGGTGCCTGCGGCTTTTTCCCAACCGGATCTCATCGTGACGATCACGGGGTTTCTCGAGATCCTGGGAGCGGCAGGACTATTGCTTCCAGCAACAGCGCGTGCCGCCGCGCTCTGCCTGGCGTTGCTGTTGATGGCCATGTTCCCAGCGAACGTGAGCGCCGCGCGCCGCAATTTGACGATCGGCGGCAAGGCGGCAACCGGGCTGCCGCTTCGCACGTTGTTGCAGGTGGTCTTCATTGCCGCGCTTGGTGCGGCGGGTTTCGCTGATTTCTGACGTTCCCGGCCGAATGGCAGCGTCGAAGATGATCTCCTGCCGTCGACGCGGTCCGCCGTGCTTTTCGGTGCGGGATTCCGGAATCCGGGACGCTCAGTTCCCGGTGGCCTTCTCCGCGGAATCGACCACCAGCACTTCGACCGGCCCCTTGCCGCCCACCAGCTTGAGACCGAGCTGCTGCTGCAGCGCCATGAAGAGCGACGGGCCGGTTGCGTCGGAGGGGACCTCGTAGCCGGGCGGCAGATGTTCCAGATTGGGATCGGGAGTCCAGGTGACCGCGATGTCGTAGATGCCCTTCAGCCCGGTCTCATCGACGACCGTAACGCCGAGCAGGGTGGTCAGCCGATCGCACAATTGGAGGATGCGGCCGCGGTTGCCGTTGATTCGTCCGAGGCCCTGATTCACGAGGCCGCAGGGAGTGCCGTTCGGCAGTGCCGCCTGAGGTGAGGCCGATGCGGCGCAATCTCCGTTGGGAGATTCCGTCAGTCCAGGGCCACCGGCCGGCGTTCCGGCTTTTGCGGGGACGAGGGCGTATCTCTGAAGCTCGCGCGTTTCTTTGTGAACCTTCAGCTTGAACCGGTCGTCCAGCAGCGACCGGAGCATCAGCCGGAGCTCCGGCACCGTCGCAGGACCGGGCGCCTTGGCGTCCATGTCGTAACGTTGCGCCTCCAGCCAACTGAGGTTGCCGAAGATCTGAAAGTCCGTCATGCTATACGCCACGGCAATCAGGCGCTTCAGATTGATGTTGGTGGCCTGTAATTTCCCGCCGGGACGAGGGACGATACTGTAGCCCGGGCCGGCGGATTGATTGGGTTTCAGCGAGGCCACCTCGAATTCGAGGCGCGGAGGCTTGTCGGCCGGCGGCTGCGCCAGGATCGCAAACGGCGCCAGGAGTCCGGTGAGAGCGACGAAGCGCAAAATCATGAGGCCTATCATAACGCCGGCGCCGTCCGGGCGCGAGGGAGCGGATGCCTACCGCCGCAAATGGTTTCCCAGCTCACCGGCACATGGATCTCGTGATGGCGGCGGAGTGAATTAGCTTGCCCGTCTCGGGACGGGATGTCGAATACAGCATCGGAAACGTCGTGGACGTGACGAATCAATCCGCCCAGTAAGGCCGCCTCTAACCAGAAGCTTCTCCAAGGTTAGTATTGCCAAATTAAAGGACTTGCAGTACCGTAAGTAACAATAGTCCTGTAAGTACCGTATCTGGGTCCCTAAGTTGATGCTGGTTGCTTGAATTCGTCGTCCCCCAGGGGGCGGTTCTCGGAGGTGTTTCCATGCGAACAGCCGCGCTCGAAACCGTCGTTTTGCTCGCCGCCTTGATCTCTCTGCCCGGGCAGGCTGCTTTTGGGCAGGTCGTGGGCGCCATTCTTTCTGGAACCGTCACGGATCCGTCCGCTGCAGTGGTTCCGGGCGCCAAGGTTACCATCCGCAACGTTTCCACCGGAGTGGTCATGCAGGTAACCACCAATGAAGTCGGCATCTACAATGCCGCCAATCTGCTTCCCGGCGACTACCAGGTCAACGTCGTGGCGGCCGGCTTCGCGCCGCAGCAGCACTCCGGCCTCGCTTTGGCCATCGGCGAAAGACAGATCATGAACATGCAGTTGCGAGTCGGAGATGCGGCCACCGCGACCTTTGAGGTCGGCCAGGAGACCCCCATCATCGAGCTGGGCGGAACGTCCGTAAGCACCGTGGTCAAAGGCGAACTGGCCCGCGAGTTGCCGCTCAACGGCCGCGACTGGACGCAACTGGCGACCCTCGAGCCTGGTATCAGCCCCATCCGCACGCAACCCGATCCGAACGGCCTGAACAACCGTGGAAACCGCGGCTTCGGATCGCAATTGTCGATCGCCGGCGCCCGGCCCTATCAGAACAACTATCGCGTGGACGGCATCAGCGTCAACGACTATGCGAACTCTTCGCCCGGCAGCACCATCGGCCTCAGCCTGGGCACCGACTCCATCAAGGAATTCTCGGTGATTTCCAATAACTACTCGGCGGACTACGGTCTCACTTCGGGCGGCGTAGTGAACGCCATAACGCGCTCCGGCGCCAACCTGTTCCACGGCACGGCGTACGAGTTCCTTCGCAACGACGCGATGGACGCCCGCGGCTTCTTCGACGCCTCCAAGCTCCCCTTCCGCCGCAATCAATTCGGCGCGTCGGCCGGTGGGCCGGTGATCAAGAACAAGCTGTTCTTCTTCGCCAACTACGAGGGACTTCGCCAGTCGTTGACCACCACCACCATCGATACGGTGCCCTCGGTGAATGCGCGCAACGGCCAACTGGTGGCCGGCACGATCAAGGTCGACCCGGCGGCGGCCCGGTATCTGCCGCTTTTTGCCCTGCCCAATGGCGCCGTCAGCGGCGACACCGGAATCTACAGCTTCGCCGGCAAGGCTGTCACTCCCGAAGACTATTTCACGACGCGCGGGGACTACACCATTACGGATAAGGATAGCTTGCACGGCACCTACGCCCTGGATCGCGGGACCACCACGCAGCCCGACGGCCTCAACGTAGTGTCGAACGTGAACACCACGAATCGCCAGGTAGGATCGCTCGAAGAAACCCACACGTTTGGCTCGGCCTTGCTGAACACCGCGCGATTCGGAGTCAACCGCGAGGTTGCCGGAACCCTGGTGACGGCGCCGGGCGCGAATCCGCTCGGAGCCGACACCAGTCTGGGAGTCGCCCCGGGCCTCTATGCGCCGGTAATCCAGGTCTCCGGCCTGACCGCCTTCCAGGGCGGATTGAACGGCACGTCCTTCGGCACCTTCTCGTTTACCACGTACCAGCTTTACGACGATGCATTCTGGAACAGGGGAATCCATTCGTTGAAATTCGGATTCGCCCTGGAGCGAATCGATTCCAATCTTTTCCTGGCCAACAATCCCGACGGCCTGTACAAGTTCAATTCGCTTTCCGACTTCCTCGAAAACAAGCCCGCTACCTTTCAGTTCCAGCTCGGCGCGTCGACCCCGCGCGGCCTGCGGCAGAGCGTCTACGCCGGGTACGCGGAAGACGACATGCGCTTGCGCTCCAACCTGACGTTGAATATCGGGGTGCGCTATGAAATGTCCACCGTGCCTTACGAAGTGCACGGCGAACTGGCCAACCTGCGCGGGCCGTTTTCGACGACGCTGTATACCGGCAGCCCCCTGTTCGAGAATCCGACGACGCACAACTTCGAACCGCGCGTGGGCGTGGCATGGGATCCGTTCCGGGACGGCAAGACTTCCGTGCGGGCCGGCTTCGGCATGTTC
>Ga0116222_1002064_pt1 | contig 10786 bp, 6 predicted proteins | sample Sb_taG_12_FD_88963 | JGI IMG/M metagenome (GOLD analysis project Ga0116222, IMG submission 88963) | Peat soil microbial communities from Weissenstadt, Germany - Sb_50d_9_AC metaG | ecosystem: Environmental > Terrestrial > Soil > Wetlands > Peat | place: Germany: Weissenstadt | collected 2010-09-21
AAATCGAGGACTTTGACGGCGCCTGGGTCCCCGGTGACCTTGACGTTGGCGGGCTTCAGGTCGCGATGGATCACGCCGCGATCATGAGCGTACTCCAGCGCCTCGGCGATCTGCTTCGCGATGGGGACGCCTTCGTCGAGAGGGATGTGTCCGGCCTGGATGCGCTCGGCCAGCGTGGGGCCCTCGACCAGCTCCATCACCAAGGCGCGAACTCCGCCGGACTCTTCGAGGCCATACAACACGGCGATATTGGGATGGTTGAGCGAGGCCAGCACCTGGGCTTCGCGCTCGAAGCGGTGCATGCGGTCGGGGTCCTGAGTGAAGGCTTCGGGGAGGATTTTTAAGGCGACGTCACGGTTGAGGCGGGTGTCGCGGGCGCGGTACACCTCCCCCATGCCCCCGGCGCCGAGCGGGCCGAGGACCTCATAAGGACCGAGGCGGGTGCCGATGGAGAGAGGCATGGCGTGTCAGTGATTGTATCGTAAGCGCGAGTGGGGTTGGCAGGCGAAATCCGGAACGGACCCGCAAACCGGGGCGCCTGCCCCACCGAGCTGTCGTAGAATACACAGGTGAGATTCGTCATCTATTCACTCTGCTTTTCCCTGTGCGCGCCGCCGGCCTTTTCCGCGGACGCCGGCTCATTGCGCGGCTACTCCTCCGACTCCGAGCGCACCGAGCGGGAGTGGGAGAACAAATTCCGCGCCATTCCGGACCCGGCCAATCTGCGCTCCTACATGCAGCGGCTCTCCGCGCGGCCGCACCACGTCGGCTCGCCCTACGACAAGGACAATGCCGAGTGGATTCTCTCGCGCTTCAAGGAGTGGGGACTCGATGCGCAGATCGAAACCTTCGACGTGCTCTTCCCGACTCCGAAGGAGCGCGCGCTGGAATTGGTCGAGCCCTCGAAGTTCACGGCCAAGCTGGAGGAGCCAACCGTGGCGGGCGATCCCACGTCGTCGCAGCACCAGGAGCAGCTTCCCACTTACAACGCCTACTCCATCGATGGCGACGTGACGGCGCCGCTGGTGTACGTGAATTTCGGGATCCCCGAAGACTACGAGACGCTGGACCGGCTGGGAATCTCGGTGAAGGGCGCGATCGTGATCGCGCGCTACGGCGCTTCGTGGCGCGGCATTAAGCCCAAGGTGGCGGCGGAGCACGGCGCGGTGGGCTGCCTGATTTATTCGGATCCGCACGAGGACGGCTATTTCCAGGGCGAAGTCTTCCCGGCGGGCGCGTACCGCAACCCGGACGGCGTGCAGCGCGGCAGCGTGATGGATATGCCGGTCTATCCGGGCGACCCGCTGACGCCGGGCGTCGGCGCCACCAGGGATGCACGACGCCTGCCGCGCAGCGAAGCGGTCACCCTGACCAAGATTCCCGTGATGCCGATTTCCTACGGCGACGCGCGCCCGCTGCTGGCGGCGCTCACAGGACCGGTGGCGCCGGAGAAATGGCGCGGCGCCTTGCCGATCACTTACCACGTGGGTCCGGGACCGGCGAAGGTGCATCTGAAGCTGGCATTCAATTGGGACCTCAAGCCCCTCTACGATGTGATCGCGCGGATTCCCGGCACGGCCTATCCCGACGAGTGGGTCATCCGCGGCAACCATCACGATGGGTGGGTGAATGGCGCCGAAGATCCCGTCTCGGGCCAGAGTGCGTTGCTCGAAGAGGCGCGCGCGATGGGTACGCTGCTGCGCCAGGGCTGGAAGCCCAAGCGCACGATCGTCCTGTGCGCCTGGGATGGAGAGGAGCCGGGGCTGCTGGGGTCCACCGAGTGGGCTGAGGCGCACGCGGACGAGTTGCAGCGCAAGGCCGCGGTCTACATCAATTCGGACAGCAATGGGCGCGGGTATCTGGGGGTGGAAGGCTCGCACACGCTCGAGAAGTTCATCAACGGGGTGGAGCGCGAGATCGACGATCCCGAGTCCAAGGTGTCGCTATGGAAGCGCGTGCAGTCGCAACGCATCGCGAATTCGCTCAGCGCGACCGAGCTGGAACGGCAGGACAAGCAGGAGCTGCGGAGCCGCGCGGACTTGCGGATCGGCGCGCTGGGATCGGGTTCGGATTACACGGCCTTCCTGGATCATTTGGGGATCGCCTCGGTAGACCTGGGATTCGGGGGCGAGGACGGCGGCGGGATTTATCACTCGATCTACGACGATTTCTACTGGTACACGCACTTTTCGGACAGCGATTTCGTGTACGGACGCGCGCTGGCGCAGGTGGCCGGCACTACGGTGATGCGCCTGGCGGACGCCGAGCTGCTGCCCTTCGATTTCGACGACTTCACGGACACGATTCGCCGCTACGTGGACGAAGTGCAGAAGCTGGCTCGGGAAAAACGCGAGCAGATCGTCGAGCGCAACCGGCAGATCGACGACGGCGTGTTCGCGGCCATCGACGATCCGCGGCACAAGCAGACGGCGCCGCCCAAAGAGCCGGTGCCGCCGTTCCTCAATTTCGCGCCGCTCGAAAACGGGCTGGCGGCGCTGGCACGCACCGCGGAGCTTTACAACCAGGCGCTGGTGCATGCGTCGGAGAATGGCGGGTCGGCGCTGGCGCACGCGGCGCTGCGCGATGCGAATGCCAGGCTGATCGCGGTGGAGCGCGCGCTGACGTTGAACGAGGGGCTGCCCAACCGTCCGTGGTTCAAGCACCAGATTTATGCGCCGGGATTTTACACGGGTTACGGAGTGAAGACGCTGCCGGCGGTCCGCGAGAGCATCGAGCAGAAGCAATGGAAGCTGGCCGAGGAGGAGATCGGCAAGGTGGGGAAGGTCCTGGAGAATGCGGGAGAGGCGATTCAGGGGGCTACCGCGGAGCTGACGCGGGCGGTAAAGTAAGCGTATGAAGAGTTCCCAGCAGTTTACCAATGAAGAGGATCTTGTCGAATTGTCAAAACAAGGCTACTTCACGATCATGCTGGACGAGAATCTTCGTGTGTTGGAAGCGGCCCTGGAAGACGATGGGTTCAAGGTAGTGGTGCCGCATCCGGGATTGAAGGATGAAACTCTGAAGCGCCAGGCTCGGGGATGGGCGATCTTGACGAAGAACTCGCGAGACTTCATTGACGAGGCCGTCCGTTACGACTACGACGTGATCGGGATCGAGGACATAAAGTTCGTGGACGGCAAGACGGATCGGACCAATGAGACCGTCCGCAAGATTTCGAGCGCCGTCCGGCGCAGTCAATTGGCAACGCGCAAGGGCAACTTTTCGCTGAAGATTCGCGACAACGGCTCCTTCCATTTGGAGCAACTGGTGTAGGCCGAAGCAGGCGGCATATGGCCCTCACTGGAGCAACTTGATCACCAGCATTTCGATGTTCCGATGCCCGGGTGTCAGGACGAGACCTAATTGATCGCGCAGCATGCCGAGGAACTCTTCGGTGCTGCGGGCGTTTCCGTGAACCACGAGATCATATGTCCCTTGGAGGTTCGTCTCGTCGATGATAGGCCGTTCCAGGCCGTCTTCGAGCGCACGGCGAAAATCGGCCATGCTGGTGTTCTCGGCTGAGATATTGGACATCGCTGCAAACTTGAGGCTGGACATCGCTTCGCGAACCATCTCAGGAGTGGGTGGCCCACCACCGTGCGGCCTGGCAACGACGAATTCGCGCGAGGACCATCCGATCGAGAAGCCCAAACTGGCATCGCCGGTTTTGGCAGGTGGAGTCTTGCCCGCGAGAGCGGTCATGACGTACACGTCGGCCGGTCTGCTTTCAACGGCCGCCGAGAGGTGGAAGTGCTTTTCGATGGCCTGCTGGAGCAGGTGGCGCATCGCCGGGGGGTCCATTGGGTGCGGAGGCACGAGGACGAAGTCGTATCGTTCCTCGTTTTCGAGTCCGTCCGGCAGAATGATGCGGCCTGGATCCTTTTCGTAAACTTTGGCGATCACCGTCTTGAGATCGAAGCCGCGCTCGACCCACCAATCGGGCCCTTGGTTCTCTTCGGTCCCATTGGTCTTCGATGGCGAAATCCGTACTTCAAAGGATGGCGGGATGTCCGGTTTGCCCTCTGGGACGGGCGTCCGATGCGGTTCGGGGTCCAATCGGACAGCGGTGCCGGCGAGAATCGCATCCATCCGGGCATCGTCGGCATTGCCCTTGATGGCAATCGCGCGGCCTTCCTGAACGGCTTTGATCTGTTTCTCTTCGGGCATCATGAAGGTGAAGCCGGCGACGCGGCCGTCAGCGTCGATGATCGCGCCTCCGAATTCCATTCCGTAGGCTTGAGCGGTGGCGCCGGGCGGGTCGAGCAGCAGGCTTCCGCTCACCGGGTGCTTTTCCAGCCACGGATCTAGCGGCGGTTGAGATTCGGAGGCGATCCATACGAAGTGGACCGGTTGGCCGGCGAATTTGTCAACCAACCGATTCCAGCTCGAGACCAGCGATTCGTTCGGGGATACTGCCGGAAAGAACCCGATTACGGTCACGTGCCCGAAGAGGCCGCCCGGATCGCCGCCCGCCAGGATTCGCGTCCAGACGAGGTTGGGCGCAGGGTCACCGGCCTTTACGGGAGCGGGATTTTGGCCGAAGACAGCCGCGAAGGGGATCGCGAGCAAACTGAGAAGCGCAAAGGCCGCGGCGCGGCACCATACGGGACCAGGAACTGATCGCGCCGCGGCCGTTTTGCGCGGCTTCCTTAAGAGGATTAGCGGTCTCATTCGGGGGCGGCCTCTACTCGAAGGCTACCGCGCAGGCCGGGACGCTGCAACGGCGGCAGTGAGCGGCGGCGTGCTTTTTAGCACCGCGCTAGTTTCGCATCGGATACGCCAACTGGGGAGCGGCCAGAAAAAGGAGCAGCGCCGGCGCGCCACCCCGGAGCGACCGAACCGTCATAGCAGGTCCTTCATGAAGCCATCCTGAGCAGCGCGCCGGCCGTCCCACGCGCGCTTTCCAGGGGGACCATATGCGCCAGCCGATGCCGCAGCGTCTCATGCGCGCGGAACACTAATGACTTCACGGCGGATTCCGAGCAATCGAGCGTCCGGGCGATTTCCCCGTAGTCCATCTCTTCGTAACGCTGCATCATCACCGCTGTGCGTTGCACGGCCGGCAAGTCCGCGATTGCCTGGCGCACCTCGTTGAGCCTGACCTCGCGCAACAGGCGCTCTTCGATCGTAGGCCGGCCGTCCGATATCTGCCATACCCCTCCGGACGGCGGCCAGTCACTCAGACGTTCGTGCCACGCATCTTTTTGGGAGTCGCGCACGGCATTCAAGGCCAGATGTGTAGCGATTCGAAATAGCCACGTTCTGAATTTGGCGGTGGCGTGATACGTGTGACGCGACCGGTATACGCGCAGGAACACTTCCTGCGACAGTTCTTCCGCCAACGCCTGGTTCTTGATTTTCCGCTGGATGAAGCGTGTGACGGCAGGGCGATGCCGATCCAGCAGCAGAGCGAAGCTTGCCGAATCGTCCTGTCCCACGCGCAGCATCAGTTCGGCGTCATAGTCAATGGTCATGTGAGCTCGATGACTTCCCGTCCTGGTGGCAAGTTGTCGCCGCCGGTCCGCGGTTCGGGTGGCGCGATGCCGCGGGATCGCCGCCAAATAATTCGGAACTTTTTCTCATCCGCATGATTTGCCGGAACATTCCGTATTGGGAATGGTTCGCTCGCCGGCTGCATGAACTCCGCTAGCGCAATCCGGTGGCCGACTCAGCGGCGCGGCAGATGTGGCGCAGACGATCGTCTCTTGTCGTCTGCGCTTGCCGATGTCACGCAGGGCAGGCCACGAAAACCGATGGCCTGCCCCACGCGATCCAACTCGCCCCCCTTGCGCTACGCCGGAATATCGTAGATAATCCATGGACGCAACAAATTGCGAGGAGGTTAATATGAGCCACTCTGACGTGGGAGTCCGCATTCTCCGCTTTTTCCTGGTGTGCGCTCTGTGCGCGCCTTTCAGCGTTCCGTCATTCAGCCAGACGCTGGGTGAGATTACCGGACGGGTCACCGACCAGTCCGGGGCCGCCGTGCCTGGCGCGGTCATCACTCTCGCCAGCGTGGCCACCAATGCGGCGCGCACCACCGTAACCACGGACGCCGGCGACTACACGTTTCCTGCGGTTCCGCCCGGCTTTTACAACGTGAAGGTGGAACACGAGGGCTTCAAAGTAGCAGCCAGCAACGGCGTTGAAGTCCAGGTGCAGCAGACGGTTCGTTTGGATAAGACCCTGGTAATCGGGCAGGCCACCGAGTCCGTCGAGGTATCGGCCTCGGCCGACCTGCTGCAGGCCGAGAATTCGTCGTTGGGAACGGTGGTCGAGAACAAGGGCGTCGTCGAATTGCCCCTCAACGGACGCGAGTACCTGAACCTGGTGGCGCTCTCGGCCAATGTCAATACGCTCTCGTCCCCTTCCGGACAAGCGGGATCGCGCGAGGGCGGCGACCGCGCCGGCCAATCGATCTCGGCGGCCGGCCAGCGCATCATGTTCGACTACTTCACGCTGGACGGCGTGAACAACACCGACCCGGACTTCAACACTTACGTGGCGCTGCCCTCGATCGATGCGATCCAGGAATTCAAGGTGCAGACGGGAATTTATCCGGCCGAGTTCGGCCATGAGGCCTCCCAGATCAACGTGCTGACCAAGTCCGGCGGCAACGCCTACCACGGAGCGTTATTCGACTTCGTCCGTAATGACGTTTTCGACGCGGTCCCTTACTCTTTCGGCACGGTTCACCCCAAGAAGTCGCCGTTCAAATGGAACGACTACGGCTTCGAAGTCGACGGCCCGGTGAGGATTCCGAAGCTCTTTAACGGCCGGAACCGGCTGTTCTTCATGGCCAACGACGAATGGAAAATCCAACGCCAGAACAGCCAGGCGAACTATACGCTGCCGACCGCGGCCGAAGAGGCGGGCAATCTGGGAGCTCTCTCGGCCACGCTCTACGACCCCAACACGGGAGGCACAACCGGGGCCAATAAAACTCCGTTCCCGGGCAACCTGATCCCCTCGAACCGCCTCGATCCCATCTCGCAAGCGTTCCTGAAGTACTACGCCGCCGCCGCCCTTCCGACCGCGACTAATAATTACCCGCTATTCCTCAGTTCTCCACTCAGCCGCGATGGATTCACCCTGCGCATGGATTTTGTGGAATCGTCGAAGTCGCAGTGGACCGGCCGCTACAGTTGGGGCCAGGATGCTCAATCGTCGACCGGCCTCGGCGGCGTGGGCAGCAAGATCCTGACGGGTTACGAGCAGTACCTGGGTTCGAACACGCGCACCATCACGCCCAGCGTGGTGAATGAAGCCCGGTTCGGTTACACCCGGCTGTTCAACTCCATCGGCACGCTCTCCGCCTTCACCACCAACGTGGTAGGGGCGCTGAACGTACCCGGTCTGCAAGCGGGCGCGCCCGCCACGTGGGGAATTCCGGCGATCTCGCTGAACGGAGACGGCTTCAGCGGAATCGGCGACAACACAGACGGCCCTTACGTGATCATGAACAATACGCTGCAACTGGTCGACAACCTGTCATGGGTCAAAGGCAAGCACACCTTCCGCTTCGGGTTCGAATACAACCGCCAGAATTTCAACCAGGTGGGCAACCAGTTCTCCCGCGGCAATTTCGTCTTCCAGCCCAACGCGACGCAGAGCTCGACACACACCGGCGGCGACGCCTTCGCCGAATTCCTGCTGGGCGATCTATATCAATCGACGGTTGCCGTAGCCATCGCCAGCGCGAATTACCAGCGCAACGCAGAGGCTGCTTTTATCGACGACACCTACAAGGTCACGCCCAAACTGACTCTCTCGCTCGGTTTGCGCTATGAGCTGACCCCGCCATGGGTCGATCAGCTCAATAACGACTTCACCGTGGCGCTGCCGCCACTCTATTTCGGCCCTCAGGCTCCCCAGTCCCAATGGCCCTACTTCGTCCGGGAGGGCAACTGCTCGAACCCCTATCAGGGCCTCGCCATCAACTGGACCAACACAGCCGGCGTGGCCGGGTCGCAGGCTTCTCCACCGCCTGTTTGCAGCAACGGCGCGTACCCCCAGGCGCTGATGGATACACAATACAAGAACTTCGCCCCCCGCGTGGGTATCTCTTATTCGCCCGATTCGAAGCTCGTGATCCGGACCGGCTTCGGCATTTTCTACAACCAGGACATTGGCAACGCGGTGTTCGATATGGCGCGCAATATCGCGGGGCGCGTCACCCAGACATCGGGTCAGAATGGGGGCACTGTCGGCGTGCCAAATCTCTTCTACAGTAACGCCGTACCCGGAGGCAGTGGCGCCACAGCGCAGATACCGCCTCCTTACGCTTACGTCGATGCCCTCGATCACAAAACGTCTTACTCGATGCAATTCCTGGTCAACGTGCAGCGTCAGCTTACCAATAACTGGCTGATCGAAGCCGGCTATCTGGGAACGCTCAGCCATCACCTCTATGGCTTCCAGGACGCCAACCAGGCGATTCCGTTCGGGTACCTCGGAAACGGCGCCACCACGCCGGTCTCCACGCGCCTTCCCTACTTGAATTACGGGGTCATCCAGTTAGTTGCGGACGGCGGCAACGCCAACTACAACTCACTCAGTCTCAAGGCTACCCGGCGCTTCAGCGAGGGCATCAGCGTGATCGCTTCTTACACCTATTCCAGGTCGATCGACGACACCAGCGGCATTCGCGTGCAGGGCGTCGACACGCTGTTCCCGCAGAACAGCGATTGCATCGAGTGCGAGCGGGGGCTTTCCTCGTTCGATGTCCGGCACCGCGTCGTGACCTCGGTCCTGTACGACCTGCCGTTCGGCAAAGGCAGGCGATTCAACATTGCCAACCCGGTGCTGAACGCCGTCGCGGGCGGCTGGCAGACCGGCGGCATCCTGACGCTGCAGACCGGGGTTCCGGGCACGCTCAGCATCGGCGGCGTGGACAACGCGAGCACATCCGACGGCGGCTACGATCGCCCGGTCGCAACCGGTGTCAGCCCCTACCTCAGCAATCCGGTGCCCTCCCGCTGGTTGAATCCGGCGGCGTTCACCGAGGCTGCGCCGGGATTCTTCGGCAACGTCGGCCGGAACACCATCGAGGGTCCGGGCATCGTCAATCTCGACGCCGAGGTGCATAAGCAGTTCCGGATGCCGTACAACGAGCATCATTCGCTGCAGTTCCGGGTCGAGGCGTTTAACGCCATCAACCACCCGAACTGGGGAATGCCGGGCCTCAATATTCTCTCCGGGGCGGCCTTCCCCGGCCAGCCGAACACGGCCGCGCACCAGAATTTTGGAGTGGTCGGCGGCACGTCGACCTCCATGCGCCAGATGCAGTTGGGGCTAAAATACTCGTTCTGACAGGAGTCCCTCTATGATTCACATGAATCGCCGGTCCTTGTTGAAGAGTTCCTTCATGCCGTTGGCGGGCGCGCTGGGATTGCCCTCGCTCTCGCACGCGGTGCAGGAGGCCAGCACTCCCTACCGGAGGCCCAAGCTCAAAATCACGGAAGTGCGGACCGCCGAAGTCCGTGTCCATGGCTACCAGGTTCACGTTCGCGTGTATACCGACCAGGGCATCGTGGGCCAGGGAGAAACCACCGACGCTTCGCAGGGCAACGTCCCCCTGATCCAGTCGTTCGCGCGCATGCTGGTGGGCCAGGACCCTCTCAATATTGAGGCCGCGTTCGAACGCATCCGCACTTCCGGTGTGTTCGCGGGGGCGCAGGCCGGCCAGTACGTCACGGCCCTGACCGGCGTGGAGATCGCTCTTTGGGATATCGCGGGCAAGGCCTTGGGCCTGCCGGTTTATCAATTGCTCGGGGGGAAGGTTCGCGACCGCGTGCGCATCTACTGCGATTCCGGCGCCCGGGAAATGATCCCCGGCAACGAAGCGTCCAAAGCGCGCATCCGCCAGATTCAGGAGCTCGGGTTCACGGCCGCCAAAATCGACATAGACGACGCCACGGACCCCGCCCGCTTCGACCGCGTGAACTGGACCGCGTCCAACGGGGAAATCGATCACATGATCGCGAAAATCGCATTCACGCGCGAGCTGTATCCGAAAAACATCGATCTGGCCGTGGATATGCACGCACGCTATGACGCTACCACGGGCAAGCGCGTCGCCAAGGAGGTAGAGCCGTTCAAGCTGATGTGGCTGGAAGAGCCGGTGCCCGCGGAAAACATCGACGCCATGCGCGAGGTGCGGGCCTCTACCAGCACCCCGATCTGTTGCGGTGAGAACATCTACATGCGTTGGGGCTTTCGCGAGATCCTGGAAAAGCGCGCCGCCGACATTATCATGCCCGATTTTCAGAAGACCGGCGGACTCCTGGAGGCGCGCAAGATCGCCGACATGGCGCACACGTATTACGTGCCCGTGGCTCCGCACGCGGTGACTTCGCCCGTCGGGATGATGGCGACGGCCCATGTATGCGCCGCCATTCCCAATTTCCTGGTGCAGGAATGGCACTGGATCGATTCCCTGGATTTATGGCGCAACTGGGTGAAGGAAGGAGAGATCATTCAGAAGGGCTTTATCGCCATGCCGGAGCGCCCGGGCATCGGGGTGGAAATGAATGACGATGGAGCGCGCAAGGCCCAGGTGCCCGGCACGCCCTGGTTTGTGAAGAGAGCCTGAACCGGTGAAGAGAGGATGAAGATGAAGACTTCAAGACTCCGTATTGCCGCGCTGGCGGTCCTTTGGGCGGGCTCGTCTGCGCTCGCGCAGCCAGGCATCCTCACTCGCGAACTGCTGATCCAGTACACACCCGAATGGAAAGGCGAGAGATTTGCCGACGGCCGTCCGAAAGTGTCGGATGGGGTTCTTCAG
>Ga0116222_1002067_pt1 | contig 10783 bp, 8 predicted proteins | sample Sb_taG_12_FD_88963 | JGI IMG/M metagenome (GOLD analysis project Ga0116222, IMG submission 88963) | Peat soil microbial communities from Weissenstadt, Germany - Sb_50d_9_AC metaG | ecosystem: Environmental > Terrestrial > Soil > Wetlands > Peat | place: Germany: Weissenstadt | collected 2010-09-21
AGTGCCCCGGCTGCACGCCGGCAGCAGTCTCCTGCTTCATGCGCGATGGAAAGATCGAACGAACGTCGCTGCGGCCCGTAGAGCGCGGGCGCTAGTCTCGCTCTCTGGCTGAGGGTCTGATCTGAACCTTGGCGTTCATGCGAAATCGAAGCTCCGAGAAACGCGCGAACTGGTCATCGATGTGTCACGCTAGCCGGCATCGGGAGGTGACGTTGCTATCGGGGCGCGCTCTGCGCGAGGATCATTAGAGCCGGGCGGCATCATCCGCAACACGGGCTTCGGACGGGGGGAGCGGCCAGCGCTCGATTTTTCGCCGCGATCGAAGGTTTGATCCGGTGTCGTCCAATTCGCGACGAAATCAACAAATTGAGCGGTGACCGAAGCGGCAAATTTATACTGACCAGGGCGGGCATAAGGGTAACTCGTCGGCTTCTCGGTCTTCCCCCGGCGAAGCAATTCGTCATAGGAGCGCCAAGGCTTTTGGCTCGCCGCATCCGTCCACGTCGCTCGGAAGCGGCGAGCGACGAGCTCAAGCCCCGCCATGAGTGAGCGATAGCGGATCCAGCGATGATTGTCCCAGGTCAGCACAATGTCTTCATGGGTTTGAGGATCAAGGCCAGGCTCCGGCGCAAAACGTGCGGCAAGTAGCTCTCCGGCCCGCTCGCCGCGCTCTCCAATCCGCGTGATAACATCTTCGGGCATATTCAGATTGAGGCCGCCCTCGTCCGGATCGAGCAGCACATGCACGATGCGATCGCGATAGCCGGGCATGGCCATAAGCTCGGTATCGCCCCAGTTCCGCGCCGTATCGAACAAAGCCCCGAAAAATCCGGCAACGCTTCCCTTTTTGCCCTCGAATTTGTTGAAGCGGGCGGCAGAGCCGATGCCGCTCGCGTTCCTGCTTGGCATATAGATATGGCTCCATGGGTTTGCCCCCGCGGTCGCAGCGCTGTCGGGCTTTAGGCTGCTGGACACGGTTTGCTCATCCTCAGCGGTCTCCGCCATGTAGACCGTCGCGGGGACGAGATTGATGCCGAAGGTCGGGCGCGAAGGAAGCGGCGCATCAAAGAAATGCAGCGGGAAATTGCTGGTGAGACCACCATCGGAGAACCAGCACCGCTCCAGCGGAATCTTGCCGTCCGGCGACCTGTTGATCGGATCAGCCGCGTAGAGCGGCACGGCGCTGACCAGGAACGGGAAGCTCAAGCTCATACGCGCCCCGAGAAGGATGGGCAGGTCGGCAGGCTTCGGCAGCCCGAAATAGCCAGGTGGCACGGTTACGTCTGTATGTCTCCGCTCTTGCGCATGCCGCTTCATCCACAGGACGACTGATTCGGGGAAGAGCTCGGTAAAATCCGATTCCTTGGCGAAGAGCTGGCCCCAGCTCCCTTCCACGAAGGGAAAGCGGTGAGACACGCCGCGCGTGACATTCGTGGTCATAAGTACGAGCTCGATATCGCGCTCGGACTCCTCCTGACCGTCATTCCCCCAGAGATCGCCGAACGTCACAGGTAGGTCATGGATCTTTCGGCCTGCCATGCTTTGGAACAGCTCGTGCAGCCAGTCGGTGAGCGGAAGGATGCCGGCCTCATCCTGCTTACCGTTGCTTGAGAGGGAACACATGCCATAGCGATTTTGAGGCAGCCGGCGAAAGATATCCCGCACCACCCCGTACGCAGCGGCAAGTGCGGCAAGCACGACGGCGAGGACGAGGCCCGTGGCAAGCAGCAACCAGAAAGCTACACCGGCAACCTCGTAGGCATAGGCCAGCACCAGCAGGGGTCCCAAAGCGATCGCCACGCCGGCAAGCACAAAGACCCAATAGCCAGTGCACAAGGCCGCGATCAGACGTGCGCCTTTCGCCGTCCAATGCTCGCGCCCAAGGCCTGCCATCAGCACGCGGAACAGGCGGCGCATGCTTTTCTGCGGTTGGAATAAGCGCTCCAACACCGTCTTGCCGCTTACTTCCGTCGCCAATTCAGACGGAAGGCCCTTGATGCGCGTCTGGAACTGATCGTTGCCGTTCCTCACGCCAAGAGCGCCGGCAGCCGTCGCCGCGGCGGCGACGGCGCCGGCGGAAGTGCCTCCAATCGAGCGGAAGCGATAGGTCTCAGCAAGCCAGGCGACGGCGCGCGGGTAGACGAGACCACTCGTGATGCCTCCACTCATGACGAGATCGCATTCAAGCTTCGGCGCGGCCGCGTTGGCCATAGCAACCCCCATGAGCAAAGAGCCGCAGTATAGCCTCGTGAGCAGGCCAACCAATTGCCCCGTCGCTTTACCGAGAGGGGCCTGAGCGCCATCCACATCAGCCTCGGCGGTCAGGGCCGACCGCCTCAAAGGCTTGTGATTGGCCGCAATCGTAGTCAGGGTGTCTCACTGCGCCGAGCACATTTCACGCCACTAGGCCCATGCCCCATTCGACGCCGATCATCTCCACCATCGTCATCGGCCTCGTGCTCGCCTTTGCGTTTGGCGTCGTGGCTCACCGCCTGCACCTGCCGCCCCTCATCGGCTACCTCTTGGCCGGCATCGCCGTCGGCCCCTTCACGCCGGGCTTCGTGGCCGATCAGAGCATCGCCAATGAGCTCGCCGAGATCGGCGTCATCCTGCTCATGTTCGGCGTCGGGCTCCACTTCTCGCTAGAGGACCTGCTCTCGGTGCGTGGCATCGCCGTCTCAGGGGCCGCCGCCCAAGCGTTCCTTGCCGTCCCGCTCGCTCTCGCGCTCGGCTGGTGGCAGGGCTGGACGCCGGCGGCCGGGGTCATCTTCGGCATCGCCCTTTCCGTGGCTAGCACCGTGGTGGTGCTGCGCCTGTTGCAGGAAAGGCGGCTGGTCGAGACCGAGCGCGGGCGGATTACCGTGGGCTGGCTCATCGTCCAGGACCTCGCCATGGTGCTGGTGCTCGTGCTCCTGCCGCCTCTTGCCGGCGCGCTCAAGGGCGAAGCGGCCGCGCAATCTTCGGTGATCCAATCGCTTGTGCTCACGCTCGCCAAAATCGCGGGCTTTGTCGCGCTGATGCTCATCGTCGGCAAAAGGGTGATCCCGGCGCTGCTGCACTATGTCGCCCACACCGGCAGCCGCGAGCTTTTCCGCCTGTCCGTGCTCTCGGTCGCGCTTGGGGTGGCTTACGCCTCCACCGTTCTGTTCGGCGTATCGCTTGCTCTTGGTGCCTTCTTCGCCGGCACGGTGTTGAGCGAGTCGCGCCTGAGCCAGCAGGCAGCGACTGAGACGCTTCCCTTCCGCGACGCTTTCGCGGTGCTGTTCTTCGTCTCGGTGGGTATGCTGTTCGATCCAAGCTTCGTATTCAAGGCGCCGGGCGCGCTGCTCGCCACGGTGCTGGTCATCGTGTTGGGCAAGTCCATCGCCGCCTATGCCGTCGTGCGCCTGTTCGGGCACCGCCACGCCACCGCCCTCACCATTTCAGGCAGCCTTGCCCAGATCGGCGAGTTCTCCTTCATACTCGCAGCGCTCGCCACGCGCCTTACGCTTTTGCCCGAGAGCGGACGCAATCTCATCCTCGCCGGTGCCATCATCTCCATCCTCATGAATCCGCTCATCTTCGCCGCGCTTGATGGCTTATTTGCCAAGAGTGAGCGAATGCGGGGGAAGGCGGTAGCAGCCCGCGAGGAGGAGATACCGACCCGCGAGCCGGTCCGCCCGACGAGCCTTACCGGCCATGTGGTGCTGATCGGCCATGGCCGCGTCGGCAGCTTTATCAGCGCGGTGCTGGAGCGTAGTGTGACGCCCCTCTTCGTCATCGAGGACAACGACGAGGTGGTCAAAGGGGTCAAGGTTCGCGGCATTGAGGCGGTGAGCGGCAATGCCGCCGACCCCGAGGTGATTAGGGTCGCCAATTTGAGCGCGGCGCGCTGCCTCCTCGTCGCCATCCCCGATGCCTTCGAAGGCGGCCAAGTTGTCGAGCAGGCACGGGCCATCAACCCCCTCCTCCCGATCATCGCCCGGGCCCATTCCCAGGCCGAGATCGAGCACCTTAAGAGGCATGGCGCGACCATAGTCGTCATGGGCGAGCACGAGATCGCCAAGGCGATGCTCGAGGAGATCGCGCTGCCCTCTATGTCGACCGTCGCGCCCGAGCCACAGAAGGGAAGCGAGAGCGGGAGCCTCGCCTCCGAGCGTCGCGTTACGGGGAGGAAATGATGACGACGGTGGTCGTGTTTGGCGGCACAGGATTCCTCGGCCGGCGACTCGTGAATCGCCTAGCGGCCGAGGGGGCGATTGTGCCGTTGCGGTGCGGAGTGTTGACGCCAATGCGGTCTGGCGTTGGCCCTTGCAGTACTGACCAGTCAGCCAATATATAGAGGTTGTGGGCGCCTATTTAGGGAGGCTGCAGAAAATGGCCCAGAGATCTCTCCGAACGCAATCAGCTAAAGTAGGCAGCGCGCCGCGTCGGCGGGAGCGAAGGGACACGCGACCGCAGGAAATCGTCGCGGCGGCGTTCGAGGAATTCGCGGCCAAGGGCTTCGCCGCTACGCGGCTTGAGGACGTTGCGGCCCGCGCGCGGGTGAGCAAGGGGCTCCCTTATCTCTACTTCGAGACTAAGGAGGAGTTGTTCAAGGCGGTGGTGAAGAGCGTCATCACGCCCCATTTCGACGCGCTCCGAGAACAAATGGAAACCACGGACATGTCGTCCGAGGGGTTCCTCAAAGGGCCATTCCTCGCTTTCATCCAAGAGCTCGTCGGCTCGCGCCGTGCGCTTATCGCGCGACTGCTGATCGCCGAAGGCCACAAGCATCCAGAGCTCACGGCCTTCTATTGCGACCGCGTGATCGCAAAGGGCATCGAGGCGATGACGGGCCTCATCGAACGAGGCATCGCGAGCGGCGAGTTCCGGCCGACGGCTTTACGCGATTATCCGCAGCTCTTAATCGCGCCGGTGCTCTTAGCCGTCCTCTGGCGCGCCCTATTCGAGCGCCACCGTCACCTGGATACGGACGGGCTACTAAAAACCCATATCGATCTCATTCTCGACGCCATCAGAGCGCCGGCCAACCAAGAAGGAGCCGCGTCGTGAGGCTCGTGGGTGGCGTTCTGTTCGCTCTCTTGCTGATCAGCGTGCCGCTTGTGCTGACCGGGTGCTCGGATCCCGAGCCCAACCAATTCCCAGGTTACATGGAAGCCCATCTCGTGCTGGTCGGCTCAGAGCAGGGCGGTCGCGTCGCCACGCTTTCGGTCGACGAGGGCGATAGAGCCGACAAGGGCGCGCCCGTGTTCACACTGGAAAGCGAGGCGCAGGAGGCGGAAGTTGCGGCGGCCAAGGCGCGCGTGCAGGAGGCTGATGCTCGGGTCGCCGATGCCAAGGCGCAGTTGCAGAGGCCCGGCGAGATCGAAGTGCTGGAGGCCTCGCTCAACCAGACGCAGGCCATGCTGCAGCAATCCGTCACCACCTTTGATCGCACCCAGAAGCTGTTCGACAAAGGCTGGGTCTCCAAGGCGCAGCTCGACGATGCGGTCGCCCAGCACGACCGTAACCAAGCGGCGGTAAAGGAGGCCGAGCGGCGTATCGCCGCCGCTAAGCTACCGAACCGCTCCGGCCTGATCGACGCCGCTGCGGCTAACGCCGAGGCGGCGCGCCACGCACTGGCTGAAGCGGAGACTAATCTCGGCAAGCGTTCGATTGCGAGCCCAGCGGTTGGAACCGTGGAAGAGGTCTATTTCAGGCCGGGCGAGGTGGTGAACCCGGGGCAGGCGGTCGTGGCGCTCCTGCCGCCCGGCAATCTCAAGGTGCGCTTCTTCGTGCAGGAGCCGGTGCGGGCGGAGCTCCGGATCGGCCAGACCGTCCATGTCAGCTGCGACGGATGCAAAGGCGACTTGTCTGCCAAGATCAGCTTCATTGCCCGTGATGCAGAGTTCACACCGCCCGTGATCTTCTCGCGCGAGCAACGCGAGAAGCTTGTCTTCTTGGTCGAGGCGCGACCAGAGGGAGAGACGGCGAAGCTGACTGCGGGCCAGCCGGTGACGGTGATGCTTGGGCCTGAAGAGCGGGTCGTACAGCGATGAAAGAGATCGCCATCGATGTCGAGGGTCTGACCAAGTCCTTCGATGGGCGCGCGGTCGTGCACGGCCTCACGATGCAAGTGCCCAAGGGCGAGATCTATGGCTTTCTCGGGCCGAACGGCAGCGGCAAGACCACGACCATCCGCATGCTGTGCGGTCTGCTAACGCCTGACTCCGGACACGGCACCTGCCTTGGCTACGACATCCGCACGCAATCTGATGAGATAAAGCGTCACGTCGGCTATATGACGCAGCGCTTCAGCCTCTATGAGGATCTATCGATCCGCGAGAATCTCGAATTCATCGCGCGCGTCTATGGCCTACGGGAGCCTAGAGCCGCGGCAAGAGAGGCGATCGACAGGCTCGGACTGTCCGGCCGCGCCGACCAGCTCGCCGGCAAGCTTTCAGGGGGATGGAAGCAGAGGCTTGCACTTGGCGCCTGCATCCTGCCGTCGCCCCAGCTTCTGCTCCTCGATGAGCCGACGGCAGGCGTCGATCCAAAGGCGCGGCGGGAATTCTGGGAGGAGATACACGGGCTCGCGGCCGAAGGCATCACCGTGCTCGTATCGACCCATTACATGGACGAGGCGGAACGCTGTCACGAGATCGCTTATATCGCCTTTGGCGAGCTGCTGGCGCGGGGCACGGCCAATGATGTGGTCGCGGAGTCAGGCCTCAGCACCTGGGTGGTCGGGGGTCCCGATTTGCATGTTCTCGCCGAGAAGCTGAATGGTCTTGCTGGCGTCGACATGGTGGCGCCCTTCGGAAGCGCGCTCCATGTCAGCGGGCGGAACCGAAAAGCGCTCGATCAAACCATCACCACCCTCAAGAAGGCCGATGGCGCGCATCGCTGGAAACGTGGCGAGCCAGGCCTCGAGGACGTGTTCATCTTGCTCATGAACGGGGCCAAGGAGCGCCGCGCATCGTGACCCTCGGCTACGATACGCGGGCCCCGCGCCGTGACTCCGGTTTCTTCCGCCGCATGTGGGCGATGGTCGTCAAGGAATTCGTGCAGATGCGTCGCGACCGCATGACCTTCGCGACCATGATCATGGTTCCCGTTTTGCAGCTCACGCTATTTGGTTACGCCATCAATACCGATCCCAAACACATGCCGACGGCGGTGCTCGTGCGCGACGAGGGCCCGCTCACCCGCGCCGTGCTCGCCGCGTTCAAGAACACGGACTATTTCGATTTCCGCGCCCAAGTGCACGATGCAGCGGAGCTTGATCGGATGATCCGTTCAGGAGACGCCCAGTTCGCCATCGAGATTCCTGCGAGCTTCGAGCGTGATGTGAGACGAGGCGACCGCCCCGCGGTCCTTGTCATTGCTGATGCGACCGATCCGGTGGCGACGGGGACCGCGATTTCCGCTGCCCAAGGTGTCATCGATACGGCACTGAGGCGGGAGCTGCGCGGCCCCGACGCCTCGGTGACGAGCACAGCTGCACCTTTCGAGCTAAGGCTACAGCGCCGCTACAACCCTGAAGGGATCACCCAGTACAACATCGTTCCGGGCCTGCTCGGTGTGGTGCTGACCATGACCATGATGATGTTCACCGCGCTTGCCGTGACGCGGGAGATCGAGCGGGGCACCATGGAAAGCCTGCTCGCCATGCCGATTAAGCCGATCGAAATCATGATCGGCAAGATCGCGCCTTTCGTGCTCGTCGGCTTCGTGCAAATGACCATCATCCTGCTTGCCGCGCATTACCTGTTCGGTGTGCCGATTCTCGGCAGCGTCCCTCTTCTCATCACGCTATCGATGCTGTTTGCCGCCTCGAACCTTGCCGTCGGCTACACCTTCTCGACGGTCGCCCAGAACCAGCTGCAGGCGGTGCAGATGACATTCTTCTTTTTCCTGCCCAACTTCCTGCTGTCTGGCTTCGCCTTCCCCTTCCGAGGCATGCCGCAATGGGCACAAGTCATTGGTGAGGTCCTGCCCCTCACCCATTTCATTCGCATCGTTCGCGGCATCATGCTTAAAGGTAACGGCTTCGCCGATATGGACATCGACGTGGTTGCGCTTCTCATCTTCATGGTCGCTGCCATGGGGCTTGCGCTCCTACGCTTCCGCCGGACGTTGGATTAGCTGATTTCGCTGAATTCGACTCGTAGGACAAACGGGCGCGTCGCGGATGCCTGGACCGAACAAGGGCGAGAGCCTGCCTCCGACGAGGTCGCACCTTTTCGCTAATTATCGGGGTACGGCCGTCTAAAAAGCCACAAGGGACGGTCGCTGGCCTGAGCACTTCAGATAATGCGGAATTTGCGGAACGACGGCACAACCGCCATCGGTCGTAAGAACAACGCTACTGGGGGACGTCCGCTGGAGAGCTAGAACCCACTCGGAAAGACAAAACTCCGGTTTTTGCCGGGCGTAGCCACAGCGCGTGCGGCGAGACTGGAAAACTTTTCAAACGCCGCCTTGAGCTTTTTGTCGTAGCCGTTCTTAAGGGCATTTGGGCCGTTATATTTGCGTGCAACCGTACGCCAATCCCTGTTCTTAAGCGACGCGGCTAATTTCCAAGCGGACAGCAAATTCGCGAAGGCCTCGAGCTGTTGGTCCTCGCCCTCCAGCATGGAAGTGACCATGGCCTTGGCGCTTTGAAAGCCGGCTGCCTCGTGATTGAAGCCCATAATCTGGGGGAGTCCCCACGAAGCAGAGTTGAGCGCGGCGCTCTCATCGATGGCAATGGCAGCAGAGATTTGATCGTAGCGCTTGGAAAGAGGTGGATACGGGCGGGTCCCTGCTTTGGCATAAGCAAGGCCTTGTTTGACTGCCTCTTCCCGCTTGGGACCGGGCCCAAGCTGTTTGTAGAAGATATGGGGCTCGAAGAGAAGTTTCAGCCGCTTCTTCGGATCGAAGCCTGCACCGGCCGTCTCAACCTCGAGCACGGCGCGGATCGTCGCCACGTCAACTTCAAGCTTGTTCGCAGCAGCCAAGAGCTCCGCGCTCGTCAGCCTTCGTCCGGTTCCGACGAAGTCCACGAGATTACCTCCCTCGCTTCTCTACGCGAGAAATGTACCATGGATTGCCTGCGCGGCGTCTGCTTGTTGGGCAATGTCGGGACCAGAGTAGGCGATCTTAGCGAAGCGCTGAGACCACCTGCCTGCCGGCTGCACGCCGGCTGCAGTCTCCTGCCTCACCGGCGGTTCATTGGATTCCGTTGGAGTACGCGCTAGTCCAACTTGGTGAGATTTTCTAGGCTACGGCTAGCCATGGATTCCCAAGCACTGGAGTGGTTTCCGGGGCAATAGCGCGTACAGTTGAGACGCGGCGATCTACCCATTCGTAATGCGGGGGTCGGGGGTTCGAATCCCTCCTGCTGCACCATCAAATCGCTGAGCGACCGTCTGTTAACCGCTGGGTCGCTGGTTCGAGTGCGGCCCGGGGAGCCAAATTTCAGGGAGGTTGGCACGACCTCGGGACCACGCCCCCCTCCCCGAGAGGGTCATTGCAGAGCGCTGCCATGAGTGAATGAGGGAAGGCGACAGGCGAGATCCAAAATGGCTTCGGCGTAGGCAATGAAGGTGGGAAGCGTCTTAGGCGATCCGGGCCAAATGTCTTGCCGATCATGCTGCTGACCGTGAAGCAGGGCCGCCCATAAGTGGGCGACGCTGCGAAACTCGTTGTGAGCACGCAACATGTTTGCCCTGCTATCCGGGTGATGTTCGATATGGCAGTCCCTTGACCAGCAAGGAACTTCGGGCTGCTCCCATTTTGGTAAAAGCGCTGCGACCAACGGGATGGCATGGTTCAGGCTCGGGTCGTAGTCGCTGGATTGAAGCTGAAGCATCGTCAGCAGAAGGCCGCCGGCGACAACCGCTCTTCGGTACTGACGGCGGCTACGTCCACTGGTCACAAGAGCGCTGGTTAATGGCCAGACCGGTCATCCGACTTGATGTTGGCAACCGGGATCTTGCCAAGCTGGGTCTGGCGATCGGATCCAAGCTCTTGGGTGCCTGCGGAAGGGCTTCCGAGCGGCCGCGAGAACAGCTCAAGCAGGGTAATCGGCCGCGACCGCCTCGGGGCGCGTAAGCAGCGGACAAATGCAACACGGTCGCGTGCCCGTTCACCCCGTCGGGATTAGGCCGCCGGGTCGAGCAGCGAAGCATCGTCGTTCTCCGGGCTGTTCACCCGCGTCGAAATTGACCACATCGCCATCGACTCCGCCGGGAACGGCATGAGCAGATCATGCGGGTCGGGCTCCTGACCGAGCCAGCGTTCGTAAGCGCTCTTTGGCAGGATCAGCGGGATGCGGTCGTGGATTTGCGCGACCAGCTCGTTCGCGGGCACGGTGATGATGGCGAAGGTGCGAATCCATTCGCTGCTTTGCGGATGATGCCAATTCTCCCACAGACCCCCAATGGCGAAGGGTGTGCGGTCCTTCATCGCGACGGCGTAAGGCTGCTTCGCTCCCTCACCCTTGATCGCGCGCCACTCAAAAAAGCAATCGACGGGGACGATGCAACGGCGCTTTGCATAGGCCGCGCGGAAGCTCGGCAGGCGCGCCACCGATTCGACCCTCGCGTTGATCGGCTTGCGGCCGCCATCGGGGTCTGTGCATCCGTGCGGGATCAGGCCCCAGTGCAGCAGATCGAGCCTGCGCTCGCCTGTCTCGTGGTTCTGACGGATGACGTAAAGAAGCTGACTCGGCGCGACATTATATGAGGGCGGCTTTGCCCGGCTATCGGGCACGGACAGCCCGTCAACGAAGGCGTAGCGCAACGGATCGGAAGCCTGAACGACACGGCCGCACATG
>Ga0116222_1002069_pt1 | contig 10778 bp, 6 predicted proteins | sample Sb_taG_12_FD_88963 | JGI IMG/M metagenome (GOLD analysis project Ga0116222, IMG submission 88963) | Peat soil microbial communities from Weissenstadt, Germany - Sb_50d_9_AC metaG | ecosystem: Environmental > Terrestrial > Soil > Wetlands > Peat | place: Germany: Weissenstadt | collected 2010-09-21
ATTCAGCCGCAGCGCCAACTGCACAGTCCGATTCCCGCTCGCGCTGGTCACAATCCCGAAGGTCGATGGATTGTTGACCGTCGTCCCCGGCGCGGCCCACGTCGGCGAGTTGGTGAAATTAAAAGCCTCCGCGCGGAACTGGAGACGGAGCTTCTCGGTCGCCTTGAAGATCTTGAACAGCGAGAAGTCGAGGTTATGGGTACCCGGCTGGCGAACGTTTGGCAGAAACCGGCCGACATTTCCGAACGTGTAGTTGGGAGTCTGCGAGAACACCGACTGAACGAAATACTCGTTCAGCCGATCGGCGATGCGGCCGCCGCGGTACGGATCCTGCCCGTTGTCCGTGGGGCGAATGCCCGGGCTGTTGATGCCCGTCGTGTTGCCGCCGTTGCCGATCGCAATCGGAATGCCCTTCTGGAAGGTGGCGATCCCGTTGATCTGCCAGCCGCCGAGCACGAAGTCGACGGGCTTGGGACTCGCCGTGAGAAACTTCCGTCCCCTTCCGAGAGGCAGTTCCCAGTTGGCGCTGGTGACGAAGCGCTGCGGCACGTCCTGCGAGGAGACTGACTTCTCGCATTTGCGGCAGTAGGTATCCTGCTTGGTGCCGGCCTGGCCGATGTAGTTGACTACCTGCGAGGCGTCGTCCAGCAGCTTCGCGGCGGTGTAACTGACCAGCGTCGACAGTCCGTGAGAAAAGCGGTGCTCCGCCGAGAGGATGAACGACTGGTAATTCGAATTGGCCATGGGCTTGCGGAACGCGCTCACGCCGGAGTACTGCGGGTACGCGTCCAACAGCAGGTTCGCGCTGACGGTCTTGTTTGCGTAAGTGGAAGTCGGGTCCTGAATGATCCCATAAAAGGGATTGGGGACTTGCGCGGTCAGGTTGCTGCCGAGCGCCAGGTACGATGCCGGCAACTGGTTGAACGTGATGCTGCTCTCGCCGTCCGGCAGATGCTGCCCCTTGCTTCCGAGGTAGCCCGCCTGGATGATCCATTGGCCCTTGATCTCCTGCTGGATGTTGAAATTCCACTGCTGGATCATGGGATTGACGTAATCGATGAAATAGCTGTCCTGAATGCCGCCGCCGATGCTGGTCAGCGTGCCGCTGATCGGGCCATCCTTGGCGCCTTGCGGGCGGATGTAGCCGCTGGGGAAGGGGTTGCTCAGGCTGGCAACGAACGTCTGCCCGCTGTCGAAGCTGGTGTTCAGCGGGGTATTGCCGGTAAAGCCCTGGGTGCCCGAAGTTCCCGAGGTGCCCGCGGCCTGCAGCATGGAGGGCGCGTACAGTACCCCGTACGCTCCTCGAATCACGGTGTTGGAAAGCGCATGGTAGGCGAATCCGATGCGCGGGGCCCAGTTGTTGAGATCGGTGGGGGTCTGCTGACGGCCGTAGGCTGCGCCCGGCGTCCCTACGAAACGCATCGCTCCCTTGAGGTTGCCGCAGTTGGGGCAGACGGCGCTCGACTGCACCATTCCCTGAAGCGGCGATACCGCGTTGATGTCGAAGTAGCTCAGCCGGTTGTAGCGCTCGGTGCGCGGAGTATCCACGTCGTAGCGTACCCCCAGGTTGAGCGTCAGCTTGGAGCTGACTTTCCAGTCGTCCTGAAAATATGCCCCGGCATACATACTTGCCGTTGCGATGGAGTAGGTGAACTGCAGATCGCTGCCGTTATTGCTCGGGAGGCCGAGCAGAAACGTCGCAAAGCCGTTGCCTTGCGTGGTGGAGGTGCCGGCGGACGTGTTCTGCTGGGTATAGCCGCTGCCAAAGCTGTATTGGCCATCGGGGCTGCCGTACTGAGTGAAATTCACGAACAGCTTTTCCCACGTCGCTCCCATCTTGAACGTATGATTCCCGTGCACCTTGGTCAGGTCGGCTCGGACGATGTGCGAGTACGGAAAGTCCCTCAGCGTGGTAAATGAGGCTTGGCCAAGACTGTATCCCGCATTGTTGCCACTGACACTGACCTGCGGGAATTCGAAGTTGTCCACCACACTGTCCAGGCTCGCCGGGAAGCCGAGCGACGAAGGTTTCGTTCCCTGCGAGAACGCCGTGTGGACGGAGTAGTCGCGGGCGAAGCCATAGTTCAGATTCAGGATCGTGGTGGGGCTGAATGTATAAACCGCGTTGACCGTGACATTGCGGTTGTAATAGTTCACCGGGCCGGACCCGGTGGGAGTCCCGGCGTTGCCGAAGGCGTTGAAGTCGGTGCTGACACCGGTCTGGTTGGACCCCCGCGCGAACATGCGGAACTTCTCCGAGAAATTGTGGTCGAGCCGGGCGTCGATCTGGTCGTAGGGATTGTTGGCCACGCCCTGCGTCTTCCAGTTGTTGGTCTGCAGGGCCTGATTCGTAATGCAGCCCGGGCAGTTGGGCTCCGGCCAATAGCTCATGAGCTTCAGGGCCACGGGATCGATGCGGTTCTGCGGGATCGCATTGTTGGGGAACGGCGTCCGGAAGCAGTTCGGCTGGGCCGAAGGGCATGCCGTGTTGGGACCGGCCGTCATGGGATCGTAGATCGTCACCGGCGAACCCACGCCGCCGCCCGAGCCATTGGTCAAACCGGTGAAAATGCCCTGCCGCATCGCATCGGTCGGCACGCTGACCGTCGGCGACTGGGCGCCAGGCGTTCTCACACTCTGCTCGCTCACGAAGAAGAAGGTCTTGTTCTTGCCTTTATAAACGCCCGGAATCCAGACCGGGCCCCCCACCGTGCCGCCAAACTGGTTGTAGCGCACGATGCCCCGGGGAGTGCCGTTGCGGTTGTTGCTCCAACTGTTGGCGTTCAGAACGTTGTTCCGGAAGTACTCAAACAGGCCAAAGTGAATTTGATTCGTCCCCCCGCGCGTGGCAATGTTGATGGTGCCGCCGCCCGTCCGTCCATATTCGGGCGCCAGCGAATTGGTCACCACCGAGAACTCCTGCACGCTGTCTTCGTTGGGAAGGTACCCGATCTGCAGATGGCTGACGTTGTTCTCCGGCACGATTACGGACGTGCCGTCGATCGTCACATCGTTATAATCGTTGCGGCCGCCGCTGATCCACGGGCTGTTCGATCCCGTGCTGGGGATCACGCCGGGCACCAGCGTCACCAGCGACATGGGGCTGCGGTTTCCGCCCAGCGGCAGATCGAGCACCGCCTTGCTGTTTACAGTGGTTGCCACGGTCGAGGTTTCGGTCGACAACTGCGCGGCGCTGGCCTGAACTTCAACCGTCGTTGTGACGTCGCCCACCTTTAAAGGAATCGTCAGGGAAACGGTCTGCTCCACGTCCAGCAGGACGTCGCTCTGGACGAATTTCTGAAATCCGGTCTTCTCGACGGCGACGTTGTAGGAGCCGGGCTGGAGATACCGCTGGTAAAAACGGCCTTCCCCATTCGTCACCAGCGGCCAGTGGACGTTGGTAGCGGCGTTGGTGACAGTGACGTTGGCGCCGGGTACGGCGGCGCCCGAAGCGTCGGTGACGCGCCCGTCAATCGTGCCGGTGGCGTTTTGGGCATGCGCCCAACCCGCCAGGCCCAGAACGGCGATGACAACTCGCAGTAGCCGATTCATTTGTGCGTTTTCCCCCTCTTTCGAGTGCCCCTCGGGCCGTACGGCAAACTCCCCCCCGAAGTATGGAGTGACTATATGCTTCGCCAGCGCGCTACTCAACGGGTTACACGGTGTTTCACCTCGGGCAAGTTCATGCATTCAATGCGGAAACAGGGGCTTGCATTCGGCCCGCGGAAGTAGCAGAATCAGGTGAGTTGAGGGCGGGGGTACCGGTTTCCATGTCGAAAGTCGCTTCACGTGAGCGTGCATCGGGGGCTGTCGGCGAGCGCGCCACACCGACTCCGGAAGAGGTGCGCCGCCAACTTCAGAACATCCTGTCGAGCCCCGCCTTCCACGGCAGCAAACGTTGCCAGCAGTTCCTGGAGTATGTGTGCGAGAAGGCACTCTCCGGGCAGGCGGGGTCGCTCAAGGAACGAACCATTGCCGTGGAGGTCTTCGGGCGCCAGCCGGAGTCCGACTTGGCCGAGGATACCATTGTCCGCGTCGGCGCGCGCGAGGTCCGCAAGCGGCTCGCGCAATATTACGTCACACCCGAAGGCGCGGCATGCGAGGTGCGCATCGACGTGCACCCGGGCGCGTACACACCGGAATTCCGGTATGCCGCGGCGAACCACGAAGTGGAGGTGACCCCGGTCGCGCTGGCAATCGCCGAGCCGGTCACCATGCCGCGGCGGCGCGGCTGGCTGCTGGCTTGCGGTCTGGGCGCGCTGGTATTGCTGGGCGTGGCCGTGGCTGTCAAGCTCCCCACCGCCAGTCCCAACGCCAAGGCCTTCCAGCTCTTTTGGGACCCCGTGCTGCGCTCCCCAGACCCCATGCTTCTGGCGGTGGCCAATCCTATCGTGTACCACGCGTCCTGGCGCGCCCTGCGGTTGGACGCCGAAGGCCGGCCTCCCGAGACTGTGCCCACGCAGCATCCCATCCAGGTGCCGGCCAAGGCCCTCGACGGCTCCGACATGATCCCCGTACAAAACCAGTATGTGGGCTTCGGGGACATGGTGGCGGCCAACGAAGTGTCGACCATGCTGGCGCGCAAATCCAAGGGAGTGCGCCTGCGCCTGGCCAGCAGCGTGGGCTTCGAAGACCTGCGCAAGACGCAGACGTTTCTCATCGGCGCCATCACCAATCGCTGGACCATCGAACTGCAGCAGGCCTGGCGCTTTCGCTTCACCCGCACCCCCGACTTCCGGCTGGTCATCGTGGATACGCAGGCCGGCGGCAAAGAATATTCGATCCTCGCCAAGGAAGATGGCTCTTCCCCCGAGGACTATATCCTGGTCTGCCGCATTCGCAACTCGTTCACCGGCGGCCTGCTATTGGTAGCCGCCGGCCTGAAGCAGTTCGGTACCGAGGCGGCCGGGCGGCTGCTGGCGGACCCCGACCAGCTCGGCATCATTCTCCAGAAGTTGCCGCCCGGATGGGAATCCAAGAACGTGCAGTTCGTGCTGCACGCGCGAGTGATCGGCAACGCGCCCGCCCTCCCTGAAGTCGTAGCCTCCCACGTCTGGTAGGACAGGCCTCCTGGCCTGTCCACCCTTGAAGTCGTCCCCACCCCGTGTTAACATCAACACAATTTTAAGGGGGTTCCATGAGAACCACGACGCTTCTCCTTCTGCTCCTGACGCCCGCATTCGCCCAGTTGGATACCGCCACCATCTCCGGCACCATCACCGATTCCAGCGGCGCGGTTGTCCCCGGCGCCCAAGTCACGGTGGTAAACGCGGAAACCAACTTCGAGAGCCTCACCACCACCAACGCCGACGGATACTTCCGGGTGCCCTCACTCAGCCCCGGACAGTATCGCGTGACCGTCAAGGCCACCGGCTTCAAGACCTCCATTCGGTCCGGCCTCGACCTGCGCGTGGGCGACAACCTCGCGGTCAACACCGCGCTCGAAGTCGGTGCCCTCTCGGAGTCCGTGCAGGTCTCCGCCGAAGCCGCCCAACTCCAGACCGAAACCTCGTCCGGTGGCAACGTGCTGGAAGGCAGTTACCTCCAGGAGCTGCCGCTCTACCAGCGCAACGTGAAGGCCACCTTCTATCTGACCCCGGTGGTCGATATCGCCGGCTTCGGCTACTCCGGCAACCTGCAGGGCTTTCACATCGATGGCCTCAAAGACAATAACATCGGCTACTTCCAGGACGGCACTTACGCCGTCGGCAACAACAACGGCACCATCTACACTACCGATCCCATCCAGAGCACCGTCGAGGAAGTGAAGATCCTGAGCAGCACGCCCCCGGCCGAATACGGCCATTCGGCGGGTGGCGCCATGACTTCGGTGCAGCGCACCGGAACCAATACCCTGCACGGCGAGGTCTCGGAATTCGGCCGCGTCAGCGCCATGCAGCACCGCAAGTATTTCGACTTGTACCATTTCGGCCAGATCCAGCCCGGGCAGGTGGCCACTCCCTCGGAGCTGTTCCAGCAGCCCAACGCCACGCTGCACGGGCCGGTCTACATCCCCAAGCTCTACAACGGGAAGAACAAGACATTTTTCGTCTTCGCGGTGGAGCGCCTCATCGAAAAGCAGGCCAAACAGCAGGCCTACACGGTGCCCGATGCCTCCATGCTGGCCGGCAATTTCAGCTTCGCCGGCCACGGCGTCGCCGCCAACCCGCTCTACGACCCCCTGAGCACCACCCAGCTCGCCAACGGCGCCTGGACCCGCACCCCCATCCCCGGCAACCTCATTCCGCAATCGCGCATCGACCCCGTGGCCGTCAAGTTTCTCAACCTGACTCCGTGGGCCCTGCCCAATGCCCCAGGTACTTACAGCAATACCGGCCCGGCCAATAACTTCCAGGGCACTTACTTGAAGAAGGTATTCTGGGAGAACTACACCGGCCGCCTGGACAACCAGTTCGACCCGAGCTTCAAAATCTTCGCCAACTGGACTTATAACTCCCGCTACCAGCGCATTCCCAACCCGCAACTCGCCCAGCCGCTTTTCGATTCCAGCCTGGTGACGGAAAACGATTACCAGACTACCGCCACCCTGGGAGCCACCAAGATCATTACCCCTACCCTGATCAACGAAGCCAGGGTCGGCTACTACCGCTTCGAGCCGCGCATTTACTCGCCCGATTACAACCAGAACCTCGCCGGCCTCCTGGGCATTCCGAATGTGGCTCCCACCCTCCTGCCCGGCGGGTTGCCGCTCAGCGTCGGCGGGCCCACCACCAACATCATCGAGAACTTCACCCTGCGCGACGACTTCACCTGGGTCAAGGGACATCACAGCTTCAAGTTCGGCTACGACCTGCTGCACTCGCGCCAGAACAATTACAACCTGGGCAGCCCCAGCGGCAGCTTCTCCTTCGACGGCGCTGGCGGGCTGACCGGCTCCGGAACGCAGGGCATTCCCAATACCGGCGGCATCAGCCTGGCTTCTTTCATGCTCGGGTCGGTAAGCTCCGCCACGTTCTCCGTGCCCACCGCAAGCTGGCTGCCTCGCGATAACATACAGAGCGGTTACTTCCAGGACGATTGGAAAGTCAGTCCCACCCTCACTCTGAACCTGGGCGTGCGTTACATGAATGAGAGCCCCTGGCACACTAAGTACGGGCAGTTTTCGCAATTCGATCCCACCCTCCCCGATCCCCTCGTCCCCGGCGGCATGGGCCGCATCACCCACCCCGGCGGCAATATCACCGATCGCAACAACCTCAATTTCGAGCCGCGTGTGGGCCTCGCCTGGCACCCCGTGAACAAGCTGGTGGTGCGCAGCGGCTTCGCCCTGATGCACGTGGATCTCGGCCTGGCGCCCAGCCAGCTCGATGAATACAGCATCTCCACCACTCAGTCGCAGGTATCCGGCAATCCCACGCCGATTTACCAGATCAGCCACGGACCCAATCCCATCGTCTACCCGGCCCTGCAGTCCAACGGCACCCAGCCCTTCCAGGGATCCAATTACTCGTCCCGCAACACCACTATTACCGTCCGCGACTTGCGCAACCCGTACAACATGACATGGAGCATGAACCTGCAGTATCAGTTGGCCCGCGATTACCTGCTGCAAGGCTCCTATGACGGCTCGGCCAGCGTGGGCGATCTCGAAACCCCGCAGTACAACGCGCTTCCCTGGGACTACGACGCCAACAATCCTACGGCGTTGAACGCCTTCATCGGCAACAACCAGATCTATCGGCCCTTCCCGAACTACGGCACCATCAACTACCGCGCTAACATCAGTCACTCGACTTACCACGCCGGCACCATCCACCTCACCAAGCGCTACTCGCAGGGGCTGGTCCTCGACGCGTTCTACACCCTCTCGAAGAGCATCGATGGCAGCGGCGTCGGCAACGTGCTGGTGGCCTCCGACTTGTACAAGGGGCTTTCCTCCTGGGACCGCAAGCACCGCTTCGTGGGCAACTTCAATTACGACCTGCCTCTGGGCAAAGGCCGCAAGTTCATGGACCGCGGCGGCGTGCTCAACGTGCTGTTCGGCGGCTACACCGTGGTGTGGACCTACGACATCTACTCCGGCAACCCGGTCACCCTGGGATTCACCAACAGCCCGTACAATTACCTTCCGGGCTTCATCGGCATCGGCGGCCGGCCGGAGCTGTTGGGGTATGCGCAGCTTCGCAATAACTGGCAGGACCTGGGCGGCGACCGCTTCAACCAGGGCAATCAAAACTCCACTATCAACAGCCTCGCCGACTTCGCCTATCCGGCCGCGTACACCTTCGGCAACGCCGGCAAGGATACCTTCATCACCCAGCGCGGCATCGGCGCGAGTTTCTCGGCGCGCAAGGAATTTCCCCTCAAGGAGCGCCTGAAACTGCAACTGCGCTTCGACTTCCAGAACCCCTTCAAGTGGTACAACTGGGGCTACATGAACACCACCGTCGACCTGAAGAATGTGGTGCCCGGCACCACCACACCCACCTCCGCCAACCTCTTCGGCAAGGTGCCCTCCGGCAACGAAGCCACCACCGTCGCCGATGGCGGCGTCCCCATGATGAACGTGACCATCAAAATTCTTTGGTAGGACAGACCACCACTTTTCGTGGTCTGTCACTCTTCTGGTTTTTGGGTGACTCGTGAGGCAGTAGCCTAGAGCCCTCCCTGCAAATGGCCCCCCCAGTCCATCACTGGATCAAGGACCAGGACCACCGGCAATTCCAATCCGAGGGCTACATGGTGATCCGAAACGTGGTTCCCGCCAGCATCACTGACAATGCAGTTCGTGAGATTGCCGCATTCGTTGGCGCCGACCTGGCTGACTCCACGACATGGTATCGCGGCGCACCGCAGCTCGACGGCATTGTCCCGCTGCACCATGCCCAGTCGCTGTGGGACATCCGTCAGTCCCCCAATCTCTACCAGGTCTTCGCGGAGTTCTTTGAAACCCCGCGGCTCATGGTGGATATCAACCGGTGTATCTTTCGCCCCCCGGTCCATCCGGACTTCCCGGCGATCAGTCACGGAACGATTCACTGGGACACCGACCCGAGGGCGCCGGGACCGGGTTCGTTGCAGGCCGTCGTCTTGCTGACCGGCGTTGGCCGCGATGGCGGTGGCTTCCAGTGCCTGCCCGAGGTCTATCAAAACCTGGACGCGTGGCTGAAACGGTACGCGCCCCGGCATTTTGATTTCTTCAATCCAGGGTTGAATCACTGGAAGGCCACACAAATCGAGGGTAAGGCGGGCGACGTCATTTTGTGGTCCACCAAGCTGCCGCACGGCACTGCAACCAATCTGTCAGACCGCCCAAGAGTCGCGGCGTTCATTTCCATGGAGCCTGCCACCGATGACCCGCAAGTTCGAAAGTTGATGAAGAATTGGTGGCTGACCAAACGAGCCCCCGATTGCTGGCGGGGTCTGCCCGGACAACTTGATCCGGAGCCGGGAGCCCCTGCGGTGCTTTCGGAGCTGGGCCTGAAGCTGATCGGAGTATTGCCCTGGTAGCATGACCACTAAGTACACCGTTTCATAAATACAGCGTCGTATCCAACCGTGGCGCACGCTCTCAGCGTGCCGGGGTGCCCTCTGGGCCGGACACTCGTGTCGACGCTTGCTCGGCGCGCTACCATGCCTTCGCCGAATTGGCGGCGCCCCGCGTTGTAGAATGAGGCATGGCCGACTGGCAGGAGCACATCAGCATTAACCCGGCCGTCTGTCACGGAAAGGCGTGTATCCGGGGCACGCGCGTGATGGTTTCCGTGATTCTCGACAACCTCGCTGCGGGCGTGCCTCGCGAAGAAATCATGGGCAGCTACCCTTCGATTCAGGAGCCGGACATTCAGGCTGCTCTGGCCTATGCTGCCGAGCTCGCGCGCGAGGGCACGGCGGACCTTCCTCTGGAACATACGGTTTGAAGCTGAAAATTGATGAGAATCTTCCGAGTGAGTGCGCCGGGATCCTGCGCGGTGGAGGATTCGAGGCCGATACGGTTGCCGATGAACGCCTGACGGGAGCCGAGGATTCTGTGATTGCGGTCAGGTCTCGAGCCGAAGGCCGCGTCCTGATCACCCTGGACCTGGACTTCGCCAACATTCGGGCATACCCGCCGGCAGAGTACGCCGGGATTGTTGTTCTTCGGTTGAAGAGGCAGGACAAACACGCCGTCCTCGCTCTCGTACGGAGGGCCGCCTTGGTCCTGGCCAACCGAGCGCCGGAAGGTGAACTCTGGATCGTGGAACCCGATCGCATACGATTCCGGATGGGATAGGGAGCCGGCGGGGCCAGATGTGACGCGGCGGGCGCCTACCAGGCCCTCCCGAACGGCCATGCGATCACTCTGTTCAGAGCACGCCGACCGTAACTCACGCTTGGCCGGCGAGGGAGCCGTCCCTACCACCGTCGCCGATGGCGGCGTCCCCATGATGAACCTGACCATCAAGATACTTTCGTAAGATCGGACAAACGCCTCTGACTCATTTGGTACTGTGGGGTGGTGCTGCCCGAGTTGAACGGCGAAGGAGAACTGCTCCTGGAGTGTATGCAGCGGATTGGCAAGAGTTTCAAGCTCGCTTCTGCGGTTCCTCGTCGAGACGCGTCTGGCTGTCAGGCTGCCTTCGGGCGCTCTCGGAGATCGCCGCCACAAACGGAAAGCTGCGTCGGGTCTTTATTTGGGGTAGTTTTGTCACGGCGAAATCGATGTCGGCCGCCAAAATAACGACCGTCATCTTCCCGCCCTACGACAATCGGAATCGATTCTACCGTTATTATCTCCATCGGTCTCTCGTTTACAGCATAGTGCCGGCGACCATCCC
>Ga0116222_1002072_pt1 | contig 10753 bp, 10 predicted proteins | sample Sb_taG_12_FD_88963 | JGI IMG/M metagenome (GOLD analysis project Ga0116222, IMG submission 88963) | Peat soil microbial communities from Weissenstadt, Germany - Sb_50d_9_AC metaG | ecosystem: Environmental > Terrestrial > Soil > Wetlands > Peat | place: Germany: Weissenstadt | collected 2010-09-21
CCGGACGGGTGGGCGGTGGCCTGACCGCCACGCTTTCCCCCCAAACGCCGGCACGGTCCACGCTTCCCGATCGTTCAGTCGCTCACCGCTGATCGGAAAGCCGATTGCTCAGCAGTCTCCTAGGTGACCTCGGTGTTGTCGCTGCCGACTTCATGGAACCTGAGGGGCAGCTACTTCGAGGCGTGCAACTGCGACGCCATCTGCCCGTGCCGCACCGTAGGCGACCGTGCCGGCGGTCGCTCCACATTCGGCATCTGTCAGTTCGCCCTTTCCTGGCACATCACTGAGGGCCGGGCGGACGACGTCATCCTCGGCGATCTTTCCGTAGTCCTGGCTGGGTGGTACGACGACGATGAACCGGGATCGCCTTGGCGGATCAGCCTGTATATTGACGACACAGCCGACGACGCCCAGTACGGTTCGCTGACTTCGATCTTCCTCGGCCGGGCGGGAGGCACAGCGCTTGAAAACTTCGCTGCCAGCCATCGGCACTGTGCACGAGGTCCGTCGGGCTCGAATTCGCTTGTCGCATGTTCCCGGACGATGGTTCATCAGGGCGGCCACGTTCGTGAGCGTGTCGGCGACAATCCCGGTGGACGCGCCCGCGCCGGTCGCATGTGGCATCCCTGGATTGGATCGACCGGGTCAGGAAGTAGTCGCCGACGAGTTGCGGGTGAATGACCCGCCGCTCCAGTGGGAGCTTCACGAGCGCTGCGGCTTCGCCACTGATTTCAAGTACGAGGGCGCAGCGGGGGCACCTGACCGCCAATCCAACTATCGCTGAAGAGCCTTCGCAGCGGCGGGCGGGCACGTCTAGTCCAGGAGCACTCACGTTCTTTGGAAGAGGGCTCTGGCTCACCCCAGCGTGCAATTAACACACTCGAACGCGAATACCCCTGGTTCGGGGTTCGAGCTTTCCATGCGGCTGCGGTGCGGGTCCGTATCTGTTGGGACAGATCCGGGTCGTCGACGGCCCGAGCCATGGAGATCGCGCCGACCAGGACACTGAGGGTGAGGACGGCTTCGCGTTCACCGACCTGCCCGCCGGGGTTATCGAGGAGGTCAGCGAGCACGTCGAGGCAGATCTCGACTTGGCGGGTGCAGCTCGCGCGCGCCGCGCCTCCGGCACGCGCCACGTCTGCGGCCACGCCGGCCGGGCCGCAGCCGTCCTCAGGATGATCGCGATGCTGCAGGCTCAGACTCGCGTTCCGGAGAACACGGTCGGTGACCGCGTGGCGCACACACCGTTCGCCAAATGACTTCGTCGCAGTGGCATAAGGAAGTCGGCGGTCCGTCCAGAGGCCTTCGCCGACCACGACATAGCAACGGGGGGTTAGGCCACTGACGAGGCTGTCCCACGACCGGAATCTGACCGCCTTGACACCGCCGCGCATTCATCAGACTGGCGCGCGCGAGGGTCAATAGGAGTTCAGTCAAGGGGGAAGCCATGCGTGGGATCATCATGCGCAGGCGGGTTGCACTGCTGTCATTGCTGTCGCTTCTGGTGGCAGTGCTCACGGCCTTCGGGGGGGCGGCTACCGCGAGCGCGACCGGGGCCCGGGCAACCGCGATCACAACATCGAGCCTGGGACAGTTCTCGCCGACGTTCGTCGGTACGGCCGCCACCGGCTGCGCAAGCGGTTGCTCGCTGCTGAGCGGCCCGGTCAGCACAACAGCTACCGCGGCGGCCACATCGGCCACCGGGGCGGGAGCGGGGATCGCGTCGCGCCCACACGCCATGGCGTCGCCGAATGCTCATCCCTTGCATCTCTCTGCGGCCGCCAAGCGTGCTCTCACCCAGGTCGCCTCATTCCCGGTGCCTTCCGTGAGTTGCGTTCCTCTCGGCCCAGGCTGCGATCGCATCAGCGCATCAGCGGGTGGCGCCACCGGCGTGAAGGGCTTGAACGCGGTCGACAGCGCCGAGCACACGGCCAACGAATTCAAGGACGTTGAGCCCCCAGACCAGGGCCTGTGCGCCGGCAACGGACGCGTGGTCGAGACCAACAACATCGGCGAGATCCTGGTCTTCAACACCGCCTTGCATCGCGCATCCTCGCCGATCTCGCTCGACACGATCATGGGGCTCACCGGCCTGAATTGGAGCAGCGGCGGGGATCCGTCCTGCCTTTATGACTCCGCTAACGGCGGGCACTGGTTCATCACCGAGATCGTCTCGGCGAGCCCCGAGGCGACTGGGGGCGCGTTCACCGGGTGCTTCTCTGCTGTGGCCAACGACTGCTACGAGGGCATCGCGGTATCCGACAACTCCGACCCGCTCGGCGGGTACCACGCGTACTTCTCGAGTGCGGATTACAACCCGGCCGAGCCGGGCTCCCCCTACCTGCTCAACGACTTCGCGAAGATCTCGGTGACCCGGGACGCCTTCCTGATGTTCTACGACGAATTCCCGCTCAGCGGGGCGGCGCCCGGCTTCGGCGGTGGCTTCTTCAACGGCGCGCAGGAGTTCGCCTTCAACAAGTCCGCTCTCGAGCAGGGGCTTCCGGTCTTGCTGTCCCACGGAAAGCCGAACCCGAAGGTCACGGTGGCGAGGGAGAACATGGGCCTCATTGCCACCCCGGACGGGACCTGCGCCCGCGACAAGGTGCTCCACGAGGGTGGCATCACCTGCTGGGTCGCGGTCATCCCGGCACAGCCGGCAGACGCCGGGCAGTTCGACAACAGCAATGGTGGGACCGGGTTCATGCTCGGCTCGCTGGATTTCTACGGCTTCGTACCGCTGCCGACCTCCGGTGACAACCGGTTCGCAGCGTGGGCCTGGACCGGGCTTTCCGCTCTCAACAGCACGGGCTGCGCTGCGTGCGGCGCGATTCGCTTCAGCGGCCAACGCTTCTCTGGCGTCGATCGGTACTACGGGCCTGAGAATCTCGCCAGTCCACAGAAGGCCGGTCCGATACCGCTGGGCGATGAGTGCGGGGCGGCTGGGCTGAGTACAGATGCCTCCTGCCCGGAGGGCGGGATCGCTACCAACGGCGACTTCATGACGCAGGTCTCGCAGTCGCAGGGTCAGCTGTGGGGGGCCACCAACACCGAACTCGCCCAGACATATCGCGGAGCCAACGCTGAGATCCACCAGTCCGCGGTGTACTGGGTGGTCGGGACCAATTCGTTCGACAGCACCGGCAAGTTCACTCTGACCAACCAGGGGTATGTCTCGGCGGAGCACGAGGACCTGGAAATGCCGGCCATGGCGGCGGAAGGTACCGGTGGTAACGGCAAGGCGATCATGCTGTTCACAGTGAACGGCAACGGCGGGCCGACCGGTGCCAACAATGGCGGCTTCTACCCGAGCACCGCGTTCGGGCGGCTGACCAGCACCTCGAGCGGCCTGCTGACCTCCACCATCAACATCGCTGATAAGGGCAAGTCCCCGCAAGACGGCTTCAGCGAGTACCAGGGCTACCCGGGTACCACCCGCCCCCGCTGGGGAGACTACAGCTGGGGGATCTTCCTGCCGGGCTCCGGCGGGCGGATCTACTTCGCTAACGAGTACATCCAGTACCGGAACTGCACAGGGGCCGCGTTCACCCTGACGATCGGAACCTGCAATGGGACCAGGGACGGCAACGCGAACTGGGGAACATCCGTCAACTACGTAGTCCCCTAGCTCGCGCGGCAGGATCAACCACAGGTCGTGACCCGACCCCGCCGCCCGCTCGGGTGGCTCAGGATGCGTCAGCATCCTGGGCCACCGGGCGGGGGTGGTCGGGGAGCTCTGGGTTATCCCGTCGGTCGGGGTGATTGCGGTTCTGGCGGCGTTTCCTTTCTATCCCGCGGGTGGGTTGTGGATCACGGAATGCGCGCCTTTCGACGGCATGTATCGCCACTCTGGGTGCGCTCGGTGGAATCCTTCTCGACGCTGATCCGCACTTGCCTTTCGGCAAAGGTCACAGCGGCAGCCGCCGTCCCGGTAGCAAGGGAAGGTGCCGTGCTGCTGACGACGCAGAGGAGTCGGCGGCCTGGTGCCTAGTGGATCGCCGTAGCGTTCAAAGCGGAGCTGGTGGCCGTGACAGAAACTCCTCGGCCAGCTCCGCGGCTTCTAGCAGTCTGCGACCGCGCACCGACGTTTCCGGGGCATCTCGGCGCCGGATCGCTTCACGATCTGTCGTACCCGCTCTCGCGTTAGTCCGAGACTGGCTCCAATGCTCGTCAGGGTTTCTCCGGCTTCGTAACGACTCAGCATCTCAGCGTCTCGCTGCACATGGTCATTGCGCGGAGCATGAGCCGAGGACGTTCCTACATCGCCCATGTGTCAACCGGAGTCCCAACGCCAGGGGACGGGGCACCGAATCAGTCGCATCAAGAAGCACTTCACGTTGCCGGGGCAATCGTGAAGAAGACGGTCGGCGTCACGTCCCTTGGATAGAACGGAAAGTGATCCTGGGCGACGAACTCAGCGTATGGGGATGCCCGACTGGCGACAGCCACCGCGGCGATGGCCCCGGCCACAATCAGGACCCCAACGAGGACAGTCAGGGGCAGCCAGCGACGCTTCATGTCCTCATGACGGCAGAAACGCTTAGGAGGTTCCCAGCCTTTGGCCCATGTGCGGGGCCAATAGTCCTCACAACTCGGAGCCTCCGCAATGGGACGCGACACAGGATCCTTGCGCACCCGAGCGTCCTGTCACCTGATCCTAATAAACCTACCTTTAGGGATTGACGGACACCACATCATCCACTGGGCGGACGGCGGTCCCACCGAGCTCGAGAACCTCGTCAATCACTAACACAACCCCTTCTGGCAGCCGCACCTGAGATCAGTCTTGGCGTCCAACAATCCGTGTGTGAAGGCGAGACTTCCTTACAGTGATGAGCGTGGCCACACCACCACTCTGGGGCTACGGCAGGTTCGTGCTCGGTTGCGGCACGTTCGGCGGGATTGGCGGGAGCCCGAAACTCCTGGGTCGTGGACTGGACGAGCCGTCGGCGTTCGCCACGATGGACGAAGCAGTTGGTTTGGGCATCACACTGTTCGACACTGCCGAGCGTTACGCCGGCGGTGCGAGCGAGATCATGATCGGCCGATGGCTGCTCGAGCGCGACTCGGCCGTCACTGGTCGAGTTCGTATCGCCACCAAGGTTGCGCCGCCGTACGTCGACGGGTCAGACGGCCGCTTCGACGCCGCCTTTCTCGAAGAGAGGTTCTCGGGCAGCCTTCAACGACTTGGCGTCGACACTGTCGAGTTCCTCCTCACCCACGCGCCCGACGACGCCACACCGATCGAGGAGACACTCCTAGGGCTCGAGGCGATTCGCGCCAGCGGCCGCTGCCGTTACGTGGGCGCGTCGAACGTTGATGCCGGCCAGCTCACGGCCGCCCTCGACGCAGCCGAACGACTTGGCATCAGTGGCTACCAAGTCGTGCAGAACGCCTACAGCCTGATGGGACCCCAAGACGACCGAGCCGTGCGGTCGATCTGCGCCGAGCGCGACCTGGCCTTCATTCCGTTCTCGCCCCTGGCCGGCGGTGCACTCACCGCGAAGTACCAACGCGGCGTCACCCCACCCCCAGACTCCCGGATGGCGCTGCGCCCCGACGGGGTCGATGAACTGCTAACCCCCGCCGTGTACGACGCGATCGATCGACTCCGCTCTGACGCGGAGCGCCGACACGGAGTCCAATGCGGTGCCCTTGCTCTCGCGTGGCTGTTGCACCATCGCGAGGTGACCGCTGTTGTCACCGGTCCTGCCCGTGGATCGCCACACCTGGAACTGGCCGCCCGAGCCCTCGAGGTTGTGCTGTCGGATACGGACTTCGCTGAGATCGAATCCTGGTTCGCGTCCGCCACCGCCAGCCAATAGCAGAACGTCCCCTGGTGCATTGGGCTCGGGGCGGAGGCACCGCACTGGAGAACCTCGTCAACCGTTAATACCACCGCTTCCGCAAGCGTCGCCGCAGGAGGTTGCCTCGTCCATTCGTATTCTGGCGGAGCTGCCAGGGCGGGGATTGTGCTATCTAGCGGCAGACAGCATTGAGAAACGCCTTCACCTCCCGCCGCGAACGGAGCACGTGCGCCGTCGTGTGAGACCCGTGCCGCGAGATCTCGGAGCGAGCGTACTCAGGTTCTGAACGGCGGTTGCGCCAAATCCTCCCTACGCCGCCCCAATCGTCGCGCAACCGTCGCTTGATCGAGTCCTCGCAGCCCTCGGGCATCTCGCCGACGGGCTTGCGAAGCCCCCGCACAAACGCGCGACTCGCGCACAACCACCAAGGACTATCGAGAAAGACGACGGTTTCGGCGCGTTCGAGCCGGAGGGCAAGCGTCTCGTTGTAGTTGCCGTCGATGATCCAAGCCTTGCCAGCGAGCAGCGCGCGTTGCCGTTCTCGCCACTCGTCGTCCGACGGTCGCCCCCAGCCCGGCTTCCAGTAGTGGACGTCGAGGTGAATCACCGGCAAACCAGTCCTTGCCGCGAGCGCACGTGCGAACGTGCTCTTCCCGGACCCCATCATCCCGTCGACGAGGACGCGGTGGCCGATCATCCGAGACGCGCCGTTCATGACGCAGAGTATTCCAAAGGGCTGAGCACATAGCCCGCTCGGCGCTCGTTATCACTTGAGCCAATCGAACTCTTCTCCATCGAACACCGAGGCCGGGCAGACGGGATCGAACAACCTCGTCTCCCTGTGCCGCCCGCACCACCGCGCGGTGCATGAGCAGCGTTGGCGCATCCACATCGCTGACGGAAGCGGCGTGGTGGAGCCACCACCCTGACGGAGGGTGCTGCGCACTGGGGAGCGTTTCCGAGACCGGATGACCAAATGCTGGGAACTCACAGCGGAGATCACCGACCCGTTCCCCTTTTTGCGCTGTTTGAAGCGTTTCACGCTATAGTTCGGCTACGGCTCAAGAAGGGGCGAAGGCTCGGATGGACCGGCCGTGTCCGCAACTGACGCACGCGAAAAGGGATGGCTAACTTGCACCGGTCGATATCCTTCGTCCTTCTGGGAGCACTCTCCCTGGCGGCCGTCAGCATGGCCCCGATCGCCGCATCGGCCTCAACCGTCAAGGCCGTCGAGTATCCCGTCAGCGTGGCGACCGGCAGCATCCTCGACCTCACAGCCGGCCCGGACGGCGCGGTCTGGTTCACCGAGAAACAGGCGGCGACAATCGGCCGCATCACACCGCGAGGTTCAGTCCATCTGTATCCGCTTCCGTCGCCCACGCCGCCTCTGCCGGGCCCGCAGGTGATCGGGATCGCCGCCGGTTCAGACGGTGCGCTCTGGTTCGCGAGCGCGGCCCCCTTCGCCGGCCGTCTCACGACCGCGGGTGTGTTCAGCTGGTTCCCGATGGCCGCCGGTTCGATCTGGGTGGCGGCAGGCCCCGACGGGAATCTCTGGTTCGTCGAGCTCAACGGCCACATCGCGCGGGTGACGACGGCCGGTGTGGTCACCGATTTCCCGCCACCGCCGAGCGGCAACCTCCCGACCGCCATCGCCGCAGGTCCCGACGGCGCAATGTGGTTCAGCGAGAATGCGCAGATGATCGGCCGCCTGACCACATCCGGCGTGTACACGGAGTACCCGCTTGATCATCCGTCGAACACGGCATGTCTCGCCGCGGGAGCCGACGGGAAGGTCTGGATCGCCGAGGAGGGATACCTCGCCGAGGTGTCGAGCACCGGAGTCATGAAAGACCATCCGGCGCCCGCTATCAGCGGCGTCGGGTGCATCGCCGCCAAGGGCAAGCTCATGTGGTTCACAACCGCGAACGGCGTGGGACACATGGGCTCCGGCGGCGCATACAGCACGTTCGCGTCGCCGTCGGGCGATGGTTCCTTCGGCCTCTGCCTCGGACCCGACGGTCACATATGGAGCAACGAGCTGACCAGCATCGCGCGCTGGGTCAGCGGCCCGTAGCAGCAGGACGACCCAGCCCCCGACGTTCGCGTCCGCAGGCGCCCTGCGATGATCAGGACCCAGGGCTTGCTGGACTCTGACCTTCGGCCCTGGCCGGATCCAGAGCACCCGACTACGCTCGAGGCGTGCCTGATCAGGTCCGCAGACGAGCGCCGGCGGAAGCTCTGCTCCAGGTAGTGGCGGCCGCTCGCGCACCGGAAGTGACGGCCCATGCCTGAGAAATCGGTCGGTGTCATCGATCTGTACTGGATACCGCTCGGCGCGGGCGGGCATTTCGTCCACTTCAACGGCACCGTGTTCGAGGCGATCACCGCAGTCGCGCAGCGGCGCGAGCGCTCAGAGCTGTACCACGCGGCGCTCATAGTCACCACTGCCGAGTCGCCGTTCGCAATCGAGATGACACCGATACCCGACGCTCGGGGCGCGGACCGTGGGGTCGTCCTCGAAGGGCCGGTTGGCTCGCGATGGGCCGCGCGCCTGCGGATCTTCCGCTACGAGATCCGACGTTGGGCGAACGGGGTCATTCCGGACATCCGTTACGCGGTCGCCAGCCCGGTGCGGGTCAGTGGCGATGCCGGCTGTGCTCAGCGGTTGCTCGACCTCGTGCCCCAGGTCCCAGCCCTCGTCTGGGGTCGCGACGTGCTGCACGCTCACGACATGTGGAACTCGAACTCGGTGGTGTCCTGGTTGCTCGTGAGTTCGGGTGTCGACGTGGCAAGCGTCCAGCCGCCGCCTGGCGGCCGAGCACCCGGGTGGAAATCAGGCCTCGTGGCCGCGCGCCAACGGGATCCCTGTCGCGGCGCGACGCGGCAGCTGTCGCGTCAATCCTGCGTGCCTCAGATGCCGGATGCACTCGGTTGGCCCAGCGGTGGCGGGGAGCCGGCGACGGGCGAACCGGCGGATCGCGGCTGCTCGACTCCACCCAGGTCGAGACGGAAGGGCGGGTACTCGTCTCGCATGAGGAACACGTAGACGAACACTCGATACACCCAGCGGTTCAACCCCATGACGAGATCGAAGATCCCGCCGGGATATCGCTTGATGAAGAGCAGTGCGAAACCGGCGATGATCACCATCACCGTGATCAGACCGGTGTACGGAACGCTGTAGGTGACACTGTCCCGGATCGCGACCGCGGTGCCTCCCAGCAGCAGGGCGAGGATCACGAAGTGCGGGATGGCGAGGAGCCACTTGACGAGCACCAGGCCGCGAGAGAGGTGCTCCGGGTAGGGCACCTCGAGGGTGGCGGCCGGATAGGCCTCAGCGCTGAATGAGAACGGCGGGTACTTGTCGGTGCCGAGCGCGCTGTAGCCGTAGTAGCCGACCCGCCACCACCAGCGCATCACAGCGACATTGAAATCGAAGATCGAGCGCGGATAGTGACCGGTGAACAGGATCGCAAACCAGGCAACGATGGTCAGCAGGAACATCGCCATGCTCAGAAAGACCAGCACGACGAAATGCGGAATCAGGAGGAACCACTTGACGAGCCATAGCCAGCGGCTGGGATTGGCGTCCAGCGCTCCTTCGAGGCGGAGCGGGTAGGAGAGCTCGCCGCTCGGAGGCGGTGGCGGCGGCGGCCACCCTGGTGGGGGCGGATACTGCGGCGGAATTGGCTGGGTGGACATGGCCGTCACCCCAGCGTGGGGACGCCCTGCGGCGCCGCAAGGTCGAGATCTCTCCAAACGAACCGCATCGCACACCTCCAGTTGTCTGGTACCACCAAGAATCCCGGACACGAGGTGAGTGCGTACAGGGGCCAACGCCACATGGCGACGGGCCCAAGGTCACGACCGGGCCGGCTCCATCGCTCCGGCACGAAGAAGAGCGGGGCGCCCGCAAGCGCCCCGCTCTCGTAGGAGGATTGTTTCGCGTGCTGTTAGACGGCGGGCTCTCCCGTCGCCGGATTGAGAATCAGCGGCGTGGAGATCCGGTGCGCGAAGTCGAACATGCCGTCAATGGTTCCTGCGAGCGCATCGAATGACCCGCCACCGATCCGCGGCAGGGACCAGTTGTCCTCGATGAATCGAAGGATCGACGTCGTGTCGGTGAGCGCGCTGTCCACGGAGTTCTCGCGGGCGTACGGCGAGATCACGAGCAGCGGCAGGCGCTGACCGTATCCGCACCGATCCTCGAACCCACCGGCCGGCGTTCCATTGCCGCACTGACCGGTCCCGGTCAGCGCGTCCTCGGCGGATGTCGAGGGGTTGACGATGGGCGGCATCACCTGGTCGTACCAGCCGTCGGAGTCGTCATACGTGATGATGATCGCGGTGGACTTCCAGAACCGCGACTGCTCGATCGCGTTGATGGCGTTGACCAGGTAGCTCTGCTCATCGATCGGGTCCGAGTACCCGGCGTGGCCGTCCTGGTACTTCGCCGCCTTGACGAAGCTCACCGCCGGCAGGTTGCCGTCAGTCAGGCTCTGGTAGAAGTAGCCGAGGTCGTACTGATGGTTCGCCTGCCCGTTGTGGCCGACCTCGGCCTCGGTCGCCGGCGGAAGGTGCGCGGGGTTCGCCGTGCTGGCGTAGTACTGGAACGGTTCATGGTGCGCGCTGTAGTCGGCGACCGTCGCACCGCCGACATTCGTGTGGCTCGATCCGCACACGACCGTCCCGTTGACCTGCCCGGTTGGAGCAAACCCGCCCTGGAACCATCCCCACGTGATCTTCCGGGCGTTGAGCTCGTTGCCGATGTTGGTGCCGGACATGGCGATCGTCGAGCCCGCCGAGCACTCGTCGAATGCCGGGTCTGCGTCGCCGTAGTCGGTTCCGTTGTCTGTCACGCCCGCGAGCACCGCCGGTGTCGCGCCGTGGGTCTGACCGGACACAAGGTTGAGCGCGCCCGGCGTGGAGGGGCCGAAGGTCGTGTCGAA
>Ga0116222_1002074_pt1 | contig 10748 bp, 7 predicted proteins | sample Sb_taG_12_FD_88963 | JGI IMG/M metagenome (GOLD analysis project Ga0116222, IMG submission 88963) | Peat soil microbial communities from Weissenstadt, Germany - Sb_50d_9_AC metaG | ecosystem: Environmental > Terrestrial > Soil > Wetlands > Peat | place: Germany: Weissenstadt | collected 2010-09-21
CAAGCTCGCGGGCGGCCTCCCCAACGAACTGTTCGGCCGCGCGAACGTGGCCATCTCCGCGGCCAGCCACCATCGGATTTACGCGCTCATCGAGGCCAAGCCTGGGTCGGGCCTGTACCGTTCCGAAGACGGCGGCGCCACCTGGTCCCTGATCAACGGCTCGGCCAACATCATCACGCGCCCGTTCTACTACGACACACTCGGCGTCGACCCCAACAATCCCGACGTCGTGTGGGTAGGTGACGAAGGCTGGTTCAAGAGCATCGATGGCGGCAAGACCTTCCGCTCGTCGCCCGTTCCGCACGGCGACAACCACGACGTGTGGATCAACCCCAAAGACTCGCGGTACATGATCCAGGGCAACGACGGCGGCGCCAACGTGTCGCTGGATGGCGGCCGCACCTGGAGCACGCAAAGCAATCAGCCCACCGCCGAGATCTACCAGGTGGCGTTGGACAACCAGTATCCCTATCGCGTCTACGGCGCGCAGCAGGACAACACCACCGTCATTGTGCCCAGCCTGGCAACCGGTAACGGGCAGGATTTCCGCGTCGGCCCCGGCTGCGAGACCGGGCCGATCATGCCTGACAAGGACAACCCCGAGATCGTGTACGGCGGATGCAAGGGCCAGTTCAGCCGCCAGAATATGAATACGTCGGATGAAGAGCGCTACTGGGTCGGCGCCGAATCGCTCTACGGCAACGGCGGCGGCACTCTCATCTACCGCTTCCAGCGTGTGGCGCCGATGGAGGTCTCGCCGCACTCCGCGCACACCGTCTACTATGGATCGCAATACCTGCACCGCTCGCGCGATGGCGGGGTCACCTGGGAGAAGATCAGCCCCGATCTCACCGCCCACCCCGAGGAGGGGCAGGTCCCCAGCGGCGAGCCCATCACGCGCGATGCCACCGGCGAGGAGGTCTACAGCACTCTTTACAGCATTCGCGAATCGCCCGTGCAGAAGGGCGTCATCTGGACCGGCTCCAACGACGGGCCGATCTACGTGACCCGCGACGATGGCAAAACGTGGAGCAACGTGACGCCGCCCGGCCTGCCTCCCGGAGGGCGCGTGCAAAACATCGAGCCCAGCCCGCATCGCGCCGCGACCGCGTACGCCGCCATCTATCGCTTCCTGCTGGGCGACTTCGCTCCGTACATCTACCGCACCGACGATTTCGGCAAGACCTGGACGCGCCTTACCGATGGCAGGAACGGAATCGCCGCGGACGAACCGACGCGCGTGGTGCGCGAAGACCCCGACCGCGCCGGCCTCCTGTACGCCGGCACCGAGTTCGGCATTTACATCTCGTTCGACAATGGCCTGCATTGGCAGTCGTTTCAGATGAACCTGCCAGTGACTCCGGTGACTGACATCAAGATCGCTCACAAGGACATGGTGCTCTCGACGCAGGGGCGCTCCTTCTGGATCCTAGATAACCTCACGCCGCTGCACCAACTCAATGACAAAGTCACTACGTCGCAGTCTTACCTGTTTGCGCCGCGCGAGGCCATTCGCACCGCGGGGCGCGGCGGTGGCGGCCGCGGCGCCGGCATCCAGTATCCGCTCACCGGCGCGTCGGTGGATTACTACCTGGCCGCCGCTCCCTCGAGCGATATCACGCTCGAAGTCCTGGACAGCGCGGGCAAGCCGATCCGCAAATTCACCAGCGCCCCTGCCGAGGAACGTGCCGCTGCCCCCGAACGCCCTGCCGCCGACGCGGAGGCGCCGCCCAGCGAGGATGAAGGCGGCGGCGGCTTCCGCATGCGCGCCGGTCCCACCCGCCTGGACAAGACCCCCGGCATGCACCGCTTCACCTGGGACCTTCGCTACCCCGGCCCCTGGATGAGCGCCACGCGTCCCGAAGGCCCCAACGGACCGGCCGCGGTGCCCGGCAAATTCTCGCTGCGGCTCACCGTGGGTTCTTGGACCTCGACTCAGCCACTGACCGTGGTCGAAGATTTGCGCGTGACCAAAGACGGCGTCACTACGGCCGATCTCCGAGAGCAGTTCGACCACAATGCCCGGGTGCGCGACTTAGTGAGTGACTTGAATAAGACACTCGCGCGATTGCGCGCGGCGCAGGCCAGCCTGCGGGGCGCATCTGGAGCCGGCGCGGCGAAGCTCGACAGGCTGAATCAGTTGGCGTCGTACCTGATCACGCCCTCGATCCGCTATAGCCAGCCCGCGTTACAGACTCACATCACGTATCTCTACTCAGTGACCAATGCGACCGACCAGAAGATCGGCCGCGATGTCATTGAAAGGTACGGAGTGCTGCGCAAGGAGTTGGACCAGCGCATGGCCGAGTTGGACCAGATCCTGAAGTAGACCTTGGCTTTCCGTGTTGCTCGGCGGTAAGATGGTGCGCATGAATTACCTGCGGGCCTGTTGCATGTTGGTAGTGGGCGCCCGGCTCTGTGCTGTCCCCGTACCGCCGACGAAAGGGCGCGTGCTCGATGCCATCACGTGCCAGCCAGTCGCGGGAGTTGGCGTATTCGCGGTCAGCGCGAGCCCGCCAGGGCGAGCGCCGGTCCGGCGCTTCGAGGCTAGCGCCGATGACGACGGTAATTACGAGTTCACGGAGCAGCATTCACAGCTAACGTTCGAGCGCGAGGGCTACCGAGTCTATAGTCGTCTCGAGCCCTGGCACAGCGACTGCCCTCTCGGCACGAACCTTATGATGCAACTTGGCACGCTCTCCGGGACAGTTGTGGATGAAAGCGGCAGCCCGATCGCCCGCGCTGCGGTGACGGCCGAGAGCGTCAAGGGACCCGGTCACCCATGGCGCCCTACTGTGCAAGTGACCACCGACGAGCAAGGCAAGTTTACCTTGCAACTGGACCCTTTTGAAACGCACCTGACCATAACTGACCCACGCTGCGGACTCAACGCAACTGGCCTGCTGCCCGGCGACCCGCCGCGCCGGCGCCCATCTCTTTATCAGAAGATGGTGCTCGGACCGGGACAACACCGCGAAGTTAAGTTCACGCTGCGTGCCGTTCCTGCCTACACCGTTTCGGGAACAATAGAGAATCACGTGGATCCGTTTCCTTCGGGAGCCATCGAGCTGCGTTTGGATGCTACCCGTACGGAAGCGCGCATTTGTCCCAGCTTCTTGTTGAGGGTGAATCAAGCCGGCGGGGCTTTCTCGATCAGCGGCGTCCCCGACGCCAAATACGGGCTCGCGGCAACTTTGCATCGAGAGACTGCCGATTGCGACTATTGCTCGGGCGATCCGTCGTACCGGGTGTATCGCGAGGTCGAGGTTGCGGGGATGGATGTCGAGCAACTGCGCATTGAGGTTCACCCCGGTCTCCAAGTCAGCGGCGGACTCCATTGGGAGGGCAACAAGCCTCCTAAGTACGGCTACTGCTGGCCGGAGATCGGAATTGTCAGCGACACCGACAGCTATTCCAGCGTGGCACGCGACGGTTCGAGAGACTCGCTCCGCATTTCTAATGTACAGCCGGGACTGTACCGCCTTAAGTTGACGGGCGGGGTGGCGTACTTCCGCCTGCTGGAGGTCCGTCTGAATGATCACCGCGTTCCTCCCGACATGATCGTTGTTACGCCGGAAATGCGGGAGGCCAAACTGGACCTGTACCTCTCATCAGAATCATGTCACTGACCCCGCTACGCCGCCCGGATCTCGACCGTCCCCACGACGGAGGTGGGCTCCGGGACGTGCTCCCCGTGAAGGCGCATTCCTTCGATGTGGAACTCGACCGCCTCCGCGATGAGACGCCGCGTCTCTTCGAGGGTTCGCCCCGTAGTTACGCAACCGGGCAAGTCCGGAACATACGCAGCCCAGTTGTTGGGCGCCTTCTCAAAAACGACCGCGTACTTCTTCATTTCTTCAGCCCTGCTTTCTTCAATATCGAGTTTAGCGTCCTCGCGGGCGTACCTGGCTCTTCGTGGGGCAGGCGCTATACTTCAGGAAGGAAGGAACCACTATGCGCAACACTACGCCCGTCCTCTTACTCGCCGCCATGGCATCGCTTCTGGCGCAGTCAACCTCGACCTATCGCGTGACCCACACCTACACGCTGGGAGGGGATGGGAGCTGGGACTACATCGTGCCGGATCCGCCCAATCACCGCCTCTTCATCGCCCGCCAGACTCGCGTGATGGTGGTCGATGAGGACACCGGGAAGCTTCTCGGCGAAGTCACCGGTATCAATGGTGCGCACGGAACCGCAGTTGCTGAATCCACGGGACATGGATTTGCCACCTCGGGTAACGACCAGGCCGTGGTCATGTTCGATCTGAAGACCTTCAAAGCCCTCGGCCGCATCCCGGCCGCCGAAGATGCCGACGCCATCGTTTACGATAGCGCGTCGAACCGGGTCTTCACCTTGAACGGCGACGCGCACTCGTCGACCGTGATCGAGCCGAAAGCGGGAACCTTGATCACCAACATTCCACTCGGCGGCAAGCCGGAGTACGGCGCTTCCGCCGGCGATGGCAAGGTGTACGCGAATCTCACCGACATCGGCGAGGTCGTCGAGATCGATGCCAAGACCGCCACCGTGACGCGGCGTTGGTCCACCGCCCCGTGCAAGCAGCCGGTCTCCATGGCCATCGACACCGGCCACCACCGGCTCTTCAGCGGATGCCGCAGCGGAGTGATGGCGGTCTCCGACTACCAGGCCGGCAAGGTGGTCGCGACCCTCCCCATCGGCGCCGGTGTCGACGGCGCGGGGTACGATGCTGCCTCGGGCAACGCGTTTGCCTCGAATGCCGACGGCAAACTCACCGTCATCCACCAGGACAGTCCGGACCAGTATCACGTCCTCGCAAACGTGGACACCCCGCAGGGTGCGCGCAATATGGGGCTCGACCCGGCCAATCACCGCGTGTACATCGTCTCCGCGAAGTTCGGGCCGGTACCGGCGGGCGGCAAGCGGGGACCGGTGCTGCCCGGAACTTTCACCTTGATGGTGATCGAGCACTGAGGTGGGGCATCTGCCCCAGGAAATCTGCGCCCCACCCTGGCTACGCCAGCGACAGGTTCGCCTGCGCCGCGATATCCAGCGACGCCACCTCGCCACGCGCCAGCTTGGGGAAGGCGGCCGCGGCGATCATGGCGGCGTTATCCGTGGACAGGCCCGGCGAGGGGAAGTGAACGGGGTACCCGAGCCCCGCGGATCTCGCCGCCCCGCGAAGGCCCGAGTTGCAGGCCACGCCGCCGGAGATGATCATGCTCCGCGCATCCATGCTCTCCGCCGATGCCGCCGCGCGGGTCAGCAACTCCTTGATCACGGCGCGCTGGAACGAGGCCAGCAGGTCAAGCGTCGGCCGCGGAGTAACGGCCAGCCATTCCTCCGTCATGGGCACGGACCTTTCGCGGCGCAGCGCGCGGCGTGTCTCGATTTCGGACTCCATATCGCGCGCCTCCACCCAGCGGAGCACCGCGGTCTTCAGCCCGCTGAAACTGAAGTCCAGCGCGTTGCCCTTCATCTTGGCGAAAGTGAACCGCACCGCCGACCCGTCGCCGTAGGGCGCCAGGCGGTCGACCACCGGACCCCCGGGATATCCGAAGCCGAGCAGTTTGGCCACCTTGTCGAACGCCTCTCCGGCCGCGTCGTCGCGCGTCTTGCCGAGCAGGCGGTAGTGGAATCCTTCCAGCACCTCGAACAGGTGCGTGTGGCCGCCGCTTACCACCAGCGCGAGCGCCGGGAATTCCACCGGCGTTTCGGCGCGCCGCGCTTCCAGAATCACGGCGTGAATGTGCCCCTCGATGTGGTTGACGGCGATCAGCGGCAGGCCGCGCGCGAAGCTCAGCGACTTGGCGTAGGTGAGCCCCACCAGCAGTGACCCGACCAGTCCCGGCCCCACCGTGGCGGCGATGGCGGCAAGGTCCCCCAGCCGCGTACCGGCCTGCCCGAGGGCCTCCCGCACCACCGGCACGATGGCGCGCAGATGTTCGCGGGAAGCCAGCTCCGGGACCACGCCGCCATACTTGCCGTGCGTGGTCATCTGCGAAGCCACCACGGAGGAAAGCACCATCTTGCCGTCTTCCACTACCGACGCCGCGGTTTCGTCGCACGAGGATTCGATGCCGAGAATACGCACTACTTACAGAGTACCGGGTCCGCCGCGACGCAGCCACTGTCATTTCTTGATTTTGCCAAGATCCTGCGAGCCCGTAGGACTGGATCGGTGGCATGCTTCGGTCTACTCCGTGGCGCACGCTCTCAGCGCAATGCCACTTACTTTGGCTGTGGGGCGGACCCCCTGGTCCGCGGCCGACGCCCTCGTCGGCCTTCCTCGCGTCCTGCCGAATCTTGATTCTATTGGCGAAAGCGGGACGAGGGCGTCCCGCGCGGACCAGGGGGTCCGCCCCACAATTAGTGCAGAATCGCAAAGTAAGTGGCGCACGCTCTCAGCGTGCCGCGGTGCCCTCTGGGCCGGACACTCATGTCGACGCTCTTTCTTGGTGGGGCAGGCTTCAGCCTGCCAGGCGCCGAGACTTGTCTCGGCGCTTCCTTGAGCCCGTCGAGGGCCGGAGAGCGTCGCCATCTTGTGGATTAGCGAGACGCGACATGCCACAGTTGCCGGCGGAAGTGCACTTACTTTGGCCGCGGGCAGACTACTGAGACCTATTAGGAAGACTATTTGAGCCGGAGACCAAGCTTTTTGGCACGGTATCACTTCCGGATGCGCCGTGATCCAAGAGCAATCCGCCGTCCGATCGGATACACTTAGCTCAATCACGCCTATGCCCCTTTCACCAGGCGACAAACTCGGCCCGCATGAAATCCTTGGTCCCCTCGGCGCCGGAGGCATGGGCGAGGTGTACCGCGCCCGCGACACCAAGCTCCATCGCGACGTCGCCATCAAAGTCCTGCCCGCGGCGCTGGCCAACGATGCCCAGTACATGGCGCGCTTCGAACGGGAAGCCCAGATGCTCGCCGCTTTGAATCACCCCAATATCGCCACCGTCTATGGCATCGAGCAGGGCGCGCTGGTGATGGAACTGGTGGAGGGCGCCGAACTGAAGGGGCCGCTCCCGCTCGAAGAAGCCCTCGCCATCGCGCGGCAGATTGCCGCCGGTCTGGAAGCGGCCCACGAGCGTGGCATCACCCATCGCGACCTCAAGCCCGCGAACATCAAGCTCACGCCCGCCGGCGTGGTCAAGATTCTCGACTTCGGCCTGGCCAAAGTGGCGCAGGCCTCCAGTCCTGTGTCTGGCGATCCCGCCTCACCCACCCTGTCGCCCACGCTGTCGCTCGAAATGACGCGCGCGGGGATGATCTTGGGCACCGCCGCTTACATGTCCCCCGAACAGGCTCGCGGCCGGCCCGTGGACAAACGCACCGACATCTGGGCCTTCGGCGTGGTGCTGTACGAGATCCTCACCGGCAAGCGGCTCTTCGAGGGCGAGGATCTCACGGAGACCATGGCATCGGTAGTGAAGGAACGGCCGGACCTGAGCGGCGTTCCCGCCAATGTGCGGCGGCTGCTGGAACGGTGTCTGGAAAAGGATCCGCAGAAGCGGCTGCGGGATATCGGGGATATGGACTTGCTTCTGGCGGACGCGCCCGCTCCGGCGCCCTCGAAACCCGCGACGCCCGCAAGATCGCCCTGGATTGCGGCGGCCGCGCCGCTCGTGGCCCTCGGGGTCGTATCTTTCCTCCATTTCCGCGAAACACCGGCCGCCCGGGAGGTGGTGCGCTTCGAGATTCCCGCGCCCGCCAGCGCCACGTTCATCACCAGCTCCAGTCCTGTCGTATCGCCAGACGGCCGCAAGGTCGCCTTCCTCGCCACCGGCGCCGACCGCAAGCCGATGGTTTGGGTCCGGTCGCTGGATAGTGAGCAAGCCCGGCCTCTGACCGGCACCGAAGACGCCAGCAGGAATCTTTTTTGGTCCCCGGACAGCCGCTCCCTCGCGTTCGGGAGCGGCGGAAAGCTCAAGAAGATCGAGGCCGCCGGTGGCCCCGCGCAAACTCTGTGCGACGCTGCGACTGACGGGGGCGGAGTCTGGACCTCGGACAACCGAATTCTCTATGGAACCTTGGGGCCGTTGCAACTGGTCTCAGCCGCCGGTGGAACGCCCACGCCGCTCACCACCCTGGACCGCTCCCGCAATGAGCTTGCGCACGGGGGGCCCTCGATGCTGCCGGACGGCCATCACTTCCTCTACCTGCGATTCTCCATTCCCTTCGAAAATAGCGGCCTTTTTATCGGCTCCCTGGACGCCAAGCCGGATCGGCAGAGCGCCACGAAACTGCTGCCCGGCTTCACTTCCGCGGTCTACGTGCCATCGCCGCTCACGGGCGACGCTCCCGGCTTCCTGCTGTTCCTGCGTGGGCTCACAATGGTATCGGACAGCGGCACGTTGATGGCGCAGCCCTTCGACCCCAAGCGGATGGAGTTTGCCGGCGATGCCGTGCCCCTCGCCGAACAGGTCAGCTCCTTTTCGGCGTCCCCCAACGGCGTTCTCGCCTTCAAAACCGCCGGGCCAGGCAACCGGCAGCTCACCTGGTATGACCGGAAAGGCAGCGTTCTTTCCACTGCGGGCGAAGCCGGCGACTACAGCTCGCTGGCGCTTTCACCGGATGGGACGCGGGTCGCCTATGCGCGCACCTCCGACCTGTGGCTGTTCGAGTTTGCCCGCGGCGGCGTGCCGGCCAAGTTCACGTTTGGGAACTTCGCCGAAGGCCCCACTTGGTCCGCGGACGGAAGCCGCATCGTGTTTGTCTCGATTCGCGGAAGCGGGATTGGTATCTACCAAAAAGCTTCCAATCTCGCGGGTCAGGAGGAGTTGCTGTACCAATCCCCGGACTTGAAAGGCCTTCCCAATTGGACCCATGACGGCAAGTTCCTGATGTACACTGCCTTGGGTTCGGACGGAAAGGGCGGCCTGTGGATTCTGCCTGCGGCCGGCTCCGCCACGGATCGCAAGCCGCTTCCCTTCTTGCGCACCGGGTTTGACGAAACCTTCGGCCGCTTCTCTCCCGACGGGCGTTGGGTTGCATATCAGTCGAACCAGTCCGGGAAGAATGAGGTGTACGTGCTGCCGTTCGACGCTGCGAACCCCGGATCTCCCTCCGCCGCTGGTCTGCACCAGGTGTCGAAAGATGGCGGAACTTTCCCCCGTTGGAGTCAGAACGGCAAAGAACTGGTCTACCTGGCGCCGGACGGTAACCTGATGTCCGTGGAGGTAAGGGTCACGGGCTCCGCGTTCCAGACCGGAACCGCGCAGCCGCTCTTCAAGCTGCCGGCGGCCAGCCCGTGGGACGTCTCCGCGGATGGCCAGCGATTCCTGATCGCCGCGCCGGCATCCTCCGGCGCCGCCCCCGCTTCGGCCCCCTATCACGTCGTGATGAATTGGACCGGGCTGCTGAAGCGGTGATTGTGGGGCGGACCCCCTGGTCCGCGCGGGTCCCCCTGGACCCGCTCTTTGACCGTCAAATCAACCCGATGTGATCCGCGAGAGGCCGACGAGGGATGGTGCTGCGATTCGGTTTCCGGGAATGGAACCCGTACCACACCCAGAGTGGGCGTCCCCAATCGAGGTTGGCGTGCCGCGAGGCTTCTGCTCGGCGCTACCTGAGCGGCCGGCCAGAGACGTCCTTCAGGCTCTCCGCGGCGATCCGAAGCTTCTGGGGTTCCTTGAAAAGCACCCACTTGGACGGCTGGAGTTTTCGGGCCAACTACCACACCCGAGTTGGATGGGGTCGGTTGATCGGCACTCCCGAGATCTGGTTGTCAATGCGTTTCGGGCCCCGGAAAGCTACGGCCGAGAGCTTCATTCCCCAGAACTGTCCTCGGTGTCCGCCGCTGGCCCGGAATCTGGTCGAGGCGATGCAACGCAGCCTTTACCATGAGCGTGGCCATTCTGGATGTTGCAGGGCCGGAAGTCGAACGTCGGGTCGGGAAACTCCTCTGGAGTGGACGCGCGACACCGGTTTCGATTCGAGCAAGAAAGGAGCCGATCGAGTATCTCTACGAGACCTTCGCGGCTTACCGATTTGAGGTCGGCCTCGCAGACCGGGACTCGGAGGGCTACGATATGGTTGAATCTATTCTCCGGGATGTGTGGTGGAAATGACCATGCAGGAACAGCAACGGGACGAGCAGTTTAATGCCATCGGGCGGGAACTGTTCGAGGGTTCCCAAGCCGAAACCCTTGATTTTGAGATGTTCCAGTCGCTCCTCCAACGCGCCATTGCGGCTGTCGGCTCGGATAACGAGCACCTGGAGATCTTCTGCCACTACTCCACCGGCGAAGGGTGGTGGGACTGGATGATGCAGGAGTTCCGGAAGCCGCCTTCCCGGCGCATCGCCTGAACGATCTGATTTTCTTGCTCGATGACCCCGCTCTGCCCTGATCGCCGCGCCGGCGGCCTCCGGCGCCGCCTCTGCTTCGCCCCCGTATCACGTCGTGATGAATTGGACCGGGCTGATAAAGCGATGACCGGCGATCCAGGGCATCGTTGCTCCCTGACACCGTCCAACTGATCGGTAACCAGATAGCGGCCGAGAGACTCAATGCCCAAAACTCACCAGCCCTGCTCCACCAGGGCGATGATCCACCCGATCTTCCGGGACCGCCAGGCCAGACGCGCTCGCCATTGAGAAACTTGAGAAATCCTTGGGGCGTGGCGCACCTCTACGTGTGGGGCATCAAAGGACAACCTCACGTCGTGACCCGACGAACAGACCGAAACAGGCTCACGGTCCAGTTTCTCCGTGACCGGCGTGTCACGGCACATCTGGGAGCCCGGCAAGGAAGCGAGCG
>Ga0116222_1002081_pt1 | contig 10734 bp, 9 predicted proteins | sample Sb_taG_12_FD_88963 | JGI IMG/M metagenome (GOLD analysis project Ga0116222, IMG submission 88963) | Peat soil microbial communities from Weissenstadt, Germany - Sb_50d_9_AC metaG | ecosystem: Environmental > Terrestrial > Soil > Wetlands > Peat | place: Germany: Weissenstadt | collected 2010-09-21
ACTGGTCATGTGCTACGTCGCAGCCGTGCCTTTTTTCCACAACACGGTGATGGGCGACGCGACCTACGCGGTCGCGCTCTTTGCCGGACTGGCCCTGGCCGAGCACGCCTTCCCCAGGCTGCTCGAAATCAAGCCCAAGCTGGCCTGAAAGTTTGGGGGGTAAGATCGTGTCGATGCGCATTGTTGCTCTTCTTCCCAGCGCCACCGAAATCGTCTGTGTCTTGGGCCTGGGCGACCAGCTTGTCGGCGTCACGCATGAGTGCGACTACCCGGATTTCGTCAACGGCCTTCCGAAGGTGACGAAAACCCTCATTCCGCATGACGCCTCCAGCGCGCGCATCGACGAACTTGTCCGCGAGCGACTGCAGACGCAACGGGCGCTCTACACTCTCGATCTGCCCGCGCTAGAAGCTCTGCGACCGGACCTGATCGTGACGCAGGCGCTGTGTGACGTATGTGCTGTCGCCCTGGAAGAAGTGCGTGCCGCGGCGTGCACGTTGCCGGGCCAGCCACGTGTGCTCAACCTGGAGCCGCAAACGTTGGGCGAGGTCCTCGAAAGCGTCCGCCAAGTTGGGAAGGCGACGGGCCGGCAGGAGCAGGCGGCCGCGGTGGTGGCAGCGCTACAGGTGCGGGTGGAGGCTGTGGCTGCTCGGTCGGCACAGCTGACCCAGCGGCCGCGCGTGGCGCTGCTGGAGTGGATCGATCCGCCGTTCTCCTGCGGGCACTGGAGTCCGGAGCTTGTCCGCCTGGCCGGAGGGAAGGAAGGGCTCGGGCAGGAAGGCCGGCCATCTCGTACTCTGAGCTGGCGGGAAGTGCACGCCTGGCGCCCCGAGGTTCTCTTCCTTGCTTGCTGCGGCTTCAGCATCACGCGGACCATCCAGGACCTGCCGCTGCTGCGCTCTTCGCCCGGCTGGCGTGATTTACCTTGTGTGCAAAACGGCCGGGTATACCTGGTCGATGGCTCGGCCTATTTCAGCAGGCCCGGTCCACGCCTGGTCGACAGCCTGGAGATGCTTGCCAACGCTCTGCACCCTGAAATTCACCCTTTACCGAGGGGTCTGCCGGCTGCCATGCGCGTTGACGTCGCCTTTGAGCCGGCCGGAGATGTCGCGTGAAACCCAAAGCGCTCCTGTCGTGGAGTTCCGGCAAAGACAGCGCCTGGAGCCTGCACGTCCTGCGTCAACAGAATGAATTCGAGATCGTCGGTCTGGTGACGACGCTGAACGAGTCGGCCAATCGCGTGGCCATGCACGCGGTACGCCATGAGCTGGTCGAAGCCCAGGCCCGCGCGACCGGTGTCCCGCTCTGGCTCGTGCACTTGCCGTGGCCGTGCAGCAACGCAGACTACGAAACGCGGATCATGGGCCTCATCGACAGGGCCCGTCAGCAGGGCATCACGCATTGCGCCTTCGGCGATCTCTTTCTCGAAGACATCCGCGCTTATCGTGAAAAGCAGTTGGCAGGCACCGGCATCACGCCGCTCTTTCCAATCTGGGGCGAACCAGCGGATACGCCTGTTCTGGCCCGTACGATGATCGCAACGGGCCTGCGGGCCTTTCTCACCTGCGTCGATCCCAAGCAGCTTGACGGCAGCTTCGTCGGCCGGGCGTTCGACGATGCCCTGCTCGCCGAGCTGCCGACCTCCGTCGACCCGTGCGGCGAACGAGGTGAATTTCACACGTTTTGCTATGCGGGACCGATGTTCAGCGAGCCCATTCCCGTACATGGCGGCGAGCGCGTGGTGCGGGATGGATTTCATTTCGCGGACCTGCTCCCCTGAACCCTGCCCCTGACGGGGCACGGCTCGCCGACGAGCCGCGCCTCGTCAGAGGCCGGGTGCCAGTCAGCGCGGAGCGCCCCCTTCGGCTGGTGTTTTTTTGAGTTCCTGGACCTTGCGTTCATCCTCCGCGGCATTTTTGTCGTCGCCCTGCGCGCGATAGGCCTTGGCACGCAGGGCATAACCGTTTGCGTCCGCGGGGGCCAGATGGATTGCCTCGGTGAAATCGCCGATCGCCAGATCGATCTGCTTCAGCTTGAGCAAGGCGATGCCGCGGTTTCCGTAGGCCTTGGAGAGCTTTGGACTGATTTTGATCGCTTCCGTGAAATCTGCGACGGCTTTCAGGTCGTCTCCCTTGCTGAGGTAAGCCAGCCCGCGATTGTAATAAGACTTCGCAGTCACTGGCGTCGATTTCTCGATCAAGATGTTGCAGTCGGCGATGGCGCGGTCGTACTCGGCCTTGTTGATGCACGCCTGAGCCCGGTTGATGTACGCGTCGCGAAGCTGCGGATCCAATCGAATAGCCTCGGTGCAGTCGGCAATCACCTTGGTGTCATCACCCTTGGCCGCGTAGGCAGCGCCGCGGTTCGCATAGGCCAAGGCATTCTTGGGATCGGCCCGAATGGCTTCACCGAAACAAGCGATGGCGAGGTCGGGATCGTTGTTTGCTATGGCCTCCAGGCCGCGCTCGTAGGCGTCGGTGTGAGCCTTTTCCCTGGCGCACGAGGCTGCGAGCGCCAGCATCACGATCAGCGCCAGCAGGCGGAGGCGGCGCGGAGCACCAGTCAATACCATGGGACCACCTTGTCTTGGCATTTTCGCCTCCTTCTTCTGCCGCAGCATTGTGCGCGCGGACATCCGCCTGGCTGCAAGCACTCTTCTTGTCCCCAAGTTTACCAGGATCGAGGAGGCGGCGGTCAAGGCCAGCATGCGTCCAGCTGGTTGGCTGGCCGGGCCCCAGCGGCGAGGCCTGTCCAGGCGCCTCGTCGCGCATGGTTCTGAACATATGTTCTCATGTTCATTGCTTGCAATTCCAATCTTGCGGAAAAACTCGGTTATACGCTTGACCTCTTCATGTTCTTGGCCTAGTTTTGGTGGAGCTTTGATTGCCCTCAGCCCACTTTTATTTTCCTAGCAAACTTCCCGTCGCATAGGAACGCACGAACTCCCGATCAGGGTCCAGGCTCCCTCCATCGGGTCAACGCCGACCGGCTGCGCGGAGGTTGGCAGGGCGGAAGGTCCGTCCAGGATCTGTACGGGACGGCATGGCAACGTTTTGGAGAATGAGACATTATGGAGAAATTCAAGGCGCGTGGTCGGCAAACCAACAGGAAGCCGCATACCCTAAAGCGACGGCGCGGCATCGGCCTCCTCGTGGAATCATTGGAAGAGCGTAATCTGCTCAGTACTTACCGTCCGATCAGTGAAGTCGGCAACAATGTCGCCAGTCCGAGCTGGGGTGTCGCTGGCGTCGATCTCCAGCGGCTGTCCCCTGCCGAGTATACCAACGGGTACAATTCGCCGTCGCTGGCTCAGGATCCTAGCCCTCGCCTTATTTCCGATATCCTCAATAACCAGGCGGATCCCGCCAATCCCTCTCAGGACATTGCCACCGTCAACCAGCAATCGTTGTCGGACTTCGTCTACGCTTTCGGTCAATTCATGGATCACGACATGGATCTGACCCCCGGCAACGGCGCCTCGATGCCCATCCCCGTGCCGCCGGGCGACCCGATCGGCGGGCCCAATGACACCCCGCTGGCATTTGCCGGCTCCCAGACCGATCCCGCGACCGGCACGGGCCCCGGCAATCCGGCCCAGGATGTCAACACCGTTACTTCGTACCTCGATCTGTCGCAGATATACGGCTCCGACCTGGCGACCGACAATGCCTTGCGGCTCTTCGTGGGTGGCCTGATGAAGACAAGTCCGGGCGGTCTGCCGCCGCTGGACAACACGACCTATTTCACGCCTGCCCAGTTGGCCGCCATCAACGCTTCCGTCGGCGGCATGCAAGACAACGGGCCCTTGCCCGAGTCTGCCATGTTCGCCACGGGCGACATCCGCGGCAATGAAAATGTCGAGTTAACCGCCCTGCAGGTGCTGTTCCTGGACAATCACAACCTTATTGCGACCCAGTTGCAACAGGAACATCCCACCTGGAGCGACGAGCAGCTTTTTCAGGAAGCCAGGAAGATAAACATCGCGGAGTATCAGTCGATTATCTACAACGAGTGGATTCCCGATGTGCTCGGCTCCCATGCCCTGTCGCCCTATACGGGATACAATCCCAGCGTCAATGTCACCATCGCCAACGAGTTCTCCACGGTAGCGTTCCGCTTCGGCCACAGCCTCCTCAGCGGCAACGTGGAACGGCAGGGCAACAATGGTCTGGCGGTGGCGGACGACGTGCCCTTGGCCGAGGATTTCTTCGACCCGACCATCCTCAACGGCCAGGGCCAACCGACGACTACCGATCCTGTCACCGGACTGGCCACCACAAGCATTGATGCTGTCCTGAAGGGCGACGCCGATGGCGATGCTCAGGCAATGGACGTGCAGGTCATCAACGAGGTCAGAAACCTCCTCTTCAACGAAGTCGTGCCGGGCGTGGGCTTTGGCCAGGACCTCATCGCTCTGGACATCGAGAGGGGTCGGGATAACGGTATCGGGTCTTACAACCAGGTCCGCGTTGCCCTGGGACTCCCAGCCGTGACCAGCTTCGCGCAGATCACCAGCAACGTTCAAGTCCAGCAGGAGCTGCAGCAGGCGTACGGCAACGTCAATAACATCGACGCCTTCGAAGGCGGCCTGGCCGAGGACCAGCTGCCAGGCTCCGATGTAGGTCCCCTGTTCCAGAAGATCATGGTCGACCAGTTCAGCGCGCTTCGGAATGGGGACAGATTCTTCTACCTCAACGAGAATTGGAATTGGGACGAATTGCGGATCTTCGAGCAAGGGGACACGCTGGCCAAGGTCATTGAAGCCAACACCAGCGTTAAAAACCTGCAGCCGGACGTCTTCCTTTTCCAGGCATCGATCAGTGGAACGGTTTCGACCGGCAGAGGCTATCACTGGTGGTCGGGCAGTGGGGTGGCCGGCATCACCGTCGAGCTGGAAGATACCAGTGGCGACATCCTGGCCACGACCGTGACCAACTGGCGGGGCCAATATAGGTTCAATCAGCTGAGCGGCCCGGCAGCGGATCCGGAGAATTCTTCAGGCATCAGCGGCACGGGGTATTACACCATCGTTCTTGTCTTGCCGCCGGGCTTCCAGCAAATCTCGCCGAACCCTTCGCCGATTTTGATCAGCCGCGGCGGCATCAGCGTGAGCAACGTCAACTTTGCAGTCACTTCGGACTCCTCGTGGTTCGGGGGGCCCTGGGCCCTGGGGTCGTCCGGGAATTCGGCAGGCACTGGATCCTCATGGGAAGGGGTACAGAGCGCTGCCAGCCCCCTGTCCGCGCCGGTTGTCGTCGTCTCTGTGCCCGCGCCATCGGCGCCCGCCGTCTACGATGTGGCCTCCGACCAGAGCGGGTCGGTTTTGTCCCTGGTGACGACTCAACAAGTGTCGTCAACCTTGACGACCGGCAGCCTGGCATTTGGCGATGTGGCTGCCGAGAAGCAAAGCGCAGTTGCGGACCTGAGCACGGACAAGCTCTTTTCCGGTTTGTGAAAGCAAGGGCGGCCCGGGGGCGTCATCTGCACGTGCGCCTCCGGGCCTTAGTATCGAGAGGATGCGGTGTGTGCAGTTCAACGCAGGACCTGGAAGCTGCCCTGGTAATGCCCGTAGGCGAGACTGGTAACCCCGTTCCGCGTCGAGCCTTTGTACGTAGGATGAGGGCCGAGGATCACCAAACGGAGCACGCCGGTCTGGCCCGGGCGGACGACGCCGGCATGGACTGCCACCGCGGCCAGGGATGAATCCGCCGTATAGACGTCCGTTCCCCAAACCTGGCCGGTCAGCGAGCCCGTCACCTTGAAGGCCATACGTTTTCCGGGTTCGCTGGTGAGATTGGGGAGTTTGGTGAGATCGCCCGGATCGGGAACGGCGTTCGCGATCTCCAGCGCGTCCTCGACAGACAGGAACAGCATGCTGTGCATATCCGCCAGCTTCAATTGCACCTCGGCGGATTGAGGCGTGCGCGCCAACAAGGTAGTGGCTTCGATGCGGCCGGCGAACTTCGAGTCTGCGGTATAGATCAGATCGTGCTTGCGGAATTCCAGTTGCTCCTCGGGGACCGTTTCCCGTATTTTCTGGAGCACCAGCTCAGCCCGGCGGATGACCTCCGGATCTTTCTCCTTGGCGGACTCGAGCAGCGCCGCGTACCCTTTTTCCCGCAAACTCACTAACTCAGTGCTGGCCTCCTCGCGCACTCGGAACTGGGCGTTGCCGAGGTTGGCGATGGCCGCGCGCACGCGCCTGGCATCCTCGCTGGAGACGCGCGTGGCAAACTCGATGCGGTGGATATGCATGATCGGCACGAGGAGTTTGCCGTAGGGGGTGCACAGTGGGATTGCTTCCTCCCGCAGCGTAAATTGCACGCTGGTGCCATCGTTCATGTGAACTTCGACGGCTCCTGGCGGTGGAGCCTTCCTGGTCTCGGCGGTTTTTTCTGCCGGCTTTTGCGGCTCGCCCGCAAAAATGGCTGGGAATAGCAGAAGGATGGTGAACAAGGCGCTAAGCAGTGCCAGGACAAGCCGAGAGTATCTTGGAGGGACGCAAAGGCCCATGAATACCTCCACGTGTGTCCACGTTGACGGATTCCACATGGCCGGCCGACCTCTGATTGGCGGGAGAGGACCACGCCGTTCCGAAGCATGGTGTCAGATCAGATGAGCGGACGCTGAAGGCCGGTATCTAAATGGTCCCATTTCCAGGAAAAGCGATCAAGGGCAAATGGGGTATTTGGGGTACGGGACCCGGCCCCTGACGGGGCCCGGGCTCGCTGGCGAGCCGTGCCCCGTGAGGGGCCGGTTTAAGAGAGAAGAGAAAACGCAACTCCCGAAGAAGTGCCGGCTACGCGTCGAAGTGTCTTAGCGCATGCGCACCGAGCGTGCTCCGCGGCAGCAAGAGCGCGAGCCCGAACGTGGCCGCCAGCAGGCCCATGTTGAAGAACAGGGCGATGCCGATGCCGTGCGCGTAGTCCTGGGGCTCGGGCTGCACCCCAACGATCGTGGAGTAGATGCTGCCGATCGCGGCCACGCCCATGGCAAACGCGATCTGTTGCACGGTCGTCAGGACTCCCGAAGCAGAGCCGGCGGCGTAGCTGGGGATGCCGCTCAAAACGGTGCTGATGAGCGTCGGCACCACGAATCCCTGGCCGATACCGTAGATCAGCAACCAGGGTATCAGCTCCGGACTGGTGACGGCAATGCCGTGGGTTCGCGCCAGCACGATCAACCCGATCAAGCCCACGATCATCAGGCTCGTGCCCAGGTTGATCGCCCGGCTGCCGAGTCTTTTTGTCAGCTTGATGCCGGCGCTCGATGCCATCAGGAAGCCAAGTGCAAACGGGATGAAGATCAGCCCTGTTGCACGCGGCGTGAGGCCCAGCCCTTCTTGCAAGAAGAGCGTGATTGTCAAGAAGAACGTCGACATGCCCCCGTAAAACGCGAGGGCAGCGAGGAGCCCGGACACAAAGACCTTGTCGCGAAACAACGACAGCTCCATGAGCGGCGAACCGCCGGAATTCGATACGCGGCGCTCGTACAGGATGAAGGACACCAGCACGGGGATCGAGGCAGCCAGACAGAGAAAAGCCCACATCGGCCAGCCGGCTGCATGACCCTGCACGAGCGGGTAGATCAAAAGGAACAAGCCGAGCGTGGCGAGGGCGACGCCGCCCAGGTCGAGCCGCGGCGCCCGCGATGAGCGCGATTCGTGCACCACGAATGCGGCGGCCAGTAGCGCGATAATGCCGACGGGGAGATTCACAAGAAAAATCGGCCGCCAGGTCAGCCCGAACAAGTTCCAGTCGATCAGCATCCCGCCCAGCACGTTTCCCGCGAAGGAGCCTGCCCCCAGAACCATGCCGAAGATGCCAAACGCGATGCTGCGTTCGCGAGGCGGAAAGCTGACTTGAATAATGGACAGCACTTGCGGAAACATCACCGCGCCGGTCGTGCCCTGGAGTACCCGTGCGGCAATAAGTGTTCCTGGCCCAGGTGCAAGGCCGCACAAGGTGGAGGCGAACGTAAAGCCGGCGACGCCGACCATGAACATGCGCTTGCGGCCATAGATATCGCCGAGACGCCCGCCGGTGATGAGGAAGACGGCATACGTTAGCCCGTAGCCGGCGATCATGAGCTGTATGTCTGCAAACGTCGCGGGCAAGCCGCGCTGGATCGACGGAATAGCAATGTTAAGGATGAAGAAATCAAGTACGCCCAGCACTGCCGCCATGAGAACCACGGAAAGGGCAAGCCAGCGCCGCGGGTCGAGGTCCGCAGCCGACGGCTGCTGAGGCGCGCTGGGTTTGTGCGACGCGGTCGGGATGCTTGGCCGAGCCCTCGGCCGGGTCGTCTGCGGCATAATGCGTGTTCCGTTTCCTGTACGGGCCTCAACTCAGGGGAAGAGCAACTCTGCTCTCGGCATTCCGTTTAGTACGCCTCGCGGAGCGCCTGCCAAAGGCCTAACTCCACATCCAAGAAAGAACCCGAGAATCCGCGCCGCAAAGCGACCTGATAAGCGGCCTGGGTCAATTCCGCCTCCATCTCTTCTAACATTGGGAGGGATGGGTTGTCGACTCCAATCACCAGGGGTCCGCCACGCTGACGGCGCAGCACCTTTTGCAGTGCTTTCCACACGTCCAGCTCGAACTCGAGCCACGAGCCCCTGACCCCGTGTTTCAATGCCACGGGGTAAGCGACCTCGGTAAGCTCACCCGCGAACTCCTCTGCCCAACTTTCCGAGGAAACCGGTTTAGCACACATGATTCTTTTACCTCGCGGCGAACCGATTACCACCTGTCCGCTCACACCTCCAGCATGTCGATGCTGGCGATGCGGACTCACTACCCATTGCCCAAGCCGTTCCGGGCGCTGTTTCTGCATCGCGCTTCTGTAATGACGATGCAAGGCTCCCAAAGGTTCAGGTTACCTTGAGCAAGGCAAGCATCGAGTCACACTTGACGCGAACGCCTTGCCGCCAGCACTTCCCATGCCGGCAATGGGGCGAAAGAGCCCGCAGGCAGGTCGGACACCGCTTCCTGCCGTCGTAGCTCAAGCTGACAGCTTGAGCTACGAGAGAATTAATTCCCGATTGGCAAAGTGAGACACAACCCTTCCAGCACGCGCCTTGGCACGTCAAGGATAGGTCATCGATTCTTTCCCGTGCTGAGCCAGCGGTGCTGCCGGGCAATTTCCTGGTCAGCCACCCAGTCCGCTGCCGCCGTGAGGCGGTGTGTGAGAGAGGAGCGCGGATGGCGCAGATAACCAATGATCGCGACTACGCAGAGAAGCAGGGCAGGCAGCACGACATGGAACCCCTCGCCAAAGCGGAGGAGAGTGAAAATCGCACCGGCCAGGACCAGCGCAAGAATCACTGCACCCTCCCAGGCCACTCTGGGAACGAGCAAGATCAAGGCGCCGCCAATTTCAAGGACGCCGATAGCCGTGCGCAACCAATCTGGGTAACCCCAGCGTGCGAACTGAGCAGCTGCGGCGGGACTCAAAAACTTTCCAGCGCCAAAAGCAAGAAACACGAACGCCAGAAGGGCAGTTAACATCCAGATGGCGATGATCTTGAACTTCTTCATCACATCCTCTTCCTTTTCTTGTCCCGTTCCCAGCGGCAATCACGGAAAACTTTCTGCGTGTGATCGTGGTTGCCCTCTGCCCAAGCTTATGTCATAGCTTCTATAGGATATTACCTTCGCCCGTCTGAAAGCTTACAAGCGCACGAAAGAATTCCCAGCACAGCTCGCCAGGCGGGTTAACGCGGCAAGATTGCTGAAGTTGTTTTCGGCTCACAGGTTGTGATCTGAAAACAAAAGCGGCGGAAAAGCGCCGCAGTCCAAAGAAGTCACTTTTGGAGTGCGGCGCTTTTCCGCCGCTTTTGTTTCCTCTAATTTGCAAGGCTCTATGGAGAAAGGCTGCGACGGGGGTCCCAATAGCCGTTGGCTTTGCCGTTCCTTAAGGGTCGAGGCCTGCTTGCTCGTGAAATGTCCCCAGAGCATGCCGTTTGCCGCCCTTTTCTTCTTTTCTTGGCCGGCCGAGTCGCCTAGGCGTAGTCTGGCATCATTCGGAAACGATCACCTTGGGACGGCGCAAAATGAACTCCGGCTGCTGGCTGGCGTAGCCATGTTCGCGCTGCTCCGCCACGCGCAGCGGGTCCATGCCCTCCATGCGACGGCTGCCAACGCGCTCGTGGAAAGCAGGAAGATATGCCGAGCCGATGACGGCGTCATAGCGCTGGATGCCATGGCGGGTCAGGGCGCTCCGCGCCTTCCGGACCTCCACCTCCATGGCGTCGGCCCATTGTCCCAGCGCTTCGCTATCTTCCTTGGGCGGCCGACCGGCAGCTATCCGTTCCAGGTCGAAACCGAGTTCCAGCAGCTCGTTCAACAGCGCGAGACTGATGCGCTTCTCGCCGTGCAATTCCTGGCGCAATTGCTGATACGCCCGCTGCGTGTCGGCGGCAAAACTGTTGAAGGCCGACTGCAACGTGTCGCGTGACTTGACGAGCGCTTGCTCATAGAGCTTGTGTTGACGACTATTGGTCTCCCGCAGGGCGATGATCTCTTCGCACAACCGATAGATGGAAGACCCTCCCAGCGTTTGCTTTGAGGAACCAGGGCGCGGCGGCGGATCTCCTCCAGGTTGTCCTTCCGCTGGCAGCTCCGGCAATGAGGGATCGTTCATACAGCATTTTCCTGACGGAATTCCAACGCAAAATCGAGCGCCCAGGGATCGATCGGTTTCTGCAGAAACTGCTCCAGCAAGGAACGGACT
>Ga0116222_1002088_pt1 | contig 10719 bp, 7 predicted proteins | sample Sb_taG_12_FD_88963 | JGI IMG/M metagenome (GOLD analysis project Ga0116222, IMG submission 88963) | Peat soil microbial communities from Weissenstadt, Germany - Sb_50d_9_AC metaG | ecosystem: Environmental > Terrestrial > Soil > Wetlands > Peat | place: Germany: Weissenstadt | collected 2010-09-21
GAGATGCTTGGCTGCAACCAATACGCCCAGCACCTGCGGCAGTTGATCGACGGCAATACCCAGCCGCCCCATGCCGGTATCCACTTTCAGGTGCACGGGATGCCGAGCCACACCGAGCGCCGCGGCGGCTGCATCCAGAGACTCGATCTGCCACAACTCCCAGACCGTCGGGGTCAGGTTCATGCGGATGATCTCAGTTTCTTCGCCGCGCCAGAAGCCGGTCATCAGCAGAATGCTTGAGCGAATGCCGGCCTCGCGCAGGGGAATGGCCTCGTCGAGCGAGGTCACGCCCAGCCAGCGCGCGCCTTCGGTTTCGAGCGCGCGGGAACACTCAACCGCGCCATGGCCGTAGGCGTCGGCTTTCACCACGGCGCACACGGTGACGTTGGCTCCAACGTGTTTCTGCACGGTGCGGAAATTTTGCCGGAGGGTCGTGAGAGAAACCTCAGCCCAGGTAGGACGCGTTGCCACGCGGCTCAGGATTTCGGCGGTTGCCACTTTCGCGATTATAGCGGGAGTCGCCCGAGCGCCCAGGTTACGCCGGGGCTACTCCCGCGCTGGGATTGCGAATCCCACCCTAACCGCAAAGCACGCAGTCAGGATGGGGCAGGCAAATTCACTGCTGGTGCCCTGTCCCGGAAATTCACGAATAAAGTCGGACACAGCCTTGGTGTGGGTCCCCTCGCCTCAGCGGCTAAAGCCGCTATTCCCAGGGCCTCTTTACGGCGCGACTGGAAGCCGCGCCCTTTCAAAACTCGCAAACTTTTGACGCGAACTAACGCGACACCACACTAGTTTTCCGACAAAGTGAACTTCACCGTGATCTGAGTCTCGACCTCGATCGGTTCACTGTTCAGAATGTATGGCCGATAGCGCCACTGGCTGACGGCGTCGATCGCCGCTCCAACCAGCAGTGGATGTCCCGAGATCACCCGAAGGTTTTCGATCGAGCCTGTTTTGTTGATGATCGCCGACAGAACCACCGTCCCCTGCACGTGCGCCATCTTTGCCGGATAGGGATAGACAGGCTGTACGCGGCGAATCATACTGCCTTCGAGCAAGCTCGACGGGCGGAACTGGCGGACGGCCGACGCAAGTGGAGGAGGCGGTGGCGCAACCGAGCGGATGGAGTCGCCAATCGATCCCCAGACTCCGTTGCGCGAGCCCACACCGGTCGACCCTTCGACTCCGAACTCGTTGTAACTCACCTGAGGCGGGGGTGCCGTTTCCTCGATGTGAGCCACCTGCCTGGGAATTTCCCGAGGTGCGATCAACACGTCATCTGCAAGATTGCTCTGCACAATGGTCGTGGAGCGCTGATGCTGAACGTGCGGTGTGGGCGCGGGCGGGGTGCCCCACGAGACCGGCGTTGGTAGGGCGCGGCCATACGGTGGTGTAACGGTTTTCAACAGCGGCAACAAGAGAAGCAAGCCCATCACCGCGGCTTGCACTCCGAACGAAGTCAGAGCTGACCAGCCCCGGCGCGAGCGCTGGGACCAGGATGTTTGCAGCATGCTGTCGGTGAACATCGAATGGCCAAATGTGATCTCCTTCGTCATAGCGTCCTCCCCAGTGAAATGCGTTTGCTGCTATGGACACCACGAAAGGCTGGAAGGGCGGCGGCGCTGCAAAGAAAAAAGGCCGCGTGGTTACGCGGCCTGCGGGAACTTTTTGAGTGCCGAAGGTGTCGCCGTTCTCAGTTCTTCGGTGGTTCAGCGGGCTTGGGAGCCGGTTTAGGAGTTGTTCCAGAGCCTACGGACGGCCTTGGACCGGCCGGCTTAGCCCCTGTGCCGGTAGTGGAAGGAGCGGCCACACCGGACTGTACGTTGTAAGCGTCCACAACGGCCTTGGTAATGTCGACGCCCTCGCCGGAGATCAGTACGGGACTCTGCGGCCACGGCTTGGAGGTGTCGAGGATCATGCCGTATCCGTTGTCCTGGGCATACTTGCCGATAATCGGGCCCATCTTCTGCAGAATCTTGCTGGCGACATCCTGCTGCTGGTTGCCGAAATCTTCCTGAGCGTCCTGCAAAGCGCGATCGAAAGCTTTTTGCTTGCCATCAATCTGCTTCTTCAAAGTGTTGAGTGCATCTTCGTTCAGCTTGTCCTGCTGGGTGGTGAGCTGCTTCTTCAACGCATCGAGCTCGTCATTCTGGTTCTTGAGCTCGGCCTGCTTGGGCTCAAACTTCTTGCCCAGCGTGTCCATGTCGCGGCGACCTTCGTTGCAGCCAAAAATCGCGGCTTCGATATTGATCGAGCCCACCTTAGTGCCGGTGAGGGTGACCGTCGGCGCGGCCCCCGGTGCAGCCGCAGCGGCTGCAGGAGCTGCGGGCGCTGCCGTTGCGCCGGACGGTGTAGCTGCACTGCTGGTTTGGGCGAAAGCGGAAATCGCTACGAAAGCCGCAGCCGCCAGGAGAGTTTGCAGGAACTTGCTTTTCATTGGATCGATTGAACTCCTTGGAACCGGCTCTTCCGCACGGCTCCGCGAATGAACTTTGATTTCGCTCTCAGAATCGCTTTCAGTCAACGCCGGGCCGCACTGAATGAGGTCTCCGCCGCGGTAGCGGCCGCCGTCGGAAAGGGCGCACTAGATTGCGGGCGTCAAACGCGCGACTATGCGCGCGTGTTGTCCATCACCTCAAAATCCCTTGAATGGCGTGGATCGACAGCATTATAGAGACCTCAAGCGGGCCCAGTCAAACCTCTCAAGCCTCCCGTTGCCCGATCACAAACGGCAGACGCAACCAATCCAGCCGGATCCGCCGCAATTCAACTGCATCAGAACGTGGTCGCGACCGTGAAGCGGAACGTCTTGCGCGGCTCGCGCAGCAGGAACTGAGGAGCAAAGGTTTGCTTCGCCAGGTTGTAGGTGAAGTCTCCGGCGGCGCCGGCGGGAAACATGGCCCGCGTAATGGCAATGGGCGGAGTCGTCTGCTCGTCGAGCCGTACCGGGTTGTAGGCCCAGTAAATGCGGAACGGGGCGTTGACCACGGGCAGGAACATCTGCAACTCCAGCCCGGCGGAGGCACGAGGCTTCCAGTTCGTCGATTCCAGCACCTGCAATTGCTGGGAAGGCAGCGGATTCAGGCGAGCTCCGCCGATGCAGTTGAAGGCGGAATCAAGCTGCGGACAGCCGAACAGCGTGCTGATCACGCCGTCATATTGCACATTCGCAATCTGCAACTGGGAGCGCCGCAAAATTGGATCGATGCCGGTATCCCAGAACGGCACGATGGCCACCGGGCCGGCAATCGTGATGCGGTACTCAAAGTTGGTCCAGACGCTGAGATCGCCGCCCGGGAATACGATCTGGTCGACCGGGATGGGGATGGTGTAATTGCCCAGCGCTGGATTCCGGGGGTCGCGCAGGACCGGGTGCTGATCCGGATTGGTCAGGGTAATTACGTTGGCACTGGGCAGAAATGCAACTGGCGATACGGAGCGGATATCAAAGCCGCGAATATCGTTTTCACCGCCCATGTAGAAGCGCTGGAAGGGCGGGGCGACCAGGCCGTTAAAGCCGCTGATGAACGACCCGTTGATGTTGAAGCCGAAGGCATTTCGCCTTTTCTGGACCGGGAAGAAACGCTTGTACTGAATGATCGGCCGGATGGAATTGACGGTTCCGCCCAGGCCGGCGATCTCTGCCCCGACCACGAATTGGTGCCCGCTGTGCGGGGAGATGCCGCTATCCAGCGTGTTGAAGGAGAAGTTGGGGAAGATCTTGCTGGTGATGATTCCATTGACCGAGTTCGGGCCCGAGATGCCGCGGAAAGCAATGAAGTCAAACAAGCTCTTGGACGCGGTGCTGAGCGGCAGCAGGGTCGAACGGTCCAGGGAGTAGGTGATGGCCAGGCGTTTAAAGGAGCGCCGCAGCGGATAGCTCAGCGATGTGGTGAAGCCGACGCTGGACTGGGAGTAGTTCTGCAGGTTCTGCAGCACCGTGTTGGGCAGATTCAGGTTCTGCCCGCTGAAGATGGAAAGCTGCCGCGCCTGATTGAAGCTGACCTTGTTGCCGAACACGCTAAAGCCGAATTGCAGCGGCCGGTCGAACATGTAGGGCTGGGTGTAGCCGAACAGAACGCTGCGCGCCAGGTTTCCCAGGCTGACCTGGACCTGCAGGGTCTCGCCGCGCCCGAGGAAGTTGTTGGTGGAATAGTTCACCCCGATGAAGGCGCCTTCCAATCCGCTGACGCCGCCGTTGAGTCCGACGCTGTTCTTGCCTTTTTCATGGACGTGGAGCGTCAGGTCGACATAGCCGTTCTTTTCGTCCAGCTTCTTGTCGGTCACGTTGGGGTCGTCAGGCTTGAGCTGGTCGAAATAGGAGAGCTGGTTCAGGCGCAGCAGGCTGAGTTCCCATAGCTTCGAGTTGTAAACGCCGCCTTCCTCCAGGGCCAGCTCGCGGCGGATGACTTTGTCGCGCGTGGTAGTGTTGCCCTGGAATTCAATCCGGCGCACGTAGAACTGTTTGCCTTCATCCACGTCGATCTCGAGAAAAGCGAGTTTCTTATCGTCGTCGAAGGTAGTGGAAGGGACGCCGGTGTAGTTGATGTAGCCGTATTGGCCATACGCCGTGCGCAAGTTCTCCAGACCCTTGGCAATCTTCTCGCGGCTGAAGATGTCGCCGTCTTTGAGCGGGAACAGGGTCCGTAGCGCGGCCGAGTTGGGCAGGGCCTTGTTGTTCTTAAAAGTAATTTTACCCAGCCGGTAGCGGTCTCCCTCTTCAATCGGCATAGTCAGGTCGACCGCCTTGCCCGCGCCTGCCTGCAGCAACGGGATGTGGAAGCCCTTGTGGCCGGTGTCGTGCATCTGGGTCTTGGGATCGTTCACGACCACCTTGAAGTAGCCGCGGTTCTGATATTGAGCCCGGACCCGCTCGGTGTCCTCTTCCAGCTTGGTGGCGTCGTAGGTTTTCGCGAAGATGTTTTCCAGGAAAATGGAGTGTGGGACGCCGATGGGCCGAAGGTTTTTCATGGCCGCGCGCAGGACGCGCGAGTTGATGCTCTTGTTGCCTTCGAACTTGATTTTCCCGACCTTAACCTTGGGGCCTTCCTTGATCACGAACGTGATGCCCACGGCAGCGGGCGGAATCTGCCGCACTTCCGTGCGGATGGTGGCAAACTGGCGGCCGTGCTCGGACAGCAATCCCTTAATCGCCACCTCGGCCTTCTTGATCCGGGTGGGGTCGTATTGACTCTCGACACTCAAGCCGACCTTAGCTTGTTTGAAGCGGTCGAGCACGTCGCTGGTGGAGACAGAACTGAGGCCGAGGTAGTTAATCTCGCGAATCGTGGGCTTTTCTTTTACCTGGACGATAATGCGCCAGCCCTTCGGCGTCTGCTCGCGCGAGAACTTGATATCTTCGAAATAACCGGTGTTCCACAGGGAGTTGAAATCGCGCTCCATGGAAGCCGGATCGTAGATATCACCGGGTTTGCTGAAAATGCGAGCCTTGATGGTTTCCTGCGGAATGCGGCGGTTGCCGATGACGTCGATTTCCGAAATCACCTCGGTCTGCGCCCATGCCGTTCCGGCGGCCAGCAGAAGCGTGCACAGCAGGATCGCCAGCCCGCTCGAAAAATGACCTGCCCGCCGCGCCGGTTGTGTCCAAGCCCGTTGAAATGAAGGAGATGGCACGGACATGCCGCTCCCGGCACACGCGTGCTCGGGCGCAACAGAACTCTCCGGATGAAAGCGAAAAGGAATCGCTACGACCTCAGGCTCTGGGATGTAAGAAAACTGTCATTATACGGTAGAGCAGCGGAAAGCGTCCAAACTGAGGCTGCAATGCGGGCGTGAGCCCCCAGCCGAGATCCTGGCCCTGCGCGAAATCGAAGGGGAAGGACCTCGTGCAGCCGTACCCGCCTCGTTAGCTTTCGATTTGCAACCCGTCTTAAGCCTCGCACGCCCCTTGCACTACTGCTTGGTGTTTGGCTGGATTCGTTCTACCTCAACCAAGACGGAATAAAACGTGGCCGAGTTGCCCATGTCGGTAAGTTTTTCTGACGTGAGGCTGTTGATGCTTTGGAAGCCTGAGGTCATCTTAGCCCAGCTGAGCGTTGCCGAAACGACTCCGGGCTGAACTTTGCCGTCGACCCGCGCTTTCAGCAGAATCTCCCCGCGCCGGTTGAAAACGCGAACTGTGTCGCCGTTCAAGATGCCGCGCGCTCGCGCGTCTTCGCCACAAATCTCCAGCAGGCCGGGTTCTTCCATCTCCCGCACCGAAGGCAAGTTGGAGAATGTGGAATTGAGGAAGTTGTCGGCCTTGCGGGCCAGCAGTTCCAGAGGCAGCGTCTTGTGATGAAGTTCTCCGTGCCGAGATTCGGAGGGTGGAGTGAAATCAGCCACGGGATCGAGCCCTTGCGCCTTAAGCGCCTGGCTGTAGAGTTCGGCTTTGCCCGAAGCGGTGCGGAAACCGCCGCGAGCGAAAGGAAGAAAGGGCTCTGGTTGCGTAGGGACAGCCGCCCTCGGCTGTCCAGCGGAGCGAAGCTCCGCAGCGGCTGTGAGCGGGTGCGCGTCCGAAGCTGCAAAATTCAACCGCACATGCTTCTCCTGCTCGAGTCGCTGACGATCGATCCCCGTCAGCCAGGGGTCGGCTGAATCCAGCGCCGAATCGATCATCTCATCCACAGTCTCGCGGAAACATTGCTCTTCGAAGCCCATGCGCAAGGCCAGCGCCCGGAAAACCTCCACATTCGAGCGGCACTCGCCCCCGGGCGCGATTGCCTGATTCGAGACCTGCAGGTAGTAGTGACCGTAGGATTTCTGCAAATCCTTGTGCTCAAAAAATGTTGTCGCGGGCAGCACGATGTCGGCGTAGTCGGTCGTGTCGGTGAAGAACTGCTCGTGCACCACGGTGAACAGATCTTGCCGCAGCAGGCCCCGCACAACTTCATTGTGCTGGGGACAGACCGCCGCCGGATTCGAGTTGTAGACGAACAACGCTTTGACGGGCGGGTCATTCAGCGCGTTCAGCAGACGGCCCAGTTCGACCATATTGAGGATCCGGGCCTCGCGTCCAAGCGCGGTGGTCATAAGGTCGGGGCGCTTGAGGGCGTGGTCATCGAAGGCGAATGCACCGCTCAGCGACATCTGCAACCCGCCACCGAGTTCCTTCCACGATCCGAGGATGCACGGCAACATGACGATCGTGCGCGTGGCCATGCCGCCGCGCTCGGAGCGCTGCACGCCGTAATTCAGCCGGATGACCGAGGGACGCGTGGTCGCATACTCGCGCGCCAGCTTGCGAATGTCGGCCGCGGCAATCCCGGTCCACTGCGCGACTCGCTCCGGCGGATATTCCTTGACCTTTTCGCGCAGTTCTTCAAAGCCAAGCGTGTACTTGGCGACGTAGTCGGCGTCGTGCAGGTTCTCGCCGATGATGACGTTCATCATCCCGAGGGCCAGCGCCGCGTCGGTGCCGGGATTGATCGGCAAATACCAGTCGGCGCACGCGGCGGTGCGCGTGCGATAAGGATCGATCACCACCAGCTTCGCCCCGTTGCGCCGCGCTTCGGTGATGAATGGCCACAGATGCACATTGTTGCCGTGGATATTCGAAGCCCACGCGATAATGTATTTCGAATGTGGGAACTGCTCGGGCTCGGTGCCCAGTTTCACGCCCAGCACAGATTTCAGCCCTGCTTCTCCGGCCGCGGAACAAATTGTTCGCTCGAGCTGTGAGCCTCCCAGGCGATGGAAAAATCTGTGATCCATCGTCGAGCCGTTCAGCGCCCCGAGCGTCCCGCCATAGGAATAGGGAAGAATGGCCTCGCTGCCGAACTCGGCCGAGATCGCGCGAAAGCGCGACGCGATTTCGTCGAGCGCTTCATCCCAGGAGATGCGTTGCCAGATTGGACTCGGCTCTGTTTGCGTGGGGACAGCCGCCCCCGGCTGTCCATGCGGAGCGAAGCTCCGCGGTCGTGTGGCGCGGGCACTCCTGCCCGCGTCCGCGGCGCCAGCCGCGGGGCCTTTAGCCGCAATCCTCCGCATCGGGTACAACACCCGATCCGGCGAATACACCCGGTCAAGATACTTCGCCACTTTGGCGCAGAGAAACCCGCGCGTGACGGGATGTTCCGGGTCGCCCTGAATCCTGGTGGCGCGGCCATCCTGAACGGTGATCAGCACCCCGCAGGCATCCGGACAATCATGCGGGCACGCGGCATGGACGACTTGCTTCATGGAGCTTCAATTATAGGGGAGGATGAGGACATGTAGGGACAGCCGCCCTCGGCTGTCCTCGGGCCGAAGGCCCGACTTGTTGTTTGTCTCGTCCGCCGGCGCCAAGTGCTCTCGGAGCTTCGCTCCGCCGGACAGCCGAGGGCGGCTGTCCCTACACAACTACTTCAACTCCAACACTTCCCTTTCTTTCGCCTTACTCATCTCTTCCATCTTCTTGATTTCGTCGTCGGTGAGCTTCTGGATTTCGTCGAGCGAGCGCTTCTCTTCATCCTCTGTGATCTTCTTGTCTTTCATCGCCTTCTTGATGGCGTCGTTGCCGTCGCGGCGGATGTTGCGCACGGCGGTGCGGTGGTCTTCGAGCGCCTTGTGCAGGTGCTTGACCATCTCCTGGCGCCGCTCCTGGGTCAACGCGGGAACCGGCACGCGGATCAGCTTGCCGTCGTTCATGGGATTCAAGCCGAGATCTCCGGAGCGAATGGCTTTTTCGATCGCGCCCAGCTGCGACGGATCGAAGGGCTGCACTGTGATCAGCTGCGCCTCGGGCGCATGAACTTGCGCCACCTGGTTGAGCGGCATCTGTGAGCCGTAGGCGTCGACGCTGACGCCATCGAGCATATGAACTGAGGCGCGGCCGGTGCGCGTGGCCGCCATCGCCTTGCGGAAATCTTCGACAGCTTTCTCCATGCGCGTCTTCAGCTGCACGTATGTTTCCTTCAGACCGGCGATGCTCGCCATTGTCGCTTGCGCCATTGGGTCAGCTCCGTCTTTCCCTGGATCAAAACGCCGAATTATAAACCCGCAAAAAACAAGCTGCCACGGATTCGCACGGATCAACACGGATCAGCGACCCAAATCCGTGTGAATCCGTGAAAATCTGTGGCGATTTTACGCGCTGACCATGGATCCGATCTTCTCGCCCAGCACCACGCGGCGGATGTTGCCGTGGTGGTTCAGGTTGAAGACGATGATGGGCAGATTGTTGTCCTTGCACAGGCTGATGGCGGTGGAGTCCATCACTTTCAGTCCCAGCTTTAGCACGTCCATGTAGGAAATCTGGTTGAATTTCTTGGCGCCGTCCACTTTGAGCGGATCGGCGTCGTAGATGCCATCGACGCGCGTTGCCTTGAGGATGGCGTCGGCCTTGATCTCCATGGCGCGCAGGGACGCGGCAGTGTCGGTGGAGAAGTACGGATTGCCAGTGCCGCCGGCAAAGATCACAACGCGGCCTTTCTCCAGATGCCGGATGGCGCGCCGGCGGATGAAAGGCTCGGCCACCTGGTTCATCTCGATCGCAGACTGCACGCGGGTGTAGACCTGCTGCTTCTCGAGCGCGTCCTGCAGAGCCAGCGCGTTGATGACCGTGGCCAGCATGCCCATGTGGTCGGCGGAGACGCGGTCCATGTCCTTGGCCTGCTGGGCGACGCCGCGAAAGAAATTGCCTCCTCCGACGACAATGGCGATCTGCACACCCAGCTTGTGAACCTCGCCGATCTCGCCGGCAATTTCGTGGATGCGGGCCGTTTCGACACCGAAGCCCTGATTGGCGGCGAGGGCTTCACCGGAAACCTTGAGCAGAATGCGTTTGAAGACAGGAGTTGTCATTTGTAGCGCCGGCGTCCTCGCCGGCTGTTCGCGGGGACGTCTCGTCCCCGCACTGCTTGTCGAACCTAGCGCCTTGGTCTCCGCCGCGACGGGCGGAGACGCCCGTCGGACAGCCGGCGAGGACGCCGGCGCTACAAAAAAAGGCGCCCCGCAGGGCGCCTGAGATTACTCCACTTTCTGTTCTGCGGGCTTGGTGACCGCGACGGTCTCGCCTGCATCGCCCACCTTGAAGCGGGCGAAGCGGCGGACGGCGATGTTCTCGCCCAGCTTGCCGATCTTCGACGCGATCAGTTGCCCGATCGAGATGGTCTGGTCCTTGATGAAGGGCTGCTCCAGCAGGCAGACCTCTTCGTAAAACTTCTCCATCATGCCGGTGACCATCTTCTCGGCAATATGAGCGGGCTTGCCGCTGGCAATCGCCTTCGAGAGATAAATGTCCTTCTCGCGCGCAAAGTCCGCAGGCGTAACGTCCTCTTTGCGCACGTACTTCGGGTCGCTGGCCGCGATGTGCATGGCGATGTCGTGCACCAGTTCCTTGAAGTCGTCGGTGCGAGCCACGAAATCGCTCTCGCAGTTGACTTCGACCAGAACGCCGATCTTGCCGCCAGCGTGTATGTAGCTGGCGACCGAACCTTCACTGGTGACGCGCGTCGCCTTCTTGGCCGCAACCGAAACGCCCTTTTTGCGCAGAATGACGACAGCCTGCTCCATGTCGCCCTTGGCTTCAGTCAGAGCCTGCTTGCAATCCATCATGGGAGCGCCGGTTTTTTCCCGGAGGTCCTTCACTTGTGCCGCCGAAATGTTCACGGTAGTAGTACTCATTTTAATTCCTTCGTAAAGACGCTGCGTGCGACGCCTCTATATAAACTTTGACCCGCGCCGGACGACCCGCGCGGGTCTGATTTCCATGCCCGGTTTTTACTGGCAACTGAC
>Ga0116222_1002091_pt1 | contig 10704 bp, 10 predicted proteins | sample Sb_taG_12_FD_88963 | JGI IMG/M metagenome (GOLD analysis project Ga0116222, IMG submission 88963) | Peat soil microbial communities from Weissenstadt, Germany - Sb_50d_9_AC metaG | ecosystem: Environmental > Terrestrial > Soil > Wetlands > Peat | place: Germany: Weissenstadt | collected 2010-09-21
ACCCCAGCACGCCGAAGACGGCCAGCCCCATATCGCTGCCCGCCTCGTCCGGGTTCTCCCGGAGATCGCGGTCTGGGCAGCCTCACTCCCTTCGGGCATCGTGGCGCTCGAACCATGGCTGACTCCGGCAAGAGGTGACCGTGGCACAACTCCTGAGCCACCGGCTGCAAGATCCGAGACCCCTCACAACAGGTGACGTACCCTCGGCTCGCCGAGCCGCCGTTCGGAACGTCCTGGGGGCGGCCAAGATAGTCGTCCAGGGCGCGCGAGAACGGACGTTCTGTCACGTCGCGCCGATCCACATGCCATGTTAAAGATCGCTGTCCCCTGGCCCGTCGACCTCATCTGACGATGAGCGGGCGATGTCCGAACGAAAGTTTTTGCACCGGTCAGCATGATCATTCGTAAGCCAATCGGCCGTAATTTGGCGCGGTTGCGATGCAGCGTGGCAGTGAATCCTGAGCAGGCCTGCCGAATATTTGCGCCGCCTCGTCCGTCGGCGCGAACCTCGGCGGGAGACACAGATCGGTCGCCTGGTAGCGGGATGAGGAGCCTCCGGCGATCGAGTCGCAGCATTCATCGCGGCTCCTGCGGGGAGTTGCAAGAGTGAGCTGGCCTGTATCTGGGCTGGGTATCAACAGCGCCTGGCGAACACAAATGACTGGTCCGTCCCGGTAGAGGATTCTCCCGTCGGTATGGGGAACTGATATCAGGAGGGCTCAGTGCTGGAGTACACGATGTACTCCAGCAGGGACCCGTCGGGATCGCGGAAATATGTGCTGGTGCCGGCCCCGGCGCCTCCATGTCGCATGACTGGCCCATCCTCCGCGACGACACCGTGGGCGGCCAGATGCCGGGAGAGCGCGTCCGGAGTGCCCGGCCATACGAAGCACAGGTCGCTGCCGCCTGGCGCGACGGGCGGGGAAGCGACCAGGGTGCCTGCGTCCACGCCCGGGCCGTGCACGTTGAGTTGCTGATCACCGAACCGGAATGCGACCCGGCCGTCTGGGTGGTCGACCACTTGCGCTCCCATGACGTCCCGGTAGAAGCGGATCGAGCGATCCCAGTCGCTGACGGCGATCACCACGTGGTCGAGACGCACATGTCCTGGCACTCGTCCAGTCTCGCGGAAGTCTGACGGCATGCAAGCGAACTGAGCGATCGGTACGGCCAACGTAAAGTACCCGCTCGACCACAGAACCGCGCGGAACGGCGGGTACACGCGGGGGGCAAGAGATTTTGCCTTGCTGGCGGCCTGTGAATCCCAGATCTGACCCGGCGAGTGGCTGACCAGCTCGCATAATTCAGCCTGTCGCACAAACGGGGGGCCCGCCTCCTTGGGGGCAGGCCTGCTGCCTGGGATGATGATGCATTCCTGTCGCTGCGGACACCATCCGCTCCTGCCGCGAGGGTGACGGCGGTGCCCGGCATGCGTGACTTGGCGGCCGTACAGTTCCGGTATGGGGTTTGTCGTGCTCTGCGGACCTGCTAAGAATCCGCCAGATCTCGTTGCGTGGGCCGTGCGAGACTGCTGAGGATGCCGGCGACTGGCTAACTGCACGTGCAGTCCAGCCGGACCGGTACTCGGTACCGATGCCGCTCACTGCGCCGCAAGACTGTTGAATGTAGCGGTGCGTGGCGGCATGTAACCAATGTCCTCCATTGCCGCCGATGTCACGGCTCTGCCGGGAAGCGGGCGCCGCTAGCCTGGGGCATGATCACTTGCGTGGTTGAGTACGTAATCGTTCCTGCGAAGATCGACGCCTTCGAACGCTTCGGCCGCCGCTGGATGGAGCTGGTCGATTCACATGGCGGCAAGCACCACGGCTACTTCCTGCCTGCCGAGGGGGCCAGCGATAAGGCCCTGGCGTTGTTCAGCTTCCCCAGTCTGGCTGCCTATGAGCAGTACCGTGCCCTGTTCGGCGCCGACCCGGACTTCATCGAAGCGGACCGCATCAGGGATGACAGTGGCTGCGTGCTCCGTTACGAACGGACCTTCATGCGGCCGTTGCTGCCCGGGTAAGCAGCCCGCCTGACGATTCAGCAACACGGGTGAGGGGCATCTGAGGTCTTCAGCTCGCCACATACGCCACATCCGCACATGCCGCGTATGGTGCCGGCCCGGCGCGGACCGGGCCGGGCCGCCTCGATAACCTGCGCACCTACGCCGTACCTGCAACTTCGTAATGGTGCACGGTCAGGTCGCGCTCGATCAGGAACTGCTCATCATCCGGATAGAAGACTGCCTTCTCGATGTCCTGGCCGGCAAAGGCCTCGATCGCAGCCCGGGACTCCCAGAAGCTCACCGTGATGAACTCGGCACGATCACCCTCCGCACGCCAGAGCAGCCACGCCCCGCGGTTGCCGGGCGTGCGCTGATAGCCCTCGATGCCGGTCTTCTGCACATACGCTGCATAAGCGGTAGCGTCCTCGGCCCGGACCGCTCCGCGCCAGATCCGCGCGATCATCCCCCGATACTCGCACACGTGCAGACAGTGCTGACCCGTCGGCAAGCTGCCACCGCCAGCATCAACTCCTACCGTTGCTAATGGAAGACAAGGAACGTCGTCATAGCGGTCCCGCGCGGACGTCCTCATTTGCCGCGATGACGGCCATTCGTCTCATCGCGGCCGCGGTGTCAGGATGGCGGGCAGGTGAATGGTGGAGCCGCCCAGGAGGGCCGGGGCGTCGTGGCCGGCCTGGCGTAGTTCGATGACGCCTGCGTTGGGGATCAGGTAGTGGCTGGCGAAGCGGCGGAAGCTGCGCATCTGGTCGTGGCCGGGGGTGGTGATGCCGGTCAGCAGTGACCACGCGACGGCGCGCATGAACAGCCCGTGGGTGAACACCACGACCGGCCCGGATCCCTGCGCGCTGAGCCGGTCCAGGAAGCCGGCGGTGCGGCGGAGCAGGCCGGTGAAGGATTCGGCTCCGGGGCTGGCGTGGTGGGGGTCGGCCTGGTCCCAGTACGCCCGGGCGTATGGCTGGCGTTCTGCGGCGGTGCTGGCGCGCCCGTGCAGGTCGCCGAGGTAGGTGAACTCCTGGACGGGCCATTGCTGGCACGCGGCTTGGGGGAACCGGCTGATCGTCGGCTGCGCGGTCTGGCGGGCCCGCAGGTAGGGCGATGTCACGATCAGGGCCGGGACGTCAGCGGGTACCCGCGCGATCTGCCTGGCCTGCCGGTGCCCGTCCGGGGTCAGCGGGGCCGAGCCCGGGTCAGCGGAGGGCAGTCCCGCGTTGGATTCGCTTTCACCATGACGGATCAGGAACACCCGGATCACGCCAGCCTCCTGACCCTATTGCGTGACGAGATTCTGGCAATGACGCCATGATGCTGCATCTTCCGTCGCCACGGAATGCGCGCTCATGCCGCCGGTCGGTCGTGCGGGACTTCCCGAGGGGCCGCAGTACAGCAGACCGCGAGTCCGTCTCCCCGGCCGGCCATCCGCGCTGGCGGGTCCCACGAGCGAACAGTAGCGAGCCAGGCTGCCGAGCCGGGAGTGCGGGTGCCGCATCCCTTGCGGGACCGCGCTGCTGGCAAGATCGTGGCATGGCGGCCGGCTCGTTCCCGGATGCAGATAGATCCGGTCTGCTGCTTGCCCGGGCAGCCGCGCCTGATCGTTCTGCGTCGCGACCCGGAAGGGGATTGACCCTGTGGAAGCCGGACCGGAGTTGGCGGACGCAGCCCGCCGCGCGTTCGGCTGGATCGGTTCGGTGGCGGTCGACGTCGACGGCGGCCTGGGGTGGTGTGAGGGCGGGGCGCTGTCCGATGACCTGTATTCCGGCACGGCCGGGGTGCTGCTCGGCTGTGCCGAAGCCGCAGCGGCCGGCCTCGGCACGGCGCACGTCCCGGCCGGTGCTCGCGCCCGGCTGCTGCACCTGGCCCGCCACGGCCCGGGCGTAGCCACGATGCCCGATGACGGGCTGTTCGGCGGGTGGGCCGGAGTCGCGGTGGCGCTGCGTGCCTGGTGGCGCGCGACAGGAGACGAGGCCGCGGCCGAAGCCGCTACGCAGGTGACGGCGCAGATCGCCGGGCGCATCGTGCGGGCGCCGGCCGGCCGGCCGCGGTGCACCGACGTGATCTCCGGTGACGCCGGCATCCTGCTGGCTCTGCTCGCCGACGACTCCGGCGCCGCGGTGCGGGCTGCCCATGTCCTGGCCGGCCGGCTGGCGGAAGCCGCCGAACCGGGCCCGGACGGGCTGCACTGGCGGATGGCGGCCGGCCGGGAGTACCTGATGCCCGGGTTCTCCCACGGCACCGCCGGGGTCGCCTACGCCCTGGCCGCCGCCGGCCGCACGCTGAACCGCCGCGACCTGGTGGACGTCGCCACCCGCGGCGCCGACGCCCTTCTCGCCCTCGGGCACCATCCCGGCGGCTGGGCGGTGCCGCTCGCGATACCACCGCGACCGGACGGCGCGGCGGTGGCCTACGGCTGGTGCCACGGTGCCGCCGGCACCGTGCGGCTGTTCCTCCTGCTGAACGAGATCGACCCGCAACCACGCTGGCAGCACGCCATCGACGCCTGCCTGCAGGCCTTGCGGGACAGCCGCCTGCCCGCCCGGCTCTACCCCGGATACTGGGACAACCTCGCACGCTGCTGCGGCACCGCAGGAGTCGGGCAACTCCTGCTCGACCGCTACCAGGCCACCGGCGACACGGCCCTGCTCGACTGGGCCGGCACCCTGGCCGCCGACGTCGCCGGCCGCGCCCTGCCCGCCCCGCACGGCATCACCTGGTCCAACACCGAACACACCAGGACCCCGCCGGAACTGCCCCCAGAACCAGGGTTCATGCAGGGCGCCGCCGGAATCGCCGGCTGGCTGGCCAGGCTCCACGCCCTTCACACCCGCCCCGGCACCCCGCCCATCCCGGCCAGGCCCGGCCCATCATGGCTGTGACGGGGGCGGAACCCGGGAAAATCAAGATCATTCAGCCCGAACGGCCCTGGCGCGTGCCCCGGGACCGGCTCCTCGCTCACGCCGGGTGCAGGTGACGACGGGAGCTTGTCGTTCCATCCGGTGGGTGGAAAGATGGCCCTCGTTCGCTCACAACCGTCTGCGCCCGGGGGGGACCATGGACGAGCGTGCGGCAGAGGTTTTCCGGCAGCGGATCGTGGCGTCACAGCCGTGGTTTCCCCAGGCCCAGGCCCTGGCCGAGATCGACCGGCTCGCCGCGCTCTCAGATAAGGACCTTCCTGGGGCGTTGCGGGCCGCTGTTGAGGCGATGAGCGATCAGGGGTTTGCGGTTTTCACAGGGACCGTGACCCAGCTCTTGGTCACTGCGACCAAGCACGCCTCGCAGGCCGACGTGGCCGTGGCGACGAGGCTGCGCGCGCAGTTGGAGCGTGTGGGCCGGACCGCCCCTCCGCTGGTTACGGCGCGGCACGATCCCGCGGTGGGAGCGGAGCGGCGGACGATTTTCAGGCGTTATAGCCAGGCAGCGGAGAAAGTCGCTCAGGGGACCGCGGACGCGGGAGTGATCCACGAGCTGCACGAGGTCCTCGGCAGGCAGCAGCAGCTTCAGGCCACAACGGCCGTGGGCAGTCCCGACTGGCACGATCTGGAGGAGCAACGGGCCTACGTCACCGAGTCCGTGGCACGGGCGTGGCAGATTCTCCGGCAGGGTCCGGAGGCCGTCAAGTCCTACCAGGAGGCCCTGCAGATCTGGCACGGCCTGGGCGAGGAGGATCAGGAAGCCAGGTGCACCGCCAAGCTCGCCGAAGTAGAGCTTCTCGAGGATGCTGATGTCGACCGGGTGCGCGGCGCGCTTGTCGCGGCAGCCGACCGGGACATGGATCCCGCTGGTCCGGCGGCGCTCACCCGGGCCCAGGCGCTGACCAGCCTGGCGGCCCTTCACGTTCAGGCGCGCAACGACTTCCAGGCGCGGCAGCGGCTCAGCGAAGCCAGGGGGTGGCTGACAGCACTCGGGTTCGCTGACCCGGTGCAAGCTGGCCTTGGGGAAGCGTTCATCACCTGGGTGCGGAAGGCGCCGGGTCCCGACCCGGCCTTGCCGTCCGACCAGCGATTCCTGCGCGTGGTTACATCGGTGCTCGGCATGTGGGAGAGCTTGCTGAACACAACGATCGCCCTGGGCGACGACCATGACCAGAAGATCGGCCCGCTCATACCCAAGCTCGCCGCTTACTCAGCCGAGATGCGGCCGCACGCACAGGCGGCCCGCGCAGCCCTCGTGCCGACGCTTGCCCGCCTGGGCATTGACCCCTTCGCAGGAGCCGGCCAGTCGGCCGGGACAGGCTCTGAGGTCTTCAGGCAACTCGACGAGCTCTACCAGGCGGCCGATCGTCTCAAAGGCGAACTGGACCGGACCGAGGCGGGCCAGGACGCCGATGGTCTCGCGCGCGAGGCCGAAGACCACGCGGACACCTCCTTCCGTATCGGTCAGCCTGGTCTCGGCTCGTCGTTCGCCCCCGGCCGGGACCCCCGCACGCGCCTACCGGTCCTGGGCCCGGGCCCAGCCGCATCGGTACCGGCTGCTGTTCGGGCCGCCGCTGCCCGGTTACGACGCCCACGCGCAACGGCTCGTCGACGCGGCCTGGGAAGCGATGAACGTGCTGCTCGGCGTCCTCCGCGAGTCCGGCGATCGCGCCACCGCGCCGCCCCCGCGGCCACTGGAATCCCAGCTGGCGGCCTGGGCCGAGCCAGCCGGCCCCGGCATCGCCCCGGCCACTGCGCTGCGCGCCGTCCTGATCTGGAGCCGCTGTAGGTTCTCACGACACTTGTCCAGCGGCTAGTCGCTGACCTGCGTTTCTTCGAGCTTTCTCACTGGCTTGTCCAGCGATCCTTCTCATCGGTCTGTCCATTCCTTCAGGGCGGGGCCAAGGGGGCAGCGATCCTCCGCAAGATCGCAGACTCCTGACGGAAGGAATGAACTGGTCCGTGCGCGACTTCAGAGGCGAGACTGGCTCGTATCGGCGCCGTAGCGCAGGCCGTCGATGAGGAGCGCGACCATGCGCTGGCTGTAAGCCGGTCCCTCATCAGGTACCGGCATGCACAGAGTGGCGACGGCGTGCAGGAGATCCCTGGCGCTGATGCCGGCGCGGATCGCGCCGCTCGCTATCGCGGCTTCGAGCAGTGAGGCGAGGGCGGGTTGGAGCCGCTGCATGAAGTAGCCTGGCAGGGCGCCGTACGCCGGATCGCCGGAGTGAAGGGCCGCGGCGAGGCCTCGCTTGGCCGCGACGAACTCGGTGTACCGGTGGAGCCACTTCTCGAGCGCTACTCCCGGCTCGTTCGCTGCGGCCAGCGCCGGGGCCGCGTCGGCGCAGGCGTCCACCTCGAGCTGGAACACGGCCTTGACCAGGTCCGAGCGCTGCGGGAAGTGCCGGTACAGCGTTCCGACTCCGACGCCGGCCAGATCGGCGATCTCCTTCGCGGGCGCGTTCACGCCCGCGGTGGCGAAGACGGCCTTCGCCGCCTCGAGCAGGGAGCCGATGTTGCGCTGCGCGTCGGCGCGCAGCGCACGCGGCGCGCGCTGGGGTACGCCCGGTCCCGCCGGGCCGGCGCCGGGAGACGCCGCGTTCTCCGTCACGACACTCCTCCGCTTGCTAACCGGAAAGCTATTCCGTATAGTTCCGGAATAGCTTTCCGGTTAGATTAGGATACGGCATCCACGGGAAGCGCCCGCTACATCCCGCCCGCAAGCTCAGGAGAGCCCGCATGCGCTACCGCACCCTCGGCCGGACCGGCATAAAGGTCAGCTCCTACGCGCTCGGCGCGATGATGTTCGGGCTCCCGCCCGGCAACCCCGACCACGACGACTCGATCCGCATCATCCGCAAGGCGCTGGACGCGGGGATCAACTTCGTTGACACCGCGGACAGGTACTCGGGCGGCGAGTCCGAGGAGATCGTCGGGAAGGCGCTCAAGGGGCGCCGCGACGACGTCGTCCTCGCGACCAAGGTGAATGGCCCGATGGGTGATGATCCCAATCAGCGAGGCAACTCCAGGCGCTGGATCATGACCGAGGTCGAGAGCTCGCTGCGACGCCTGCAGACCGACTACATCGACCTCTACCAGATTCACCGGCCTGACCCGGACACCGACATCGAGGAAACGCTCTCGGCGCTGTCGGACCTGATCCGCGGCGGCAAGGTCCGCGCGATCGGGTCCTCCACGATGCCCGCCTCCGACATCGTCGAGGCCCAGTGGGCGGCCGAGCGGCGCGGCCTGGAGCGCTTCCGCACCGAGCAGCCGCCCTACTCCATCCTCAACCGCGGCATCGAGGCCGAGGTGCTGCCCGTCGCCCAGCGCTACGGGATGGGCACGCTGGTGTGGAGCCCGCTCGCGAAGGGAATGCTCACCGGCCGCATCCGCAAGGGTCAGCAGACCGACCTGCGCCGCGCCGCCATCCTCACCAGCTTCAGTGACGAGGCCCGGCTCGATGCCGTCGAGCAGATCATCCCGCTCGCCGAGCAGGCGGGCTTGCCCATGACGCACCTCGCGATGGCGTTCGCGATCGCCCATCCCGGCGTGACCAGCGCGCTCATCGGCCCGCGCACGATGGAGCAGTTGGACGACCTGCTCGCCGGAATCGACGTCACGCTCAGCGACGACATCCTCGACCGGATCGACGAGATCGTCCCGCCCGGCACCGACGTCGGCCTGCCCGACCAGTCCGCCTACCTGCCCCCGGCCCTCCAGCACCCGGACCTCCGCCGCCGCCCCGCCAGCGAACGCGCCGCAGCCTGACCGCACTCCCAGGGACGCATCCGTCGCCCTGAGCGGAGGGAACCAGAAGTTGAGCGTCAGGAACACCGGTCATGACGGCCTATGCGCTACGACACAACGCCAACCCCAACCGGCATCTGCCCGCTGGCGGCCATCAAGTCGAGACCGTGACCGTTACGGTGGGTGATCGGCCAATTAGGTCATCGAATTGCGAAGTTGGCGCAGATCAGCGAATCGGCGTGACTTCCTACGACCGAACCTTGATGTAGCCGGGCAAGCAGATAGGCCAGTTCTGGGCGATTTCGCAATGGGCGCCCCGCCCAGCACCGGGGAAGCGGTCAGCACGGCGGGATGATGGCCACGCTGCCTGTCAGCGCGGGTGCAAGGGCGCGACCGGTTCGGCCTGAGCTGCGGGGAGGCGGTGCTGGTCGATGTAGTCCCACCGGAGTTCGTAGCCGAGGCCGGGCCGTTGGGGCACCGTGACGAAGCCGTCGGGGCTGAGCGGGTCGCAGGGCGCCTGCAGGTAAGGCGGGGTCGCGTCGTAGTCCACTCCGGGCCCGAGCAGGCCGCGCTCGTAGTACTCGCTGACGTCCTCGCTGGTCGCGCCGAGCACCTGAAGGTTCCCAAAGCCGCTCATGTGCAGCTCGCACCGCACGCCGAAGGCCTCGCAGAGGGCGGCGGTCTTCATGGCGCCGGTGATGCCGCCCCGCAGCACGTCGATCCGGCTGATGTCGGATGCCCGGCGCAGGATCCACTCGGCCCTGGTGTGGAGGCCGCCCTCGGCGATCTCGGGTGAGCAGATGGGGATGGTCAGTTCCTCGGCCAGCCTCACGTAGGAATCCACCCGGTACTCCGGCATCGGCTGCTCATACCAGTAGAACCCGAGCCGCTCCAGCTCCCTGCCCACCCGCAGCGCCTCGCCATAGGTGTTGTACGTCCCCCATGGGTCATACATCAGCACCATCTCATCGCCCACGGCGGCCCGCACCGCGCGGCAGGTCTCGATGTCCCAGTCGATGTGCGAGGGCCGCGGAGGGGCAAATTGCCTCGTTCCGGGGTCCCAGTAGATGGCGTTGTGGATCTTGTAGGCGCGGTAGCCCCGGCGCTGGCAGTCGGCCGCATGGGCGGCATAGTCCTCGGGCAGGCCCAGGTTGTTGACGCTGCTGGCGTACGCCTTGACCTTGTCGCGAGCGCCGCCGAGCAGCTTGTGCACCGGCAGGCCGGTGACCCGCCCGGCCAGGTCCCACAACGCCAGGTCGACCACGCTCACCACGTTCTCCGGCAGCTTCGACAGCCACAGCTGCTGCCAGATGTACTCCCGGTCGAACGGATCCTGGCCAGCCAGCAGCGGGCCGACGAACTGCGTGATCAGCGCTTGTTCTCCGGGCAGCAGGCCATCCTGGTCCCCGTGGAAATGACCGCCGAGGTAATAGCCCTCGGCTCCCTCGTCAGTGAGCACCCTGGCCAGCGTCTGGACGACCTTGTGGCCGGGCAGCGGCTCACCCAGCCCGAACCGGTCCACCGATACCTCGAACGGGACGATCTCGAAACCCGTGATCTTCATCGGTGCTCCTTCGGACGCTTTGCCGCGTCCCGGTCGCCGTCACGCCGGAGGTCAGGCGCGATTACCGCAGCACGCTCTCGCGAAACAACCGTATACGTTGCCGCGTGTCCGGCAGTAGTGGCCAAGGTCCACGTCGGCAGCCGCATCCAGCCCAAGATCGGACCGTTGCTTTCACGTTATTCGCGCCAGATCCACTTGGGATTGACAAAGCCATGCACAGCCACTGCGACCGGGCGCTTATATAAATCAGCAGGCTGTGCGCCATTGCCGGCAGCCGGGGCACCGGAGGGTGTGTGCATTGCACCGTCCGGCGCCGCCAGCTGCCATCGATCATGGTGACAAGTAGCGTCTGGCATGTGACGACTATCGATGGGAGTTGTCCGGTCTCAGTTTTCCTGCCTGGTGATCTTGGCGTGAGCTGGGCGGATGCCAGATCGGTTGAGATTCTGCCGCCTCGC
>Ga0116222_1002092_pt1 | contig 10701 bp, 10 predicted proteins | sample Sb_taG_12_FD_88963 | JGI IMG/M metagenome (GOLD analysis project Ga0116222, IMG submission 88963) | Peat soil microbial communities from Weissenstadt, Germany - Sb_50d_9_AC metaG | ecosystem: Environmental > Terrestrial > Soil > Wetlands > Peat | place: Germany: Weissenstadt | collected 2010-09-21
AATGGCGGGAGTGACGGGGCTCGAACCCGCGACCTTCGGCGTGACAGGCCGACGCTCTAACCAACTGAGCTACACCCCCTCGCCGGCCGCTGCAGAGGCCAGGGGCAATCTTAGAGGCATGTACGGGCTGGGATTCACCAAGTCAAGGCGAGGACCATTCCTGCATCCCGCAAAGCCAGTTTGAGCGATGGTGGCCGCCTTGGGGAGTGTCCTCGATGGACCGAAGCCCAACGACAGGCCTCGCATGCATGACCAGTCGCCGTCTCATGCGGCAGAAGATAAAGTCGCCTTTCAGCTGCCGGCCACCGACAACAAGGGCCCGTCGCGCTGGGACGGCAAGCGGCCTTTGATGTGGAAACAAGCGGCGTAGCCGCCGCTTGATCATGACGAAGGTGTGAGCCGAGGCCCTAGCGTCAATAGGATTGCAGCATGGCGCGAAATGCGGTGGTGGGCATTTCAATAGTCCTCCTTGTCGCCATGACGATTGGGCTACTCGTGAGGGAGAAATGCCGTCTTGGTGACGTCCATTGGTCAATCTGTACAATGATGGGGATGCCCACCGTAGGCGCCCCGTTTCCGGCGCCTGAGCCATGAATGAAGCATCGCTAAAAATCGAACTCCGCGACGACGAGATCATCGTCACGCTGCCGGGCACGAGCTACATCGTCACGTACTACAAGCCGGCAAACTCCCCTCAGCTTTTGGCAAAGCACATTGCCGATAGGGACGATAAGTATGCCTTCATGAAACTGTCTGAGTTCCTCGCAGAGGCGTTCGCGGTTTCAGTTGCCCGCTAATCCTGGCTGACGAAACAAGTATGTGGCGTGACAGCGAGACCAGCACCAACCCCGCGAAGGAAATCTTTCGGGCCTTGGCGCCAGGCATGGCCAGCGTCTCGCAACCGCTGATGCTGTCGATCTCGACGCCATGGGCGAAGGAAGGCCAGCACTACGAGACCACGCCAAGCACTTCGGCGACGATGAAAGCCGGGTCCTGGTGTGGCAGGTCGCTTCAGCCACGATGAACCCAACTTTGGACGCCCAGGTGATCGCGGATGCCTACCTCGACGATCCTGAGGCTGCTCGGGCAGAATACGGCGGCGAGTTCCGCTCCGACGTCTCCAGCTTCATCGACCGCTCGACATGACGGAGAAGGCGGCATGAATCCGATGGACGGACTTAGACGAGCCAGGCGGCTCACCGATCTCAAAATCCGCGAGGTCAGCTCGGTCGATAGAGGCGCGGGCGTTGGCGTCGACGTCTTGTTGATGAAGCGTGACGATGTGGAGCCGCTCGACGTCTCCGATGAGGCGCTCGACCTTCCGGAGCGGATGGAGAAGATCATCCGCGACGGCGGCGTCTTCGACCAGGAAGCCCTCGCCGAGGCGGTGCACGAATATCACGAGGCCAGCGTCGCGAAGGCCAGGGCCGATCACGCCGAAGACAAGGCCCGCCGTCGGCGGAAGGATAAAGCGGAAGCAGAGCAACGCGCGGCCGCACAACGACAGACCCTTAAAGCAGGAGATGGAGACCACACACATGGCAGACATGATCTTGATTGCGAAGGCCGTTGCGGCGGGTGCGCCGACGACGGTGACGAAGGCACAGTTCTTCGATGAGCTGAGTAAGCGAGCAGAGGCCGAGAAGAAGCCTGGGGAGAGCGTTGCGCAGGCGTTCGCCAGGTTCGCCGACACCGATGTCGGCAAGGTGCTAATGCAGGCGCACAAGCTCGCAGGCGGGCCTGATCATCAGTTCAAACGGCCCGTGCCGTCGCCGGTGCGGAAGGCATCGCCAGCAATGGACAAGCTCATGCAGCTTGCGGCTGCCCGCTCGAAGGCCAGCCCCGAGCTTTCGCCCGAGCAGTCATTCGCGGCGGTCTACACGGACCCGGCAAACAAGGACGTAGTTGCAGGTCTGCGGCAGCAGCATCGTGGCCGAAGACCCATATCGTCATCACCGGCATCGACGAAAGTCCCGCCTATTACGCCAACCACGTTGAGATCGGCCATAGCCCCCACGAATTCGAGATGATTTTTGCGCGGTTGCCAGCAAAACTATCCGAAGAAAAGATGCTGGAACTGAAAGCGAGCGGCAGGCTTGAAACTGAGGCATTAGCGCGGATCATCATTCCGCCAAGCCTCATGCTAGACCTGTTTAAGAGTGCTCAACATCCAAAAGGACACGTATGAGAAGAACGTCGGCCCGCTCTTGCAGCCCGGTGCCGGAGGACCAAAAGATGAGTGATATTGCGTATCTTGGAAAGAAAACTGCGACCACGAGCACTGAAGGCTTTGGCTCTACAACGAGCTCGGCCAGCAATGTTGGTTTATCTCCTCGCCTGGTGAAGCCGACCACAAGACAGGCGCACGCCTCTAAGGAGTTTGAGGCTGCTGTGTACGCTTATGTCAGAGCAGTACGCACTCTCGGGCGCACCAGCATCACTGTCTCTGAGATTGGTAAAGCCTTGTCGTTGCCTCGAAACGCGGTGTTTGCAGCTGTCCGGCAGCTGAAGGACAAGGGCATCAAAGTCGCCGGATGAGCTTCGCGCACTACAGGTTCCCACTCAAGAAAGAGGGAAAAGAGAATTGGTGCTCTCTCGCTTCTATGGGTATCCGGCGCCTAGGCATCATTGCCTACCATTTTGATGTGAAGGAAAAGTATCCATTCGCTGGCGGGCACCGCCATCGGTTCGCTGTGGCGCAGAAAGACATTCACCTGCTTTTCCCGCCCGATCATGAAATCGTGGTGGACATAAGTGAGGTTAAGACCGCATCACCACCAAAGCGAAAACACGATAAACGCAGATAGCAGGGCCCCGGCCGAAGCCGACGCACCGCCTCAGCTTTCGACAAGAACCCTCAAAAACCATGGTCGCGTTATTTCAACAGCAATCGGTGGACCGCATGTAGGGAGGATTAAATGGCCGACAGAATGCACGCGATCCGACATTGGCTTACACGGTTTGGCGAACTGTCCGCTCACCCTGGTTCCTTTGGCGTTATCATCGTTTACGCCATGCTCTGGTTCATCTTTGACCGGGATACGCTCGATTGGAATGCCTTTGCCACGTTAGCTGTCTGGCTCATGACCCTGCTCATACAGCGCGCAGAATATCGCGATACGCAAGCGATGCAGGCGAAGCTCGACGAGTTACTGCACGCGCATGGTCGAGCAAACAATGCACTTACGAAAATTGACTATGAGGAACCTGAGGACATTGCGCGCCATCGGACTGAGGCTCGGGCGCGGGATCAGTCGCTGACGTTACTAGAACGATGCAGCAAAAAGGGCGCCAGCCGAAGCCGACGCCCTTGGTTGAATTGTCTTAGAGTTATGGGCAGTACCAGACCGGACCCGCACCCACACAGCCTTGGGTCTCCCAATCGTCCGGCCGAGAACTATAGCGGTGCCCCCAATCGCGATCGCCATAATGGTACTTCTTGCCCTCGGACCTATCCTTATCCTTATGCTCGTCAGCTTGAACGAGCTTTGTGGACGCTGCTTGATTTGGCTCCGAAGCCGGGATTGGCCCAGCCCAAGCCGTCGACATGCTCAACGATAGAGCGGTCGCGGCCAAAATTGACTTCATCATCATGTGTTTACTCCTTTGGTTGGCCCGTAATAGGTGAACCGAACTCTGCGCAGATAGTTCCTATTTACGGACGCCAGGAACACAGATTGGGTCGAGAACCGGGACCGATAAAAGCGAGGGCGGCAAGTTACCAGGCCATGCCGCCCTCTAAGCCGCTCAGTACCGACGCCTCATCCGCTCCACGCACAGCAAAACAGGGCGGGAACAAGCTGCATCGTCAGGCGGGCTTCCTCAGAGGGCTCTTCCTTAGGCGATGGGTCCAGCGGCTTGCCGGCCTTCCTGGCTGCTTCCTCGCGCTCGCGCCGTCGCCGCTCCTTGAAACGGCGCTGTCGCTCGGCCCCCGTCATTGCCTTAGCGCCGATAGGTCGTCTTGCCATGACGAGCAGTCCCCCTACGGCTCGGAACACGGGACAAGGGAGAATCCTGCGCCGACCCAACGAAGCCCGTGCGAGGGTTCCGGAAAAGAAGAAGCCCCGGCGCGGGGAGCGGCACCGGGCTTAGTTGTGCGTGAACTAACCGGTGGCATCCTTGCCGCCGAGCGAACATCTTATCAGTCCGGTTCAGTCGTGGCGCTGTGGCGTCACGCCGCTTATTGTTACAAATCCACTCAAATACGCTGACTTCCAGAGCGATTATGTAACGTATTAATTAGCCAATCCCCTTCATAATTGTGTTGGGCTCAAAATTTGCGTAGTACGCCATGGTTGCTAGATGGTGGGCACGCATCCCTAGGGAGAAACGCATGCGCGAGCTAAACAGCATTGAGCTGCAGGCCGTCTCTGGCGGTTTAAAGGCACCTACTCCTGTTTGTCGTCCTGTATGCCGTCCAGTCCGAGTCAGCTGCAGACCCGAGAGGAAATGCGGCGGTACTCCAGTTCCGGCCCAACCTGCCCGGTAAACAGACTACTAGCTCTTCCGACGAGAGAACTCCCCCCTTCCTTCCTCAGGCGGAGGGAGCTTCTCTTTCGCTTCAGCGGCGAGGCGCCCCGCGCCGCGCCCCCCGAAGCCGTTTGACCTCATCATTATAGTCCCCCCTTCGACGTCACCGCCTTTGCGATCATCAGCACGCGCGGGCGCCGCTATAAGTTCACGTCGACGCCCGATGGCGACGTCGACTGTCATCGTGAGAATTGGCGTTTCCCGATGACCGATGGTCGCTCAATATGGGACGTGAATATTCCAACTCCCCCAGCTCTGACGCACGCGGTGCACGAGCCGCTTCGCCAGGTGCGAGCCACTGACCGAGATCGACTTCTACCGTGAGCGGCTTGAGGGCTGCATGTCGTGCAACGTCTGGATCACTACCGCCGGCGCCCGGCGCAAAATCCCCCAGGAAGACATCGAGGCTCTGAGAGGCATCAGCCGCGACGTTGACCGCTGACGGCCCCGCTAAGGCTTTGTATGCCAGCGCCGATCTGGATCGGGTAGAATGGTTGCCTCTCAGTGACGGGACTTACCATGGACCTCACGTTCTGGAGTCGGGAGTGGCCATTGATCAGCGGTGCGCCACATCTAGCAATTGGCGGTGCAATCGTAATCGCTCTGGCCGTTTGGGCTTTCGTTAGCTCGGTCTATCGTCGGCAGATAGACAGATTAAAGACCGAGAGCGGCACCTGCGAAGCCAGGCTTTCCTTGGCGCACCACAGGGAAGCGGTCGTTTCACAAAAACGCAACGAGCTGGAGGCCACGGTTAAACTTCTCAACAATCAGATCACCGCAAACGCAGCGGCAGATGAAATCGCCGCTACAACGCAGAGGGTTGCGACGGTGTCTCGCGAATTGGCTTCTGCAAATTCGGCATTGTCCGAAGCACTTATCCCAGTGCCAATGGCGGTCGAATCCCGCTAAGAACGAATCCCTAAAGAGCCGGACACACTGCGTGAGCCTGATGACGGCCCTTAACTCCTCCAGGCCCGGCCGCCACGGGCTCACTGTGGGCGCCTGGCGTGGCCTCGCCCGTTACCTTATTTGTTACCTTGCGAGGTCGTCCATTGCCCATCACGCCGCTAACTACTTGATTTATTGGTGGGCGGTGACAGTCTCGAACTGCCGACCTCCTGGGTGTAAACCAGGCGCTCTTCCAGCTGAGCTAACCGCCCCTGCCAACAGAGCGAGATAGAGCAGGCAGGAGGTGCCTGCCTAGCAAAAACAATTAGGCGGAGTCCGCGAAAAGCGAGACTCCGCCCCAAAAGGTCAGCAGCTTCCAAGTCTAGCTGTTGCAGGCCTCTTTGAGGGCCTTGCCGGCGCGGAATTTCGGCACGCGCGAGGCGGGAATCTTTACCTCGGCGCCGGTGCGCGGATTTCGGCCGGTCGAAGCTTTGCGTTGTGCGACCTGGAAATTCCCAAAGCCCACGATCCGGACGGTATCTCCGCCCTGCAAAGCCTTCTCGATATTCTTGAATGTCGCGTCCACGGCCTTCTCGGCCGCATCCTTCGACAGATCGGATTCTTTCGCCACTTGGGCGACAAGCTCAGCTTTGTTCACGGGTGTTCATCCTTTCGCTCGGCCCTAACTTGCGGAGGTCCTAATCCCCCACGGCCGCTTGGGTACGCTCCGATTCACAAACAAGTGGTGTATGAGTGACTGAGAAAACGCGGAAAATCAACAAAAATGGTCCGACTCGTTAATTTGAGCCGGACCATTTAATTGAGGCAAATCAACGGCAGAGCTGCCGTTTAATGCGCGGTCACGCCGGCTGGAGCCTCTTCCTTGGGCGGCACCAGCTTGCCTGCCTCCTCGCTGTCTTCTTCCCAGGAGATCGGCTGCGGGGGGCGCACAAAGGCGATTTTCACCACTTCGTCCATGCGCGAGACCGTACGGATGTCGAGGCTGTTCTTGAGCGCGTCCGGAATCTCCGTAAGATCCTTGGCATTCTCCTCGGGAATAATCACCGTCTTGATGCCAGCCCGAAGCGCCGCGAGCAGCTTCTCCTTCAGTCCGCCAATGGGCAAAATCCGGCCCCTGAGCGTAATCTCGCCGGTCATGGCGACATCGCGCTTCACCGGAATTCCGGTCATCATCGAGACGACGGCCGTCACCATGGCGACGCCAGCCGACGGACCGTCCTTGGGAGTTGCGCCTTCCGGCACATGCACGTGGATATCGCGCTTCTCGAACAAGGGAGGCTTGATGCCGAACTCGACGGCACGCGAGCGGACATAGGCGTTGGCCGCCTGGATCGACTCCCGCATCACGTCGCGCAAATTCCCGGTCACGGTCATCTTGCCCTTGCCCGGCATCATCACGCCCTCGACGGTCAGAAGCTCGCCGCCAACCTCGGTCCAGGCAAGGCCGGTGACGACGCCGACCTGGTCCTCAAGCTCGGCCTCGCCATAGCGGTATTTCGGCACGCCGAGATAGTCCTCGAGGTTCTTGAGGGTGACGTTGATCGACTTCTTCTTGGTGGTGAGCAGCTCCTTCACCGACTTCCGCGCCATCTTGGCGATCTCGCGCTCGAGATTGCGGACGCCCGCTTCGCGCGTATAGCGGCGGATGACCTCCTTCAGCGCGTCGTCGTCGAGGCCCCATTCCTCCGCCTCAAGACCGTGGGCCTTGGTCTGGGCTGGGATCAGGTGGCGGCGCGCGATCTCGATCTTCTCATCCTCGGTGTAGCCCGCAATTCGGATGATCTCCATGCGGTCCATCAACGCCGGAGGGATATTGAGCGTGTTGGCCGTGGTGACGAACATCACGTTCGAGAGGTCGTAATCCACCTCCAAATAATGGTCATTGAAGGTGTGATTCTGCTCCGGGTCCAGCACCTCGAGCAACGCCGAAGCCGGATCGCCGCGGAAATCGGCGCCCATCTTGTCGATCTCGTCGAGCAGGAACAGCGGGTTGATCTTCTTCGCCTTCCGCATCGACTGAATGACCTTGCCGGGCATGGAGCCGATATAGGTGCGGCGGTGGCCCCGGATCTCGGCCTCGTCCCGCACACCGCCAAGGCTCATGCGCACGAACTCACGGCCCGTGGCGCGTGCCATGGACTTGCCGAGCGAGGTTTTGCCGACGCCGGGAGGGCCGACTAGGCAGAGGATCGGGCCCTTCAGCATATTGGTGCGGTTCTGCACCGCGAGATACTCGACGATGCGGTCCTTGACCTTCTCAAGCCCGTAATGATCCTGGTCGAGGATGATCTGCGCCTCGTCGAGGTCGCGCTTGATCTTGCCCTTGACGCCCCACGGGATCGACAACAGCCAGTCCAAATAGTTGCGCACGACCGTGGCCTCGGCCGACATCGGGCTCATCTGGCGGAGCTTCTTCAGCTCGCCGAGCGCCTTCTCGCGCGCCTCCTTGGAAAGCTTGGTCTTGTCGATCTTCTGCTCGATCTCGGCCAGATCGTCCCGGCCCTCCTCGTTGTCGCCGAGCTCCTTCTGGATCGCCTTCATCTGCTCGTTCAGGTAGTACTCGCGCTGCGTCTTCTCCATCTGACGCTTGACGCGGCTCCTGATCTTCTTCTCGACCTGCAGCACCGAGATCTCGCTCTCCATGAGCGTGAACACGCGCTCAAGCCTTTCGGAGATCGTGGTGACCTCAAGCAGCTGCTGCTTCTCGGCGATCTTGATGGCAAGGTGCGAGGCGATGGTGTCGGCGAGCTTCGAGTAGTCCTCGATCTGCGCCGCCGTGCCGAGCACTTCGGGAGAGATCTTCTTGTTGAGCTTCACATAGCTCTCGAACTGGGAGACCACCGAGCGGGCGAGCGCTTCGATCTCGTCCTCGGCGCCGGTCGTCTCGTCGACGCGGCCGATCTCGGCCTCGAAATAGTTCTCGTTCTCGGTATAGCGCTGGATGGCCGCGCGCACGGTCCCTTCGACCAGTACCTTGACCGTGCCGTCGGGCAACTTGAGCAGCTGGAGCACCGAGGCGAGCGTGCCCATGGTGTAGATGCCGTCGGTCGACGGCTCGTCGTCGCTCGCATTCTTCTGGGCGACGAGCAGGATCTGCTTGTCGGTGCGCATCACCTCTTCTAGCGCCGCGATCGACTTCTCGCGGCCGACGAAGAGCGGCACGATCATGTAGGGGAAGACGACGATGTCGCGAAGCGGCAGGACCGGATAGTGCTCCGGGCCCAATCCTTCACTGCTGTGTGGCTTGAATTCGGTCATGACAGTCCCGTTGTTATAAGCAAGTTGCGCGCCAAAGCGCTGCCCTTGCACCTCTTTTTTTCCCTCGCCAGAATGCCAGCCCGCCTCCGCTCGGGTCATTCCCCCGACTTTTTCGGCAAATGAGAGCGGCGATCCTGCGACATCGCAGCCCGCCGATGCTAGTTGGCGACCGCCAAGGCCGCCGTCAAGATGGCTGCCCCTTACAGAGTCAGCCCAGATTCCCACTATTTTGAGTGGGATTCGGTCGGTCGGGCAAGCGGGAAAGCGGCCTCCCGCGCTCAGGCGCTCGTGCCGAGTTCCTCATGGCGGTCGGAGTAGATGCGCAAGGGTCTGGCCTTGCCCTCGACCACCTCGGCGCTGATCACGATTTCCTCTACCCCCCGCAGGCTCGGCAGCTCGAACATGGTGTCGAGCAGGATGCCCTCCATGATGGAGCGAAGGCCGCGCGCCCCGGTTTTCCGGTCGATCGCCTTCTTGGCGATGGTGCGCATGGCCTCCTCGGCGAAGCTGAGCTGGACGTCCTCCATCTCGAACAGCCGCTGATACTGCCTGACCAAGGCATTTTTGGGTTCGGTCAGGATGCGCATGAGGGCTTCCTCGTCGAGGTCGTCAAGCGTGGCGATCACCGGGACACGGCCGATGAACTCCGGGATCAGGCCGAATTTGAGCAAGTCCTCGGGCTCCACGCCTTTCAGGATATCGCCGGTGCGCCGCTCATCGGCGGCTTCGACTTTGGCGCCGAAACCAATGGAAGTCGAACGACCGCGGGCGTTGATGATCTTCTCAAGCCCGGCAAAGGCGCCGCCGCAGACGAAAAGAATGTTGGTTGTATCGACCTGCAGGAACTCCTGCTGCGGGTGCTTGCGGCCGCCCTGGGGAGGCACGGACGCAACCGTGCCTTCCATGATCTTGAGCAGAGCCTGCTGCACGCCCTCACCCGACACGTCGCGCGTGATCGACGGGTTGTCGGATTTGCGACTTATCTTGTCGACCTCGTCGATATAGACGATGCCCCGCTGCGCCCGCTCGACATTATAATCGGCGGCTTGCAGGAGCTTCAGAATGATGTTCTCGACGTCCTCGCCGACATAGCCTGCTTCGGTGAGCGTGGTGGCGTCGGCCATGGTGAAGGGCACGTCGAGGATGCGGGCAAGCGTCTGCGCGAGCAGCGTCTTGCCGCAGCCCGTCGGCCCGATCAGCAGGATGTTGGACTTGGCGAGCTCGACGTCGGAGTTTTTGCTCGAGTGGTTGAGGCGCTTATAGTGGTTGTGCACAGCAACCGAGAGCACCCGCTTCGCATAATCCTGGCCAATCACGTAGTCGTCGAGGACGGCGCAGATCTCCATCGGCGTCGGCACGCCGTCGCGCGACTTCACGAGGCTCGACTTGTTCTCCTCACGGATGATGTCCATGCAAAGCTCGACGCATTCATCGCAGATGAACACCGTCGGCCCCGCAATGAGCTTGCGGACCTCGTGCTGGCTCTTGCCGCAGAAGGAGCAGTAGAGAGTATTTTTCGAATCGCTTCCGCTCACCTTGCTCATGCGCCTATCCAGTTCCCAATCGCCGATAATGTGGGCCAAATCCGCCACAACGATCGGCTTTTCGTACGTTGTTGCAAATGAGCACCATCCTCCGGGAAAAACTGTCGGAAAGGCAATCTCAGCATGCTAGGGTGCCACTGATCAAGGATTGATTAATCCCGCTCCGGCATCGGGCCGACGACCCGACCGATCAGGCAGCCATGCTGGGATCATGCCTTACCCGCCGCGACGATCGGCCCAACCCAAATCGGGGGCCAGGCCTAACGCTCCGAAGCAAAGTGACCACGCGAACTGCTAGGACACCGGCGCCAACCGCTCCAGCTTCTCTTCAAGGGGGTGGCGCTTGGTGATGACCTCGTCGACGATGCCGAAGGTGCGGGCATCCTCCGCCGACAAAAAATAGTCGCGGTCGAGCGTCTTCTCGATGGTCTCGTAGCTCTGCCCGGTGTGGTGCACATAG
>Ga0116222_1002096_pt1 | contig 10686 bp, 7 predicted proteins | sample Sb_taG_12_FD_88963 | JGI IMG/M metagenome (GOLD analysis project Ga0116222, IMG submission 88963) | Peat soil microbial communities from Weissenstadt, Germany - Sb_50d_9_AC metaG | ecosystem: Environmental > Terrestrial > Soil > Wetlands > Peat | place: Germany: Weissenstadt | collected 2010-09-21
CATGCGTCCCCGCCACCTGCGCGTAGCGCGTCTCGTCGCCCGGCCACACCACCACGCAAATCTGCTCCACGTTGGCCGTGAGCGCCTGTTCGATCAGAATGCCGAGGACGGATTTCTCGCGTCCATCCCGATCGATCACGGTCTGCAGCGGCAGCGTACGCTGGTTCTGTCCCGCGGCGGTGATCACCGCCTTCTTGATTCGCAATTGGATGCTCCCGTCTTGGATTGTGCCACAGGTATTACAACACCTCCATTTCTTCTCTGCCCAGAAAGATTTTCAGGCGGCAGCAGTCGCGAACCGGGGAATGGTGGCGCGATGCGCTACGCCCGGGCCATTCTGGCTTCTGGCTCCTGAGTTCCGGCTCCTCGCCCTCCCGGTTTGGTTGCGGCTCCGCTGCTCTGTGGGGCAGGCCATCGCTTTTTGTGGCCTGCCTTTTTCGTCTGCGCCACTTCATCCCAGCTCTTGCAATCCTCGCGGCATTGACGCAGGTTGGTGGTTTGGCGAAGGTTGAAATCGTCGATCCATTCGTTTCGAGGGAGCCTGAAGTAGAGGTTGATGCCGAAACCGGCCGCATCCTGAAGCATCGGATACGCACCGCCGGCGAGGGGCACGTCGTTTCCGCCGAAGAAGCGCGCCAGCGTATCCGGCAATGGCTTTCAAAATCCGCTACCACGAAAACGCGATAGCCGATCTAGAGGCAATACTGTTCACTTTGCCCTAGTGAAGCACTTTGCCATACACGGAAACAAAGACAAAACTAACGGGCACCTCGCCCGCGGTGACCCTGGAGACTGCGTCGGCCCCACACTGCGCCGGCCAGAAGGGGTGTTTGTTGGGCCGGGTCACCGAGTATCCCCCACAGCAACGCCGAAGAGCCCATACCCGCAGGAAAAACGATCATAATGACGACGTTGAAGATCGAGCCGAGGATAGCATACGCCAGGCACGCAGCCAACTCGTGGCCGGGGGCCCAGCGAGCCAGCATTCGACCGATCAGGATCGGAATAACCAGCGTCGGCGCATTGAAAAAGAGTCTCCACCCTGCAGAGTTCAACGCTCCCGGACTTCCGATCATGGCAGCCGTTACGCCTGAAAGGGCCAAGAAAAACAATGAGAGCGCCAGTTCGATAGCGAGTCCGCGGAACGCAAGGCCTGCCATGCGGGCAGGTCTTTCCGCGACGTCTCGCCAAAGCAACGAGGCCGCTGTCCGTAAGACACCGGACCAGAACCAGAACACGCCGCGAGTCGCCGCCTCTTCCACCAGATCTCCCACCGTCGAAGCGGCGCGGTCCCTACTGGTGACGAGAGCAAGAATCCATTCTGCGATGTGAATGCTACGCATAGGTAAGTCCAGGGAGTTCGCAACCCTCTAGTAAGCGCCGATACGATTGCTGCGCACGTGTAACCGCCGCGAGACCCTTCGAGTTGAGCGCAAAGTAGCGCTTGGCTCGACCTCCGCGCTGGGGAGTTGGATCGCCCAATCGCGACGAAACCAGTCCCTTGTCCTCAAGGCGATCCAGAGTGGTATAAAGCGCACCCGGCGCTGGCTCACGACCTGTGCATGCTGTAATTTCCGCACCAATTGTCACGCCATAAGCGTTATCGCCCAAACGCAAGATTGCCAGCAGGACGACCTGCTCGAATTCTCCTGGCGAGAGTGACACAGACATTTCACCTACAGAATAGAGGAAACTACCTCGCGCTGTCAAGAACTTTCATTTGGCATATCCAACTCCGCTGGCTTCTTTACCAGAGAGGAATCGTTTGCGGACGAGAGTGTTGACAGTTGTGTCATGCTCGGCGGCGTAGATCTTGGCTTGCCGGACCAGATCTGCAGGGAGACTAAAAGTACATGTTCATGTGGCAGGTACGCATCGGGCTGTCCGCCGCCTGAAGAGATACTTGGCCACGGATGAACACCAATAAACACGAATTGAAACAGGGCAATTATTAGTGTTCATCCGTGTTCATTCGTGGCCCAAATGCCTTTCTTCACTGCCCGCGAGTCACTACTTACTGAACAGCTACTGTCACTCCGGCCTGCGTGCTCGTCGTGCCCACCGTGATTACAATCGGCTGCGGGCCCGAAGCGGCGTTGGCCGGGATCGTCAGGTTCACCTGCATGGCCCCGTACACGATTCCGGGCGACGAGCCGTAGTACAGTACGGTGGCCGGAATGCCGCCGACCGTGGCGGTCACCGCCTGGAGCGGCTTGTACAGCCCCGTGCCGTTGACCGGCGCAATAGCGCCATCCGGAGGGATGGTACTGGTCACGCCTTCACCCGTCATGTACACCGCGACCGCCGAGCCTTTGGCCGCCGGTTTGGTCGGACCGTTGATGCTGTAGTCCTGATTCTCAATGGCGCCCGGTCCGGTGCCCGACTCGTTCAAAGTGTAGATGCCCGGAGCGGTGGTAGTCACGTTGTAGATGAGCGGATTGGATAGCACACCCTGGTACGAAATCCGGATGGTGGTCACCGGCCTGCCGGAAACTCCGTACGGCACCATCACGCTGGTCTGGGTGCCCAATGCGTAGATGACCGGGGCGGGCGTGCCGTCAAAGGTCACTTGCGTGTTTCCGGCGGTTGTGCTGAACGCGCCGGCGGCGGTTAGTGTGCCTCCGGTGAGCGTGGCTGGGCCGATGCCGGTCCCGTAGATGGTTATATTCTCTCCGGGAGAAATCGCGCCCGTAGAGCCGCTGGCGGCATTGGTGATCGCGGTGATCACCGGTGTCGGGATGGTGGAGACCGAGAGGCTCACCATCACCGTCACGGGAGTGAGTGAGTTGCTGGACGAAATGGTGACGGTCCCGGTGTAGTTGCCGGCTGCCAAGCCTGTAGGGGTGACAGTCACGCTAAGGGTGGCCGGTGTGTTGCCGCTGGTGGGAGATACCTGCAGCCAGGTGCCGCCGCTCGGCGTGGTAGTAATAGCGGTCGCGAACGGCGCCGCCGCCGTGCCCGTGGCAGAGACCTGCACGGTCTGCGCCGGCGGTGCGGACGCGCCCAACGAATAGGCGAAGCTGAGGGCCGCGGGTGAAACCGAGAGGGTCTGCCCGGTCACCACGTTGAGAGTCACCGGAATGGTGATCGGGCTGCCGCTGGCGCCCGGGGACGCGGCCGTGATCGTTATCTTGCCTGTGTAGCTTCCAACCGCCAGGCTGCCGGCGCTGGCGGACACGGTGACGGTGCCCGGAGTGGTTCCGGTGGCAGGCGTCGCCGAGAGCCAGTTGACCGCGGCGCCGTTGCTATCCTCGCTGGTGGCGATGGAGAAGCTGATCGTGCCGGGCGTGCCGCTCACAGTGACGGTCTGCGAAGCCGGCGCCGTGCCGCCCACCACCTGGCCGAAAGTGAGCGATGTGGGGGTAGCGGAGATGGTCCCGGCCAGGACCGTCAGGGTGACCGGGATGGTCGCCGGGCTGCCGCCGGTGGATGGAGTGGTCGCGGTGATCGTCACCGCGCCGTTATAAACTCCGGCGGGCAGCTTGGAGCCATCTACAGTGACCGAGACGCTGCCGGGAGTGGCCCCGCTCGTGGGCGTTGCCGTGAGCCAGTTGACGGAGCCGCTGGTCGTGGTGACGGCGGCCGTGACGGAATAGGATAGCGCCTGTGCGCTGCTCGAAACCGAGATGGTCTGCGCGGCGGGTGGGCTGCCGGCCGAAGTCTGAGTGAAGGAGAGACTAGCCGGGCTGACCGTCATGGTCCCCGCAGTCACCTGGAAAGTGACTTGAATCGTGATGGGGCTATCGGCTACCGCGGCGCCGCCGGGACCGGTAGCGGCGATGGCGATCGTCCCGAAGTAAGTTCCCGGCGAGAGTAGTCCCGGCGCCACCTCAACGGCCAGTAGGCTGGATCCGGCCGCGGTCGAACCACTGACCTGGTTGACGAACAGCCAGTTGCTGCCGGTAGTAATCGTCGGTGTGACCGTGTAATTCAACACGTTGGAGCCTGTGCTGGTGAGTGAGATGGTCTGCGCCGGCGGCGACTGGCCGCCCACTGGCGCGCTAAAGGTAAGGGCGTACGGATTGGCCACCAGCAGGTCCGAGCTGCTCACATACATGGTCACCGGAATGGTGAGCGGACTGTTGGGAGCAGCCGCGCCGGTGGCGGCGATCGTCGCACTGATGGAGAGGTTCTGGTTGCAAGTGGAGCCCGCGGCCACCCCGCCCGCATTCACGCCGATGGGGACGATGGCATTGGTCGTGCCGCTGGTGGTCAGCGCGCCGCCCGGCAACAGCCACGCGCGCCCGAACGAGGGGGAAACGGCGCGGACGGGGTCTTTGAGGGCCGCTCCCGTGCTGCTCGTGATGCTGATGTTCTGCGCGCGCGCTTCGGCCTGGCCGGCTTGATTAGCGAACAGCAGGGGACAGTTCTGATTCACCGCGGTGGAGCACCCATTGGTGGTGACCACAATCACCGGATTGTTGCTGACGGTCAGCGTGACGGATATCTGCAGAGGGCCGTTGGCGGCGCCGGATGCCGATACGTTCACCGTGCCGGTGTAGGTGCCAGGCTGCAATCCGGTGGGATTTACCGAGACCGGAAACGCCGTCCCGGTGGTGCCGGTGGCGGGGGCTGATAGCCAACTGTTCGCGGGAGTCGTGGAAATCGTGAGGGGTAACTGTGCCCCGGTCGAAGAGACGGTCACGTTCTGGGAAGCCGGCGCCGCCGTGCCCACCTGGTAATTGAAAGTCAGCGCGGCGTTCGCCACGTTCACCTGGGGGCTGGTGGAAACCAGCAGGGTCACCGGAATGGTCTGCTGCGCCGGCGTCCCACCAGGAGTCTGCAGCGTGATCGTGCCGGTCCAGGTGCCCACCGGAAGGTTCGCCGTGGTGTCGTAGGACACGGTCACCTGCGTATTGCCATTCGCCGGTATGGTGCCGCCCGACGGATTGACCAGCAGCCAGTTTCTGCCGGAGGGATTGAAACCTACCGCGGTGGAAACAGCAAAAGCCACACCCTGCGTGCCGGTCGTTGCCAACGTGAGTGCCTGCTGCGGGGAGTTGTTGGTCCCGCCGACCTGGTAACTGAGATTGATCGCTCCCGGACTGAATGTCACAGGTGGCGCCGGAGACACCGTCAGGGTCACCGAGACCGTGACGGGAGTCGTACTCGCGCCGGAGGTGGGAGTAATAGTGAGCGTACCGTTGTACGTTCCAACCCCCAGGCTCAGCAGCACGGTCTGATTTACCGAAAGTACCGCCGTGCCGGGCGAGGTGCCGCTGGTGGGCGAGACCTGCAGCCACGATCCGCCCGAAGTAGTCGCAGCGGCCAGAGTAATGGTAACGGGCGCGGCGGAAGAAATGTTGACCGTGGTGGATTGTGGGGGCGTACCGCCCATCTGATAGGTGAATGGCACCGACGCGGGGCTTACCGACACCGCGCCCACCGTGAGTGTAACGGTGACCGGAACGCTGCTGCTGCCTCCAATAATGGAAAGTGTGCCCGTATATGTGCTGGGCAGGAGCCCCGTAGGATCGGCCGTCACCGTCAACGCCGAGGGCGTCGTGCCGGTGGCGGGGTTGACCTTGAGCCAGGAAATGTTGTTGTTGAATGCGAAGAAGGAAACCCCGCTGCTGGAACTGGTGACGTTGATGGTTTGCGACACGGGCGCGCCGCCGGCCTGCGCGGAGAAGCTGAGCGACGTGGGCGAAACGCTCAGCGTCTGGGCTTCGAGCCCCGCAGCCGCGAACAGAATCAGGATCGAACCAAATGTTAAAGATGATCGCTTCAAGAGAAACCTCCAGATAGGATGGGGGTGATTAGAGCAAGTCGCTCCCAAAACTCAAGCAATCCGGACGGGGGGACGCCGCAATGCGAGCTTTTTACAGCACGGCTCGTGCCAGATTAAGACCAGATTAAGAAATGTCAGCCTTTGTGACAGGCCTCAGTGGGGCAGGCGCTTTCGCCTGCCACTGGAGTTTGGCCATTTTGTCGAGCCCGAGGTGGGACACTCCGTTGCACGGAGCGAGGCCATCGTTTTTGGTGGCCTGTCATCGGCCGGGCTTTAGCCCAGCCGCAATGGGGCAGGCGCTTTCGCCTGCCTACCGCCTGCCCCGCCACGAAGAACTGCCCTCTTATCGACACACCGGTGTATCCGGCTGACTCTGTAACTCGATTCATGCAGTAACTCCGGTGCCATAGAGATGGTTCGCGAGAATGTACTCTAAGACACGTTCCGGAACTTCAGTGGGATGGCGGCCGGCGGCCAGGGCGCGGCGTATATCGGATGACGAGATCGGAAGATCTACTGAGTCTAGCCGCTCGATGCGGACGCCCGGCGGAGCCGCGTAATGGTGTCCTGGACGATTTACCACAATAAAGCAGACGGCCCGCGCCACGTCTTGCCACCGGCGCCACGTGCGAATCTCGGCAAAGGCGTCGGCGCCAATGATGAAGAAGAGTTCATCCGTGGGCGCCATGCCGGATTGTACTCTTTCGATCGTATCGATGGAGTAACTGCGCGCCGTCCCCTCTTCCAGGCGCGAAACCACCAGGCGCGGCTCACCCTCGCACGCCAACTCAGCCATACGGACGCGGTGATGGTAGGGGACGTGGGTCACGCCGGCTTTGTGCGGGGGATGGGCCGCCGGAACCACCAGAATCTGGTCCAGCCGCAATTCCGCCCCCGCCTTGCGGGCCACCACCAGGTGCGCGTTGTGAATGGGATCGAACGTGCCGCCGAAGATCGCCGATCGCATAGGGGACAGACTCCAGTACTAATGTGTTATCAGCTCGCATTTCTCACACTCTGCGAGCCGACGTGGCGCAGGCACTCTTGCCTGCCGTGTCGAGACTCGTCTCGACACGTGTTCGCGATTCCGCCACAGTGTCCACGGCAGGCGTCGGCATGAGTGCCGACGCAGCAGGCAGGAGTGCCTGCGCCACGTCCCCGGAACTACTGACCCTGTCACTCGCGCTCGATTTTCACCGAGTTCACGCGCACTTCCTTCTTCGGCCGGTCCTGCGCGCCGCGTGGCACTTCCGAGATCTTGCGGACCACGTCGTAGCCCTCGGTCACTTCTCCGAAAACACTGTGGTGGTTGTCCAGGTGAGGCGTGGGGCCCACCGTAATGAAGAACTGGCTGCCGTTGGTGTTGGGCCCGGCATTGGCCATCGAGAGGATGCCGGCCTTCGAGTGGCGCAGATCCTTGTGGAACTCGTCGGCGAATTTGTATCCGGGGCCGCCGCGTCCCGATCCTTCCGGGTCGCCGCCCTGAATCATAAAGCCCGGAATCACGCGATGAAAGATGGTGCCGTCGTAAAACGGCTTCCCGGTCTTGGTTCCGTCCGCGAGGTTGACAAAGTTCTCCACTGTGCGCGGCGCTTTGTCGGCGAACAGCCGGATCTTGAACTTACCTTCGGTGGTGTCGAATGCTGCATAGATCTCGTTGGGCATCACTGAGATTGTAGCAACTCAAAGTCGCACGACCCCACAGGTGCCGCCTGCGCCGCGGTCCGCGTCGGTGGGTCCCAGCGGGCCGCCTTCGCGCTGCTTGGCGCTCCATTCTTCGATCCGCACCTCTACCAGCAGGGTCGCTTCCAGGTGCTCGGCGGTTGGTTCGCTGTAGTCACGCCCCGCGGTGCGGCCGGGAAAGTAGCGGGAGACCATGCCGCGGTAGACCTTGAGCTGCATTTCCGGGTCGGTCACCCGGCGTCCGCGCCCGAAAAGGACCACGCTGCGATAGTTCATGGAGTGGTACATGGCCGTGCGTGAATAGACCAGGCCGTCGGCCAGCGTAACGGCGATCGAGACCGGCGCGCCGGATGCCACGTGCTGCAGGGCGCGGCTGGCCGTGGAGCCGTGGAGGTAGAGACGATCGGGCTCGGCGGGATTGAACTGGTAGCCCAGCGGGATCACGAACGGCTGGCCGTCCTCGACGAACCCGACATGGGCCACCAGGCCTTCCGACAGAATGGGCGCGGCGCGTTCGATGGCGTCCCGCTCGGGATGCCGGCGGATGCGTGAGCGTCTTGTGGGGCAGGCGCTTTCGCCTGCCAACCCTGGGCCTGGCTCGGAATGAGCAGTCATGCCCCACTATACTGGCAAAAGTGGCTCTTCGAAAAGAGCCATTTCCGGAAGTTCGACGGCGCCATTCATCAGCCTGCATCTCGATTCGCCGCTCGGCCGCGCCGCTGCCCCGCCATGCCAACGGCCGCGAGGTGTCGCGCAGGGCCGCGGCCGCCGGCGTCTCCGCGCCATCTGCGTCAACGCGCGGCAGATTCGCGAAGGACTGCGAAAGCTGGTGCCTGTGCTAGACTTGCGGGCGTAAATGCGTCCTGAAACGCTACTGCCGCTGACCCTGGACGAGCATCGGGAACTGGGCCGGGAGCTGCGCCGGACCAGCACCCGCTTGCGCGAGTTGTGCAAAATGACCGTGGGCGCGTACGGCCCCAACAGTCACGCGGCGTTTTCGTTTGCCAAGGCCGTCGAGTCGCTGGAACGCCTGTCGAAGGACATGCAGGCGCAGGCCGCGCACGACTGCCCGGGACTTCCCACGGATCACCTGTACGTGTGAACGTGCCGCGGCTGCCGCGGATACGGTACGCTGGAGCCTGAGGGCCATGGCAACCCAGAACAACGTTCATGTCTCCGACGAACTACTGGCCGAGCTGCAAGCAAAGGCGCAAGCCGAGGGCAGGACGGTCGATGAACTGGCCGAGGAAGCCTTGCGGAAGGGTCTTGAGGAGCGGGCTTGGCAAGACCTGTTGGCCTACGGTCTGCAGACCGGCCGCGACCCCGGCTATACCGAAGCCGATGTGCCGGCGATCGTCAAGAACCGGCGCCGAATGAACGCGGCCCAAAGGCGCTGAGTGCCCGGCGTCACCCTCGCGACCAGAGCCGCGACCGTGAGAAGCCGTGAAAGAATATGGGCCACCGATGAACACAGATGAACACAGATAAGAAAACTGATGAGTTATCGGCGTTCATCGGCGTTTATCTGCGGCCAAAATGTTTTTCCACGGCTTTCTGAACTGAACTGAGGAGCCGTTTCGCATTCGCACTGTGACTCGCGGTCATTGATACCAGGTAGCTCTCACCACCCCACCGGCTTGCCGCGATTCTGCTCGTCCAGCCACTTCTGCAACGGGGCGAAATAGTCGCGGATCGCCGAGGCATCCATTTCGCGCGTGCCCGCGATCTTCTCCAGCGCCTCCTGCCAGGGGCGGCTCTGCCCCATCTCCAGCATGCCGTTCAAGCGCGCCCCCGCCGCCCGGTTGCCGAAGATCGAGCACCGATTGAGCGGGCCGGTGCAACCCGCCGCCTGCGCCAGCGCGCGGTGAAACTGAAACTGCAGGATGTCCGCCAGGAAGTACCGCATGTACGGCACATTGGCGGCCACGTGATACTTAGCGGCCGGATCGAAGTCGCTCTCGGTGCGCCCTGCCGGAGGTGCAATTCCCTGGTATTTCAGGCGAAGCTGCCACCACGTCTGGTTGTACCGGTCGGGCGGGATTTCGCCCGAGAAGACCTTCCAGCGCCACTGGTCGATCACCAGTCCGAAGGGCAGAAATGCGATCTTCTCCAGCGCGCGCGCCAGCAGCAGGCCGATATCCTTGGAGGGGTCCGGCGCCCTGTCGAGCAGTCCGATTTTGACCAGGTATTCCGGCGTGATGGAAAGCGCGATGGTGTCGCCCACGGCCTCGTGAAAGCCGTCGTTGGCGCTGTCGCGGAACAGAGGCGGCAGCTTGTTGTAAGCTCGCTGGTAGAAATCGTGCCCCAGCTCGTGGTGAATGGTGAGGAAATCCTCGCCGGTGACCTGGATGCACATTTTGAGCCGCAGGTCGTCGAGGTTGTCGACATGCCAGGCGCTGGCGTGGCACACTACCTCGCGGTCGCGCGGCTTGAGAAATAGGGAGCGCTCCCAAAAGGTCTGCGGCAGCGGATCGAATGCCAGGGACACGAAAAAGCTCTCGCCGTATTTCACCATGGCCTTCCAATCGGTATTGCGCTTCTTCAGGAGTTCGGTGACGTCGTAGCCCGGGTCGGCGTCAGGCGGCGCCACCAGCGGATAGACGTTGTCCCAGGTCTGCGCCCACATGTTGCCCAGAAGATGCGCCGGGATGGGTCCGCCGGCCGGGACCGCGTCGCCGTATTTCTCGCGCAGGCGGCTGCGAACGTAGGCGTGCAGCGAGAGGTAGAGCGGCCGCACCTGCTCCCAAAGCCGGTCGAGTTCCTTGGCGAAAGCGTCGGGCTCCATGTCGTATTTGGAACGCCACATGGCGCCGTTGTCCGGAAAACCCAGTTGCCGGGCGCCCTTGTTGGCCAGTTCGACGTAGCGCACGAAATCCCGGCGAATGGGGCGCGCGATGGCATGCCATCCGGTCCAGGCGTCGGCCAGCTTTTGTGGATCGCGGCTTTCGGCGAAGAGTTTGGTCAGGTCTTCGAGGTCCTGGCAGCTCTGCGGGCCTTGCGGGCAGTACTTGCCCTTGCCATAGGTGCCCTCCATGCCCGCCGCGATGCGGGTCAGCTCTTCGCTTTCGCGCGGATCGGAGGGCGTGGCGATGGTCAGGGAGAGCCGCAGGAGCTTGATCTTGCGCGCCGTCACCGGGTCGAGCTTGAGGCCGTCGAAGCGCGTGGACTGTTTGGCGTACTCCACGGCGGCGGCGATGGAGCGCTCGTCGAGCTTGGCGGAAATGGCCTCGGTGTCGTCCGTGATGTAGGTGGACTTGACCCAGTCGGCGCGG
>Ga0116222_1002101_pt1 | contig 10673 bp, 7 predicted proteins | sample Sb_taG_12_FD_88963 | JGI IMG/M metagenome (GOLD analysis project Ga0116222, IMG submission 88963) | Peat soil microbial communities from Weissenstadt, Germany - Sb_50d_9_AC metaG | ecosystem: Environmental > Terrestrial > Soil > Wetlands > Peat | place: Germany: Weissenstadt | collected 2010-09-21
CCTTGAATGATGTATCCTGCGGCATGCCAACCGGCACCACCCGGGTTTCCGGCAACTCACCGGGCCGATCGTTGGCGCGCTTGACCACCGCAACCAGTGACATCTCGCGGCTGGCCAGGCCGTACGTCCTGCTCAACTCGATCAGGCGCGCGGCCACACGGCTTTGCTGGCGCTTCTCGATTTTTTCGACGGCTTCCCCGCTCGGATAGCGGCTCTCCCAATCCGTGATCAACCGCGAGCCGCGAAACAAGCGCACCGCTTCACCGGTTTCAGCATCACCCTGCGGCACATCGAGAGACATGCTGCCGCCATCCCAAGTGAGATCGACGCGGTTGCCCGAGTCACTCTCGATTTCGCCGTACAGGAGGACGGGCGTGCCGGCGAATACGGTGCCGGGAGGCTCCGGCTGCACATTCGCGCCGGCCTTCAACCCGGAAGCGACCGGCCGCCCCATCGACGCGAAGAGGTCGACAGCCGACAAATCCACGCGCTCGCGGGCGGTCACGAAGCGGCTGACCCCACCCGTCTCGCGGGCCAACAGCGAGAGAAAGCGATCCTGGCTGGCGCTGCCGATGCCGAGACAGTGTATGCGGATGCCGGTGGCGCGAGCCCTTTCGAGGATCTTCTCCGTCCCGAATACCTGGCCATCGGTGAGGATCAGAATATCGCCCCCGCGGCCGAGCACTCGCGCGGCCTGGTCGACGGCTTCGGCCAGTTCGGTTCCGCCGCGCGCATCCGCCAGTTTCAGAAAAGAGCGCGCGGACTCACGCTGTTCGCGGGTCGCCGGCACGAGCGTGGGGTGCATGGCCTCGATGCGATCGTCAAAAGCCATCAGGCCGAACGAATCCTCTTCCGTAAAGGCCGCGAGGCACGCTTCGATCGCCTTGCGGGCCTGCGCGATGGGCTCGCCCGCCATGGATCCGGAGCGGTCGAGCAGGATCACGATGCGGCGCGGCGATCCGGCATTCTGGCCGAAGAGCGTGGAAGGGACCACCGCCGCAAAGGGCCGCTGGCCATCACCCGCCGGGCCGGCCAGCACTTGCGCTTTGCTTTCCTGGAAGCGCACATCGAGTACCAGGTCGCGATTGGGGACGTCCTTCGCCGGGGCGAGCGCCAGGCGTACCGGCCCCGCGGCATCGTGCTTTACCTTGACAGAGTGCGACGGCGACCCGATCTCATCGAGAGGGAGTTGATGCAACAGCGACAGCTCGAAGCCGACCTCGTGCAGCGACGAAGCGTCTTCACGGAAGCGCGGCAGGATCAGGTCGCCGAACTCGGCGGCGGGGAGTTCCATCTCGCCCTCTCCATCAGCAATCGCCGCGCGCATTTGCGAGTGATATGCCGGCGCGAGGGTGAAGGGGAAACGGAAGCGAAAGCCGTCATCGCGCAGCTCCACGCCGGCCAGTATTTCGAGATAGACCGTCACGGTCTCCCGGGGGCGCACGTTGCCGACCGTAAGGTTCACCAGACCGTCGCCGTATTGACGCGCCAGGGCCGCGAGGGAGCCGTCGGCGATGCCCTGTTCATAGGCCTTGACGGCCTCGTCGGACGGCTTCAACTCCGAGTGCGCTTCAAAGCCCTCGCCCGTGATGCGGAATCCGCGCAGGGCGGCGTCCCGCGGCAGGGGGAAGGCGTAGATCACTTCGAGCGGGCGGTCTTCGTCCGACCGAAAGACATGCTGCACGACCAGGCGGCCGCCCACGGGCAGCAACTGCCCGGTGAGCCACAGACGCTGCATCGCAAGGCGGAGGGGATCTCCGGTGGATGCCGCTACGGGCGCGAAACTCGATTCAGTGACGCTCATGTGGTTTCCGATTCCTTTTCCGGCCGCACGCGGCGGGCGAATTCCTCTACCGCCTGGCGGATTTGCTTGGCTCGCCATGGGCTGGCGCCGGCCCTTACCCATACGATGATGTCATCGGCGACCGCGTGCTGCCACCATGCCGTCGCCGCCGCGGGTTCTTCACGGGAAGGCCCGCTCAGCAGGCGGGCGATCTCCGAAAGCGTGCGCCCCGCCGTTTGGAAGCGCTTGATCCGTTCCAGGCGCGCCACGTGCTGTGCTGTGTACGCCGCGGCGCGGCCGCTTTTTACAGGTCCGTCGAGGAGGCCGCGGGCGATGTAGAAGCGGATCGTACGCGCGGGAAGATCGGTTGCTTCCGCAATCTCGGCAAGCGTCATGGACGCATCCTTCAAGTACCAAGGATAGATCAATAATGTGACACTGTCAAGTACTGTTATATTTAAAGAGTGGTCACTGGGGGCTACCGTAACCCTGTTGATGAGACTCGTTCGATGAACCCGGGCACTGTTTGGTGCAAGATCTGGAGGAGATCGGCCAAACTACGACTCCGGTCGGCAGCTTGTTGTCGCAGTTTTGCCATTACAATGGCCGGGTCTTGACCGAGAAGGCCAATGAGAAACGATTCGGGATGAAGGGCAACGACTCCCCATGGCTCGAGATGCTCTTTTCGGAAGTGCCGCAGGTTGAAGGTCACGATCATCGAGGCGCCACCGGAAACCGCCGCAGCAAGGACGTGCCGATCTTTCTGTTCGTTTGCCATCTGGGACACCAGTGGCTCGTAGCCGGTCACCCAAGCGTCGCCAAAGTGCGAAAGGAGCTCGCTCCGAAGATGGGAAGTGAGGGCGGCTGGCCAGCCCAACTTGGATTCCAGCGTGCGGAGCGTTTCCGCCATGATTTCCTCCGACCACCTGGGCTCGTAGAGTTGAGGCGGCTCCGCAAGCCGGAGCAGCGTGTCGCAGAGAGAAAAGTTGGCGAGAACGCAGGCGTCAAGGACGACCAGGGGCTCCGCGTTCATTCCTGACTCGGAACGAAGGTGCGCTCATAGAGGCCGGCGTCATCGACGGCCTGGCCAATTCTGCGGAGCGCGCGAAGCCGGCGTTGGCCGTGCAGGCGCTGATCGAGGAAGTACTGGACCGCAGTCTCGACGAGCTGGCTCATATCGCGATACTGGCCGGCGGCCAATTCATCCTCGACCCGTTTTTCGATCTCTGGGGACAGATCCAGGTTCATGACATCCTCATTCATGATTTTACGATAAATGGAGCTTAGGAATGATCGCAGGGCCGGCCTTGGAGGCGAGGGTTTGCCCTAACTGCAGCGAGATTTCCTGCTTCTGCCCATTACAGTTAAGATCCGCCGCTGCTGACAGTAGCGCCAAACGGGCCAGAGGCGCTCCTCGGGACGGCCCATGCCACTTGACCGCATCTCAAGCATGTAGCGCGAATGGATTCGGACGCAGATGGTGTCGGATCTCCGCGGTCGACAGAAGATCAGCCGCGGCGGGCTTCACGTGCCAGACCCTCGTGAACCAGCATCTTCAGGAGGGTCTGATAGCCAAGGCCCTTGCGGCCGGCGAGTTTGCGGGCCTGCGCGATATCCGCTTCAGGCAAGCGAAGAGCGATCTGTATGCTGCTCTTCCGGTTCAGTTTCGCAACGAGACTCGATCCCCTGACTGTCGTCCCTTTCGATTGGGCCTCAGCGGCTTTCTGTTTCACATAAACCCGCCCTGCCCGACTGGCCCACCAATCCGCTTCCTCTCCCTCGCTCTTGAACTTTGGCATCACAACCGTTTTCTTGTTCATAACGTTACTGTCCTTGCGCTCGCCTCCGGAGATAATCGCGCTTTTGGGCGGCGTCGAGATCGTAGGCCGTTACCACCCGTAAATCGTCGCTGCGCTCCGTCAGGATTACGGCCAGCAGGCGGCCAGCGTTGGTTTCGCCATAGTACGCGACCCGAAGCTCCTCCTCAACGTCCTGCTCGTAGATAGGAATCGGATCGTTAAGGAGTGCTTGCTCCGCCTCCTCCTGCTTGATCCGGTGCGCCCGAATCTTGCGGAGGTTGTTCCGGTCCTATTCGAACATCGCTTCTCTGATTGTATATGTAATGCATATGCAGAAGAAAGCCCAACTTGAAACAGGGCGCCGGGCGAGCAGCCACTGGACCGGCGGTCCGTCACAAAAAAGCCACCGAATACGGGAGGTGCCGGCCTTCCACCGCGCTACGGCCCGCCCGTTCCAGCACCCGCACTACCGCCATCGCCTCTTCGGCGGCACGGGATTGCGCGGCCCTCTTCGGTCGCCTCTCAGACCGCTTCGTAGCATGCAGGATAGTTTCCGGGAAGGTGGGTATCCGCTTGACTCAAGTGGATGCCATTGGCCGCACTTCGTGGGGCGGGCGCCCTCGCGCGCACGACGGCCCTGCCTCCGCTTGCGGCAGCGGGACGAGGCGTCCGTCCCCAGAGGGGGCCCCAGGTCCAGGCATAGGCGTTAAAATAAGGCTACTGCAAAATGACCTCGGAAGCGCGCGATCCAGTGTCCCGTTTGGTTGCAACTTCCCAGAACGCCGTTTATGGATGACAACGGCGTTTCTCGTTACTGATGTTCCGGCAACCAGTTTCCGCCCTGCAGCCCAGACATCTGGCGCAGTGATAGAGGGTGAGACTCCAGAGGCCTCACCCTTCGCTTTGAATTAAAGTTGCGCTCTACTCGTGGCTCTTCGCATTGGGGTCAGGGGCCGGGGTTGGGATTCGTGGGAGCATCTCTGCGCGGGTGGCTGCGTTGTAGGCAAACCACGCTTCGATCATGGAACTCTGCATCACATCGTCCTTCTGCACGCGGTCATAGGTGTCCGCGTTGGAGTGGTGGGTACGGGTACCGTACTCCAACCCATCCTGCTGGAAACCGATGCCGTTCAGGCCGATCCACGAAAAGGCGGACGAGTCCGTGCCCCCAGGGCTCGCGGTGGGTCTGAACTGATCCCCGCCAGAAACAGCAACGATATGCTGGTCCTTGATCGGCTCAATCCAGGACTTGAAGATGGCCGCCATCTGCGGACTACCCCCCGCTGACACTCCGCGGAAGCGGCCGGAGCCGCCGTCGTCGTTAAAGTACACGTCCAGCTTGTCGTACTCGGGGGTCTTCACCATGGTGGTGCGTTGAGCGAAGTGCTGCTGCACGTAAGCGGTTGAGCCGTAGACGCCCTCCTCTTCGCCGCCCCACAGGGCAACGCGAACCGTACGCGCCATGGGCTTGTGCAACGTAGCCAAAATGCGCACCGCCTCCATCGCCACTGACGATCCCGTGCCGTTATCCGTGGCGCCGGTGCCGCCCTGCCAACTGTCAAAGTGACCGCCGAGCATGACGACTTCGTCGGGTTTGGTGGTGCCCGGAATCTCGCCGATGACATTGAATGCGTTCTCGTCTTCCTTCTGATAATCGACAGCGATATCGAAGTTCAGCTTCGGCGTGATACCGTGCTGCAACAGGCGGACCAGGCGGTTATACTGCTCTGCCCCAATGGCGACGATCGGAGACGGAATTGGATCCTTGGGATTCTCCGACCCACCATACGTGGAGAAGATCGTACCGCCGTCTCCGTTGTAACCCGGCGTGATGGAAATGGCCACGCCCTCTTCCTTCAGGAAAGCGTTGACCTCGTTGCGCAGGACCCCGTTCTTCGCATTGGCCAGGGCAAGAGACGTCGGCGTGTACTCCCACTCGCCTTCGCCGGGGCGCCCCCGGTTGCTGGGGTCGCGATTGGCTGCAGCGCCGGCTGCTGCTCCTCGCGCGCCGCCCCCGCCGCCGCGCGCGCCTCCGCGTGCCAGAATTTCCTCATCCGTTGGGGAAGGCTGCGCGTCCGGCCGCATGTGGAGCGTGAGTGGAGCAGGGTCAAACATCAGCAGCGCCTTGCCTTTCAGCTTGCCATGGTATTTGGCGAAATCTGCTTTCGAGTGGATGGGCGCCCACACTGGCTCGACCGTGATCGGGCCGTTCGTCCCAGGCGTCCATGCCAGCGGGAACCCGGTAAACGCAGCATAAACCGGAGTCTCCATCGCGGCGTAGAAATGCTTGATCTGCCACCCATAGCCGAAGGGCCACTTTTCCAGGTGGACGTTCTTAAGTCCCCACTCTTTCATCTGCTTCATAGCCCACTCGGCGGCGAGCTTGTGATTGCGGCTGTTGGTGACGCGCGGACCATAAACCTCGGACATCCAGAAGAGGTTTTCCATCACTTGCGAGTGCTGGAAGGCCTCGGTCTTGATCTGCGCCAAGGCGTCCAGATCGACTTTGTCGCCTCCTGGTGCCTGCGCGAAGGAAGCCGGGATGAGGAAGAGGGCTGTGACCATCGCGGCAGCCTGCCTGAAGCGGAGCAGATTCATGGAGATTCTCGCTTTCTCCGGTACTTGACCTCGGCTACACGGCGTTCGACCCTGCCCGGAGTAGGAATAAGAAATCATTCTCGCATACTTATTGTCCAGAAGTCCGTTCAGCGAAGTTGCAGGCAAACGGGAGCCCGGGACCGGATCGCGCACTGCCGAGGCCACTCGGGCAACGGGCTTATTTTAACGCCTATGCCAGGTCCAGGGGACCGCCCCAACGAGGCTGCAGTCAGAGCGGTTACCTGAGTCAAGCGGATACCCACCTCCGGGAATCATCGGGACCTGGAGGACCTGGAGAGGGGACGAGGTGGAATTCACGGAGTCTCAGCCCGCCCTCGCTGTTGATGCAGCACACCCGGCTTACAATCCAAGTATGTCCACCCTCGCGCAGCATGCCCGCTACGCCGCACGCGTGCCGGTGAAGAGCCCCGGGTTCACCGCGGTCGCGGTCTTCACCCTGGCGTTGGGAATCGGCGCCAACACGGCGATCTTTACGGTCGCCAACGCGCTGCTGCTGCGCCCCTTGCCATACCCGGACTCGGATCGCCTGGTTCTGCTCTCGGCCAGCAAGCCATCCACGGGCGTTCGCGGCGGGCCGCTCTCCTGGCCGCGCTTCACCTTGATCAACCAACAGAGCCGCTCGTTCTCCGGAGTGGCTGCGTTCACCGACGAAGTCTTCAACCTATCGGGACGGGGCGACCCGCAACAGATCCTCTCGGCGCGCGTCTCGTGGAACTTCTTCGACGTGCTGGGTGTGCAGCCTTTCCTGGGCCGCGGCTTTCGCCCCGAGGAAGACAAACCCGGCGGCGATGCGGTGGTGCTCATCAGCGACACGCTGCGGACCCGGCTGTTCGGCGCCGGCCCATCGGCGGCAGGACAGCATTTATCGCTCGACTCCAGGGACTACACCATCATCGGCGTCGAGCCACGCGATTTCCGCTTCGGCCTGCTCGGCACGGAGGTCGATATCGTGGCGCCGCGCGTCTTCGACCTCAACATCATCACCCCGCAGCAGGCCGCGGGTGGAACCGGGTTTCTGACCTACGTGGCGCGGTTGCAGCCGGGCGTGGCGATCGCCCAGGCGCAGGCCGAAATGGACACGCTCGCCGCGCAATACCGCCGCGAGAATCCCAAGCTTCCCGACGCCGATCCGGCGCTGGTGGTGGCCGTGCGAAACCTGCGCGACGAGATGGTCTCGGGCGTTCGTCCCACGCTCCTGATTCTTTTCGGCGCCGTGGCCATCGTGCTGCTGATTGCCTGCGCGAATGTGGCCAGCCTTCTGCTGTCACGCGCCTTGGGGCGCAAGCGTGAGATTGCGGTGCGCATGGCGATCGGCGCCGCGCGCGGGGAGCTGGTGCGGCAGCTTCTTGCGGAAAGCGTCCTGCTGGCGCTGGCGGGTGGTGGCCTGGGCGCGCTGCTCAGCGCCGGGGGCACAAGGACCCTGGCCCTGATGGCAGGCGACCAGCTTCCGCGTTCGGGCGAGATCGCAACCGATGGGTACGTGCTGTGCTTCACGCTGGGCGTGTCGCTCGGGGCGGGAATCCTGTTCGGCCTGGTTCCCGCGCTTCGCATTTCACGCCCCGACCTGAATTCCGACCTGCGCGCCGAAGGCCGCGGGAACACGTCGGGTGGGCGCCGCAATGCGCTGCGCAATCTCCTCGTCATGTCGCAGGTGGCCCTGTCGCTGGTGCTGCTGATCGGCGCTGGATTGCTGATCCGCAACCTGGTGCAGCTCCGCAATCAATCCCCGGGCTTCGAAACCCGCCATGCGCTTACGATGAAGATGTCGCTCCCGCCCGCGCGCTACGCGGGAGCGGCCCAGATGACGGAGTTCTACGACGACCTGCTGCGGAGCGTGCGCGCACTTCCGGGCGTGGTGGCCGCCGCGGAATCCTCCGCGCTTCCGGTCAACCCCATTCGCTTTTCCCCCGCGCTGCCGGAAGGCCAGCCCGCCGTGCCGCTGATGGACCGGCCGATGTTCAACATCCAGACGGTGAGCCCCGGATATGTGGAGGCCATGCGCGTGCCGCTGCTCCGGGGGCGTGAATTCACGGAGCGCGACGATGCCCAGGCTCCGCGCGTGGTGATGGTCAACGAGACCACCGTGCGGCGCTTCTGGCCGCGCGAGAATCCTATCGGGAAGCACATTTTACTGGGTCGCCAGGTGCAGCCCTCCGAGGTGGTCGGCGTGCTGGGAGACATTCGCAATCGGAATCTCGCGGCGGACGTGCAGCCGGAGATCTATGTACCGTTCGCGCAACTGCCGTGGCCAACCATGCACCTGGTGGTGCGGACCGCGAGCGATCCGCACGCACTGGCCGGCGCCGTGAGGACCCGGATTCTCAGCCTGGACCGCGACTTGCCGGTGACCAATGTGGAGACTCTGGGCGAGGTGCTGGAAACCGCCGCGGAGGAGCCGCGCTTCACCACCTTTCTACTGGGGGCGTTGTCGGGCATCGCGCTGCTTTTGGCGATCGTCGGGATTTACGGCGTGATTGCCTGCTCGGTGGCGGAGCGCACGCAGGAGATCGGCATTCGCATGGCTCTGGGCGCGGAGCGGGCCGCTATTCTGCGGCTGGTGCTGCGCCAGGGCGCCACTCTCGCGCTGGGGGGAATCGCGATCGGGCTGGCGGCGTCTGTCGCGCTGACGCGACTCTTGGGGAGCCTGTTGTATCACGTGAGTGCTACCGACCCACTGACTTTCGGCGCCGGATCCGTACTGTTTATTGTGGTGGCCCTGTTGGCGAGCTACGTCCCCGCGCGCCGCGCGACTCGAGTCGACCCGTTGGTGGCCCTGCGTTACAACTGAGGGGTCAGTGGTGAAGAAATTCTGGGCCACGGATGAACACAGCGCGGCAAAGCCGCAACCAAAGGTGACTGAGCCGGTGCGATGCAGACGAATGGCCGAAAATAGGAGAAGCCGATCTTATCCGCGTTCATCTGCGTTCATCCGCGGCCCATATTGCTTGTCTGAGGCGACGCGTAGATCTCAAGAAAACCAGAATTGGCCGCAGATGAACGCAGATGAACGCGGATAAGACAAAAGCAATTGCAACCATCAGCTACGAGACGGCGCGGCGTAGCTCGAGGCGTCCCCTTTAACGGGAGCGCAGGCGATAGTCCCCGATCATTTTTTCAGTTCGGAGTAAAGCATCCGGACGAAGCGGTCCGCGCTGGTGCCGCCGCCGGGGGCCGCGCCGAGTGCTCCCGGGATTTTTGCGTCGTAGGCGGCCGTGGGCTTGGCGGCGAGCACTTCCTGTTGGGTCTTGCCCTCTTTGATGAACTCCTGCACTTTCGACTGCACGTCCAGGATCATGTTGCGGTAGGGGATGATGTCCTCGCGTTTGATGATAGTGCCGTGACCGGGGATGAGTTTAGTGGCGGGACCGGCGATCTTCATCAGATAATCCAAAGCCTCCAGCGCGCCCTTGAGGCTGCCGCCGTTGTTGGTGTCGATGAAGGGGTAGCCGTAGTTGCGGTAAAAGTCGCCGATCATAATGACATCGGCGTTCTCGAAACGGATTATGGTGTCGCCGCCGGTGTGGGCGGCGCGGATGGGAATCAGGTCGACGACTTCGCCGTTCATGCGGAACTTAATTGGGTCGCCCATACCGTAGGTGACGTTGGGGAGGCGTGCGGGGTCCGTATTAGCGGCGCGGGCCATATCGCTGCGGAGTTCTTCGCGGGCGATGAGGAGTGCGCCCTCCTTCACGATATTGCCATTGCCGCCGGTGTGGTCGACATGGAGGTGGGTGTTGACCAGGTATCGAATGGGTTCGGGGCTGATTTTGCGAATGGCAGCGAGGACTTTGCCGGTGACCTGTTCGTATTGAGAGTCGACCATGAAGATACCGTCGGGACCGGTGAGCAGGCCGATGCGGCCGCCGGCGCCGTCGGGGTGATTGGGGTCGGCTTCACCGGGGGCGCCCGCGAGCATGTAGAGATTGGGCGTGTATTGCTCGGTGAGGATTTCGATTTTGGCGTAGTTGATGGTCTGGGCGTGCGCGGTGATGGCGAGGGTGGCGAGGACGAGCAATTTCATTGGGGCTATTGTCGCCTATTGTGGGGCGGGGGTAAAGGGACACAGATTGTGAGTCTGTGCCGCTATGTGACCTCAGCGAACGCCGCGAGTTTGCCGCGCTCTCCGCTGCCGGTCATCCCGGCGCTAGAGTTGAGAAAAGTCAAAAGTCTCAAGAGCGGCCCTTTCCGCACACCCAATTCTGCCGAGACGCGGCATTTCCCGGTAGTCGGCGCACACAACAACTTGCCAGATACGCCCCCAAGTTGCAACCGATAGAGACCACAATTCGCCCCGACCCGGCCCAAACCCCACCCACGAATGATATTTCGATCCACAGGAAGGAAGATGCGTCACCCGTCACCCAGCCCCTTGCCGTAGTACAATCGCACAGCCAGACCTTCTCGGCCCGCGAAACGCTGGAGGAGACATGACCAAACCGATCGCTCTGTTGCTCGCGCTATTGGCTCTCGAC
>Ga0116222_1002102_pt1 | contig 10670 bp, 5 predicted proteins | sample Sb_taG_12_FD_88963 | JGI IMG/M metagenome (GOLD analysis project Ga0116222, IMG submission 88963) | Peat soil microbial communities from Weissenstadt, Germany - Sb_50d_9_AC metaG | ecosystem: Environmental > Terrestrial > Soil > Wetlands > Peat | place: Germany: Weissenstadt | collected 2010-09-21
GTGAGATAGTCCAGGCCGACGTCGTTGAGAAACTTCAGGCGCTGGCGGATCTCCACCAGGACCTTCTCGGCGATGGCGGTCTCTTCCGGGCTGAGCGCCAGCGCATCGAAAAACTGCTGCGCTTCGGCGATGTTCATGCGGACCACTTCGCCCAGGTTCTTCCCGCCCACGTGTACGTACAGCGCTTCCTTACGCAGGCGCGCGCCCTTGCATTCGGGGCACAGCGCGTAACCGCGATAGCGGCTCAGGAACACGCGCACGTGCAGCTTGTACTTCTTGGTCTCCAGGTGGTCGAAGAAGCGGCGGATGAAATCGTACACGGTCTCGCGTTCGGCTTCGGTCAGGTCGCAGAACGGGGTTTGGAACCGCACGCCGCCGCGCGCGTGCTTCTTGAAGTTCGCCAGCCACGAGCGGAATTTCGGCTTGGTCCACGGATCTACCGCGCCCTCGTCGAGCGACAGCGACTTGTTGGGGATGGCGCGATCCATATCGAAATCGATGGTATTGCCAAAGCCCTGGCAGCGCGGGCAGGCGCCGGCGGGGGAATTGAAGCTGAACAGAATCGGCTCCGGCTCGGCGAATTCCATGAGGCAGGTCTTGCACTGGAACTTCTCGTTGAAGCGCAGGCGTTCGGGGGGCTGCGCCGTGCTTTCGAAGATTACTTCGCCGGTCTCGCGGAAACAGATCTCGATGGTGTCGACCAGGCGCTGGTGCAGGTCGGGCCCAATCGCTAAACGGTCCACGAGGACGAACAGCGGCTTCGAAAAGTCGATATCGAGGAGCGATTCCGGCGTGGAGAACTCGAATAGCCGGCCGGCCTGGAACAGCCGGTTGAATCCCTTCTTGCGCAGTTCGAAAAGGTGATCGCGCAAGGCCTGCGCGGACGCGTGTTCGCCGCACGGAAAAATGGCGTACCAGCGCGACCCTTCCGGCAGCGTTAGCAAGCGCGCGGCAACTTCGTCCACGGTGTCTTTGCGCACGCGGGTTCCGCATTTCGGACAAATCGTCTGCCCGACGCGCGCGTACAACAGGCGCAGAAAGTCGAAGCACTCGGTCGAGGTGGCCACCGTGGAGCGCGGGTTGCGGCTGGTATTTTTCTGCCGGATCGCCACTGCGGGCGCGATGCCATCAATCTCGTCGACATCGGGCTTCTCCATGCGCTCCAGGAACTGCCGCGCGTAGGCGGAAAGCGATTCCACGTAGCGCCGTTGGCCCTCGGCGTAGATGGTGTCGAAGGCCAGCGACGATTTGCCAGACCCCGAGACGCCCGTCATCACCGTCAACTGGTTGTGGGGAATAGAAAGCGAAATGTTCTTCAGGTTATGGACCCGCGCGCCGCGAATCCGGATGTAGTCTTGCACGGAAAGCGCTCTTGTAAGTTTCAGTATAACGTGGGTCCTCCGCGCAGCCTTTTGCGGCCGCCAACCGGCCGGCGCAAAATCCTCAGGAGCGCAAAGGCCGCGGTACGGCGCAATAGAGGACAGGAACCGATCGGCCGCGGCCGTATTGCGCGAGTTCCTTCGAAAGAGCGGAGACAATCGTGGCCCCAAAACCGCGGCGATTGCGCTCAGTACTATAGAGCTTGAAGTTGAGGAAACCAATGACGCAACAGAATCAGAACCTGCCGTACGTCTATAAGCACCTGGTGATCGTCCACGGTATCGGAGAACAGGTGCCCAACGAAACGTCGCTGAACTTCATGAACAATTTTCTGCGGGCGCTGCCTGTAGGGCCCGGGTATCAACTGGAAGTCGATAACCTGATCGGCAGCCTGAAAACACCGGTGAAGAAAGCAGACCAGAAGGAAGGAAGCCACGCCTCACCCGGGCGGTTCGAGCCGTCTTTCGCGGTCTTCACGGACGCCAGCCGGAAAAGCCAGGACGCCGGCCAGCAGCGCAAAATCGTCATCGGGTTCTCCGAGGTTTACTGGCAGGACATTACCGGCGAATTCCTGAAGGAGTACCACGGCGCACCGCCAGCGCCGATCTTCGTGTGGGCGCGCTCCATCAACACGCGGCTGATCCGGGAAGGGCGCGTGTTCTACACGGTCCGCGACGCTGTCGACAACCTCGAGGCCATCCTGAAAATCGTGGAGAAGCTGGCCCTGATTTTCAAGCAGTCCAAAGCCTTCATCGATATCATCAACCATTTTCTCGGCGACGTGCAGATGTATACCGAGAGTCAGGAGATCCGCCAGAGAATCAACGCGCGCTTCGCAGACGTGTTGGCGCGGGTCCCGGATGCCGCAGCCAGGGCGTCGCAACGCTTCGACGCCACGTTCGACCGCCCGGACATCTATGTAATTGCGCACAGCGAAGGCACCGTGGTGTCATACGGCAGCCTGGTGGATGCGGCCGCCGCTCCCGAAAGGCCCGAGTGGTTTTCCTTCGTCAGGGGTCTGGTCACGCTGGGCTCACCCCTCGACAAGCACTACTCCATCTGGCGCAACTGCTTCGAGCTCCACCGGTACAAGGGAGAGCCGCTCCCGGACAAGATTCGCTGGTTCAACTATTGGGATGTGAGCGACCCCGTCGGTTACGGACTCAGCCAACTCCAGCCGCAACCCGGACTCGATCCTGCGAAAGACTCCGATGCCGCCAAACTGTTCACCATCTGCTACGACCGCGGATTCGCCCGCTACCTGGTGCCCGGGCTCGCCCATGTGGGCTATTGGGAGGACGCGGACATCCATGAAAACATCATCGACAAGGTTACTGGGATCGGCACGACGCGCAGCGATACCCTGGTCGAGAGTAAATGGTTCGGGCACGGAAACATCCAGGAGCGGGCTGCCTGGGTCGCCTACTTCCTGCTGCGCGCGGTTACATTGGCTGCGATTTTCTATTTCGTGTGTAAGCTCTGTGCCCCGCTCCCCGCGCGCCATTCGGTCCAGGTTTTGGACCAGTTTCCAAAGGGGTGGAGGTATTTTAATGAGGCGGGCTGGCTTGCAGGCGCCCTGTTCGTGGCGAAGTACCTGTGGGAAATGTTCGCCGGGCACACGGGCGGGATTGCCCAGACCGCTCGCTGGCTGCGGCGGCTCGTTGTCGCCGTGTGGGTTCTGACCCTCGTGATGTCGCCTGGAACCACTCGGAAGGCCATCCGCTGGACTTCACCAACGCGGCCGGGGATCTGACGGGCCTGGTGGTAGCTGCATTGGGGTGGAGACTGCACACCCGCCTGCACAAAGGGCTTTTTCAAATGTGGAAGTACACGAAAGGCCAGGAAACCAATGCAATCGAGAACCAGGAGGCGTGTCAAGTTGCGATTCAAGGCCGCGACCCACGCCATTCATCCGAGGCTTGAAGAGATCTTCCACGGCCTGTAACGAGTGAAGAACACAGGCACGAATGCCTGTGCTACGTTCCCGTGCTATCCTGTCTCACATACGAGGGCTTCGCGGAAATGCCGCCGCATGTTGAAGTTCCCACCAGTCCGGGACTTTCTGTAACTCGTGGCAGTATCGAGCACGTCCATATAAACATCGCGATGTTCCCGTAAAAATGTGGACTTCATGTTTGAGATTCTGTTCAAATATCCGCTCAGCCTGTTCCACAAGGGTCAGTTCGTCTTCCTGACGCCCTGGCCTCTTTGGCTGCTCGCCATTGCCATCCTGGTGGCCGCCGCGGTGCTGTTCTGGCACGTGCGCCGCAATCACGGAATGCTGAGCGGCTTGCGGCCGATCGCCATTTGGGTGCTCGAAACCTGCATGGTGGCGCTGATTCTGTTCCTGCTCTGGCACCCGGCGCTCAGCGTGGCCACACTCCGGCCGCAGCAAAACGTGGTGGCCGTGCTGGTGGACGATTCGCGCAGCATGTCGATCGCGGACGCTTCCGGCACGCGCGAAGCCGCTGCCAAACAGGTGCTCGACAGCGGCCTGCTCAAGGCCCTCGGCGACCGTTTCCAGGTGCGCCTCTACAAGTTCGGCAAGGAGCCGGAGCGCATTCAGAAGAGCGACCAGCTCACGGCGTCGGCTCCGGCCTCGCGCATCGGCGACACCCTGGAACGCGTGATGGCCGAATCCTCCTCGCTGCCCCTGGGCGCCATCGTGCTGCTGAGCGACGGCGCCGATAACGCCGGCGGCATCGACCTGCAGACCATCAGCGCGATTCGGCGCCAGCGCATTCCGATCCACACCGTGGGTTTCGGCCGCGAGCATCCCGACAAGGACGTGGAGATTGCCGATGCCATTGTGGCCGCACGCGCCCTGCCGCAATCCAAGCTCACCGCGGTGGTCACGCTGCAGAGCTACGGCCTCTCGGGCAGCAAGGCCAAGCTCAGCGTCCGCGACGGCGGCAAGGTGCTGGCATCGCAGGATGTCACCCTGCGAGCCGATGGCCAGGTGCAGAGTGAAACCATCGTATTCAACTGCGGAGACGCAGGACCGAAGGCCCTCGATATCGGAGTGGAGCCCATTCCCGGAGAGGACAACCAGCTCAACAACAAGGTGAGCCGCATGGTGGATGTGCAGGCGCGCAAGCCGCGCATCCTCTATTTCGAAGGCGAGCCGCGCTGGGAGTACAAGTTCATCGGACGCGCGCTCGACGATTATCCGGATATCGAGCTGGCCCGCATGCTGCGCACCACGCAGAACAAGCTGTACCGGCAGTTCCCCAAGGGCATGGGCGAGCACGACCTGGAAGACGGATTCCCGTCGAAACCCGAAGATCTGTTCGCGTTCCAGGGACTCATCATCGGCAGCGTGGAGGCCAACTACTTCACTCCCACGCAGCAGCAGTTGATCCGCGATTTCGTGGACCGCCGCGGCGGTGGACTTTTGTTCATGGGGGGCCGCGCCACGCTTTCCGATGGCGGCTATCAAAGCTCGCCTCTGGCGGACCTGGTGCCCACGAAACTGCCCGATGCACGCGGCACTTTCCACCGCGATTTCACCGGTGAGGAACTCACTTCCGAAGGCGCGCTGAGCGTGATCTGCCGGCTCAACGACGACCCCGTGCGAAACGTGGAGCTGTGGAAGAAGATGCCGCAGATGGCCAACTACCAGGAGGTCGGCGAGGCCAAACCCGGCGCCACCGTGCTGCTGCGGTCAACGCCTGCGGGCAAGCCGAAATATCCGCTGCTGGTAACCGAGAACTACGGCCGCGGCCGCACGGTACTTTTCGCCACGGAGGGAAGCTGGCGCTGGAAGATGTGGATGCCCCACGAGGACAAGACTCACGCCACCTTCTGGCAGCAGATTTTCCGCTACATGGTGACCGATACTCCGGGCCAGGTGGTTTCCACCACGCCCAAAGTCGTGCTCTCCGACGAGACGCGCGTCCCCATTCGCGTGGAAGTGCGCGACAAGCAGTACAAGCCGGTGACCAATGCCAAAGTGCAGGCGCGCTTCACCGGTCCGGATGGAATGAGCGCCACCATGGAGCTGTCGCCGGTGCCGCTCGAAGAAGGCATCTACGGCGGAGAGTGGACCGCCGAAAAGCCAGGCACTTACATCACGGAAATCATCGCCGGCCATGAGCAGGAAGAGATCGGACGCGACGTGCTGACCTTCCGCCGGGAAGACGGGGTGGCGGAAAACTTCCATACCTCGCAGAACCGCGAGCTGCTGGAGAAGCTTTCGCAGCAGACGGGCGGACGTTACTATAAGCCGGACGAAGCGTCCAAGCTGTCGAATGAAATCTCTTACTCCGAGGCGGGAATCACCACGCGCGAGACCCGCGATCTTTGGGATATGCCGGTGATTTTCCTGCTGGCCATGGGCTTCCGGGCGGCCGAGTGGCTGCTGCGGAGAAGGTGGGGCGTGGTATGAGAAGCGGCTTTCGTGGCGCGGGCACTCGTGCCTGCCGTCTCGACACTCGTGTCGAGACCGTCTTTGCACACGGGGCAAGCGTCGAGACGAGTCTCGACGCGGCAGGCACGAGTGCCTGCGCCACGGTCCGTCTCCTGGCGCTGGTGCTGTTAGCGGCACTCTCCGTGCATGCGACTACGTATTACGTCACCATCTCCGGCCTCGGCGGCGAGCCCGATTACGACCAGCGCTTCAAAATGTGGGCCCAGGATATCGAGAGCAGCCTGAAAAAGGCCGGCGGCGATTCCAACGTCACGACGCTCGAAGCTCCGACGCGCGAACAGATTCGCACCCGGCTCACCGAGCTTTCGAAACTGGCCAAGCCCACCGACGCCGTGGTGCTGGTGCTCATCGGCCACGGATCGTTCGACGGCGTGGATTACAAGTTCAACATCCCGGGTCCGGACATCACCGGCGCCGAGCTGGCCACGTTGCTCGATCGCATCCCAGCTACCCGGCAACTGGTGGTGAACGCCACCAGCTCGAGCGGCGGGTGCATCGAATTCCTCCGCCGGCCCACCCGCATCGTCATCACCGCCACCAAGAGCGGCACCGAAAAGAACGCCACGGTGTTCGCGCGATACTGGGCGGAAGCGCTGCGCGATCCGGCAGCGGACGCCGACAAGAACGAATCCATCTCGGCCCTCGAAGCTTTCCACTACGCGCAACGCAAGACCACCGAATTCTTCGACACTCAAAAACGGCTCGCCACCGAACACGCCGTGCTGGAAGATACCGGCAAGGGCGAAGGCGAAAGAAGCCCCTCGGCCGAAAATGGCGAGGGCAAGCTTGCCGCGGCGTTTTCCGTGGTGCGCCTGGGGGCGAATGCGGCCGCGGCTCGCGATCCTGAGAAGCGCCCGCTGCTCGACAGGAAGGAGCAGATCGAGCAGGCCATCGACAAACTGAAATACGAGAAGGCGGCGATACCCGCCGATCAGTACAAGAAGCAGCTCACCCAGCTCCTGCTCGAGCTCGCGAAAATCCAGGATGCTCTCGACAAACCCAGTGAAGCCAAGCCCAGTGAAGCCAAGCCGATTGAACCCAAATAAGGGAGGCCCAATGAAACATATCCTCCGCACCAGCGCGGTGGCGCTGTCGCTGACGTTTGTCCTTTCCGCCCAAACCCTGCAACAGGCGGAAGCGCTGTGGAAGGCCCGCCGCTACCAGGACGCCAACGAAGTCTTCAAGGTGCTGGTCGCGAAGAATCCGAACAATCCGGACTACAAGGTTCGCTGGGGCCGCATGTATCTCGAACACTGGCAGCCGGACGTCGCTGGAGACCTCTTCAACGAGGCCCTGGAGCTGAAGAAGGACCACGCCGGCGCCCTGCTGGGCCTGGCGTTGATCGCCGCGGAACATTACGAGCACAAGGCGACGGATCTGGCCCACAAAGCGCTCGAAGCCGATCCCAAGCTGGTCGAAGCCCAGGAGCTATTGGCGCGGCTGGCGCTCGAAGACAACGACAACGCCAAAGCCGCTGAAGAAGCCAGGAAGGCCCTGGCTCTGGACGCGAACTCGGTCGAAGGCAAGGCTGTCCTCGCCTCCATCGACTGGCTGGCCGACCAGAAGGAGACTGCGTTCGACCCCCACGATGCGCGCGGATATGAGACCGTCGCGCATTTCTTCATGTTGAACCGGCGCTACGAAGAGGCCATCCAGTATTACCGCAAGGCCATCGAGATGGATCCCCAGTTGTACACCGCGCGTTCCCAACTGGGCATCAACCTCATGCGCCTGGGCCAGGACCAGGAAGCCTACCAACAACTCAAGACCTGCTGGGACAACGGCTTTCAGAACGACACCACCAAGTTCTCGCTGACCCTGATGGACAGCTACAAGAACTTCGTCACCTTCAAGACCGACAACACCATCCTGAAACTCAACAAGAAGGAAGCGGATCTGCTGCACCCCTACTTCGAGTCTGAAATGAAGCGGGCCATCGCCACGTACGAGGATAAGTACAAGATGAAGCTGGCGCACCCGGTGCAGGTCGAAGTCTATCCCGACCACGAAGACTTCGCCGTCCGCACGCTGGGCATGCCCGGCCTGGGCGCTCTTGGCGTCACCTTCGGATACTCCATCGCCATGGACAGCCCTTCGGGACGCAAGCCCGGCGAGTTCCACTGGGCCTCCACGATGTGGCATGAAATGAGCCACGTGTTCACGCTGACGATGACCAACCATCGTGTGCCGCGGTGGTTCACCGAGGGCATCGCGGTACACGAGGAGACCGCCGTTTCCCCCGAGTGGGGCGACCGCCTGGGACCCGACGAGATCGCGGCCATCAAGGACCACAAGCTGCTGCCGGTGGCCGAGCTGGATCGCGGTTTCATTCATCCCGTGAGTCCGCCGCAGGTGGTGGTGAGCTATTTCCAGGCAGGCCGCATTTGCGATTACATTACCAATAAGTGGGGCTGGAACACGATCCTCGCCATGCTTCACGATTTCGGCAATGACGACGACACCCCCACCGTCATCCGAAAAGAATTGAAGATGGAGCCGGAGGAGTTTGACAAGCAGTTCCTGGCGTCTCTGGAAGCTGACACCAAGAGCGTGGTGGAGCACTTCGACGATTGGAAGAAGGGCCTGAAATCGCTCGCCGAGAGGTACAAGGCTAAGGACTGGGACGGCATCATCAAGGAAGGAACCGCCATCCGCGACATGTATCCCGACTACGTGGAGGCGCATAGCGTCTACGAACTGCTGGCCGAAGCGTACACCGCCAAAGACAACAAGGCGGCGGCCATGGCCGAGCTGGAGCGCTACGTCAAGATCGGCGGGCGCAATCCCGATTCCATTTTGAAGGTCGCGAAATATCTCGAAGCCGCCGGCCGCAAGAAGGAGGCCGCCGAGGCGCTGGACCGCCTGAACGTCATCTACCCCATGGATTACGAGCAGCACGAGATGCTGGGCAACCTGTGGTTCGACCAGGGTAACGCCAAAGGCGCCATCCGCGAGTTCGCCGCGGTGGTAGACTATAAGCCCATCGATCCGGCGCGCGCCCACTACGACCTGGCGCGGGCCTACAATCTGAATCACGAAACCGAGAAGGCAAAAGACGAATTGATAGCGGCCCTGGAAAACGCTCCGGGCTACCGGCAGGCCCAGAAACTATTGCTGGAACTTACGAACGCGGAATCTGGAAATCCCAAAGACACCGTCAAGAAATAAGAATGGAATTCTCATGTCAACTACCGTGACGCCACAGTTGGAGCCCGAAGTTTTGAGGTCGCGCATCGAGCGCTTCCGAAAGGTCCAGTCGGAGATCGTGACGCAGGTGCGCCGCGTGATCGTGGGCCAGGAGGAGGTGCTGGAGCAGGTGATGATCGCCCTGTTTGTGGGCGGCCACTGCCTGATTACCGGCCTGCCGGGCACCGCCAAAACGTTGCTGGTGCGGACCCTGGCCCAGACCCTGGGCTTGGTGTTCAAGCGCATCCAGTTCACCCCCGACCTGATGCCCAGCGACATCACCGGCACCGACATTATCGAAGAGGACCCCGGCACGGGGCACCGCACGTGGACCTTCGTAGAAGGCCCCATCTTCGGCAACATCCTGCTGGCCGACGAAATCAACCGCACGCCCCCCAAAACGCAGAGCGCCCTGCTCGAAGCCATGCAGGAGCGCGCCTGCACGGTGCGCGGCCACAACTACACCCTGCCCAACCCGTTCTTCGTGCTCGCCACCCAGAACCCCATCGAGCTGGAAGGCACCTATCCGCTGCCCGAAGCCCAGCTCGACCGCTTCCTGTTCAACACGGTCCTGGACTACCTGACGGCCGACGAAGAGATGCAGGTCATCGACCTGACGACCGTCACCACCATCGCGCACGCCGACCCGGTGACCAACGCCGGCGAGATCCTGGACTTCCAGCAACTGGTCCGCATGGTGCCGATCGGCGAGAGCGTCGCGCGCCATGCCATCGACTTGGTACGTTGTACGCGGAGCCGTGACGAAACCGCTCCCGATTTCGTCCAAAAGTACGTCAACTACGGCGCCAGCGTGCGAGCCGCGCAATTCCTGGTGCTGGCCGCGAAGGCCAGGGCGTTGATGAAGGGCCGCTACCACGTGACGTACGAAGACGTGCGCTCGCTGTACATCGCGGTGCTGCGCCATCGCATCCTGCTGAACTTCCACGCGGAATCGGACCGGTTGAAACAGGACGACATTTTGAAGCGGGTCTTGGAGTGGAAGGCAGCTCCGAGAGACTAGAGAGAGTGATTTGACGCGGAGTCGCGGAGTCGCGGAGATGGACGCGGAGAATGATTGAGAAGGCAACACTTGAGGTCACGGAGGAGGCGGAGGTACGCGCACTGTGCCCGATGCCGTACAACCTGATCACGGACCAGATCATTGGCGCCGCGATTGAGGTTCATCGGCATTTGGGACCGGGCCTGCTAGAGTCCGCCTGCGAAGAGTGCCTTTGCTATGAGTTGTGCCAGCTTGGACTCCGGTTTCAGAGGCAGGTTCATCTGCCGATCCACTACAAAGGGATCAAATTGGAAGGCGCCTACAAGATGGATCTGGTGGTGGAAGATGCAGTAGTGGTCGAAATCAAAGCAACCGAAGACATGGCTCCGATCCATGCCGCACAAGTCCTGACCTATCTCAAATCCTCCGGCAAGCGTGTAGGCCTGCTGATCAATTTCAACGTGCCAATTCTCAAAAAAGGTTTGAAAAGAATCGTGAACCATTACGCCGGTCCCGCGATAACGCCACGAACCTCCGCTCCCTCCGCGCTCACCTCTCGAAACGACGCGACAGCCGGTTCTCTCTCATCTCCTCCGCGTTTTTCTCCGCGTCTCCGCGGCTCCGCGTCAAGTAAGGACCCCCGCTCATGCTCCAACGCTTCCTGGACCCCGCCAC
>Ga0116222_1002105_pt1 | contig 10660 bp, 6 predicted proteins | sample Sb_taG_12_FD_88963 | JGI IMG/M metagenome (GOLD analysis project Ga0116222, IMG submission 88963) | Peat soil microbial communities from Weissenstadt, Germany - Sb_50d_9_AC metaG | ecosystem: Environmental > Terrestrial > Soil > Wetlands > Peat | place: Germany: Weissenstadt | collected 2010-09-21
GACCTGATGGTTATCGAGCAGCGAACCGGGCGTACGGCCGACGAGGGCCTGGCGCTGTTCGTCGAGCGTTTCCAGCCCGAGTACCCCCAGCAGGCGGTCAACCACGTCCTGCTCGGCCTCGGTTACTTTGACGACGTCGATCCCGACGACGCACTGCCCGTCCCGCGCGCCCAGATCGTTGACTACTGGACCCGCCGGCAACGGGAGATCGTCGCCGCCCTCGGCCGGTTACCCATGTGAACCAGTCCTGAGGCGAAGCCGCGTAAGCCCATCGGCGTGGCAAAGCATGGGCGTCGCCAGGTCACAGGGATGCGAGTTCGGCGGTGAGGTCATCGAGCCCGAGCGAGCCGAGCGACAGCGCGGCCATGTGCCAGGCCTTCAGGTCGAAGGTGCCGTCCCGCGCCGCGCGGGCGGCGTCGCGCCCGGCCAGCCAGGCACGCTCGCCGAGCTTGTAGCTGATCGCCTGGCCCGGAGCGCTGAGGTAGCGCACGATCTCGCTGTCGATGAAGGGCCCAGGCCGGCCGGTGTGCGCGCCGAAGAACTCCCGAGCTAGCTCCGGCGTCCAGGTTTCGCCCGCGCCGATCGGCGAGTCGTCAGGAACTCTCAGTCGCAGGTGCATGCCGATGTCGATGACGACCCGGACGGCGCGCATCATCTGAGCGTCAAGGTAACCGAGCCGCGCGCCAGGGCTGGACAGATAGCCAAGCTCATCCATCAGCCGCTCGGCGTACAACGCCCAGCCCTCGCTGCACGCGCTCACTCCGCCGATCGTGGTCTGGTACATCGACAGCTGGTCAGACAGGTTCCGCCACTGCGCGAGCTGCAGGTGGTGGCCTGGCACTCCTTCGTGGTACCACACGCTCACCAGGTTCCAGAGCGGGAATCTGGTCCGGCCGAGCGTCGGCAGCCAGGTCCGGCCAGGCCGGCTGAAGTCCTGCGACGGCGCGGTGTAGTACGGCGCGGCGGCGCTGCCCGGCGGCGCAATCCGCGCCTCGACCTTCTTGATCCGGTCCGCTATGTCGAACGCAGTGCCGTCGAGGTCTCTGATCGCGTCGTCCATCATCTGCTGCAGGCGCAGCCGGATCTCCTCGACGCCTTCGACTGCCTCGCCGCTGGCGTCCAGATGCCGCATCGCCGCCAGCGCCGACGCTCCGGGAAGCACCCGCTGTGCTTCGCTGTCCATCTCCGCGCGCAGCGCCTGGTACTCCGACCAGCCCCATGCGTAGGCTTCCTCGGGCTGCAGATTGGCTCCGGTCCAGCGGCGGGCGCCCACCAGGTAACGTTCAGCGCCCACCCCGTCCGGCACGTCCTGCGCACCGGGCAGATACTCCGCGGCCAGCCAGTGACGCACGTCGGCGACGGAGGAGATCGCGGCAGCGGTCGCCCGGTCCAGGTCGGTCCGCAACGCGGCCGGCCCGGTAACGCCGGCCGCGAATTCAGCGAACCAGCCTTGACCGGCCGCCGCGGCCGTCCATTCGTCAAGCTGGCCGATGACGGTGCGAACCAGCCGCGGTGCCGCGAACAGTCCTGCGCTGGCGCCCTCCTCCAGGCTGGCGCGGTAGCCGGAAAGCGCCTGCCCGACCCGCGCCATCCTCCGTGCGATGACCGCCCAATCGTCGTCGGTGGCTGTCGGCATGTCCAGGAACACGGCACGGACCCGGTGCAGCGGCCCGAAGATGTTCGAGACTTCGCGGAGATGCTCCCCGTGTCCGCTCACCTCGAGACAGCTTTCTAGACGCTCGCGCAGCAGCCGTGCGCATCGGCGCTCGTCACCGTCGCCATCGGCGAGGCTGGCCTCGCTCTCAAGCGAATCAAGCTCGGCAAGCGTCGAGCGGGCAAGCTCATCCAGAGCTTCCTGGCCGGCCGGGGAGTAGTCGGGCAAGCGGTACTCGCCGGGGTGCAGGCCGAGCTGAGTGGCCAGAATCGGATCGAGGTCAGCTCGGGCGAGCACATAGGTATCGGCAAGCTCGCGCGTGCTTCGCGACCCGGATCGGAGGGAGTTGGGTGTGATATCCGGCATAGCAACATTCTGCCTCAAATAACCGCTCGGCTCCTAGCTGGATCTTCCCGGCGGGCTGCTCTCCGCGTAGCCGCCAGCCAGCCAGCCAGCCGACTAGGATTCAGGGCGGTACCGGCCAGATAAGCCGCCGTAACGCTGGCGCCCGTGAGCGCCCGGCGCACGGACTCGCCAACCCGGAGGCGGGACGGACAGGAGCGCGAGTGACCGCGAGGCAGGAATCGCCGGATCTCGCGCCGATCGACGCGGCACCTCCAGCCGCAGACCAATCGGTTGGTGGCCGCGAGCCTGCCCGGCCGATGACGTGGGTGGCACGCGTGGTGGTCTGCGGCATCCCGGCGGCCGTGGCGTTCGCGCTTGGCCAGTGGCAGCTGGCGGAAAGATCCTTCAGCCAGGACGAGGGCGCCACCTTGTCGGCAGCCAGGCGCCCGCTCTCCGCGCTGATGCGGATGCTGGCCCACATCGACGCCGTTCACGGCGCGTACTACATCGTGAGCCACTTCGTGATCCTGATCGGCGGCGCCGCTGAGACAGCGGTCCGCCTTCCTTCGGTGCTGGCAACGGCCGTGGCCGCGGCTGTGCTCGCCGCGCTCGGCACCGGGCTGGCGGGCCAGCGGGCTGGCATCGCCGCCGGACTGCTGTTCGCCGTTGCGCCGCCGGTGGCGGCGGATGCCCAGAACGCCCGGCCGTTCGCGCTGGCCACCGCGCTGACCCTGATCACCTGCTACCGCTTTGTCCGGTTCGCTGAGACGGGCAGGCGCCGTGACGCGACGTGGTACGCGGTAGCGCTGGCAACGGCCGGCTGGTTCGACATCCTGACGCTGCTCGTGGTGCTAGCCAACGCCGTGACGCTGCTGTGCACGCCTGCCTGGCGGCCGCGGTTGCGCGGCTTCCTGGGCGCGGTGGCCGCGGGCGGACTGGCCACTGCCCCGCTGATCTGGCTGGATCTGAGCCAGGTCAGGCAGGTGGCGTGGGAGCGGCCGCCCGGCCCAGCCGCCCTCGGTGTCCTGATCGCGCTGGTAATGGCCGGAGCCGCTGTGTTCGTCCGCGCCAGGCCTGGGCACCGCCGGACGGGCCCGGCAGCCCTGACCACGCTGGCCGCGCCATGGCTGCTGCTGCCGCCCGCGGTGCTCGCCGTCGCGGCGCAGATCACGCCGATGTGGGAGCTGCGCTATCTGCTGTTCTGCCTGCCCGCGGCGGCACTGCTGGTCGTCGCGGCCGCATCGATGCTGCCACTGCGCTACTGCGCCGCGGTGCTTGCCGTTATCCTCGCCGCTACGCTGGCGGCCCAGCCCCTGGTCAGGCCGGCGGTGGCGACGGACGATCTCCGGGCCGTGGCCGTGCTGCTTAGTAAGCGGGCTCAGCCGGGCGACGCGGTCGTCTTCCGACAGCTCGGACGTCGGCTGATCATGGACGCCTATCCGGCGGCGTTTACTCGACTGCGCGATATCGGACGGAACACATCCCCCGCCTTCCGCAACACCCTGTACGGCAAGAACGTCAGCCGTGCCGTGCTCGACCATCGGCTAGTCGGCCTGAGCAGGTTCTGGCTGGTTCAGTTCCCGACGCCGCACCCGGCGAGGTTTTATGGTGCAGCCAGGCCCCCGTTCCCGTTCTGCGCGGCGCGTACCTGGCAGCTGCGTGGCTCGACCGTCACGCTCTATCGCCGGTGCGCGGCAACCGCGGGCCGGCGATAGAGCGGCGCACCGGCCAGGCGCTAGGCTGCCGGGCATGATCACCGGCACGCACGCCATCATTTATGCGCAGGATGCGGAACGGGCGAGGGCGTTCTTCCGCGACGTACTCGACTTGCCGTTCGTCGACTCGGGTGGTGGCTGGCTGATCTTCCGGCTGCCACCGGCCGAACTGGGCATCCATCCCACCGAGGGCGGCGCTGCGGCCAGCGGAAGGCACGAGCTCTATCTGATGTGCGACGACATCGAGGCCACCGTCGCCGACCTGAGTGGCGCAGGAGTGGAGTTCACCGAGCCGATTGCCGACCGGGGCTTCGGCCTAATGGCCACCTTGCGTGTGCCCGGCGCCGGCGAAATAGGGTTGTATCAGCCGAAGCACCCCACCGCTTACGACATTTAACGGCTCGCGCCCGCTGGCCGTAACGGCTCGCGCCCGCTGCCGCCGCAGCGAGCGCGGCCATGGAGTCCGCGATGGGGTCACCGAAGCCTACGAGCGATTCCTCAGCCTCGCTCAACCGCCTGAAATCTCGCTAGCTGGCGGATCGGCTCGAACCGGTGCGGTCGGCCCCGCTCCGGCTAGAGGACGTCGAGGGTGATGTCCGTTCCCGCGAGCGCCTTGCTTACCGGGCAGCCATTCTTCGCGTCCTGGCCGATCTTCGCGAACTCCTCGGCGGTGATGCCGTCCGCTGAGCCGCGTACGGTCAGCTTGATACCGCTGATCCGGAATCCGCCTGCCGGATCCGCCCCGAGCGAGACGTCTGCGGTGACCTGCAGCGACTGATTGCTGCCGCCTGCCGCGCCGAGCAGGGCCGAGAACTGCATCGCGAAGCACGAGGTGTGCGCGGCAGCGATGAGTTCCTCGGGGCTGGTCGTACCTTCGGCCTCATCGGCTGCTCTCCGGGGGAAGGAGACCTCGTAGCTGGCGATGCCCGAGCTGACCAGCTCTACTGCGCCGGTTCCGTCTTCCAGGCCGCCAGTCCAGGTGGTGCGGGCGCTGCGGGTTGGCATAATCTCTCCTCGCTCCTTGGGCAGTCGTGGGGGTGTAAGCCGCGGGCGGCATTGTGGCGCAGACTCCGCCTGGCCCGATCTCAGCATGCCATTGCCAGCCTTAGCTGGTGGCACCAAGGTAGCCAGTGGGCGGCTGCGGTTGCGCTGTCCGACGGTGCGCGATCCCTGACCGGGGAAGGGAAGCTGCATGCAGGTGCCGTGGCCGGAGATCTCCGATCCGGGGCTGTCCGCGCTGAAGAGCGCCACGCGCGCGGCGATAGTGATGCCGGCCGTCTTCGCCGTCGCCTATGAGTTGATCCAGCAGCCGCAGACCGCGCTCTTCGCTTCCTTCGGGTCCTTCGCGATGCTGGTCCTCGCCAACTTCGGCGGACCGCCGATGAGCCGTTTCACCGCCTATGCCAGCCTGGCGATCGCCGGGGCGGTGCTCGTCGTGGTCGGCACGCTGTGCTCGCGGAACGCCTGGTTGGCCGCCGCATCGATGGCGGTCGTCGGGTTCACGATCTTGCTGTGCGGAGCGATCAACGGCTACTTCGCGGCCGGGGCGACGGCGGCGATACTCGCCTTCGTCCTGCCGGTCTCGATCCCGGCGACGACAGGGGCCATCGGGTGGCGGCTGGCCGGATGGGGACTGGCAGCCAGCGTGGGCCTGTGCGCGGTCATGCTGGCGTGGCCGCCCCGGCAGGACAGGACCCTGCGGGGGGAGGCTGCCCATGCCTGTCTCGCGCTGGCCGACCTGGCCGAAGCCGTCGGCTCCGGGGACCTGCAGGTTGCCACGGCCCGCGTTGACACCGCTGCGGCGGGCATCAACGGCCTGCGCGGCCGGTTTCAGGCTACGCCGCACCGGCCGACCGGGCCGTCGGGCCAGGCGGCCGCACTAGCCGCGCTCATCGACGAGCTCGGCTGGCTGCTGGTCTCGCTGCGGGCGGTGGCCACGGCACCCATGGCGGGCCTCTGCTGGGCGGAGAACACCGAGGCGATGGCCGCAGCCGCCGCCGTTCTGCGGTTCAGCGGGGAGCTGCTGGCCGGAATGACCGGACATCACCAGCCAGCTGAGGCCTGGCCGAGCCAGGCAGATACCGTCAGGCTGGAGCGGGCCGAGGATGCCGTCGCCCGTGCGCTTGCCCGGCGGATCTCGCAGCTACCGCCCGTTCCTGACGAGGCGTCGCTTGACGCGCTGCTCGGGCAGTCATTTCGGACCCGCGCCATCTCGTACACGACGCTTCAGATCGCGGGATACGCACTCGCCGCCGGCGACACCGGGCGGGCGGCGGCTGACGGTTCGCTGGGGCGGGGGAGCCAGGCCGCTCAGCGCCCATCCGGATCGCGGCCGCCTGGCGTGGCCAGCTGGCTAGCTCCGCGGCCGACGGTGCTCCGGGCGGTCCGGAACTTCGCCGCCGAGCATGCCACCGCCCGATCGGTGGTATTCCGCAACGCCGTTCGGGGGGCCGCCGGACTGGCTGTAGCCGTGTTCATCGCGCAGCGATCGGGCCTTCAGCACTCCTTCTGGGTGGTTCTCGGCACGCTGTCGGTGCTGCGGTCGAACGCGCTCGGGACCGGCCGGTCCGTCCTTGGCGCGCTGGCCGGGACAGCCGCCGGGATCGTGGTCGGCGCGGCGATTCTGCTTGCCGTCGGCACCAACGACCCGGTGCTGTGGGCCGTCTTGCCGGTGGCGGTCCTGGTCGCCGCTTACGCTCCCCGGGTCGTCTCGTTCGCGGCGGGTCAGGCCGCGTTCACCGTTGTCCTGCTGGTGCTTTTCAACATCATCCAGCCTGCGGGCTGGCAGGTCGGACTGATCCGGATCGAGGATGTCGCCATCGGCTTCGCCGTCAGCCTGGGGGTCGGCCTGGTGTTCTGGCCACGCGGCGCGGCGAGCGTCTTGCGCGAGAACCTGGCTGCCGCCTACTCGCGTGCGGCCGACTACGTTGCCATCACCGCGCGGCAGCTGAACGGCGACCGCGATTTCGGCGATCCTGGCCAGGCCGAGAAGGCCGCCACGGCTGCCGTCCACCAGCTTGACGACGCGTTCCGCCAATACCTGACCGAACGGTCCGCGGCGCGCACCGATCCTGGAAGCGATGCGGCGCTGGTCGCGGGGGCGGCACGGCTGCTGCGCGCCGGGCACTCGATGGCAGCTCTGAGCACGATGACCACCGGCGGTGGGCCTGGCGCGGGCGATGAGCATGGCGTCGGTGCTGAGAGTGGCGGCGGCGATGTGCGTGGCGCGGGCGATGAGCACGGCACGGACCTCGGGTGGTACCGCGACAGCATGGATGCACAGATTCAGACCGTGCGCTCGTGGTATGTCACCCTCGGTGATTCGCTGGCCCACGGCACGTCAGTCCCGCCGTCGCAGCCGCCTGACCCGGGGAGCCGTAGGCAGCTACTGCAGTACGTGCGGGAATGCGTCGCCACTGGCGACGAGCCGGCCCTGCGCCGCGCCCTGCTCGTGCTCTGGGCTAGCCAGCACCTAGACCTGCTGCGGCGCATGGAAGCACATCTCAGCGATCACGCCGCTGCCGCGTCAGTCCCGCCGTCGACGAGACGTCCGAGACCGGAGGTGGCCCGGAGCCACGATGCGGCCCGCTGACATCGCTCAGCTGGTCGAGCCAGCCGGGACCGGATCAGCCCTACAGGCGAGCATCGCAGGTCGCAGGTCATGGCCAAAGGTCCCGGTGATTGCCGGTCGTTGGACACTTGCCGGTGGAGCGTGAGCGCGATGTGATGAAGGTGGCGAGAGGGATCCGCAAGGACGCGGGGATACGGGCAGTAGCCAGTCCGCACACCACGCAATCTCCGACTCGCGAGAAACGCGATTGGATCCCTCTCGTCCGGCAAGTAGCAGCTCGCGATTCCGGGCACTCAAAAACAGCACTTAACCCCTGCTAGCCCCATATTGAGTACTCTGCTGCGATGTAGTAACTGCGATGGAGCGCGGCATTCGCCGGAGGAGAAGTGATGAGCGCGCCATGATGGCGAGCAGGGAGAGCTCCCAGACGCCGGGCCCGGAACTCGGTGTCACCTTACGCAGACTGCGCCGGAGCCGGGGACTGGCTCAGCGGGATCTGCTGCAGCCGCTGCACCTGGGCTCACACAGTGCGATCGTGGCCTATGAAGCGGGTCGGCGCATTCCGCCGGTCGCCGTGATCAGCGGCTACGAACGGCTGTTCGGGCTGGCTCCTGGCTCATTGACGCGCTTGCGTGAGCAGGCGCTGGCCGACCGCGCGGCAGCGGAAGCCCACTCGCTGCAGGCGACCCGCGAGACCACGAGCATAGGGTCATCCGCCGTCCCCAGGCAGCTCCCCCCGACCACGGCTCACTTCACCGGGCGGACGGCCGAGCTGGCGCAGATCGACCGCCTGCTTCGGGATCGGGAGACCAGTACCCCGGTCGTGATCAGCGCGGTCAGCGGAATGGGGGGAATCGGCAAGACCGCGCTTGCCGTGCACTGGGCGCATCAGGCGCGGGACAATTTCCCTGACGGTGAGCTCTACCTTGACCTGCAGGGCTTCCATCCCTCAGGCAGACCCGTCACCCCCGAAAACGCGATCAGCCGGTTTCTGACCTCCCTCGGCGTTCCTTATCACCGGATACCGGTGGAACTGGGCGAGCGGTCAGCGCTGTTTCGCACCCTGATGGCCGACCGGCGCATGCTGCTCCTGCTTGACAACGCTCGCGACGCCGAGCAGGTGCGGCCGCTGCTCCCGGCCGCACCGTCCTGCCGGGTGCTGATCACCAGCCGGTCGCGGCTGTCCGGCCTGGCGGTGCGCGAAGGAGCACAGCGGATCGCACTCGAAACGCTTGAGCTTCGCGACGCGGTTCAGTTGCTGCGGCGCGCTATCGGGCCGAGGGCAGGCGCCCAGCCCGGCGGCATCGCCGCTCTGGCTCAGCTGTGCGGACTGTACCCGCTGGCGTTGCGGATCGCCGCGGATCACCTGGCAGCGGATGGCGACATCAGCATCACCCGTGCGGTCACGCAACTGACCGAGGCATCCAGCCGGCTCGGCATCCTGACCGTCCCTGACGACGACGCGAGTACTGTGCGGACGGTCTTCACCTGGTCCTATCAAGCCCTGCCCACCCCCGCCCGCCGCCTGTTCCGGCTCCTTTCCGTGCCTGGAGGTCCTGACATCGCGCTGCCAGCTTGCGCCGCGCTCGCCGGGATGGGCGCGGCGGAATGCGCCGGCCTGCTCGGTGTGCTCTGCGAGGCGTACCTGGCCGAAGAGTCGGCGCCTGGCCGGTACCGCGTACACGACCTGCTGCGGCTATTCGCAGCCGAATGCGCGGCGGCCGAGGACTGCGCCGCGGACCGAGACCAGGCGGCCTTCCGCCTCGCGCAGTGGTATCTGCGCAGTGCCGCCGCGGCCAGGATCGCGCTGGATTCGTATCTGCCGCCGCTGCCGCTGCCGGCCGCCGAGCTTGCGGTGCCGCCGATGTCCTTCGCCGACGAGGCCGCGGCACTGGCCTGGTGTGACGTCGAGCGCGCCAACCTGACCGCGGCGGCGCTCTCGGCCAGGGACAATGGCTGGTACGAGATCGGCTGGAAGCTGCCGACCGCGCTGTTCGCGTTCTTCGACCGCTGCAAGCACTACGGCGACTGGATAGCCACCCACCAGGCGGCGGCCGAATCCGCCCGGCTGGCAGGCGACCGTGAGGCCGAGGGCAAGGTGCTGTGCAATCTCGGCAGCGCCTACCGGCCGATGCAGCGGTTCGATGAGGCGGTCAGCCACTATCACCGGGCGCTTGAACTCTTCCGCGAGGTTGGCTGGCGGCAGGGCGAGGCCAAAGTGCTCGGAAACCTGGCCGGCACCTACCATGACGCCGGCCAGAATGATCATGGCGTTACGACCGGGCTGGCTGCGCTGGCGCTCTTCCGCGAGCTTGACGACAGCTATGGCGAGGCGCTCTGCCTGTCGAATCTCGGTAACGCCTACGCTGACCTAGGCCAGCACGACAGTGCCCTCGCTTCGCAGAATCTGGCCCTCGAGCTGTTCCGTGCCCTCGGTGACCGACGTGGCGCGGCGCGGGCGCTGAGCGGCCGAGGGGTCGCGCTGACCCGGCTGGGACGCCCGCAGGAGGCGGTGCCGCTGATCACAACGGCCGAGCGCGACTTCGCCGCCCTCGGGGATCAGCATGAGCAGGCCAGCACCCTGACGGAATTGGCCGAGACCTACCTGGCTCTCGCCCGGCCCGCCGATGCCCGCCGTTGCGCCGACCGCGCAGCCGAACTGTTCGAGGCCATCGGCGAGCCGTGGCTAGTGGCCGATCTCAAGGCCAGGCTGATGCCTTGACGGCCAGCCGGCGCTGGCCGGTCATTCCCATCGGAAGAAGCGGACCGCCAGTGTTGCGAAGAGGCCGGCGTATGCCAGCAAGATGAGCAGTGGTGCGGTCGGAGGGAACCCGCTTTGCAGTGCAGCCTGGGCCGCCTGCACTGCCGCCCCGAGCGGCGTGTAGTTACTGATGTCGAGCAGCACCTTCGGCATGTCTGCGCGCGGTACCCACAGGCCGGCGAAGAACAGCATCGGGAAGAGCATGACTGAGCCGAGGCCTCCGGCGGCTGCGGCGGTTCGCGCGATGGCGGCGATCCACAACCCGATCGAAAACAGCGCAGCAACCGATGCCGCGATCGCCAGGACCAGTCCGCCCGGGCTCTTCGCGGCGTCTTCGCCGAACCCGGCGATGCCCAGGGCCACGAGGATGAGCATGGCCATCGCCGCCAGGCAAAGGTTGATGACGAGCTGCGCGGCGAGTACCCAGGCAGGGGGCGCCGGCGTCGTGGACAAGCGCCGCAGGATGCCCTGCTCGCGGTAGCTGGCCAGAGGAGTTGGCAGGCTCAAGAGCGCGAGCATGGCGATGACCAGCGCGAGCAGGACCGGAATATACACGTTGAAGTAGGTGAGCCCGCCCAGGGCGTTCTGGTGCTTATGGAATGCCGGGAGGCTGC
>Ga0116222_1002110_pt1 | contig 10645 bp, 7 predicted proteins | sample Sb_taG_12_FD_88963 | JGI IMG/M metagenome (GOLD analysis project Ga0116222, IMG submission 88963) | Peat soil microbial communities from Weissenstadt, Germany - Sb_50d_9_AC metaG | ecosystem: Environmental > Terrestrial > Soil > Wetlands > Peat | place: Germany: Weissenstadt | collected 2010-09-21
ATATCGTCGAAATCAAGGATAAATTCCGATGATTCCGGCCAATCTCAGGCTGATGTTGTCACTACGGTTTTCAGAAAAGAACGCGGGGGTCGCCCAAAAAACCTCGGAAAACAAGCCAGATCCCCGCACGGGTCACGCCCGCGAAGGGGTCCGCCACCCCAAACATAGGATAGGAGCCGATCTGGCGCCGGGCGAGGTCCCAGACCGTGACGGTCCCTCCCGAGTCGCAGGCGGCGAGCAGCCAGTGCGGCGTGTCGGGGCCGGGGGCGGTCGGCTCAGAGCGGCGGACGTCGCGGCCGAAGGACAGACAGTTAAGCCGGTTCCGGCCTCGTACGAAGTCTGACAAGAAAATTCTCGGTCGCGACAAAGAGCCCGCGGGCCCCTATGCATGAGGTTATGCATGCATTGGTAGCGAGGAGATAAGCAGACCCCGAGGACGTCTTCATTTCCTCGCAACACGACTGCGTCTTCCGCCCAATATCACGCACACCGTTCTCATGGAGTCGAAAGGGGCCTCCCACGTTTCCTTTGTGCCAGAAAGTGGGTGGCCCCTTCCACCACGCTCGCCGAACGAAGAGCCAGAAAGGTAGTGGCGAGTGAAGACGGAGTGGCCACTGGCACGCGAACAATGGTCAGTGGCCAGTGGCCAGTGAAGCCGAAGGAGGGGAGAGATAACGCCTCACGCCCCACGCCTACATGTCCTGCCTTGAAGTGAGGGTCGGGCATCGGCCATGATATTTCCGTCATCGCACGGCTCGTCGCCAACCGCACGGGATTGGTTGCGTCCGGGTGTCACGATCAAGAGCCCGCGCCGACGTGAAAGGAAACGAGTGAATGCGAACCATTGTGACGGGCGGGGCCGGTTTCATCGGATCGCACCTGGTCGATCGGCTGCTCGGCGAAGGGGCCGAGGTGACCGTGGTGGACAACTTCGACGCGTTCTACCCCCGGGCCGCCAAGGAGTCGAACCTCGCCCTCGCCCTGGGAAATCCCCGTTGCCGCCTGATCGAGCTGGACATTCGCGACGCCGGGAACGTCACGCGCCTTGTCGAGCAGTACCGTCCCGACGTGATCGTCCACCTGGCCGCCCGCGCCGGAGTACGCCCAAGCATTGACAACCCCGCGCTCTACTCCGAGGTGAACGTCCTGGGAACCGTCCACTGGCTTCAGGCCGCGGCCCGGCTTGACCCTCGCCCGCGGTTTGTTTATGCGTCGAGCTCGAGCGTGTATGGCGACCGGTCTGATGCACCGTTTCGCGAGACCGACCCGGTTGACTTGCCCGTGAGCCCCTACGCGGCAACCAAGAAGGCCTGCGAGCTCCTGGCCTTTACCTTTCATCACCTGCACGGACTGCCCGTGACCGGCCTGCGGTTCTTCACTGCGTATGGACCCAGAAACCGCCCCGATCTCGCGATCGCCAAGTTCACGCGGCTGATCGATCGCGGCGAGCCCGTGCCCATGTTCGGCGACGGCACAACCCGACGGGATTACACGTTCGTCGCCGACATCGTCGATGGAGTGGTCCGAGCCGTTGAGCGATGTTCTGGGCATCATCTTTACAATCTTGGAAATGCCGATCCAATCGAGCTGAGGGAACTGATCGACGCGATTGGAGCGGCCCTGGGGAAGACTCCACACATCCAGCGGTTGCCCGAGCAGCCGGGCGACGTGCGCCAGACTTATGCCGACATTGATCGTGCATCCGCCGATCTGGGATACAGGCCGAAGACCCCCTTTGCTGATGGGCTGGCGCAGTATGTCGCGTGGTATCGGGCAAACCGGGCATGAGAAGACTGCGCGATGGCACACGTGCGTAAGAAGCCTAGCCCTTCTGAATACTTCTTATTCGGCTTGCACATAAGAACTGCATTCCTTGCCAAATAATCAGGCTCAACACTCCTTGGTCGGTCCCGTGATGAATTCGGTCGCTTGACTGCATGCTTACACATCCGTGGGATCGCACTATCTCTTGAAGGAGCAAGGCCTTTTCGCGTCCAGCGGATGGCCGCTGGGGACATCCGAAAAAATTTCCAGGCTTTCTCCAACTAATTGCCGGTCTTGGCCTTTGATCGCGGCATGGATCTTGCCTTATTTAGTCGAAAAGCCGACTGATGACTTGACGGGCATCATCGATTTTCATAGATCGGTGCAGGATTGGGCGCGAAGAGAACGTGGGCGGCACGACATGGAGCACGCGACGAACATGAGTGTTGCCGCCATCATTCATGAGAGCTCTTTGCTGCTGACTCTCGAGGAAATCAGCCAGCTCGTCTCGCATTCGCACAATCCTCACGAAACACTTGGGAACATCGTTCGGCTAATCCAGGGGCGATTCCGTACCGATGTTTCATCGGTCTATCTTCTCGAGCCGGAAAGTGGGGAACTGGTCCTGGCGGCCACGGTCGGGCTCGACCAGTCCGGCGTGGGCCGGGTGCGGATGAGGCTCGACGAGGGGCTGACAGGATTGGTGGCCGAGCGGATGAGCCCGATCATGGAGCCCGATGCGCCCATTCACCCCCGCTTCAAGTATTTTCCCGAGGCCGGCGAGGACACGTATCACTCGTTTCTGGGCGTTCCGCTGATCGAGTCTGGAATCGTGCAGGGAGTGCTCGTGGTCCAGACGATGGAGCGACGTCCCTTCTCTCCGAACGAGATTCGGATGCTGGTCACGGTGGGTTCTCAACTGGCCCCGCTGGTTTCTGGCGCGCGCATGCTGGAGCGTGTGGCCTCGGCCGATGTCGATACGCGCGAGGCGTTTGCAGCCGCGGGAGAAGCAAGAACGCAGCGCTGGCTCAAGGGCTGTCCACTTTCGCCGGGAACCGGCTTCGGACAAACCTATCTGATCGGTCAAAACGGAATGCTCGGGGAGATTGCTGACTCGGTTGCGACCGACCCCGCCGTCGAACACCGGCGTCTGAACTGTGCGATCGAAGCCGCCCGCAAGGAGATCACGCGACTGAGCCGCCGAATCTCGCATCTGGTGGGCGAAGACCATGGCGCAATCCTGCAAGCGCAGCTCATGATTCTCCAGGATAGCACGGTTGAGCGCGACCTGGCCGGCTGCCTGGCCGCTGGCTCCACTGCGGAGTGGGCCCTGACACGAACTCTCGACAAGTATGTCGCGAGGTTTCAAAAGCTGACCAACCCATTCTTTAAGGAGCGAATCTTCGACGTCAAGGATGTCTTCCGACGAATCCTGTGGCACTTGCGCCCCCAGGCGGCGGCCGCAACACTCGGCAAGGAGCGGCTTGTCCTGGTCGCCCAGGAAGCCTCGGTACTCGACTTGTTCTCGGTGGATCTCGATCACCTTGTCGGAGTGGTCGTGGAACACGGGGGCCCTCACAGCCATGCAGTGATCATCGCCCGTAGCCTGGGAATCCCCATGATTGGCCAGGTGCCGGGGCTGTTCCACCACTTCAAGGCCGGGCAGCTTTTACGTATCAACGGCACCACCGGACAGATCGAGCTCGATCCTTCTGTCGAGGTTAATGGCGAGGTCGATGGCGGCGAGCCATCACCGCTTGTGGTCGAGGCTCACCGCAACGGTCAATGCTCCGCCACGGTTGCCGACCGACCCGGGATGCCCCGAATTGAAGCCAACGTGAACCTTTTGAGCGAGGCCGCCCAGGTCGTTGCCAGCGGAGCTAGTGGTGTCGGTCTGTATCGCTCGGAGATGCTCTTCCTGGCTCGCCGAACCTTGCCGACGGAGGAAGAGCAGGTCGAGATCTACCGCAAGCTGATCGATGCGCTGAAGGGTCGTTCCGCGACCATTCGCACGTTTGATCTGCGCCCGGACAAGCTGGCACACGGATCCACCGCCGCCTCCTCCATGGCACAGACGCTCGACTGGCGGCTGGTGCTGGAGTCACCAATTCTGCAGCGCTTGTTCAAGGAGCAAGTGCGGGCCATCCTCCGGGCCGCGGCGACTGGACCGGTTCGGTTGTTGATTCCTCTGGTCACTCGATCGAGGCTGCTCGAGTTTGCCATCGCGACGGTCGAGCAGGCTCGCCAGGAACTGCTCCGCGAGGATCTGAAGTTCGGGCGCGATGTCCCGTTTGGGGTCATGATCGAAGTGGCGGCCGTCACGCCGCTGATCGATGCGTGGTCAGACCGAGTCGATTTCTTCTCCCTGGGCACCAACGATCTGATCGCCTCGGCGTTGGGAATCAATCGCGACGATCCCGTCGGCACTCTGGGAGACGACAACCTGCATCCCGGCCTGATCCGGATGATCGGCGATATGATCGCCTCGGCGCATCGCGCTGGCCGACCGGTCTCGGTCTGCGGAGAGATGGCGGCCGACCCGGACGGAGCCATCGCACTGGTAGCGCTCGGCGCGGATTCTCTCAGTCTCGCGGTGGATCGAGTCGCCTCGATCCGCCAGCTCATGAACCGGCTCGATGCCGAATCGCTGGCAGCCCTCGGGACAAAGCTGCCCGCAGCTCGGACCGTTGATGAAGTAAGAGCTTTGATCACCGCAATCATCCGGCCAGCAAGACCGGAATGGTCCCGGGAGAGACGGGTCTAGGTCGTCGTACCCCGGCCTTGACGCAGCGGCAATCGACCTCGCCAAATGGGGAGCAAACGCTGCCGGAGGTTCCCACAGGCATTTTTCCCTTTGATCCCTGATCCCTGACTTCGGTCTTGTTGAAACAGATCCGAGTCTGAAAGATCGCGGGGAATCATCGGCAGATCTCGACCTCCACGCGATCGCGTCCCAGCGACTTGGCCCGGTAGAGGGCCGTATCGGCTCGACTCAAGACCTGGGAGGCAGGCTCACCAAGGGCGGCCTCCGTCACTCCAAAGCTGGCTGTGAGGTTGCGCTCGCCGAGGCTCTCGGGAGCTGCCGTCACGGCGCTTTTCCTGAGCCGCTCGGCGATCGGAATCGCGTTTTCCAGGGTCAGACCCGGCAGCAGCACGACAAACTCTTCTCCACCGAATCGGGCGACCAAGTCCACTGGCCGGCACTGGCTCTGAAGAACGGCTGCGAACTGGGCCAGCGCCTGGTCGCCGATCACGTGCCCCCAGGTATCGTTGACCTGCTTGAAATGGTCCAGGTCGGACATGATCAGCGAGAAGGGCTGGCCGGACCGGCCCAGTTTTTCGAGGTAGTGCGCGAGCATCCGGTCAAGGTAGCGGCGGTTGGCCAGGCCGGTGAGCGGGTCGCGGTCGGCGGCTTCACGGATCTGTCGAATCGCACTTTCGACGACCACGCTGGAAGTCGCGTCGCAGAACACCTCGACGCCGCCGATCACTGTGCCGTCGTCTTTCCGGACGGGCATGATGCGCACGTCCACCGAGATCCGCCGTCCATCCTTGTGCCGGAGGAACAGCCGCTCGTGGACCGGACGATCCAGCTTCATCGATTGCGCCAGGGGGCATTCCCGGTGACAAAGGCAACAGCCGAAAAGGTCGGCATGTTCCAGCAGTCCGTCGAAACAGTGCCTGCCGATGACCTCTGAGGGGGAGAACCCTGTAAGCCGCTCCGCGGCTTCGTTCCAGTAAAGAATGGTCCGCTGATTATCGACGAAGTACACTGCGTCGTGAAGCTGATCGAGCAACCGCTTGTAGAAATCGAATTCAAGGGGCACCAGTCCATTCAAGGCTGCCGAAAGCGGAGCTTCGGGCTTTTGCTCTCCATTCACGCAAGGCGCGGTCCCCTTGATCGTGGTGTCGGTTTTTCGCTGGACGGGAAACGAGGGAAACAGTAAACCAACCGCCGGCGCCGGTCCGTCCTCGATCATGCCGCCCGGCTTCTCGAGTGGGGGGAGCGAGGAATCGGCGATCCTCCGCTTGATCAAGGTCACCTCGTTGCCAGCCTGATTGAACGTCACGGAATCCATGAACGACTTCATGAGCAGGAGACCGCGGCCGCTGGGACGAAGCAGATCCTCGGGCTCGATAGGACGGTGGGCCCGGGAGGTATCAAAGCCGCATCCCTCGTCGCGGATCACGAATCGCGACAGGTCTGGATCGTGGGCGATCAGAAACCGGATGCGGCGATCCCGATAGGGAGCCTGGGCGGCCCGCTGTCGCGCCAGCTCGTGGTATCGCCGATCGTCCAGCTCGCGCAGCTTGGAGCTGACTTCGAGATTGCCATGGAATAGCGCGTTCCGCAGCGCCTCGTCCAGGGCGATGGTCGTGCGCATCAACTCGGCGGAGTCCCAGCGGTCAAGCTGGGTCATCTCCTCCTGAAGGAATTCGAGGAGCGGGGGAATGAGGTCTGGATCGTTGCCGAGTTCAAAGCGCGATTCGCGGATGACCAGAGACTGCAAACACCGGCGGCGCCGGCTGCCCGCCGTCGCCGTCCGGAGCGCGCGCGAGAGGACAGCATGAAGCTCCTGGGCCAGCCTCTGCTTGGGAACGTAATCGGTAGCTCCGACACGGAGCGCCTCCATGGCCACGTCCTCGCTGCCATGACCGGTCATGACGATCACGGGAACCTGGGGATGCTCGTTGCGAATCGCTCGGACCAAGCTCAGGCCGTCCATTCCTTCCATCTGGAGATCGGTCAAGACAACTGATGTGGGATGATTCGCCAGACGGGCAAGCGCCTGGGTTCCGTCCTCGGCGTATGTCGCGTGACACCGCGGGTCCTGGTCGATCAATCGGCCTGCTCGCAGGCGGTCAATCGGGTTATCGTCCACAATCAGGACTTCCGCGACCTGGCCGACAGTCCTTGAACCTGAAGAACATTCCGCATGGACGGCGATTTGTGCGCTCATACGATCCGCTCCTTGACCGCGAGATCCCAGCCGGCCGCAAACTCGACCGGATCCGCTACCCGAACCACTCGTGATTGAGAGAAGGCTAGGACACAAACTTCGCAACGGAAGTGAAAACACGCATGCTGCATGGCCTGGCAATCCGCCAATCCCGCTTGCACACCCAGGAGTTCAGGTTGAGGAATCGACCGGTCTCAGCGATTCCGTGTCAACAGGCTAAGCCTGGACCGAGAGTCCGAGAGAGACTTTGCAAAGTCAGTCTCTTTGCGGAGAGCGCCGGGTGAATGCGGAGAGGTAACCCGGGAGAATCGGGTCCAAACCAATCACACATGGCACTCGCCCTCGTTGCTGGCATCAGCACTCAGCGAGGATCGACGTGTGTGTGATCAAAGCGCTTGATCAACGTGACTTCATTGCCGCGATCGTTGTAGCGAAAATCATCCACGAGGCCGCGGGCGAGCATGATCCCGAACCCGCCTTCGCGGAGACCGAGTTCATTACGCAACTCGATGTGGCCGATTGGGTCTTCGTCGCACGCGGCATGAGGCAGGTTCCTGGGATTGAAACCCGGCCCCTGGTCCTTGATGATCAGCGTGATCGACTCAGGATCGATGCGATAAGTAATCCGCAAGACCAGATCAGCGTTCTTGCGGTGACCCCACTCGATGGCATTTCCTCCCATTTCCATCACGGCCTGTTTCAAGTCCTTGATCTGGCGGTCGGTGAGCGGGGTATGGGCGAACAGGTCGGCGAGCATGTCATGGGCCTCTTGAAGGTATGTCAGCTCGCTGCGAATATCGAAATTGATCTCGCCGTAGGTTCCCCGCTTCAGGTGCTCGTCGTGCCAGAGGATCGCCTTGTCGATGACGTCGTAGAGCTGAGCGGGCGTGAATGGCTTGGCCAGGTAACCGTTGGCCCCGACCCGCACGCCCGCGGCCCGATGATCCGAATCCTGGAGCGCGGTCACCATAACAATCGGGATCAGATTGGTCTGTCGATTCCGCTTCAACTGGTCGCAAATGGCAAAGCCGTCGACGTCGGGCAGCATGAGATCGAGCAAAACCAGTTCCGGTTTCTTCACCGAGACGGCAGGCCAGACCTGCGCACCCGAGTAAACCTGAATCGGTTCGAAGTCGCGAGCCCGAACGAGACTGGCCAGAATATCGTTGGTGTCGCGCTCATCGTCGACGATCAGAACGGTGCGCGGCATGGGGAAAACTCGAAGAAACCACGAAATCTCGACTGTTTCCTGTCTCTTGCCACAATCGACGGTAGCCTCTTCGCTATTTTCGCGCGCGCGAGCAAGCGTGACAAGGGTTTGGAGTCAACCAGCTCTCCGGTGGCTCGACGATCCCGGCCTTCATGGCCTCCCGAGCCGGGGCCGGGCCATCGACCGTACCCAATCCACTGACCACAAGCTCTCTGGCCTCCTGGAGTTCGGGCGGTCAATGGTGATCCATCAGCATTCTCGGGGCCGGTACGGGCCCAGACTCGAACCTCGGATTCGTCCTGTTGCCAGTCTCCGCTCTTAGGTGAGAGGCATGCCTATCTCTTGCGAGAGCCCCGACCGACTCGTCAGAATACGATTTACAGGTGGTATGTCAACTCTTGACGCCTCACGGCATTTGCGATCGCCACGTCGCCTGTCCGAACCAGCGCCTCACTTTCACTTGATTGACTGGACCGTGAAGACATGAATGTCATCAAGATCATCGACGCGTTTGGATACATCGTCTACGTGGCGCTTGCCTTTCTGGCGGTGTGGGGCGTTTACAATGGAATCCTGCTGTATCGAACCCTGAGCAAGAAAACCCTCCGGGATCCCGAGCAGCTCATCAGGCAGGTGCAGGAGCTTTGCCAGGTCCGCAAGTTCGATGCGGCCGTGAGTGTCTGCCAGAGCCCGATCTACTGGCACAAGGCGCTCGCCCAGCTCATCGCAGTTGCCCTTCGAAACCGCGACAAAGGATTGGCGAAAATCAAGCAGTTGCTGGTCACCGAGTTCCATACCGAGGTGATCGCGGGAATGGAAAACCGGCTGGCTTCGATCTCGACAATCGTCAGGATGGGCCCCCTCCTGGGGCTTCTCGGTACGGTCGCGAGCATGATCGCTGCGTTCAACCGGATAGGCGGCGCCGAGCAGGTTAACCCGCGCGCCCTGGCATCCGACATCAGCCTGGCGCTCTGGGCAACGGGCACGGGCTTGTTGATTGCCAACCCGATGATGCTCATCGGCAACGATGTCCATGCGCGGCTCCGCAAGCTCAGGGATCGCACCGAACGGCAGCTTCAAGACATCCTGGAGATTCTCGAGCCTCTCGAGAATCCGGGTCCCGCTCCGATTTCCCGCGGCGTCCGTTCCGAGACCGGCACGCCGCGGGCGACGGCACCCCGCTCTTGATCGAGGCGCAATAATCGACGCCCCGACCGTTTGCCAGGACAGGATCTCCCAGAGTTCGTCGCACGATTCCCCGTCTCGATCCGCAGGTCTGTTGATCAATATGCTGCTCCGCCGTGAAGCTTCCGAAGAACGTGACGAGCACATCGACATGACGCCCATGGTCGATGTCGTTTTTCAGCTCATGACGTTCATGCTTTTCTCGGTGCAAATGACCGGCGGCGAAAAGGTCGATGTTCCCCCGGCCCGGCATGGCGTGGGCGTCCCGGAGTCGATGGCTACCTTCTTGACCCTGCTGAAGCCTACGGCACCCGGTGCGGAGCCGCGGCTCCTTCTGGGCCACGGCGAAGGAGCCGTGGTCACCCTGGACCAAGCCCGCAAGGCCGTGGCCGAAGGAGTCCGTGAAGGCCGGCACAAGGTGATTCTTCAGGCCGACGGCGATGTCCCCCACGGCGAAGTTATCAAGGTCTCGTCGGCCATGACCGAAGTCGAGGGAGTGACAGTCCATATCGGCGTCCAGGAAACCCAAGGCACAAAATGAAATCCTCCTTCCTCCTGTTCCGTGCAATCAAGCCTTCAGCCACTTCGTCTTGATGCCAGGACAGCAAGGGCGGTAGCCGTGGCCAACTGGGATATCTTTCACGCCGATCGCCTGGAGCTCGAGCGCGGGCAAAGTACGCAGGCCGTCCGCTCGGCCCTCGCCCGCGGCGACCTCCGCGACGACGACCTCGTACGTCCGGCGGGAACCATGGTTCCCTGGGCCCGCATCGCCGACATCCCGGAACTGTTGGCCCCGGCGCCCGAACCGGCTTCGGAACCTGGACCGGCCGCGCACAGACCATCCGCCGAGACTCCCCGGCCCGCGGATCGACTCCCGGATTTCGAGGAGATCCAGCCGAACCTCGAGGAAGTCATCCCGCCCCCCAAGAAGCACCATCCCACCGAGCTGCCCGGATCGTCGATGACCGATGTCGCGTTTCCCGTTCTCGAGGAGCCGGAACCGCGCCCGCTTCGCGCTCCGGGTACGCCCGTGCCTTCGGCGTCATCGCCCGCATGGGTCTGGGCCGAGGATGATGAGGACGAAGACGATCTCAGGATCATCGAAGATCAAGGAGACATCGAGATCCTCGCCGATGACGCCTTCGATGAACACGGCACCGGCACCACCGGCGCGGCCGAGAAGCAAGCGACGACTCAGCCGGCGGTGCCCGGACGTTCGAGCGAAGCTCACTCTCGCCGTGTCGAATCTCGCACCGTGGCCGGGCCCCACGATGGTTGGGAACCGAGCCAAGACGATCTTGACCTGGACGTCATCGAGGGCAGCCGATCCAGCCGTGTGGCTTTGCCGGTTGTGCACTCTCGCGATCGCGACGGGACCGTTCTGCCCGCCGAGGCCGACGAGCAGCCCGAGACCGAGTTCTCGCTGTCGCGATCCGCGACTCAGAAGATCGAGGAGCTGGATCTCGCCCCCATGGTCGACGTCGCCTTTCAACTCGTCCTTTTCTTCATGGTGACCGCCACCACG
>Ga0116222_1002115_pt1 | contig 10637 bp, 8 predicted proteins | sample Sb_taG_12_FD_88963 | JGI IMG/M metagenome (GOLD analysis project Ga0116222, IMG submission 88963) | Peat soil microbial communities from Weissenstadt, Germany - Sb_50d_9_AC metaG | ecosystem: Environmental > Terrestrial > Soil > Wetlands > Peat | place: Germany: Weissenstadt | collected 2010-09-21
TGTAGTCCAAAACATCCAGCAACTCGTGGCCGGAGTATAGCACCTCCAGGCGGGCGTTGTCGTGGGTCGCCGCGAAATGCTGCGCGAATGCAACCGGGACCACATCATCGTTAGCGCCGTGGATTATAACCGCCGGCTGCCGAAAATCCGGATACGGATCGTACTGCGCCGCGTCCTCCAGCAGCCGGTAGCTCAGCTTCCGATGCCGATTCTCGCCGTAGTGGAAGACGTCCATCGTGCCTGTCCGCCGCCATTCGTCGACTTGCTGCGGACCCAGGCGCTCGGCCCAGCGCCGCGCGAAATCGAATGCGGGAGCGAGCAGCACCACGCGGACGACCTCGGGATGGCGCGCCGCATACAGGGCCGCCAGATAGCCGCCCATGCTGGAACCCGCAATCGAGACCGCCTCGCCCGCCGCGCAGCGTTCGATCACGGAGAGCTGACTGGTGAGCGTGAGGTGCTCGAAATCGCCCGCGGCCAGGTCGGGTATCTCGACCGGGATGCCGGCCGATTCCAGGCGCTCCCGGAAGTAGCGCGCCTTGTTCGAAGACGGCCCGGAAGCGAATCCGTGCAGGTAGAGGACGCGCGTCATTTCTTGGTGGGCGGCGGAGGCGCGGCCGCCGGATCGGGCGTCTCGGTGAACTTGATCTCGCTATCGGCGCCAAACAGCTTGAACGGTTCGTAGCGGTAGAGGTTCTCGGTCATGAGTTGGCCGTCCACGAAATGGCGGTGCACCACCGAGGCCGGCGTCACGAAGCCGTGCGCGGACAGGACGTAATCCACGGTGCCCTCGTCGCGAATCTTGTGTTTGGCGTCGGCGTGCTCCGCCCAGGCCCGGATGCGCAAGGGGAGACCGTCGGACTTGCGAACCCAGAGGTTGCCCTGGAGAGCGCGGCGGGCCACCTGCCTGCCGTGGAACTCCAACTCTCCCGAATCCGAGGAAGTCTGTTGCCAGGAGAGGACCAGGGCCGCGTCGGGACCCACGGTCTCCTCACCGCCTGCGACGATCTTCATTTGCTCTAAGCCGCGTTTGGAGAACGCCAGCAGGATCAGGGCGTAATCGGTGGCAACATCCACCAGGCCATGCCTGGCAAATTCCTCCAACATGCGCTTGCGGACGCGGTCGTCCTGGGAATGCACACCGAGCGAAAGGGCGTGGCGGGCGCTTTCGGCAGACTGGATGGGGCGGCCGTCCACGGTAATGACTTGGCGGAATTCGATGAGGTTGCGCGAGTCGGAGTCTTTGAGGGTGCCGACGCTGTACTCGGACACGACTTCGCGGACTTGCAGGCGAGGCTTGACGGATTCGGCGGCGCTCCCAACCAGCGGCCGGAAGCGCGAGGGCGGCATCACGGCGCGCTGCTCGAGAGTCTCCTGAGTCAGCACCTTGGGTGCGTTCTGCTGCAGGACCTCGGCTTCTTCGGCCACGCGCGAAAGAATCTCCGGCAGGGTGGGCTGCGCATGCGCCTGGAGGAGGAGAAAGGCCAGCGGAAGCGCGGCGGAAAGCAGCGGCATTGCTTCTATTGTAGTCGGGTGCAGGGCGGTTGATCTTGACCGAATCTTCCGCCACAATGGAGGACTCCATGGCAATCCTCTTTTCTCCCACCCGACAAGATGTGGAACGATATCGCAGCTTGCGGTCCCTCAGTATGAACCTGAGTCACAGAATCGTCCAGACCATTCCGAACCGGGCATACGACGAGGTCGGAAGCGCGCTTGGCATCCTGCGGAATGGGGTTCTGGTATTCGACAGCGAGGACATGACGAGCGTGATGATGGACTGCTGCCTTTACGATTGGTTTGAAAACGGCAAAAACCTCGTGCAGCGATACGCAGAGACCCACCCCTCCAAGCCAGGAACCGACGAGAGCTGTCTGTTGAATGCCTACCTCCAGGCGAAATATCGGATCCTGTTGGTGCAGTCCGCGGTGCCAGGCGCCGGTCTCCACTGCCAGGATGTCCTGAACGGAGGCGAGTTGTTTGTGATGGATATTTCTTTGAGCCAGAGCCTCAAGAGCGGCAGTGTGGCTCTCGCCACTCGGACGATACCGCTGGGTGAGTACTCGATGACTGGCGGCGCGGGCCTCCCGATAACCTCCTCAAGTGCTACCCGCGAGGCCTTGAGACGGATCGAGAGTGGAAGAGATAAGTCCCTCGAAAGTCCCGGCGCGATGGCGCTGTTGCTTGTGCGCGCATGTCTCGCAGCCGGAGCCGCCGGCCATGTCGCCTATGAGACCCCGGCGCCGAAATCCAAAAAACCGCTACGCCTCCCCCGCTGGCCCGGGTCTAAACGGCGTCATTGAACGCTCACGGTAACCCGCGACAGGCAAGAATGCCTCCACCGCCCGGACTCGTGTACACTCAGGAAAGATCAGGGGGGTCATGATGAAGATTCTGCCCATTGTGTCCGTGTTGACGCTGATGGCGGTCTCGACGCCTGCATGGGCACAGGTGTCCGCCTCGATTTCCGGGAAAGTGGAGGATGCATCGAACGCCGCGGTGCGCGGGGCGACGGTCACGGTGAAGAGCCTGGAGACCGGCGCCACCCGGGTGGTCGTCACGGACGATGCGGGGAACTATCGGGCGTTGTCGCTGGCGGTGGGGCCGCACGAGGTGAGGGCGGCGAAGCCCGGCTTCAAGACGGCCATCCGCGACCGCGTCAACCTGGTGGTGGGGCAGGACGCGGTGGTCAATCTGCACCTGGAGGTCGGTGAGATCGCGCAGGAAGTGACCGTCGCCGGCGAACTCCCCGTGGTCAACACCACGACTTCCTCGGTCTCGGGGATGGTGGGCGAGCGCGAGGTGAAGGACCTGCCGCTCAACGGGCGCAGTTTCGACAACCTGATCGCGCTCAATCCCGGGGCGCTCAATTACGGGTTGAAGAGCGCGAACACGAGCACCAGCAATGGCAACACCTTCACGGTGGCCGGGCGGCGGCCCATGGACAACGTGGTGCTGCTCAACGGCATCGAGTACACGGGATCGAGCCAGCTCGCCATCACGCCGGGCGGGGTGAGCGGGGAGCTGCTGGGAATCGACGCGGTCCGCGAGTTCAACGTGCAGACGGACACGTACGGCGCCGAGTACGGGAAACGGTCGGGCGGGCAGGTCAGCGTGGTGACGCAGTCGGGGACCAATGCGCTGCACGGTTCGCTGTTCGAGTTTCTGCGCAACAGCGCGCTCGATTCGCGGAGCGTGTTTGCGCAGACGGCGTTCACGCCTCCGTTCCGGCAGAACCAGTTCGGAGCAGCGCTGGGAGGGCCTCTCAAGAAGGACCGGCTGTTCCTCTTCGGCAACTACGAAGGGTTTCGCCAGGCGGAGACGCTGAGCAGCGTGAGCGTGGTGCCGGATGCGCAGGTCGAGCAGGGTCTGTTCCCCAACGCCGCGGGCGTGTACACCCCGGTGGCCAATCTGAACCGGGGGATGCTGCCCTACTTCTCGTTCTGGCCGCAGGCCAACGGTCCGGAGCTGCTGACGAACGGCATCGCCAGCGGCACGGCATTTTCGTACAACAATCCCAAGCAGAGCATCCGGGAAGACTTTGCGACGGTGCGGGCGGACTACACGATTCGCACTCGCGACACGCTATCGGCGACCTACACCATCGACGACGGCAACAGCCTGATCCCGCTGGCGGACCCTTTGTTCGGGTCGTACAGCACGCTGCGCATGCAGGTGGCCAGCCTGGAGGAGACGCACATCGTTTCGCCGGGCATGCTGAATACCTTTCGCGCGGGCTTCTCTCGCGCGGGGTTCAATCTGGACTCGTCGCTGCTGGCGTCATTTGCGCCGAACCTATCGTTTGTCGCAGGAGGCGGGCCGGGAGGGATTGTGGTCAACGGCGGCGTGACCACGACCGGGCTTTCGGGAATCACGGCGGCGGGCCCGAACAACGCGGCAGGCGTATGGAACCGGCGGAACCTGTTCACGTTCTCGGACGGTTTCGAGATCAGCAAGGGAAGGCACCAGATCAGCGCGGGGGTGTGGTTTCAGGGGCTGCGGGACAACGAAGACTCGGCCTCGCGGCAGCTTGGGCAGGCCACGTTCGCCAGCCTGACGGGATTTCTGCAAGGCACCGTGAGCAGCTTCCAGGTGGTGCCCAGCGCCGACGAACTGGCATGGAGGAGTCTTTTCGGAGCGTGGTACTTCGAAGACGCCATCAAGGTGCGGCGCAATCTGACCGTTCGGGTAGGCATCCGGCACGAGTTCACGACGGGGTGGAACGAGGCTGACGGAAGGGCGGCGAATTACATCACGGACGGGAGCGGAGTGCTGTTGACGGCTCCCCACGTGGGCGGGTCGGTCTTCACTCGGAACAATGCCAAGAAGATGTTCGGTCCGAGGATCGGGGTGGCGTGGGACCCGTTCGGCAAGGGCAAGACGGCGATCCGCGCGGGGTTCGGAATGTACTATTCGCTCATCGACGATCTCAGCTTTTTGCTGAATTCGCTGCCGCCCTATAACGGTTCGATCACGGCTTCCGGGTCGTTGTTCTCGATCACGCCGGTGGTGCCGGGTGCGGTGGTGCCGCCGTCGTGCGGACCGGGCGTTCCCACGCCATGCACGACCTATGCTCCGCAGGGTGTGCAGGCGGATGCCAAGACTCCGACGGTGGCGGAGTGGAACTTCTCGGTGGAGCAGCAACTGCGCTCGACGACGGCCCTGCGCGTGGCGTACGTGGGGTCGTTCGGCTACCACGGGCTGCTGAGCGTGGATCCGAACGACATTTCGGCGCAGACCTGTTCGGATGCGGCCGGCTGCCAGGCGGGCGGTGCGGCAACCAGCGGCGTTCCGGCGGCGGCGGCGAGCCAGAGCCACGTGCCGCAGGGCGCGCGGTACATCCCGGTGGGAACGCGTCCGAATCCGTACCTGGGCGCGGGCTTCTTCTGGTACACCGAGGGCAACAGCCGCTATAACGCGCTGCAATCGGAAGTCACCCATCGGCTAAGCGCGGACCTGCAGTTTCGCGCGAGCTACACGTGGGCGAAGAACCTGGACATGAACTCGGGGCTGACGGGGGCGCAGTCGCAGAACCAGTCGCAGATGGCGATGGACCGCAACGATCTGCGGAGAGACTGGGGGCCGTCGGCGTTGGGAGTGGCGTCGCAGGGCAGCATCTCGGCCCGCTACGAGCTGCCGTTTGGCCGCGGCAAGCGCGGCGGGTTGGGAGACAAGCTGATCGGCGGCTGGCAGCTCAATGGGATCGCGACGCTGCTGAGCGGTTTTCCCTTCACGCCGGTGATCGGCGCGAACCGGTCGGGCGATGGGGACACGCGGAATCCGGACCGGCCATCTTTGAATCCTGGCTTTACGGGACCGGTGGTGCTCGGGCAGCCCGGTCAGTGGTTCAATCCGAACGCGTTCAGTTTGCCGGCCTTCGGGACGTATGGGACTTTGGGTCGGGGCGTGTTCACGGGGCCCGGACTGGCGGATGTGGATGTGTCGCTGTTGAAGAACACCGACCTGTCGGAGCGGGTCCGGCTGCAGTTCCGGGCGGAATTCTTCAACGTCCTCAACCACACCAACCTGGGCACGCCCAATCCGACGGTCTTCTCCGGCAGCGCGTTCAATGCCTCGGCGGGACTGATCACCACGCTGGCCACTACGCCGCGGCAGATTCAGTTCGGGTTGAAGCTGATTTTCTAAGGCCGGGGCGGACTGATCCTTACATTGGCGAGGCTGTTGCGCATGAAAAAGCGGGAGAAGTTTTGTATGCTGGCACGGTGAGCACCCCTCAAGACGAACGGCCCCAGCGTGCGATCCCGGAGTTCGGGTTTTGTGAAGAAAAGGCCCGGCTCCAGGACGAGTTCCTGGCGGCTATTCAAGAGTTGAACGCGGTGTTGAGCGACCAGACACGGGCCGTGATCGAGGGCGATTCAGACTTCTCCCGTTTCGATGTGCTGATCCACCTCGCCCAGGAGAAAAAGGCTCAGGCGAAATATGCCTGGATTGCGCATGTCGAATCGCACCATTGCGGGGAGGCGTAAGGACATGACACTCACAAGACTCGAAAGAGAACGGATTACCGACAGCCGCCTGAAGATTCAGGCGGTGGCCAATTCGCTGAAGGACGTCGATCCCAAGAAAGTGCCGGATTTTCAAGAGATTCAGGACTGCCTGAAAGACGCAGACAAGAGTCTCGGAGGGGCGCTCCGATCGTCGAAATAGGCTCGGCTGTGCCGGATACCGGGTCGATCGAAAATCACCAAGACCTCGAGAAACTGTGGCACGACCGCCTTGTCGAAGCCAGGAAGAAATACGATGTGGCGGTGACGGAAACCCGCACCGCCAGCGATGACTTCCGGACCCAGCAACTGCCCACGCCGGACGGCGGGGGAAATCTGGCCGGCGCCCTCAAGGCCGAGGGCAGGGCTCGTGACGAGTACATGCGGGTGTTGCGGATATTCAGCGATCTGGTATTGCAAGGAGAGAGACCGGAGGAGTAGACACCGGTAAATCTAACCCGGCAATTTTGATCGGCGTTACTTCAGGATCGTGAGCTTCTGCTTCTCGGCGGCGCGGTTGAAGCCGTTCAGATCGCGGGTCAGGATTTCGTCCCACTGACTCAACTGCTCGCGCACTTTGCCGCTAAGTTCCGTGAAGAGCGCCTGCTGGCCTTCGGTGGGCGCGGCGTCGGAGGCATCGAGACTCCAGTTGAGATAGATCAACTGCTCGTCGAGCATGGTGGGGTAGCGCAGATCGCCCTCAGTGCTCTTCATCTGCACCTGGATGAGCTTGGATTCCACGGCGGAAATCTTCTTGAGCAGGTCGTCGGCGAGCGGCTTCAGCGGCTCCCATTGGGCGGCGTTCTTATAGCGCTGGCCGAGCGCGGCGACTTGCGCGCGGAGGTCGCGAATCTGGTTCACGGCGTTGTGCAGGGAGGTGAGCGTGCGGGTCAGTTGACGCTCCAGCTCGAACTGCTTTTCGAGGTCGGCGGGCGAAATGTCGAGGCGGGGATCTTTGCGCAACTCGAGTGGCGCGGTCTGGGTTTGCCCGGCGGCAGTGAGGCGCACCTGGTAAGTGCCCGGCAGCGCCATGGGGCCCTTGGGCGCGATATCGGTTTCATAGAAAGTGCCCGGCACCTTGACCGAGTCTTCATAGCGCAGATTCCAGAAGAATCGGTTGAGTCCGGCTTCCGCGGGCAGCGTATCGCTGAGGCGCTGGACGTCGGGCCATTCGGAGGGCCCCAGGTCCTCGGTCTTCTTGATGCTGGAATAGGCCTTCACGAGGTTGCCCTGCGCGTCGAGGATCTCCAGCTTGACTTCGTCCTTGTCCTTATCTTTCGGCGCGGCCTTCAGGTAGTAATAAATGATAGCCCCGGGCGGAGGATTCTCACCCGCGGGCTGGCGGCGGTCGAGCGCGTCGGGGAAACGCAGGCGGTACGCGGGACGCGGCGGGTAGAGTTTGGCGGTGGCGTCCGCGTCGGACGGTGCGACCTTGCGCAGGGGGGTGATGTCGTCGAGAATCCAGAAGGCGCGGCCGTGCGTGGCCACGACGAGGTCGTCGTCCTTGACCACGAGGTCGTGTACGGGGACGGTGGGCAGATTGAGCTGGAGCTTCTGCCAGTGCGCGCCGTCGTCGAAGGAGACGAAGACGCCGGTCTCGGTTCCGGCGTAGAGCAGTCCCTTGCGCTTGGGGTCTTCGCGTACGGCGTGCACGTAGGCGCCCTCGGGGATCCCGGCGGCGATCTGCGTCCAACTCTTGCCGTAGTCGGCGGTCTTGAAGATGTAGGGTTTGAAATCGTCGAACTTGTGGCGGTCGATGGCGGCGTAGGCCGCGCCGGCGGAGTGCGGCGAGGGATCGATGAGGCTGACCATGCTCCACTCCGGCATGGCGGGCGGAGTGACGTTCTGCCAGGACGTGCCGCCATTACGCGTCATCTGGATCAGGCCATCGTCGCTGCCCGCCCACAGCAGGCCCTTTTCCAGGGGAGACTCGGCCAGCGCGAAGATGGTGTCATAGTATTCCACGCTAGTGTTGTCCTGGGTGATGGGTCCGCCGGAGGACACCTGTTTGGACTTGTCGTTGCGCGTCAGGTCCGGGCTGATCACGGTCCACGACTTGCCCTGGTTGGTGGTCTTGAAGACCACTTCGCCGGCGGTATAGAGCACGTTCGGGTCGTGTGGCGAGAAGAGAATGGGCTCGGTCCACTGGAAGCGGTGCGGGAAATCGCCGACGCCGTGGCCGGCGAAATCGATGGGCCAGGGCGAGATATCGAGGGACTGCTCGGTGTGCTTGTCGAAGCGGGCCACGCCCTGGCCGGCGCCGTAGACGATGTTGCCATCGCGCGGGTCGGCGGCCATGAAGGCGCTCTCGCCGCCCGCCACCTCGTACCAGTTGCGCATGCCGATGAGGCCGGAGTCGCTCCAACTCGCGGTGGCGAGGGCGGTGTTGTCCTGCTGCGCGCCGAACAGGTAATAGGGGAAGCGATTGTCGGTGACGACGTGATAGAACTGCGCGGTGGGCTGGTTCATCTGCGGCGTCCAGTTCTTGCCGCCATCGATGGAGATGGTGGCGCCGCCATCGTCGCCGTTGATCATGCGGAGCGGGTTGGCGGGATCGATCCAGAGGCCGTGATGATCGCCGTGGGGCGCGGGGAGGAGCGTGAAGGTCTTGCCGGCGTCGGTGGAGCGGAACATGCCGGTGTTCAGCACGTAGACGGTGTCGGCACTTTTGGGATCGGCGAAGACGTGGCTGAAATACCAGGCGCGCTGGCGGTAGCGCTCGTCGTCGTTGACGCGCTCCCACTTGTCGCCGCCATCGTCGGAGCGGTAGAGGCCGCCCTTTTCGGCTTCGATGAGGGCGAAGACGCGGTTGGAATCGGCGCCGGAGACGGAGACGCCGATGCGCCCGAGCGGGCCTTCGGGCAGGCCGTTGCCCTGGAGCCGCTGCCAGGTGGCGCCGCCATCCGAGGAGCGATAGAGGCCGCTGCCGGGGCCGCCGCTGGAGAAGGTCCAGGGCTGGCGGCGAACCTGGTACATGGCGGCGAAGACCACGTTGGGATTCTGCGGGGCGAAGGCGAGGTCGGTGGCGCCGGTGGAGTCGTCGACGTAGAGGACCTTGGTCCAGGTGGCGCCGCCATCGGTGGTGCGGAAGACGCCGCGCTCGGCGTTGGGGGCGAAGGCGTGGCCCAGGGCGGCGACCAGGACGACGTCGGGATTGCGGGGATCGATGAGCACCTTGGGGATGTGGCGGGTGTCGCGCAGGCCGAGGTTCTTCCAGGATTTGCCGGCGTCGTTGGAGCGATAGACGCCGTCGCCATAGGAGATGTTGCCGCGGAGGCAGCCTTCGCCGGTGCCGACGTAGAGGATGTTGGGGTCGGCGGGGGCGACCGCGATGCTGCCGATGGAAGCGACGGGCTGCTTGTCGAAGAGGGGATTCCAGTGGGCGCCGCCATCGACGCTCTTCCATACGCCGCCCGAGGCGGCGCCGAAGTAGTAGGTTTGCGGGTCGGCGGGGATGCCGGTGACGGCGAGGACGCGTCCGCCGCGGAAGGGGCCGACGAGGCGGTATTGCATGGCTTTGAGGAGGTGGTCGTCGACTTGGGAGAAGGCGGCTTGGGACGCGAGAAGGAGGGCGAGGAAGCGGAGCATAGGGGTAATGGTAGCGCAAAAGGGGCCGGGGGCCAGGGGCCGGGGGCCAGACTCGGCAAAGCCCGAGTGCTCGCCAAAGCGCGAGTGGGCCGGGAGGCGCATGTGACCCGGGTGTGTCAGTTTATTATTCATGGCGCTTTAAGATCCTCTGTTTGTGTAGGTTGTGGAGAGGGGTCGAAATCGGGAGGCGCAAATGGAGGGTGGTTTTTACAATTTGCGCCTCCGGGGCGCCGGGGTTTGTGACGCATGTGATTCGGGTGGGTCGCTTTATTATTTGCGGCGTTTTAAGTTGCCCGTTTTCTGCGGGTTGCGGAGAGCGACCGAGATTTTGTGACGCATCTGGAGGGTCGTTTTTACAATATGCGTCACAAACGACCTCGCGGTGATCGATGATCGGGTTGTCTGCGGCCACGAGGGCTTGATTACAGTTCAGCCGGACCTTCAGGTCGAAGTTGGAGACGGTCGTCTTGATCGGTTGCATACAAGTTTCCTAAAAAGAAAACCGCTCATAATGAGCGGCCGGTTTTATTTGCAATCAATAACTTACGTGGAAGACCGCTCAAAAATGAGCGGTTTTCGGCACGCCGGGGACGGATCGCGCCGCGTTTCTTCCTGGCGAATATGCCGGGTTCCCAAGAACCGCAGGTAAATCTGCGGTTTTGCGGAGCAGCGGTAATGGAACCAAACGGCTTGCGCCGTTTCAACCGCAACTAAATCTGCGGTTTGGGTTCGTTTCCGGAGAATGTTCCGGAAGGGCGGGTGACGCTCCCGTTGTGCTCCTCCCCGGTTGCGTTCCGGTTGGCCGATGGCACGCGGGCGCAAGTCCCTTCCTGATTTAAATCTAGCAGACAGATGTGCGGCGGAGGGTGCTGAGGCGCTCAGGGGTGGAGGTAAGTAGTTGTGGAATCAGTAAAAGCGTGCTGAAAAATAAATCTCGTTCCTTGGTGACTGTTAAAGGTTTCATCGGTTTCGCGGCCCGAGTAAGCCGGAGGAAGAAGATGGATCCGGAGGCCGCGAAATTGATGAAACCGCGCAGTGAACTAA